>JAABUU010006656.1_pt1 | contig 12283 bp, 12 predicted proteins | sample 5559301 | NCBI WGS metagenome assembly JAABUU01 (sample SAMN10711884, study PRJNA513360) | rock metagenome | isolation source: Antarctica rocks | place: Antarctica: Victoria Land, Richard Nunatak white
GGGCAAGATCACGCCGGTGGGCAGCGCCTTTTATCAGGATCCCGAGTATCGCTACATACGTCGTCAGAGGGAGCGTGACCGTGCGGATCATCCCCCCGTATAGGGAACTCAACCGGCAGTTGCCGCGACGCCTGCGCTGGACGCGCGCGCGCGTCCCGACGCGCCAGCGCATCCCCAAGCTGCACCGTCCTGACGGGCACGAGATCGCGCGGCCCTCGGCGCGCGTCAGCCTGATGCAGCTCGTCGCGACCCTCGGCGTCGTCGCCGTCATTTGGGTTGTTGGGGCCATCTTCCAGACGGTCTACGCTGGCCGCATCTACCCCCATGTGACCATCGACCATGTGCCGGTTGGCGGTCTGACGCGCGCCGACGCGCTGGCCGCGTTGCGCGACACTGAAACGGCGCGCGTGAACGCCCCCATCTTCGTGCAGGCCGGTGATAAGAGCTGGCAGGTCACGCCGGCGCGGTTCGGCGCCCGTTACGATAGCGCAGCGGCCGTCGACCGCGCGCTGGCTCTGGCGCACAGCGGTCCCCTGTTCTTCGGCGGTTGGACCGAGGCGCAGACCATCTTCAACGGCGTCAACGTGCCTTTGAGCGGCACGCACGACGTGGCGGCGGTGTCGCGCTTCGTGGCGTCCGCCAAGCGTGACGTGTACGTGTCGCCGCGCCGCGCTGTCGTCGGCGTGGACGGGAACGATGTCGTTATCCTGCACGGGTCGGTCCCAGGGCGGCAACTCGACGTGGCGGGCGCGGCGGCCGCCCTCGGCGCCATTATCAACACGCACGACGCCACGAGCGTCGCGCTCCCGCTACAGCAGGTTGAGTCGGACCTAGGGGACGACCAGGCGCGGGCCGTACTCGACCAAGCACACGCGCTGCTCTCCGCGCGCGTGCAGTTCCTGTACAACAACGTTGATAGCGGCACCGCCCCGCCCTGGTACCTCGACCGCGCGGGCTTGTTGCGCCTGCTGACATTTACGCCCACCTGTGGGACGCGATCGTGCCGCTTCGATCTGGGCATCGACGCGCGCAAGCTGGCGGTGGCCTTCGACCGCGGCGGCGTGTCGCGCAACGTCGATCTCGCGCCGACGCCGGCGTCCTACAGCCTCTACACGAACGATGCCGACCCCAACCACACGCAGGTGGTCGCCAACCAGGACTTTCCGGGACGGATCATCAACGTGGATCGCGCGGCGGACCTCATTCTACAGCAAGCCGATGTGCCTGCCTCGTCGCGTACGGTCTACATCCCAACGTTGACGGTCACGGCGTCCTTCACCCTCGCGGTCGCCAAGGCGCTCAAATTCAATGCCAATGTGGGCTCCGTCGCGCTCGACTACAGCGGGCTCGACTGGGCGCGCCAGCGGAACCTCGACACGGCGGCCAACGCCATCACCAACACCATCGTGCAGCCGGGGCACACCTTCAGCTTCGCGGCGATAGCGGGGCCGCTCGACGCCACGCAGGGCTACACGGCGGGGCAGAACATGGTCGGTCCCAACGACATCACGGGGGTCAACGGCGGGGCCAATCTCGTCGCGTCGGCCGCACTGGCCGCCGCCTACGACGCCGGTCTGTCCATTGATCGCCGCGTGCATTATCCGTACTTGAACCTCTACACGCAGCCGGGGCTGGACGCTATGGTGGGCTACGACGCGCGCGCCAACGCGAACGGACACGGGGGGCAGGGGCGTGTGCCCGACCTCGTCTTCCGCAACACGACGAACCACCCGGTGTTGGTTATGGCCGACAGCGCGACGCCGGGTGATGGGACAGGTGTCGCGACCGTCTACATCTTCAACAGCGCCGGCTATGCTCCGATGCGTCAACAAGGTTCGTACAGCGTCGACGTCGGCACGCCGCAGGTGACCTTGAACCCCGACGGCAGTGTCGATACTACCATCGCGCGTGCTGTCACCATCAACGGCAAGGTCACCACCACAACCCGCGACAACCTCTCTAGCCACTACGCGCCGATCGATCCATAGTAGCCAGTGGCCAGTTGCTAGTTGCCAGTTATAGGGTAGTAGTTTTCGTGGTAGGAGCGCATCGCTATCATTATCAATACGCGCACAGGTTTCGTTAAGCGTGTTTTTCTAGCAACTAGCAACTAGCAACTGGCAACTGGCTACTGGCTACTGGCCACTGGCCACTGACGCCTGTATACTGCTGGTAGAGCAATGGGCGGTGGCGCAATGGTAGCGCAACTGACTTTGGATCAGAAGGTTGCAGGTTCGAATCCTGCCCGCCCAGCTCCTTTTCTACGTGTAATATGCCCGATGCAGCGTCCCCTCGAGGTCGCCCCGTCGGGTATTTTTGCAAGATTTTTGCAAGGTCATCTGTGGATGGCGTTGGATCGTCTGTCGGAAGAGTGATCGCCTGAGCCAGCAACGCCAGGGCCTGCGCCCGCTGGCCGCTCTGCACGTGCCGATAGACCTTCATGGTAATCCCTGGGTCGCTGTGGCCGAGAGCCTCGCTCGCGGCCTTGATGTCTGCCCCGGCGTCGATCATCAGACTGGTCGCTGTATGGCGCAGATCGTAGACGCGAATACGCGGTAGGTTGGCCTGTCGGCATAGCCGCTGAAAGCGCCGCTGCGTGTTGCGGTGGTCGATCCCTGTCCCCACCTCCGTGGTACAGACCAGCCCGGAGTCCGGCCACCGTGTCCCGATCAGAGACCGCATGGTCTCCTGGTAGACGCGGTGCGTGCGCAGCCGTTGGACCAACGACTCCGACAGGTAGAGGGTGCGCGTCCCCGATGGGCTTTTCGTCTGCTCACTCTCGAAGGTCTTGCCGCAGACGGTTGGCCGCGCCCGCTCGACACGCATCGTGCCCGCATCCAGGTCAACCGACTCCCACTTCAAGCCAGCGATCTCCGAGGGGCGCATACCGAGGTAGCACGCCAGATGCCAGTAGGGCGCATAGATATCCTGATTGGCGACGGCCAGGAAGCGGTGGACCTCGTCCAGGGTCCACGCTTTGCCCTGATGTGGAACGTGGGTGGGGGCTGTGGTCCGCGCGACGGGGTTGAGGACGATGTGTCCCAGCCGGGCGGCCTCGTTCAGCGCAATGTTGAGCACCGTGCGCGCCTTCCGCGCCGTCGCGGCGCGTGGCACGCCGTCGATCCATCGCTGGACCTGCCCCGGTGTTACCTTGCTCAACATGGTGCCTGCGAGAGGCGTGCCCGTGATGGTGTGGTTGATCAGCCAGGCGTAATTGGTCACCGTGATCGGTCGGGCGCTGCGCGCCTTTCTACGCAGCCATTCGTCGAGGTAGTCGCTCAGCGTGGTCCGATCAGTCACCCCGCTGATACCCTGCGCGATCTGCGTCTCCCACGCCTTCGCGGCTTTCTTGGCCTCGGTCTTGGTAGCGAAGGTGCGCGACTCCTGGATCGGCGTGCCGTCCTTCTGGTAGCCGGTGACGACGCGGACGCGGTGTACCGTCGTGCCATCCTTTTTCGTGTACTCACTGAAATGGGCCATGCATGTGTTCCGTTCGTTACTCTACGATGCGTCCGCGTCGACGGTCCGCTTACGGGGTCTCAGAGATGTGCGCCAGGCGCTCCACGGCCGCGCGTGGAATGAGCACGCGTCGCCCGAGACGGATGCTGGGTAGCTGGCCGCTATGGACCATCTCCCAACACAAGGTTGTCCCGACGCCAAGCAGGCGCGCGGCTTGACCGACCGAGAGGAGGAGCGGCTGACTATCGGAGTCCCCGCGATCTGACCTCGACCCAGTCGCGGTGTGTGCTGTATACATGATCCTACCTCCTGGCTAACGACGATCAGCATGACAGAGCGCGGCGTCCATCGCTTCAACTATCTTACACTATACTGCGTAAAGATGTAAGATGCAACAGGAGGCCGAGGTGCGTGGCATCGTGCGCGGGACCGGCCTGGAGGGATGGGATGCCGCTGAGACGACCGACGACCACACCGCTTCCAGATGAGATCTACGACGAGTGGGTGCCCAAGCTCGGCGAGGCCGAGCTCAAGGTCCTGCTGTATATTGTGCGCCGGACACTGGGGTTCCGTAAAGGCGCTGACGCGATCAGCCTGACACAGTTCCTGGAGGGGATCGTGGCTCGGGACGGCCGTGTGCTCGACCATGGCTGCGGCGTCAAGAGCCGACCCAACATTGTGCGCGCGGTGAAGGGACTTGAAGACAAGGGGTTGATCGTGGTCGACAAGCGGCGGTCAGCGGCCGGCGACCGGGACGTGACGATCTACGGGCTACGCTGGGAGGAGGATGACGGCGCGACTGTGCCGGCAGGGGGTAGTGTCGAGACGACACCACAGGGTGGTTTCGAGACGATGCCACGGTGGTGTCGCTCCGACACCGAGGTGGTGTTGCAGCAGAACCACGGTGGTGTTGCTGCAACACCTACAACAAACAGTACTACAACAAACAGACAACAAAACAGTGAGACAACAGGCGCATCGCCACCCAGGACAACATTTCCCCAAGCTCAGGACCCCGTCGACTCGGACCCACGAGCGACGGACGCAGGAGCCGCGCTCTGGCACTCCGTTCTCGACGATATACGGGGGACGATGACGGTGAAGAACTTTGCCACCTGGTTTGACACGACGACGGCGGTCAAAACGGACGACAACCGGCTGATCGTGACGGTGCGCGAGCCATTTCAGCACCACTGGCTCGATAGACGCCTGCGCCCGTGCATCGAACGCTCCCTGGGGCGGTGTGGTCAGGACAACGTGCACATCACCTTCTCGGTGGCTCCATGACCAGCCCCGACGTTTCTTGTGGTGCGGCTACCTCATCGTATACGCTGCGTATCAGGAACTGCGGTAGAGAGAGGGATGACATGACGGTTGGGGAGATCATCGCGACGGGGCGCAAGCGCGCCGGGCTAACGCTCAAGGAGCTCGCGGCTCAGGTCCTCAAGGAGGATGGCCTGCCCATCTCGCTGTCCTATCTCAACGACGTCGAGCACGATCGGCGTCCCGCGCCATCACCTTACTTGCTCCGGCAGGTGGCCACGGCGCTTCACCTCTCCTACGAGTACCTGCTCTTTCTCGCGCGTGACCTGCCCGAGGACCTCTACGACGCGTCGTACACGCCCGAAGCCGTCGAGGCAGCCTTCCAGGCGTTCCGCAAGGCTCTCAAGGACCAGTCTACTCCGCCCCAAAGCTAGCCGGTGGCATAGAGCACTGGCTTGCCAGACCGGCTATATCTATGTCATATTATAGAACATGAGTCCTATCAATTCGGATGACGTGGAGCTCTTCACGTGTGGACAAGCCGACGGCTACCCTGGCGCGGATGAGGTCCGACAACAGGGGGAGATATCATGCACTGGGTTCACGACCGGACTGGCCGGTTCCGATGGCGGCCGTATTACCAGCCGGGTGACATAGATATCATCTGCGAGGACCGCATCGAGTGTTTTCTGCGCACACGCTACGGCGTGGTCGAGTATCCCATCTCGACCGACGACCTCACGCGCCTCATCGAGCAGGAGGCCAGCGACCTGGACCTGTACGCCGATCTCTCGGGCTTTGCAGGTGCCGAGGTGAACGTCGAAGGCGTTACCATATTCCACCGCCGCCAGCGACCAACGGTGCGGATAGCGGAGACTCTCTCGCTCGATGCGCGCCGCGAGCCGCGGTTGCGCACCACGCTGGCGCATGAGCTCGGCCACGTGCTATTGCACGACTTTGCCAACGACGATGGAGACGACAGTGCGCCGATGGACGAGTCGGATGCGCAGTGGCCAGCTATTTGCCTGCCGACCATAGCCGCACCTGGCCAGGTGGATTGGATGGAGTGGCAGGCAGGCTATGCCAGTGGCGCTTTGCTGATACCGCGACAGGCGCTGCAGCGCGCCGTTCGTCCGGTGTTTCGTCACACGGGCGCCGGCAGCGATCGCCGCGAGGGCAATGTGGGTCGGCTCGTCGACGCGGTGCAGGGGCACTTCCTGGTCTCCGACGCCGCAGCCCTTGTTCGCCTACGACAGGTGGGGTTGATCCCGTAAGGCCGAGACTGTATGACGTTGTGTGCCGGACCCCAAAAGCGGAGGGTGAGCGTGTGCGCTGCGGCGTGGCAAGCGGGGCGGCACGCTGTGTCCCGGCTCCTCATACCTGCCGTGGCCTACACCCTGCTACTGTACAGGTATGGGGACTGGGGCTTGCCTTGACCACAGGACGTTGGCCCTGGAACGTTGACCAGAGAATCGTGGGTCTTGCGCCGGTGCAGCGACTTGCGGATCGTCCGTGACAGGGCGTGGAAGGACAATGGAGTCGTATGGAGTATCGGACACTTGGTCGGACCGGCGTGAAGGTTAGCCCGCTCTGCCTCGGCGCGATGATGTTTGGGCAGTGGGGGAACACGGATCACGCGGACTCGATCCGTATCATCCACCGGGCGCTCGACGCGGGGATCAACTTTATCGACACGGCCGACGTCTACTCTGCTGGCGAGTCGGAGGAGATCGTCGGGAAGGCCCTCGCCGGCGGGAAGCGCGACAACGTGATCCTGGCGACCAAGGTGCACGGCTCGATGGGTGACGATCCCAACGCCCAGGGCAACTCGCGCCGCTGGATCATCACGGAATGCGAGAACAGCCTGCGCCGCCTCGGGACCGAGTGGATCGATCTCTACCAGATTCATCGCCCGGCGGCCGACACCGACATCGACGAGACGCTCGGCGCGCTGACCGACCTGGTGCGGGCCGGGAAGATCCGCTACTTTGGCAGTTCGACGTTCCCCGCCCACGAGATCGTGCAGGCGCAGTGGGTGGCCGAGCGGCGCGGGCGGGAGCGTTTCCTCTGCGAGCAGCCGCCCTACTCGATCCTGGTCCGGGGCATCGAGGCCGACGTCTTGCCAGTCTGTCAGGAGTACGGCATGGGCGTGATCCCCTGGAGCCCGCTCGCGGGTGGATGGCTCTCGGGGCGTTTTGGATCGGGGAAGGACAACTCCAGCCAGCGTGCCGAACGTCTGCCAGCCCGCTACGATCTATCCGACCCGGCAAACGTGCGCAAGCTGGAGGCCGTCGACCAGCTAACCGCCGTTGCCGACGAGGCGGGGTTGAGCATGGTCGAGCTGGCCCTGGCGTTCGTTCTCGCGCACCCCGCGGTGACGGCGCCGATCATCGGGCCCCGGACGATGGAGCAGCTTGAGTCGCAGTTAGGGGTCCCCGAAATCACGCTCGATGCCGCCACGCTGGATCGCATCGACGGGATCGTGCCGCCAGGCCTCAACATCAATCCGGTCGATGCCGGCTATCAGCCGCCGGTGCTGACCGACGCCCGGTTGCGTCGCCGCTCGTGAGGCGCATGAGGCGACACGCGTGTCGCTAACGACCACACGGCGATCCTCGTCACCGGGCGTCCCCTCACCGAGAGCCACTTCGGGCGGTGGTCTCTCGCCAGGCCTGGTCTGGCTCTTTGCCGCAGCCTGCGGCCTCGTCGTTGCCAATCTCTACTACGTTCAGCCATTGCTGAACGCCATCGCCACGGCGTTCCATGGCAGCAGCGGAACCGTGGGCGTGGTGGCGACGCTGACGCAGGTCGGATATGCGCTCGGCCTGGCCTTCATTGTTCCGCTCGGCGACCTACTCGACCGGCGTCGCCTGGTCGTCGCGGTGCTGTGCGCCACGGTGCTGGCCCTACTCGCGGCCGCAGGGGCGTCCTCTATCGCGCTCCTGGCCGGCGCGTCTCTCTTGATTGGCTTGACCTCGGTCGTGGTGCAGGTCCTCGTGCCGTTCGCGGCCAGTCTGGCGGGCGAGGCGGACCGTGGGCGCGTCGTGGGCCGGGTGATGAGTGGCTTGCTTGTCGGCGTCCTACTGGCCCGGACCGTCAGCGGGTTCGTGGCCCAGGCGGCGTCCGGCGTGCTCGGGCACGAGTCCTGGCGGGCCGTCTACGTGATCGCTGCCGTCCTGATGGTCGCGCTCATCGTGGTGCTCTGGAGAGCGTTGCCGCAGTCGCCGCGTGCGGAGCGTCGGTCGTACGGGCAGCTGTTGCGGTCGATGTGGCCGCTCGTGCGCGAGGAGCCGGTGTTGCGCCGCCGCTCGGTCTACGGCGCACTGGCCTTCGCCTCGTTTAGCGTCTTCTGGACCAGCGCGGCGTTCCTGCTGGCGCGCCCGCCGTACCGCTTTGGCGAGGGCGCTATCGGCCTCTTTGGCCTGGTCGGGGTGGCCGGCGCTCTCTGCGCGTCACTAGCGGGACGGCTCGCCGACCGTGGCCTGCAACGCTACGCCACGTCGGCGTTCTTGCTCATAACGGTCGTCTCGTACGGGGTGATGGCTCTGGACGGTCGCAGCCTGATCGCGTTGGTTGTAGGGGTGGTGCTGCTGGACCTGGGTGTACAGGGCACGCAGATCACCAACCAGAGCGAGATCTACCGGTTACGTCCGGAGGCGAGTAGCCGGGTGACCACCGTCTATATGACCTCGTATTTCATCGGCGGCGCCGTGGGCTCGGCCACATCGGCGACCGTTTTCGGACGCGCGGGCTGGCCGGGCGTCTGCCTCCTTGGTGCGGCCTACGTCGGTCTTGCGTGTGTGGTCTGGCTCACGGAACGCACTGGGGCGGGTGCTCAGCGCCATGCAGGGGCGCAGGACGAGACAGTCGGCGTGATATGAGCGATGAAGGACGCGATCGGTCCGATATCCGGGTAGGCTGCGCGGGATGGTCGGTCCCGGGCGCCTATGCGGAGCGGTTTGGGGACGGGGCGAGCCATCTGGCACGGTACGCGACGCGCTTCGCCGCCGTGGAGATTGACTCGTCGTTTTACCGGCCCCACCGGCCGGCTACCTATGCGCGCTGGGCGGAGACAACACCTGACGGATTCCGCTTCGCCGTCAAGGCGCCGCGCGTCGTGACGCACGAGCGCCGCCTGGTCGACACAGCGGAGCCGCTGGACCGCTTCGTCGGCGAGATTGCCGCGCTTGGCGCCAAGCTGGGGCCCGTCCTGGTGCAGTTGCCACCGAGTCTCGTCTTCGATCCTGCCGTCGCGGCGTCCTTCTGGCGGGACCTGCGTGACCGTTTCGGGGGCGACGTTGTCTGCGAGCCGCGTCACCGGAGCTGGTTTGGGGACGACGCGGATCGGGTGCTCAAGACGTGGAACGTGGCGCGCGTGGCGGCTGATCCACCGCCTATCCCCGGCGCGGACGAGCCGGGCGGCTGGGACTGCCTCCACTATCTGCGGCTGCATGGCTCCCCGCGCATGTACTACGATGCCTACGACGAGGCCTACCTTGCCCGGCTGGCCGGGCGCTTCGTGGAGGTCGCGGAGCATGCGCCCGTCTGGTGCATCTTCGACAACACGGCGGCCGGTGCCGCTACGCTCAACGCCTTCAGTCTGCTCGATCTCCTGCAGGCACGGTACTGTGATATGTGACCCGCTGCGACTGGGCCTATGCAGAGTACGACGCCGGCACCACGTCGAACGTCATAGAGGCGACGGAGAGACGCTTCGCCTACCTGACCTGCTACCGGCGATGGGCCGGACCGCGGCCGCCACGATAGCCAGAAAAAGTGGTGTTGTCCTCCGGTCCTCCCGGCGGCGATGTACAATAGGACGCATGGAGGCCACGCTCACGACACGCTCCCGACAGCGTCAGAGGTAACGCGATACATGAGCCATGTTGATGCCATTCTCACCATCATGCGTCGTCATGCGCACCTGACGGATTGGCAGATCTCTGAGTGCACGGGCATTGAGCCGGTGCAACAAGTCAATGCGATCTGCCGCAGGCTCGCAGATCAAGGTATGGTGGATCGAACACAGGACCTGCATGGCCACATCGTCAACAGCCTCGTCACCTCTGGTACGAGCGAGGGCCCAAGTCGGATCAGCCGCTTGCAGCCGTCCCGTCCATCCGCTCGACATTCGGTAGCTCAGGCTGATCTATGGGAGCAACTCCGTCATCTCGACCCGATGCGCACGCTCATGGTCATTCCGTGCTCGGGCAACAAGGTGCCGGGAGGCCGATCAACCAGTGACGTGGCAGTCGCGGATAGCCTACCTGCGGAGGTCGCCGCCGATCTGATAAGCGCGCGGGCACAGGTGGCGCCGAAAGCACGACTCGACACGTCGACCTTGCACCCGGCCTGGCTCCGCTACGCGGGAACCTTCTACAAAGCGGCTTACGACACGCTCCTCGATGCCGCTCAGCGTGGCGCGCATGTGCTCATCCTGAGCGGAGGGTACGGTGTGGTGTTGCCGACGGAGCCGATCGGGACCTACAACGCCGCGCTCAATAGACGGTGGTGGCCTCCTGGCTTGCTAGGGCGCTGCCTCGTCGCGTATGCCGCGCATCATCGGTTGACCAATATGGTCGGCTTTCTGGCTGGCCACACAGAGTATGCGATGGTGGTCCGAGCGGCCTCATGGCACACGAACGGCGTCTCCCAGGCCGTCCTTATCTCGCCCACCCTTGCCCGCCGAGGCGGGGCGATGGTCGTGGTTCCACGGGCAGCGGGAGAGGCCTTCTCGGCCTTCTGGAGAGGAGATCTGACGGCAGATTGGGTGAGTACGGATGGCCTCAGGATGCATCTGGAGGAGCTACCATGACGCCTCCACCGGTGGACCTCAGCGAAGTCGTGCGGCTCGTCGAGGTCCTTCGCGATCCGCTTACCGCCGAACCGGCAGGCACATTCCCTCGGGATACTGCGGCGGCCAAGCAGCCGGGACTCTATGCCTGGTGGGTGGACGAGGACGGACTGAATACTCTGGTCGAGCAACTTGGAATGACGATGCCACCGCTCATATACGCTGGTCTCGCAGGGGCGACACACTGGCCATCTGGGAAGCAGAGTACGACGACGCTCTGGTCACGGGTTCGCACCCTGCATCTACGGGGCAATATCCGTGGCTCGACCTTCCGGCAGACGTTGGCTGCGCTCCTCACGGCACCGCTGTCACTCCAGATCGTCGGCCCGAATCGGCTGGCGCCTGCCAGCGAGCAGCAGCTGTCTGCCTGGATGGCCGACCACATACGCGTTTCTATACAGCCATACCTCGACCGAGAGACGCTCGGCGAGATGGAACAAGCCATCCTCACCCAGCTCGATCCCCCGTTCAACCTCGATGGCATGGCACCATCTGAGGTGAGAAGGAAGGTAGCGGCACAGCGAGGTCGCCTGATGCGCCCGATCTAAGAGGATGCTGAAGGTAGATCAGCAGCGCGCTGACGTCAGCTCACCGCTGTTTAGTGACCGCTGTTTGAGTAGATCCTCCGTGGAGTGTCACGCGTGGGCGCATGCGCATCTTAACTGCGCGTCGCATAAAGCTGGGGTCGGTCGCTTTGTTTGCCCACAGAAACGCGTCACCCGGACCCAACGCGGCAAGCATTGAAGGCGTAAGATCGCTTAGTGTTGTGAGAGCCTTTTGGATATGTTTTAGCCAAACGGGTGAGTTGAATCGGTGGAGAATAACAGCCGAAGACAACTCTATAATGGCTGACGGCACATGCACGGGATCCTGCGAGGCGATCATGAGTGAAACACCCTTGTGACGCATTTCACGAATAAGCTCAACTACCTGATCGATTAGAGCACCACCCATATATTTGTGTGCTTCATCAAACACAATCAGTTTATTGAACACGTCACCACTCATGCCGGCCCCAGCAAAGACGTTGAGCATTGCTACGAAGAGGCCGAGTGCCTGCTCCCGTTCCACGAACTCGTCTCGAAGGTCGACGATGATCAGACGACCTGGCCGTAGCAGCGAGCGTAGGCTACCGGAATCATCAATGAAGCGGGAGGCAAACTCGAGACGGGTTTGGGCAAGAATCCGTTGACTGTCCGAAAATGGCGCATGAGCCAGACCGTCCTGAATCGCCTCGAGCGTCAACGCCGTACGCTGCTTCCGCATGACTTCATTGAGTAGTTTTAAATATAGGGCGTCGTTGCCGGTGGCTCCCATTAAGAAGCGCCAATCCGCTATCGTAAGCTCATTGCTGGAGAATGCAATCGGTGCGACTGTTGCATTTGGGAAGTCGTTACGTCGAACGTCGACCATATCGGCAGTGGTTAGCACAAGGATATCGTCTAATGCCGCCGGCCTCGCGCCCCATGTGGTGAGTGCCTCAATCTGCCGAGGGTCATCGTTGGGCGATGCCATTGATATGAACTCTGGAGGATAGTCTTGCGTCTGATGGTAATGAAATACGACGGCACCAAGCGGCTTAGTACTACAACGTTAGGTGGCCGCGATCCTGCTGTAGCTCCTGGCGGGAGGAGATAGAGATGGACACGATCACGACCGCGACGCCCATGCAACTGGTCCCGCCGCCTTCGGGGCGGCCGCCGGAGA
>JAABUU010006657.1_pt1 | contig 12281 bp, 10 predicted proteins | sample 5559301 | NCBI WGS metagenome assembly JAABUU01 (sample SAMN10711884, study PRJNA513360) | rock metagenome | isolation source: Antarctica rocks | place: Antarctica: Victoria Land, Richard Nunatak white
TCAGCCGCATGATCGCGACGTCTAGCGCCCCGCCGGCGAACGCCGCGACCAGCCCCAGCGCGGTGCCGACCGACAAGGACAGCGCGACCACGACCGCGCCGATGACCAGCGACAGCCGCGCCCCGTAGATCAGCCGCGAGAGGATGTCGCGCCCCACGTCGTCGGTGCCGAGCGGGAAATTCCGGTCGCCGCCCGCAAGCCAGGCCGGGGGTGTCAGGAAGTTGCTGCGGAATTGCTCGATGGGCGAGTGCGGGGCGGCGAGCGGGGCGGTCGCGGCGAGGGCGAGCAGCGCCAGCATCACGGCCAAGCCCGCCACGGCGCCCCGGTTCTCGGCAAAACTGCGCCAGAATGCATCCATCAGCGGCGCAGGCGCGGGTTGAGGAAACCGTAGGCGACGTCGACCGCCAGGGTGACGGCCATGACCAGGGCCGCGATCAGCAAGGTGCCGCCCTGCAGCACGGGGTAGTCGCGGCGCTGCACCGCCTCGACCAGCCAGTGGCCCACGCCGGGCCAGGCGAAGATGGTTTCCGTCAGGAACGCGCCGCCGAGCAGCGTGCCGACCTGCAGGCCCAGCACCGTCACCACCGGGATCAGCGCGTTGCGGAGCGCGTGCACGATGACGATGCGTGGGACGGACAAGCCCTTGGCGCGGGCGGTGCGGATGTAGTCCTCGTTCAGCACTTCCAGCATGGAGGATCGGGTCATGCGCGCGATGGTGGCGAGCGGGATGGTGCCGAGCACGATCGTGGGCAGGACCAGGTGGCTTGCGGCGGAGCGGAACGCGCCGGGGTCGTCGGACCACAGGCTGTCGATCAGCATGAAGCCGGTCGTGGGCTCGACATAGAACGCGTCGCTGATCCGGCCGGATACCGGCGTCCAGCCGAGCGCCACCGAGAACACCAGGATCGCCATCAGCCCCCACCAGAAGATCGGCATGGACGCACCGGTGACCGCTGCGCCCATCAGGCCGTAGTCGACCGGCGAACCACGGCGAACCGCGGCGGTGATGCCCATCGGGACGCCGAACGCGACGGCGAACAGCATCGCGCTGAGGCACAATTCGGCGGTGGCGGGGAATAGCTGGGTGAACTCGCTCCAGACGGAATCGTGGTTGTTGACGGAGGTGCCGAGGTCGCCGTGCGCGACCTGCCACTCGTAGTCGGCGAACTGCTTCCAGAGCGGCTGGTCGAGGCCTAGCTCGTGCCGGAAGTAGGCGAGGCGTTCGGGCGCGATGCCGTGCTCGCCGACGCGGATTTCGATGGGGTCGCCGGGCACGGCGTGGATCAGCGCGAAGGCCAGCAGGGTGACGCCGACGAAGGTCGGGACGATCAGCGCCACCCGGCGAGCGAGGAAGCGGAGCACGTCGCTAGTTGATGTCCACGGTGTCGAATTGGTGGGTGCCGAGCGGGCTCATGACGTAGCCGCTGACCTCCTTGCGCATCGGCAGGAACACGACCGAGTGCGCGATCAGGAAGAACGGCGCTTCGTCGTGCATGATGACCTGCGCCTGCTCGTACAGCTTCGCCCGCTCGCCCTGGTCGGATAGGGTCGCGGCCTTCTGGATCAGCGCGTCGAACGAGGCGTTGCAGAATTTGGAGGCGCTTCCGCCGCCGGGCCGGGCCGCCGCGCAGCTCGCCAGCGGGGTGAAGAAATTGTCGGGGTCGCCATTGTCGCCGGTCCAGCCGAGCTCCGCCGCCTGGGCCTCGCTGTTCTGGACACGCTTGCGGTACTCGCCCCACTCGTAGGTGACGATCCGCGCCTTCACGCCCACCTTGGCCAGGTCGGACTGCATCAGCTCGGCGATGCGGCGGGCGTCGGGGTTGTACGGGCGCGACACCGGCATGGCCCACAAATCGGTCTCAAACCCGTCTGGATAGCCGGCGTCGGCGAGCAGCTTCTTGGCAGCGCCCAAATCATAGGGGAAATCCTGCACGACGTCGTTGTACGACCACAACGTGGGCGGGATGAGGTTCTTGGCCGGCTGCCCGGCGCCCTGGTACACCGCGTCGAGGATCGCCTTCTTGTCGATCGCCATGTTCAGCGCGATCCGCACCCGCTTGTCGTCGAACGGCTTCTTGGTGTTGTTGAACGCCAGGTAGCCGATGTTCAGCCCGGCCTGCGACGGCACCTGCAGCGCCGGGTCGGTCTTGATGCTGCCGAGGTCGGCGAGGTTCGGATACGACATTATCTGGCACTCGTTGGCGCGCAGCTTGGCCAGGCGCACCGCCGGGTCCTTGTTAATCGAGTACACCAGGGTGTCCAACTTGGTTTTCGGCCCCCAGTAGCCCTCGAAGCGGCGGTATCGGATGGTGCTGTCCCGCTGGTACGTCACGAACGAGAACGGCCCGGTGCCGATCGGAACCTGGTCGATTTGCTCCTGCTTGCCCGACTTCAGCAAGGTGTCGGCGTATTCCTTGGACTGGATGGCCGCGAAATCCATCGCCAGATCGGCCAGGAACGGCGATTGCGGCCCGGTCAGCACGAACCGCACGGTGTTGTCGTCCACCCGGTCGATGGAGGCGAGCAGCTTCGACAGGCTCATGTCGGAGAAATAGTCGTACCCGCCGCCAGAAACCTTGTGGTACGGGTTCTCGTCCTTCCACTGCCGCTCGAAGCTGAACAGCACGTCGTCGGCGTTGAAATTCCGTGTCGGCTTGAATTGCGCGTTGGACTGCCACTTCACCCCGTGGCGCAGGTGGAGCGTGTACGTCTTGCCGTCGGGCGACACGTCCCAGCTTTCGGCGAGGCCCGGCACGGTGTCGGTGGTGCCGCGCTTGAACTCGACTAGGCGATTATACACCGGACGGCTCGCGTCGAACGAGGTGCCGGTGGTGTTGATCATCGGATTAAAGTTCTCGGGCGATCCCTCGGAGCAGTACACCAGCGTCTTAGCCGCAGCATTCTCCGCCGCGAGCAAGCCCGCAAGCATCATGGCGAAAGTCAGCTTCATCCGATCCTGCCCCTGGTCAGCGTTTCGACGGCGACGCTAGGGGCGATGCAATAACCGGGCAAGCGGCTTAGATAGTGGCTCCCAGGCTCACCGCCTCCGGGCAGGCGCGGGCGCGTTCGACGTCCGGATCCATCAGGGTCTTCTGACCTCGATGTGGGTAATGTCAGGTTGGCCAAAGTCGGCGATGGCGCTGCGATCCAGCCCGCCGTTCCACTGCGATTACGGCGTCAATATCCGCCTCGGCTCGTTTACCGTGTCCTGTATGCGTTTTGACATCCATATGCGGGCGCAGCAAGGGCGAGGTGAATCGGACATGAGCTGGTTTCCGGCTATTGCGACTGCCGGCAAATTAACGAGGCAAGCCGATTTCTACGATGGCATTGCGATGAGACTTACGAACCCAGGAAAGCCGGCTGCGGACGCGTGTCCCGCAGCCGGAGTCGACGCTTAATAGCGATACAGGTCGTGCTTGAACGGCCCAGCCACGGTCGTGCCGATGTACTCTGCCTGTTTCGGCGACAATTTGGTTAGAGCGGCACCGACCTTGGACAGATGCAGCGCGGCCACTTTCTCGTCCAACTGTTTCGGCAACGTATAAACCCGGCGCTCGTACTTGCCCTCTGGCGCCGTCCAAAGCTCAAGCTGCGCCAGCACCTGGTTAGTGAACGAAGCGCTCATCACGAAGCTCGGATGCCCCGTCGCGTTGCCCAGGTTTACCAAACGGCCCTCGCTTAACACGATCAGGCGTTTGCCGTCGGGGAATACCACCTCGTCCACCTGCGGCTTGACGTTGTCCCAGGTGTAGTTCCGAAGCGCGTCAATCTGGATTTCGCTATCGAAGTGGCCGATGTTGCACACGATCGCACGGTGCTTCATGGCGCGCATGTGCTCGATGGTAATCACGTCGACGTTGCCGGTAGCGGTGACGAAGATGTCACCACGCGGCGCCGCGTCCTCCATGGTCACGACCTCATAGCCCTCCATGGCCGCCTGCAGCGCGCAGATCGGGTCGGCCTCCGTCACCATCACCCGGCAGCCTCCGTTGCGCAGCGACGCTGCCGACCCCTTGCCCACGTCGCCGAACCCGGCGACCACGGCAACCTTGCCGGCCATCATCACGTCCGTGCCGCGGCGAATGGCGTCCACCAGGCTCTCGCGGCAGCCATACAGATTGTCGAACTTCGACTTCGTGACGCTGTCGTTCACGTTGATGGCGGGCACGAGCAGCGTCCCAGCCTTGGCCATCTCCCACAGCCGATGCACGCCCGTGGTCGTCTCCTCCGAGATGCCGCGCACGTCGGCCAGCATCTGCGGGTATCTCTGGTGCATCAGCACCGTCAGGTCGCCGCCGTCATCGAGGATCATGTTCGGCGTCCAGCCATCCGGGCCGCGCACCGTCTGCTCGATGCACCACCAGAACTCCTCCTCGTTCAGGCCCTTCCAGGCGAACACCGGCGTTCCCGCCGCCGCGACGGCGGCCGCCGCATGGTCCTGGGTCGAGAAGATGTTGCACGACGACCAGCGAACGGTGGCGCCCAATGCCGTCAGGGTTTCGATCAGCACGGCGGTCTGGATGGTCATGTGCAGGCAGCCGGCAATCCGCGCGCCGGCCAGCGGCTTGGATGCGCCGAACTCCGCCCGCAACGCCATCAGGCCCGGCATCTCGTCCTCGGCCATCGAGATTTCCTTGCGGCCCCATTCCGCGAGGGTGAGGTCCTTCACCTTGTAGTCATGCGACATGGCAATGTCGGGCATCGGCGGCTCCTATGGAATTTGGAGCCGTATATAAGGATATCTTGATGTGTGCAATTTTCTCCTCAAGCAGGTCGTCGCGCGCGGAGGGCTGCGCCCAACGTTCCATCGTCCAGCACATCCAGCGCACCACCGATCGGCATGCCGTGGGCAACCCGGCTGACGGTCACGCCCGTTGGACGAAGCCGGTCCAGCAACCAGTGCGCCGTGCTCGCGCCATCGACGGTGGCGCCTAAGGCTAAGATCACCTCTGTAACTTCACCGTCCGACACCCGCGCTAACAACGGCGTCACCCGCAGGTCGTCTGGACCGACGCCGCCCAGCGCGGACAACGTGCCGCCCAGCACGTGATACAGCCCGCGATGGACGTGGGCACGTTCGAGCGCCCAAAGATCGCCGACACCCTCCACCACGCAGATCACGGTCCGATCGCGGTGCGGGTCCGTGCAGATCGTGCAGGGATCCTGGCTGTCCAGGTTGCCGCACAGGCTGCACGACCGCACCGCGCGGGCGGCGTCGGCCAAGGCGGAGGCGAGCGGGAGCATGCGGGCTTCGGGAGCCTGGAGCAGTCGAAGCGCAGCACGCCGGGCGCTGCGGGGGCCTAGGCCGGGGAGTTTGGAGATGAGGGTAATGAGGCGCTCTACTTCGGGGCCGCCCATCGGGTTAGGCAAGGGCGTTGCCCTTGACCCACTGGGGCCAGGGGCCCCAGGCCCCATGATTTGAGGTCAAAATGGGAGTTTTAGTCCGCCGGGGAGGTCCATGCCGCCGGTGACGCGGCTCATCTCCTCGGCCGTCTGGGCTTCCAGCTTGCGCTTGGCGTCGGCGTGGGCGGCGACGATCAGGTCCTGCATCATCTCCACCTCCGCCGGATCGATGAGCTTGGGGTCGAGCTGCAGCCTTTTCAGCTCGCCTTTCCCCGACAGCACGACGTGAACCATGCCGGCGCCGGCGCTGCCCTCGATCTCGATCGCCTCCATCTTCGCCTGCATCTCGGCCATCTTCACCTGCATCTGGCTGGCCTGCTTCATCAGCCCGGCGAGATTTTTCATCGGTCGTCCTCCATCGAATGGGCCGGCTCGGCGTCCGGCGGTGGGAAGTCGAAATCCTCGGGTTCCCCGAGCGGGATTTCCATCGGCAATCCATAAGCGTCGGCGGTGCTGTCGCGCACCGCCTGAATGCGCGCGCCGGGAAACGCCTCCAGGATGGCGAGCACCAGCGGATGCTCCGCGGCGGTCTGCCGGCGGGCCGCGTCGGCAGCCATGCCCTGGGCGGCAAGCGTCGGCTCGCCCTTCGCCGTCGACAGCGCAATGGTCCAGCGCACCCCCGTCGCGTCCAGCAGCAGCGCGGCCAGGCGGGGCGCGAGGTCGCGAGGCGCGTCGGGTTCGGGGCTTAGTTCGATCACGCCGGGTGCGAACCGCACGAGATGGACCGCGTGCAGCAAGTAGCTGTGCAGCATCGGCTCCCGCCGTTCCGCCGCCAGGGCGGCGACGTCGCGGAAGCTCGACAGCCGTGGCACGGTAGCCGCGCTCGGCTCCGCGTGTGGGACCGATGCGCCATTCGCGACGGCGCGGACGCCGCCAGTTGGGACGGTTGCTGCAATCGGCGGCGTGGTGACTGGCCGAGCATCGGCGTTCGATGTCGTCAGCTTTCGAACCAGATCGCCCGGTGGCGGCAGTTCGGCAACGTGACAAAGCCGGATCAGCACCATCTCCGCCGCGGCGCGCCGGTCGGGCGCCTGTTCGACCTCCTGCGTGCCCTTGAGCAGCATTTGCCAGGTTCGGGCGAGCATCGGGATAGACAGCTTGTCGGCCAAGGCCGCGCCCCGGGTCCGCTCCGCCTCCGGCAGGGTCTGGCCCTCTCGCAAGCCAGGAACGGATTTCAGGCGCGTCAGGGTGTGGACCAGCTCCAGCAAGTCGTTCAGCATCAGGCCAAGGTCGGCGCCGTGGGCGTGGGCTCGGTCGGTGATGGCAAGCGCCGCAGCCGGGTCGCCGGCCATCAACGCATCCATCAGGTCGAACACCAGCGCCCGCCCGGATAGGCCCAGCATGTCGGTGATCTCGGCGACGGTGATCTCCGTCCCGTCCACCCGCGCGATAGCCTGGTCCAGCAAGCTCAACCCATCGCGGGCCGAGCCATCGGCCGCGCGGGCAATCAGGTCCAAGGCGCCCGGGACGACGGCGACCTGCTCGGCGGCAGCGATCCGGGTGAACAGCGCGGTCAGTTCCGCCACGGTGATCCGGCGCAGGTCGAACCGCTGGCAGCGGGACAGCACCGTGATCGGCACCTTGCGGATTTCGGTGGTGGCGAAGATGAACTTGATGTGCGGCGGCGGCTCCTCCAGCGTCTTGAGCAGGGCGTTGAAGGCGTTGCGCGACAGCATGTGGACCTCGTCCACGATGAACACCTTGGTGCGCGCCTGCATCGGCTTGAAGCGCGCCGCGTCGATGATCTCCCGCACGTCGTCCACGCCGGTGTTGGACGCGGCGTCCATCTCCATGACGTCGGGGTGGCGGTCGGCCAGGATCGCAATGCAATTGGCGCATACGCCGCACGGGTCGGGGGTCGGGCCGCCGGCGCCATCGGGGCCGATGCAGTTCAGCGCGCGCGCGATGATGCGCGCGGTGGTCGTCTTGCCGACGCCGCGCACGCCGGTGAGCATGAAGGCATGCGCGATGCGGCCCATTGCGAAGGCGTTGCGCAGGATACGCACCATCACCTCCTGCCCGATCAGGTCAGGGAAGCCGACTGGGCGGTATTTTCGGGCCAGGACGCGGTAGGCCGCCGCCTTCTCCACGACCGGCGCAGCAGCGGCAGGCTCACCAAACAGCCCGGGGCCGTCCAGCGGCGGCGCCGGCAATGCATCATCCTCGAACAGGCCAGACATGCCCGGCGTCATTCCTCCGGAAGTGAAAGACCCTACGGGGAGAGGTGGGAGACCGGAACGACGACCCGAGCGGAAACTCGTTGCGGCTGCTTCCTTCCGGACCTGACCGGGTCGGCGAGGCACCCGTCCATCGCCGGCCTCCCACCGCTACATATCACGATCCGGGGGTGGGTCGGCAAGGCTCCGCGCGACCTAAGCGGCTTGAGGCTCCTCCTCGGCGAGAACCCGCGCGGTTTCCGGCGCTTCCAGCTGCCACGGCACGACCAGCACGGACAGATCGGGTCCGCCATTCCGCAGCAGTTGGGTTCGCAGATGCTGCGTGCGGCGCGTATGCAGGATGGCTTCCCACCAGCGCCCACCGGCCAATTCGCTCAGCACCACGATCACCGGCCGGCCCGGGCAGCAGCGCCGCAACTCACCGGCCTCGCGGAGCAAGGGCGCGAGCAGGCTGCGATAGGGCGAGGGCTCGATCAGCAACCGTGGCGACGCCAGCCCGGCGCCTGCTGCGGGCCGCCCGACGAAGCGCGCCCATTCGTCACGCAGCTTGGTTTCGTGCTCCTCTGCGTCCGGTCCCTCCAGATCGGTCAGGTGCAGCGCCACGATGTCCGGCGACAAGCGGGCCGCGACGTGCACGGCGCGTTGGGCCATGCGGTCCCAGCGCTCCAGCGGGATCAGGACGACTGGGGGCGCATGGTCCTGCAGGTTCATGCCTCGGCGGCTTCCTTCCAGCACTTGGCGTTCTAGGTCGCGGTAGTAGCGCCGGGTCAAGCGAAGCAGCAGCAGGGTGAGCGGGATGACGAGCAGGGTCAGCCACGCGCCCTCGGTGAACTTGGCAATCAGGATGATCGCCAACGCTGTCGCGGTCGCGGCCGCACCCAGCCCATTGATCCACAAGCGCACCCGATCGGCGTGCCCACGCCCTTTCCGCAGCCAATGCACCGCCATGCCGGCTTGGCTAAGCGTGAACGACAGGAAAGCGCCGACTGCGAACAGCGGGATTAGTCGGTCCGTGATGCCGCCGAACGCTATGAGCAACCCTCCGGCTCCCATAGCCAGGAATATCACTCCAGCGGTGTACACCAAGCGCCGGCCTGGCACGGCGAAGGCTTTGGGCAAATAGCTGCCCCCTGCCACCTGCCCCCTGCCGGCACAGGCGAGGAAAGCCGACGAAGCTGGTGTTGGCCGACAGGCACAGCACGGCTAGCACGCTGGCGATCGTGACGTAGTACACCCAAGTCCGCCCCCATACCGCGCCGACGAGTTGCGACAGCACGCTCTGGTAGTCGTCCGCCGTCTGGTCCATCGCCGTCACGCCGTAGCTGCGGGCAAGGTAGGCGATGCCGAGCAACAGCAGCCCGAGCACGAGGCAGATGGCGGCGAGCGTGCGGTGGGCGTATTTGACGGTTGGCTCCTTAAATGCGCCGACGCCGTTGCTGACCGCTTCCACCCCCGTCATCGCCGTGCAGCCTGCGGCGAATGCGCGGAGCAGGAGCCATACCGTCACCGCTCCCGCCGCCTCGGGCTTGCCAGGGAGGGGGGTCACGGGCTGGGGATGGCCGCCCCCGGTCCACGTTGCCCAGGCGCCCGCGGCCAGGATGAAGAACAGGGTCACGATGAACAGGTAGGTCGGCACGGCCAGGGCCAGGCCAGACTCCTTGGTGTCGCGCAGGTTGACCAGGGTGATGGCGACGAGGATGCCGAGGCAGAGCGGCAAGGTGAAGGAGTGCAGCCCAGGCACCGCGGAGGTGAGCGCGCCGACGCCGGCCGACACGCCGACGGCGACATTCAGCATGTAGTCCACCATCAGCGCCGCCGCGGCCAGCAGGCCGGAATTGTGGCCCAGGTTCTCGCGCGCAACCGTGTAGGAGCCGCCGTTGCTGGGATAGGCGGCGATGGTCTGCCAGTACGAGAAGAACAGGATGGCGAGCAGCGCCACGATCGCCCAGGTGATCGGCTGCACCGCGCCGAGACCCGCCGCGCCCACGACCGCCAGCACCGTCAGCATCGCTTCCGGGCCGTAGGACGCCGAGCCGAGCCCGTCGAGGCCCATCGCGGGCACGCCTTCCAGGGCGCCAATCTTGCGGTCCTCGGCCTCGCGGTTGGCGAGCCGGCGGCCGAGCAGCAGGGTGGTCAAGGACATGGGAGCGCACCGGTGAGGAACTCTGGCCAGAGTATTGGCGAGGGAACGCGCCAATCCGTCAATCGGTTGTGGCACCGCCAGCGATTGTTCCAAGCAGTTGATCCTGGCGAGGTCACGCATTAGCGTTTTGAGGTTCGTGCATCACGGACCAAGGCAACCGAGGAGAACGACTGCGATGAGTTCGCCAGCAACCGAAAATTCAGGCAGCCAACGCTGGGGCCCGCATAACACCGTGACAGTGGTCGACCCCTCCCCGGTGAATTGGCTGTCGATCACCTGGAACACCATGGAAGAGGCCAAACGGGTGGACCACGAGGGCATCGGCCAGCCCAGCCTCGCCGCGGGCTGGAAATGGATCGACCAGAAGACCCTGGAACTGCCGCTCCGCCGCGGCGCGGTGTTCCAGGACGGTGAGGTCTACGACGCCAAGCTGTTCAAGCTCGCGTTCGACAAGGTGCAGGAATGGACCAATCCGCATCCGCCGGGCGCCTTCCTGAACTTCGCGCGCGATACCGAGCTGCAGGTGGTGGACGACAATACGGTTCGGTTGCGGTTCCCCGGCGGCGACTCGGCCGCGGTGATGAAGCTGCGCGGGATGCACATCCCGTCGACCCGGTTTTGGAACGAATGGGGTTTCATCGACCCCGAGACGAACAGCGCCGAAGGTCACTGGTGAGTCATCGATGCGCCCGGTCCGTGGGGGACTGGCCCATTCTTGCTCGCTGACGGCATTTCGACGCTGACGACCCGCTCGCCCCAGGTCATCCTGGAGCCGAACGAGACCTACTGGGACCCGAACCGCACACCCACGGTGCGGATCATCTACGACAACGCCATTTCCAAGCAGGACGCCATCCATGCGGTGGCGAGCGGGAATGGCCGAGTCGACGTCGTGATGGACCTGACCATCGAGGAGGCTCGCGCCTTCGCGGGAGAGGGGCATGGTAAAATCCAGGCCAAGGCGGCGAAAACCGTGCTGGTCGGCGTGTTCAACGAGAACAAGCCCGGTTCGCCGTGGAGCGATCCCGAACTGCGCCGGGCGATGAACCTTGCGCTCGATCGCAAGATGATCCTGGAGAAGGGGGGCAATGGCTGGGGCACTTCCATGCCGGCGCTGATCCAACCCGGCCGCTACGGCGCCGATTCGGCCATGCAGCCGTATGGTCTCGACGTGCAGAAGGCTCTCGGCGCGATCGAGTCGGCCAATATCCCTGGCAAGGAGCTGCTTATCTTCGCCGCGCCGGAGTGGCAGGGCGTCGTCGAAGCGATCGGGGATTGCCTGGCGCGGGTCGGCCTCAAGCTGCGGGCGGAGTACGGCAAGACCGAACCGGAAGGCTGGGACATCAAGCTCGTCTGGCACTTCGATTGGTCGCCGCAATACCCCGTCGGAGTCGTGCACCGGGAGTTCTTCGGCAAGGACGGCGCATTCCGTGCCGCGCCCGAGGATGCCGGGTTCGACGCGCTGTACGCCAAGCTGCTCAAGACGCCGCAGCAGCCGGAGCAGGAAGGGATCGTCCGCGAGGTCGAGCGTTACGTGTTCGACCACGCCAAGGCGCTGTTCCTGTTCTCGCCGCATACGCTGTTCGCGGTGAGCGACCGCGTGAACTTCGTGGCGTACGACACCTGCATGTCGGAACTGGCCGAGACCACGATCCGGTCGAAACCGGCCTGACGGTGCGGGCGGCGCCGGGGTTCGCCTTCGGCGCCGCCCGTGTCCAGCCATTCCATGCACCTTGCATGATCGTAGCGACCGCCGGCCATATCGACCACGGCAAGACTGCGCTGGTGAAGGCGCTGACCGGCGTCGACACCGACCGGCTGCCCGAGGAAAAAAGCCGCGGCATCACGATCGATCTCGGCTTTGCCTATCTTCGCCTGCCCGGCGGGGAAACCGTCGGGTTCGTGGATGTCCCAGGCCACGAACGCCTCGTCCGCACGATGATGGCGGGGGCGAGCGGCGTCGACGTCGCCCTCGTGGTCGTCGCCGCCGCCGACGGCGTGATGCCGCAGACGCTGGAGCACCTCGCCGTGCTCGACCTGCTGGGCGTGCGCCGGGGCATCGTGGCGCTCACCAAAAGCGACCGGGTGGAGGCCGCACCGCTTGCGGAGGCCGCAGCCGAAATCCGCAACGCCCTTGCCGGCACAGCGCTGGAAACGGCGCCAGTGGTGCCCTGCTCCAGCGTCACGGGCGAAGGCGTCCCGGAAGTCGCCCGACGCCTGCGTGACGCTGCGCTCGCCACGAGCGAGAGAAGCGGCGCCGGGCGGTTCCGCCTCGCCGTGGACCGCAGCTTTACCTTGCCCGGCGTCGGCCTGATCGTGACAGGCACGGTCCACGCGGGCCGCGTGAGCGTCGGAGACAGGCTTGTGCTGTCGCCCGCTGGCATCGAGGCACGCGTGCGCGGCCTCCACGCGCAGAACAATGCCGCCACACAGGGGGACGCTGGGCAACGTGTTGCGCTCAACATCACCGGCAACCGCCTGGATAAGGATGCGGTCAAGCGCGGCGACTGGATGGTCGCCCCGGAGTTGCACCAACCGACGGACCGCCTCGACGT
>JAABUU010006658.1_pt1 | contig 12280 bp, 12 predicted proteins | sample 5559301 | NCBI WGS metagenome assembly JAABUU01 (sample SAMN10711884, study PRJNA513360) | rock metagenome | isolation source: Antarctica rocks | place: Antarctica: Victoria Land, Richard Nunatak white
AAGGAATCGGATTGAAGTTGTCCGAAACGCTCGCTTCGGACGCGCAGATTCCGCCGGTCGCCTTAAACCTGCTGCCGGGTTCGCCCGCTTCCCTCGCTCCGCACACGCTTGGCAATCTCCAGAGCCTTGCGGTCATCGGAACCACGGGGTCGGGCAGCACGGCGGCGCTCAACGTCGACGCCGGGACAGACGCTCCAACGGGCGGCGGATTCGAAGTGCGACGCAGAGATGCAGGCTTTGGGAACGGAGCGGCGGACCTGGTGCTGCGTACTCCAGTACGCGGATTTTCGATCCCGCGCGGCGCACAGGAGGAGACATTTTTCATTCGCATGTATGACGCCTCCGCGCCTCCGCTTTACTCGCGCGAGTCCGCAGCAATCGTGACCCATCTGCCGCTGTAACCGCCGAGCAACACCAGAACAAGAAAGGACAAAGGAGGAACAACATGACCGAGTTCGAAGGGCAGGTTTTAGCGGAGCTGCGTGTGCTGAAGAACCAGATGGAACAGTTGATGGGCATCGGCCAGCCCGGCCGCTTGCACCAGATGGAGCGTCGCCTGGCACGCAGCGAGCAGGGCGTGCAGCGCATGAAGGGCTTTGTCGCCGCTTTTGGCACAGCCGTGACCGTGATCCACCTGGCGATCACGTACTTCAGCGGCAAGCAACACTAAGCAACACACACAAGGAGAAACAAATGATCTTCCTGAAACTATTTCTGCGTTCTTTCTCTCTGCTACCCAGCCTGGTTCAGGGCTGTGAGGCGCTCTACGGGGCCCAAACCGGCGCGCAGAAGCGCGAGGCAGCCGTAGCAATGGTCGGCTCCGCAATTCATCTTGCGGACGCACTGGCAGACAAGACCATCGTCGACCCCGACAGGTTTTCCGCAGCCCTTGGAACCATCGTCGACGGCGTCGTAGCCTGCCTGAATGCAAGCATCTGGGCCGACAAGCAGGCGTGAGCCGTGCGGCCACCGGAGCCCGGTGAGCCGTATAATCTGCACCTATGGATTTTGCCTCCCACGAAGAACAACAACCCGGACACGAAGAGCAACAACACCGGCCCCTCGTAGCCGTCGTCATGGGCAGCCGCAGCGACTACGCTGTCATGTGCGCTGCGGTCGCGGTTCTGAAGGAGTTCGGCGTGGAGTTTGAGGCGCGTGTGGTCAGCGCGCACCGCACGCCCGAGTTGATGTTCGACTTCGCACGTTCAGCGCGCCGACGTGGTCTGCGCTGCATCATCGCCGGTGCAGGGGGGGCAGCCCATCTGCCCGGCATGATCGCCGCGCTCACCGTCGTACCCGTGTTGGGTGTGCCCGTGCCTGCGACTGCGCTCCAAGGCCTCGACGCGCTGCTCAGCATCGTGCAGATGCCTAAGGGCGTTCCGGTCGGCACACTCGCTATCGGTGCTTCCGGTGCGGCTAACGCTGCGCTGCTTGCCGTCGCGATGCTGGCCACGACGGATGACGCGCTGCAAACGAAACTCGAAGAGCACCGCGAAACAGTTCGCGCCCACGTCGCCGCCGAGAGCCTCGTGTACGAAGATTCCATGCTCAACGGAATGAACGCGTGAGCGCTTGCAACTCAGCTCCTCTCCTGCCCGGCGCAACCATCGGCATCTTCGGCGGCGGCCAACTCGGGCGCATGATGGCGATGGCCGCGCGCGCGATGGGCTACCGGATTCTGGTGCTCGACCCCGACCCTGGCTGTCCCGCCCGTTTTGTAGTCGACGGATGCATCGAAGCCGGCTGGGATGACAGCCGAGGAGCCGCCATGCTGGCGCGCGGATGCGACGTCGTCACGCTCGAGATCGAACAGATCGGCGCACACTCCATGGCCTCCGCTGCCACTTTCTGCCCGGTACGTCCTGGTGCCGAGCTGCTGGCCATCGTTCAGGATCGCATCGAGCAGAAGAACTGGCTTCGCAAGCACAGCTTCCCAGTAGGTCAATATCGCGTCGTCCGCACGCTGGATGAAACGCGCGCAGCCATCGCGGAACTTGGCGGTAAATGTTTCTGCAAGAGCGCAACCGGAGGTTACGATGGACGCGGCCAGGGCAAGGTAGGCTTCGGTGACGAGCCTGTCTCGGAGAGCGATATTCGAGGCGCGTGGCAGGCGCTGGGCGAAGGTCCTGGAGTGGTCGAGCAGGCCATCGAGCTCGAACGCGAGATCAGCGTCATGGTCGCGCGCAGCCCACGGGGAGAGGTGAAAGTTTTCCCCGCAGCCTGGAATCATCACGAAAATCAGATCCTTGATTGGAGCGTGATTCCAGCCGCGATTCCCGAAGCCATGGAAGCCAAGGCGCGCAACATCGCTGCCGAGATCGCCGACACCTTCGGCCTCGAAGGTCTGCTTGCCGTCGAAATGTTCGTTACGCGCGACGGCGATCTGCTGATCAACGAGCTCGCGCCCCGCCCGCACAACAGCTATCACGAAAGCGAACGCGCCTGCGTCACCAGCCAGTTCGAGCAGGCCATCCGCGCCGTCTGCGATCTCCCCCTGGGAGATGTGGACGTTGTTCAACCAGCCGCCATCGTCAATCTGCTTGGCGAACTGTGGCTGGACGAATCCGGCAAGCAGCGAACCGTCTGCTTCGATCGCGCACTCGCGGTTCCGACGGTCCGGCTGCATCTCTACGAAAAGATGAAGCCGCGCAAAAGCCGCAAAATGGGCCATCTAAGCGCCGTCGGAGCCACCCCCGAGGAAGCAGTCCAGCGCGTTCTCGCCGCAAAGGCCGCCCTGCAAAATGCATCCAATCCGGAATGAAGAAGTTTGACCAGCAACCCACGCCCGCAGAGGGAATCCTTTCCTATAGCGGACGCTGGAATGGCCAGATTCTGCTCGCCTGCGGGAAGTGCCAGCGCAAACTGCGCAAGCACGAGGACCCCGCACGGCTGGGCAAGCTCAAAAAACTGCTGAAGCATGCCCAGCCCAGGCTGTATGTCATCAACACCGTATGCCTCGACGTCTGCCCCAAAGGCGGCGTCACCGTCTGTTCCGCGGCGCAGGTAGTGCGCGGCGAGTTTTCCATCCTGCGCACCACAGAAGACGTTGCCCGGCTGCTAGCCCTCAACGGATTGATAAACTAGCCCAGTATGGTTCTTCCCTTCGTTCGCGAGTTGCTCGCGGACCTCAAGCGTTCCGATGCCTTCGATCGCGTCAGCCGCCACCTTGCCTCGGGGCAAGGGAGGCGTCGTATTGCCGGTCTTACCTTCACCGCGCGCAGTCTCTACCTTCCGTTCTTCGTACAGAGTTCCAATGCGCCCGCACTCGTTCTGGTCGCCGACAACAAAGCCGCAGAGGCTCTGCACCAAGCAGTCGTCGCAGCCTGTGAACTTACCGGCGCGCTCGATCCCAAAAGCGTCGTCCGGCTTCCCGCGCACGATGTGCTGCCCTTTGAAAATCTTTCGCCGCATCCAGAGATTCAGGAGACCCGCGCCGCCACCCTTTGGAAGATTAGCAACGGCGCAAAGAGTGGACATCCCGCGCGTCTGGTGATCGCGCCCATTGAATCCGCGTGCATGCGGCTCTTCAACTCGGACTTCTACTCCGCACTCGCGCTCATCCTAAAAGTCGGCGAAGAGTATCTGCCGGACATGCTGGTCGAGCACTTACTTTCGGTTGGCTACACCCGGGTCGATGTGGTCGAGATGCCGGGCCAGCTTACCTTGCGCGGCGGCATCCTCGACGTCTACTCGCCCGAAGCCGACCGTCCCGTGCGCATCGATTTTTTCGGGGACGAGATTGAATCCATTCGCCGCTTCGACCCCGAGACGCAGCGCTCCCAGAGTTCGCTCGACACGGCGCTGCTGCTGCCACTGGTTGAAGTTCCGATCACCGAAAAGATCTTCGAAGCCATCAACGCACGCCTGACCCGCAGCGGCACCCAAGCGGCGGCGCAGCTCGAAGGCGGCGAAACTCCGCGTAAGCTGCAAACGCACGTGAGCACGCGTACGGGCGAAGCAACCGTCTTTCCGGGGTGGGAGTTTTTTGCACCCATCGCCGGAGCCAGCTCCACGCTGCTCGATCTGCTCGGCCCCGATGCCCGCGTCTTTGTTGAAGAGCCGGCCATGATCAAGAATCAGGGCGAGCGCTGGTGGAACAAAGTGGAGCAGCGCCACGACCGTTCCGGCATCGGCAATCTGATCCGGCCTGAAGATGTCTACCTTTCGCCGTGGGCGCTGGACGACCGCATCCGCACCTTTTGTGGCGCGGAGCTCGATCAGCTTGGCGCAGTCGATATTCTCGACGCCGACCGCAGCACCCATAGCGAAGTGGACTTCCACACCCGTCCCACCATGCGCTTTCACGGAGCCGTCCCTGCACTGATCGACGCGATCAACTCGCTCATCCGGCAGGAAGCGCGTGTCGTACTTACCGCACCCAACCAAGGCGAGGTGGAGCGTCTCGCCGGGCTGTTGCAGGAGTACGGCGTTCCCTACCGTCTCGGTTCGCGAAACCTCGCCGCAGGTTCGGAGACGATCTACTCCGAAACCAGCTATCTAGCGGGTTCGTCCTCTACGCCCGTCATAGTGCGCACGCCCATCGCGAACGGGGTGCAGGTACTCGATCTCGAAAAAGCCTCCGCGCGCCAGATCTTAATCTTCGGTGCCAACGATCTCAGCGATGAGGCCGACGTAACCGCGCGCCCGGCCACGCGCAAATCCAAAACCGCCGCGTTCATCTCCGACTTTCGCGATCTCGCAGTAGGCGATTACGTCGTGCACGTGGAGCACGGAATCGCACAATACTGCGGCCTGCGCGTGCTCGATGAACAGAGTGACAATCAACTCGAGCTGATGATCCTCGAGTTTGCCGAAGGCGCAAAGCTTTACGTCCCGCTCACACGGCTCGATCTGATCCAGAAGTATCGCTCGACAGAAACCGGACCCGCGCCCACACTCAACAAGCTCGGCAACCCTGCGTGGCAGAAGACCAAAGCGCGCGTCAAGAAAGCCATGCAGGACATGGCCGGCGAGCTGCTTAAGCTATACGCCGCGCGCAAAGCTGCCGAGGGCACGGCATTCTCGCCCGACAATCATCTGCAGCGCGAGTTCGAAGACGCATTCCCGTTTACCGAGACCGACGATCAACTCGCCGCCGTCGCCGACATCAAGCGCGACATGGAATCCACGCAACCCATGGACCGTCTGCTCTGCGGCGACGTAGGTTACGGCAAGACGGAAGTCGCCATGCGCGCGGCGTTCAAGGCCGTGCAGGATTCGCGCCAGGTGGCCGTGCTGACGCCCACAACCGTTCTTTCTTTCCAGCACTTCGAATCGTTCAAAAAGCGCTTCGCCAACTTCCCCGTCAACGTGGAAATGATCTCGCGTTTCCGTACCGCCAAAGAGAAAGCTGCAATCCTCGAAGCGACTGAACAGGGCAAGGTGGACATTCTCATCGGCACGCATGCGCTGCTCGCGCCCAAGCTCAAGTTTCAGGATCTCGGCCTGCTAGTGGTCGATGAAGAACAGCGCTTCGGCGTGCGCCACAAGGAACGCTTGAAGCAGATGCGGGCCGCCATCGATGTGCTCGCCATGTCCGCGACGCCGATCCCGCGCACGCTGCACATGTCGCTCATGGGTCTTCGCGATATGTCGGTGATTGAAACGCCCCCCAAAGATCGCATGGCCATCCAGACCATCGTTGCCAAGTTCGACGAGAAGCTGGTGCGCACTGCAATTGAAATGGAACTGGAGCGCGGCGGCCAGAGCTACTTCGTCCACAACCGTGTCGAGACGATCTACGAGATGGCATCCATGATTCGCGAGCAGGTGCCCAGCGCGCGCGTTGCCGTCGGCCATGGACAACTGCCCGAAGCCGAGCTCGAGCGCGTGATGCTGGCGTTCATGAATCATGAGTACGATGTGCTCGTCGCCACCTCGATCATCGAGAACGGGCTCGACATTCCGCTGGCGAATACCATCATCGTCAGCCGCTCCGACCGCCATGGCCTTAGCGAGCTCTATCAGCTGCGCGGGCGTGTAGGCCGCTCCAATCGCCGGGCGTACGCGTATCTCCTTATCCCTGCGGATACAGAACTCACCGAGGTGGCGCGTCGGCGCCTCGCTGCGCTCAAAGAGTTTTCTGACCTCGGCGCCGGCTTCAAAATCGCTGCTCTCGATCTTGAACTGCGCGGCGCCGGCAACATGCTGGGCGGGGAACAAAGCGGACACATTGAATCCATTGGATTCGAGATGTACACATCCATGCTTGAGGAAGCGGTGAACCGGATCAAGGGCGAAGGCGACAAGCCCGCACATGCCACCACGGTTCTCAATTTGGGTATCAGCGTGCGCATCGACAGCGACTATATTCCTGAAGAAAATCAACGCCTGCGGATGTACAAGCGCATCGCAGGCGCGCTGGACCAGGCCACCATCGACGACGTGCGCAGCGAACTGCATGACCGCTACGGCACGCCGCCCGAGTCTGTTCTCAACCTGCTCGCGGCGGGCGAACTGCGTCTGCAATGCGAGCGCCTCGGGATCGCGCAATTGGACCGCAAGCGTACGCAGGTGGAGCTTCCCAACCCGAACGGCAACAAAAAGCAGCCCCTCAAAATTTTCGTCGAGATGTTGCACCTTCGCTTCGCCGTCCCTGAGGAAGGCAGCACGCTCGCTCACGCGCAGGTCGATCCCGGCGTGTTGATGAAGCTGGTTGCGCGCAACGCAAAGAAGGGTGCACAGTTCACCCCGCAGGGCATTTTCCGGTGCCCGCTGACATCGTCCAAAGCTGATGACGTTCTGGCCGAAACGCGCGCCCTGCTTGACTTGCTCGAGCCCGTCCACCCGTGAGAGAACCGTTTGCGCCCACCTCTCTGCCCTGGGTCACGGTAATGCCTCGCGCACCGTACTTCCAGACGGAAGACGGCGCACCGTGGCACCCAATTGGACAGAACGATGCGATTACATGGCGCGAGTTGAACCCACTCTTCAGGCGACGTGACGTTGGCTCTCCCGAGCGGTATCTCGCAATGCTCGCCGCGCACGGAGTCACCTGCATGCGCCTGATGCTTGAGTACGCGCAGGTACGCCATCGCTACTTTGAATCTGCACCCGGCGTGTGGGCACCCAACATGGTCGCGTTCTGGGACGATCTATTCGCGCTGTCGGAGCGCTATGGCATTCGCATCCTGCTCACGCCGTTCGACACCTTCTGGATGTGGCTGAAGTTCAGGCACCATCCCTACAATCGCGTGTATGGCGGCCCGCTGCGCCATCCTTCGCGTGCTCTGCTTTCGCGCGCCACGCGGGAAGCAATCAAGGCACGACTTACCTTTGCCGCTGAACGCTGGGGCGGGTCGGGCGCACTCTTCGCGTGGGATCTGTGGAATGAGATCCATCCCGCGCAGGCAGAGATGAGTGCCGAGCCTTTTCACGACTTCATCGCAGAGTTGAGCGAACACGTGCGCACCCTGGAGCAGCGCCGCTTCGGCCGATCCCACCCGCAGACCGTCTCGCTGTTTGGTCCGGAGCTGCATCTGCGTGCGCCGCTCAAGATGGAGCGCATGATCTTCCGTCATCCCGCGCTCGACTTCGCGACCATCCACATCTACGAGCATGGCACCATCGACGACCCCCGCAACACCGTAGACGCAGCCATTGGAATGGGAAAGATCGTCACAAGCTCGCTCGCTGAAATCCACGACACACGTCCTTTTCTCGACACCGAACACGGTCCCATTCACAGCTTCAAGGATCGTCACAAGACCCTGCCTGAACCCTTCGACGACGAGTACTTTCGCAACATGCAGTGGGCGCACCTGGCCAGCGGCGGCGCGGGTGGCGGCATGCGCTGGCCGAATCGCAATCCCCACAGCCTGACAGCAGGCATGCGTGCCGCACAACTCGCTATGAGCCGCTTTATGCCGCTCATAGACTGGACACGATTCAATCGCCGCAACGTCAGCTCAACTTTGGGCTTGCGCGACGAAGACAGCAAGACCATTGAACCCACGCGCGTGGCCCGCTTCGGCTGTGCGTCCACTGACCAGGCCTTAATTTACTTGCTGCGGCGCGATGCGCTGCGCCCCACAGGCGAGCTCGACCGCGCCGCCGCACCCATCCGCATCGCACTCGATCTGCCGATGCTGCAGTCAGGGCAGTATCGCGTTACTGAATGGGATACGGTGCAGGGAGTCGAACGCGCCTCCGGGATTCAGGAGCTCGGCCCCGCACGGTACTGTACGCTCTCTGAATTTTCTGCTGACACAGCGGTTGCCGTGCGCCGCTTGCCTTAAGCTGGACAGGACAAATCAGACCAAGGTGGGGCACATCATGCAAGCGCTTACACGGCTACGGTTGATCAGCGCAGCATAACTTTGGTATGTGCGTCCGCACTCGCACAGAACCGTCCGCCCGCCACGCCCCTGGTCGTGCACAATCCATACTTCAGCATCTGCCGTTGCATCACCGCCGCCGCAGCACGAACAGCACAATCGCAATCAGCAACAGCAGCAGCCCTAAGCCACCCGGCCACACAAACCAGCCGCCGCCGCTCGTGTAGCCCACCGCGATGCATCCGGTCAGGGGCACGCACACCATCGCACCCAGCAACGCCAGACCTGCGGCACTCAACTTGTCCGCCGCCGTTCCCACCGCCTTCGTTTCCCGCATGGTCGACCCCTCTGACTCAGGCTGTAGGATGCGCTCTCGAACAGAACCGTATTTCCGAGACTCAATTTTAGCCACGCGATATGATTTCGACACCATGAAGACTTCGCGCGTTCGTACGTTCTGCCTGCTGGCTGCCTCCTGTCTGCTCACGCTGGTACCGTTTGCACGCGCGCAGCACGCCCGTGCCGATGGTGTTCCCCAGACATATCACGGACTCGTCGACCAGTACTTCGACAGCTATTTTCACTTCAATCCGTCCGCCGGAACCGCGGCCGGTCTGCACCAGTACGACACGCAGCTCGAGGACGCTTCCGCGGCCTCAACCTCTGCACAGATCGCCTCGCTGCACAGCTTCCAGAAGAAGTTCGCCGCACTTGATGCTTCGGCGCTGATGCCAGCGACGCGGCTGACCTGCAGATATTGACCAACAACATCAACTCGCAACTGCTCTCGCTCCAAGTCATCCGCAACTTCAATAAAAATCCCGACGCTTACTCCTCCGGCATCACCGGCTCGGTCTTTCTCCTGATGGAGCGCAACTATGCGGCCGCCGATACACGTCTGCGCGCCGTCGTCGCACGCGAGCGCAAGATGCCGCAGGTGCTAATGGAAGCGCGAAAGAACCTTACGAACCCGCCGCGCATCTTCACCGAAATCGCACTCGAGCAGATCGACGGTCTCGTCGCATTCTTCTCGTCCGGCGTGCATAAACGGTGGCAGCCGCGGGCTGTCGTGGGAACGGCCTCAAGCGACCTATAGGAGTTATGTGTAGCTGGACTACTGCGGGGCACAGAGCGTATATTTTGTTGGCAAAGCGGGTCTAAAGGTCTCTCATGCTAATTCCAAATAGAACAAGTTGCCATGTCGTACTGGGCGCGTTTATGGCATTGGCAGCGGGGGCGTCTGCGCAAAGTCCAGCGTGCAAGGTGGTAGCGGGGCACGAATCGATCCCGGCTGAGGAGGCCTACGCTAGCGGCGACTATACGCAGGCCGAAACGCTGTACACGCAGGCGTTGGAGGAGAAGCCTGACGATGAACGCTCGGGTGCGGGGCTGGTGCGGGCCTTGCTGCGCGAACGAAAGATCGCCGAGGCGGCGAATCGAGCGGACAGCCTGCTTGCCGCCCATCCCGGTTCGGCCGTGCTCCTGACCGCGCTCGCCGAAGTCCAGCTTCGCCAGGGGGTGCCGTGGCTGGCTGCAAAGACGCTCGAACGCTCGGTCGCGATCGACCCCTGTCTGGCGCTGACCCACCTGATTCGCAGCAGGATCGACCGTATCGACTCCATGTACAGCTCCGAGCGAGGCGAGATACAGGCCGCGTATGCGATCGATCCAACCAATGCGGAGATCGCGCGCGCCTGGCGACAGAGCGTCTCCATCGCGAACGATGCCGTAAGCATCGAAAAGTCGATAGTGAGGAGCGATCTCGACGCGGCGGCGAAGCGGCAGGCCCAGGTGACTTTGAAGTCGATGCTATCGGGTTTATCGGAAAATTCGCAGGCCTGTCAGGTGGTGCCGGCCACCCAGTCCGCCGTGCTTCCGCTGCTCCCCTCGATACAGGACGGCAAGCACATCGATGCCTACAAGTTGGAGGTGAAACTGCCGCAGACTAAGGCGGTTCTACAAGTCGACACGGCGGCATCGGGAATGTATATCAGCCGGGCGCTGGCCGATCTCAATGATCTGCATCAGGCGCAGGATGGTATGCCGGGAACTGTTTACGCGACGAACGTGACGATCGGGCCGCTTGAGTTCCACGAATGCACCCTGGGTGTAAGCGACACGTCGTTTTACGAGAAGGCGGACGGGTATATCGGGACGGATGTATTTTCCTCGTACCTGATCAAGCTGGACCAGCCGAACCAAAAGCTGGAACTTTCCCCCTTGCCGCCCCTGGCCGGTACGGTACTGCCGGGCGACCGGCGGAAGCAGCCGAGCTGCGCGGGTTCACCCCGGTCTATCATCGGCGGCAGTATCTACTGGTGCCTGTGACGTTGAACGGCAAGGAGCGCAAGCTGTTTGTGCTGGACTCCGGCGTTCGCTACACCACGATGCCGTCAGAAGTCGCTCACTCGGTTTCAACCACGCGGGTGAACTTCACAAACGCGAAGAATACGACGTCCGGAGCGACCATCAACGTGTATCGGGACAGCTTCGACTTCGAGTTCGCCGATCTTCTACTGCGGAACCGGAGTCACCTTTTGGAGATGGAATCGCCCTCCACCGAAGCGAGTGTAGGCATGCAGCTGGGCGGGTTGCTGGGATTCGACATGCTGCATTCGATGGTCATGCAGCTCGACTATCGCGATGGCCTGATCAAGCTGGAGGCGGCCGACTCCGCAATTGAAGTGGCGAACGGCGATGCAAAGAAGGGTGGTTTGCGGGCACGTTCAGTAGCCGAGGCGGAATGCCCGCCCGACGATATGACGGACCAGCCCTTCTCAACACTGATTACTGCAAAGCCATCGGGATTGTGGGACTCAGCGAATCTGAAGGTCGGTGAGGCCTTGAACGCGAAGGTGGTTAAGGAATGGAAGGAATGGGCGACGCCCGGGTGCAGACTTGAAACGGGAGCGAATCTTTACGGACACGTAGTGAGCGTCGCGCGTTCGAAGCATCATAGCAAGGCGGAGTTGGCGCTGGTCTTCGATCAAGGCGACTGTACGGGGCATAGCCGGCAGGCGCTCACACTAAATGTGATTGGACTGCTCGCGCCGGAGGACAACCGGCAGGCACTCCATGACGCGATTCCGATTGAAGTGCGCGAGGGAGCACGCCGCATTACGGATGCTGTGGATGCGCTCAGTTTTGGGACGGACTTCAACCTCAATCCGGAAAAGCTACCTAAGATGGTTCATCCCGGCATGGTAACGCGGATGCCCGGCGTAGAGCTTGGCTTACATGCTGGGCCTCATTGCAGTGTGCTACTACGGAGCGGCGAGCAGAATGTACGAGTCGGACCAAAGACGCAGCTTCTGTTAACGATGGGCGCGCTGCACTAAGCTGTTGCAATCTCAGTTCTTAGGGCATGACTGTCGTTTTGCTCAGTTGCTGAGAACCTGCCTGATCTCTCCCACGAAGCAAAGAATCGGCCTGGTGCAACGCTTCCGCTTTGGATGCGCGAGTTGTTCAAACGTGCCTGGTAGAGACCTGAGCGTCGATCCAATCAGTTCATTGCAGGTGACCAAAGTTGGATGCGTGGACTGCTTATGAAACTGGAGTGTCTGGGTCCTGATGGAGGATGCACGCCAGAGCCAGCGCGGACGCTCCTGAGCCCTGTTCCTCTCTGATGCGGGCTCAGCGCTCAAGAGTCGATAGCATGGCAAGGCAGCTTAGGCGCTGCCCCAGGAGCACCGTCACCAGAACTCAAGCGTCTGTATGTCTTTGAGGGATCTGGTAACCGACAGACGCAACAGGTGACCGGGACTGAAGCCTGGACGCTCCCCGTCCCCCTTCCTGCGTGATGTTGTTCCGGTGAAGCGGAGATGGCCGCTATGCAGCGCCGCTCGGTCGAGATCATAGACGAGCAGGGTGGGCTCGCCCTAAGAATCTGTCTAAAAACTGGGGATTGGGGATCTTGTAAGGAATATGCATGGAGGGATTGAGGGCATAGTTTGGGATCATGTACCCAAGCGATTTGCGGGATGGGCAGTGGACCGCGCTGGAGC
>JAABUU010006662.1_pt1 | contig 12273 bp, 20 predicted proteins | sample 5559301 | NCBI WGS metagenome assembly JAABUU01 (sample SAMN10711884, study PRJNA513360) | rock metagenome | isolation source: Antarctica rocks | place: Antarctica: Victoria Land, Richard Nunatak white
GATAATGTATCAGCTCCAAGTGCACAGCAAGCAGCATCCTGCTGCATGCACAAATATCATGGTGCATGTTGTACAATATTTGGTTGCGCACCTCCAGTAGATTTGCGCTGTTGCCAGGAGTTGCAGGGAATTCCTTTCAGTAGTTGACACTGCTGTCTATCTACTGGCAGCTGAGCACACCTGAGGACCCTTCTTATGTAGTGTGTGGACAGCGTAAACATCACAGCACCTTGCTCATCATCATGGAGTACCATTTTCACTAGCTGTCCAAACATGTCAATCCTCTATTGGTATACGATATGTTAGCTGCTAGCTAGCATGAACATTGATAATGATAACAACAAATGCATCACAGGCTTAGCCAGCAGGCGTCAGGTGCATGTAATGCAAGTCAGCTCCCTCCTGATAGGTTTGTGCAGAAAATCATTACATTAGTAGTTCAACTTCAGCTTGCAAACATAAGACAATACTTGTTTGCTCCAGACAGTCCTACGACGTCCATGACACTTCTAAGACACTTCTAGACGAGATCTCGTCTACTACCTATCCATGCAGCGGCACTTTGGGGAGTACTTAGTCTGCTGTCAGGCATCCTGCATATATGACCATACCACCTAAGCCTCTTGTTGTCTAGTTGAGACTGAACAGAAAAGGATTCACACTCCAATGTCTGGGTTTGGGATATGGTATTTCATTGAATGGAACGCTATAAGTACACCTAACGTACCACAGGTGACAAACAGACAGAGGGTTGAGATGCTTGTCAAGAAAAGACCAAATTTCACCACCATGTAGCACGAGCAAGACTGACATGAATTAGGAGAAACTGAAGTTTGCTGGACAAGGACAAGGCCTTTGACAGCCAGACTATGGCTTTATGGTGCCTGGTCGCACATGGAAGGGTGTATTGCAGACATGAAAGTTCTTGTGACACTTGCTCCTGCGCAACTTGAGCCCGTCTCGGGGACTTCTAATGTTCTTGAGTCAATGTTTCATGGTTGAGGGGTTTAGACCCTAAAGGTTCAACCCATAGCCCTGAACAAGGATCTAAAAGGCTGCTGTCCCTGCAGGTGATGGCCTTGGCAATGGCATACCAGTCTGTTACAACGGCACACCTGATGCGGCCACCCATGAACCAAGTAGAGCCAGAGATTGTAGAGGAATGCTTGCAATACAGCAGCTGTGGTCAGGCTGAGGATTACAAATCCTCAAAGACAATCAACGCAACGTACATATTAGAGTCCGGTTGACAAGCACTTGGCTCAAGATCAGCTGCTTTGTGTGATTGCACAATGACACTTCAGCAGTGTACCACTACATCTGCAATTCAGCAAAATGCAAACAGCTGTTAAATAAATAGCTGCCCACAGAGTGTAGCTGATACTTGGCCACAGAGGTGTTTACAGCAGGCAGATGGGTTTTGGGCTGAAGGAAGTCCGCAACTGAGACACCATTTTTTAGCTGAGAGAGCTGCTGCGTCGGCTCCACAGCAGGTGTGCAACATTGCCTGCACGTGTGAACCTGTAAGCCGCTGTGCGGCTGGAAAACCAAATGTTGCTGTAGAAGCTGCTGTATACTTACTATTGCGGTCACAGCTGCTGCGAGAAACTAGCTGCAGCTGTGACTGCAGCTCTGCAGCTGTAAAAGCTGTTGTGGTACAGCAGATTATGTCTTGCTTCTCAAGCAGGTTCACAAACAAGGAAATTACAAAACAGGAGATACTCACAGGTTGTTTGCTAGAGTTGCTCTGCAGTGCAAGCAGTGCCCCATCCACTGCACTGCTACACACTGCAGGAGCCCATAGCCCTTGTCGTACATCAAGAGCCACATTTTGCATTGAAGACAGATGCAAGTTGGTGTACGTCAAGTCGCAAGACAGAACTGGTACTTACTATTGCACAGCATGGCTGTCCAGAAGGAAAAAGATGCTGCTCTTCATCGTGCATATGTACCTGTGCACATACATCGTGCTAGTTTCACCGAATGCTCAACACCATGCAGTCCCAGCAAGCTGCAAGCATCCTCAGGCTACTGGTTGCTTTTATATATGTTTGCATATATATGTCATAAGGTTACTCCAAGCTTCTTGACAGGGTCCATATCGTCACAACACAACATGTGTTCTATCCTGTAGCCATGCCTATCGTGAACAAGCACTCATGCACCAACACTGTGACTTGCCTTCAAAATGCCAGCCAAGTTTTGCGTGATGCCAGCCTGCACAGCAGGCACAGATGCTTGCAAAGACTAGCTCAAGGTTCACCATCCTGGCAGGGTTGCACACAGTGGCCATCATCTCTGCCAGCTTGCTCTTCTTGCACTCGCAAGATGTTGTTCCTTGCACCTATGGGGAAACTATGTGTGTGCATGGCCAATGACAGTCAAGCCACATGATTGATCACAGAGACATAATGAAGCTGGCAGCGCGCAGCCAGCACCGCATGGGCTGCTTGATGAGGCAAGAGAATGTGAATGCAACAGCGATGACAAGCAGCAGCTCAAGCAGTGGCTGAACAGCAAGAAAAGCCTAGCACATCAGATATTGCAGCACTTTCGGCCGTTGTTGGATGGGATCAGACACTGCAAGCTAGACCTTGCTGATTGCATTCTAGCCACCTTCAGCAAGCATCAGATCCTCTAGACAAGGCTGAAAGCATTCAGCCATGTATCAGCCAACATAGGACACATAAGCTGACATTTGCTGATCATACTCTAGTCAGTGTCAGCTAGCATAAGACAAGGCTGAAAGCATTCAGACAGGCGTTCAGCCGCGCTTCGTTCCCACAGTGATTTTGCAGCAGGGGGGAGAGGAATGTATGGGAAGAAGTGTTGAAAGTGTGAGTGCTTAGCAACACCCAGTCACACCATTCATGAACAGATTACTCATCAGGTAGTTAGTAATGGTTGCATAGGCCGCGTTCCTTAGCTAGCAGCCTGTTACTTTGTACATATGTGTCTTGCACACAGCGTTTAGACACACTTAGGAGAGCTGTCATCAGTAGCCAAACAGTACACACACCATGTAATACACGGTCCCGTTATGCAAGCCCGCCGACTGCACACTGCATCTTAATAAGAAGAAATCCGGTTCAATAATAGCATGCCCGCTTTGCTACACGAATCATTTGGTGTTCAGGGTTTCCAAATTGGCAGGCCAGTCAAGTTTTGCAGGTTGGCCAATACCTGTACAACTTGCACCTATTAAACACATACCTGAGACCTTCCATTGAGTGCAGGCCACAAAATTCATGATGTTGCCTAGAAGTCAAGAACAGCACTAATTGACATGAGACACATTCCTATGTAAAATTGTGCCGTGACTTGCCAATGTCAACAAACTCTGTAATCAGGAAAAGAACATGCGAACCAGATCAGAACCGTCAAATTGCTGCCAATCAAATACAAGACATGCACACAGCACAGACCCTTCTGCCTGTCTCAGAGTCACGCAACATCATCATCATCACAGTGCAAACATGCATTTGTCATACTCCAGCGTACACAGCTGCAGGAGCTGGCAGTTTGCGAGTCTGGGGGGCGGGAACAAACGGAAACAAAACATTTCGAGGCACATCTGCACGCTGACTCTGTATCACCATCAACTGCTCTAGTACGTCCTCTGCCATCTCTTGCACAACCTGCAGTTGTGCACAGTCAGAGCTCAGTCGGTGATCATGCCACTGTAGATGCAGCACGATGTGGGTCACTCAGCATCACCAAGAAAACACACGGCCCAGGACAGAAGAAGCGTAACAAGTACCTTCTGAGACACTGCATCATCAACCACAGCAGTGCTTGTGCTAACATACCTGGCAACATGACAGTAAGTACATCTCAAAGCACACAACTGTTGTGTTGACCACAACTGTTGGAGGTAGGACATGCCTGGGAGTTTGCTGTCTGGCCACTGAGAGCCATCAATGCTTGCTGAAGCTCCTTGATCTGAGCTGACGGGTTTGTCAGCAGCTGCAAGGTTGTGCTCAGATTTGGCTGCTCCAAATCAGCTGGCCTCAAGCCTAAAGTCACAGAAACATCGTAAAAACTCAGCCAGCAAAGATGCTGTCAAGACTGGGCCACCAATAATGTCATTATCATGGTTCAGCTGCGTTTCTAGAGCCTGATATAGACAAGAAAAGCATGTCGCCAGGACAACAGCACCCAAGCAATTATGCACACCCACAGTGCACACTCTGCTGCATAGATAATGCTGGCAGTTTTACGAAAGTACTAAAAACACCTGTAGCAGGCAGAAGAGCATGGCAAGACTTACCTCTTCGCTAATAACAAGGTCACCTTGTCACATTTTGGCTTGCCAGCAGTGTCATGCATATAAATCCGGCATGTTACCAGGGATATTCTGGTCCAGAGACACACAAGCTTCATACCTAGTAGCGCTGATGCCACCTCCAGCAGGGATTGCAAATACACCTCTTCTGTCTGACTGAGAGGGGGTGCCAGCTTTTGCAGCAGCTGCTCTGCAGGCTGGAAGCCAAGCCCAGGGACATAGACAGGTGGTGAAGGCAGGGGTGGCAAGGGCAGGGGCCCTAGGAAGGGTATCCTGGGAGCTAGGAAGGGCAGACTATTGTACGCTCTCTGTAACCTATCCCTGGTGTAGTAATCTAAGCCGGTGACAAGCTCCTTGACTAAGAGAGGTCGAAGCTGCCTTGCTTCTGGAGAGAGCAGGAATGAAATGGTATCCTGTACAACAGAAAATGGATGCCATGTCAGAGGCAACAGGTCAAATGCACTGCAGCCATGACTTGCAGCTACGTGCATGGTTGAATGAGCACAGACATGAGATGACAAATCTGCTATATCATGCGCACATCTTTCAGCGCCTGACAGAGAACGAGGCAGCGCACACTACTGATGTCTGAGCAGCCAGCACACTGCAATGCAGCAGCTGCAGCCTGGTGCTCCATCTTTGCCAACATGCCTTTTGCATCGCAGCAGCAACACAGAGAAGCCAACAATTGCATTGATGCAGAAGAATCATTGCACGCAGCTTGTAAAGAGGCTGACTGGATTGCAAAACAGAACAATCGATCGGAAAATGAGCTGAGCAGACACCTGAATAGAAGCTCCATCTTCAGGAACAGCATCAAAGTCGATGAAGCCCTGCGTCTGGTCTGCCACATATCCAAGGGCAGCATTCAGCAGGGCTGACAGCCGGGTTGGTTTCACATTACCGTTGCTGTCATACATGAGGTCCCTGAGCAGCAGCGCTGAGCCTGACGTGGAGTTGCGCAGCACCTTCCGCACCACAAATGGGTAAGCCTGCAGATGCAAAGTTGGCCTGTGAGGGCTTGGTCTGGGTGAGAGTCAGACTACAAGTAGGGTTTGGTCTGGGGCAAAATTTAGGTAGGGTTGAGGGGCCTGTGAGGCACAAATTCGCCTGCGTCTGCAATCATAAAGGCCTGTGCCAAACAGACAACAATATTGTGTTCATGCACATACCAGCCAACAAGACTAATGGTGTGCTGGCGTTTCTCATATCATAGCTGAACCATGGTGTGCTTGTGTTCCTTTCAAATCTCCACATTAGAGAAACGCCTTTTTGCTGTCCCCAGGCGTTTCTGAGTTAGGTTTCCAATGTAGGATGGACGTTTCTGTAAAAATCTAGACGTTTCAGGATTGAGAAGAGCAGATTGTAGCTGACAAGTACCTATGCAGGTGAGCTAACATCATCTTGCATAGGGGCAGCTGCCTTGAGCCTGCCTCGAGCAGGGTCAAGGTCAGGAGTTTGTTAAAAAGGTGCTTGAATTCTCCTGGCAAACACACTCTTCGTTCCAAACCAGGCTTTCAAATGACTTCCCAAGATCAGCACATGTGTCTGATCGGCACACCTGGGAGACCATTTGGTAGTTGGGGTCACCCATGAGGGCAATCCCCTCCAAGGTTGCAGTGCTCCTGGCCAGCAGGGACATGTAGGGAGGCACACTGAAGGGAATCTGCATGCTGGTGCGTATCAGGTCTTGTGACAGGCTCTGGAAGTCCAGAGACTTTGCCCCACCTCCTTTCAGATATGGCCCCAGCACCCTACACAGCAAATGTGCATGGACATAAGTAAAACGTTAAGGCAGATGTGGAGACAGAGCATGTGACGATATCCTGCTGTACTGGCATGTATTCTCATGTATGTCAACAGATGAAACAGCTCTTGGACATGTAGGAGGGCAACAATTTCAAAGCAAACTGTGTAGAGGGCATCACAAGTCTGATGCCCCATCTGGGCACAAAGAAGAATGTTGCATTGTTGTTCTATCCAATCAACGGGCTGGCAACTGGGGCACTTGAAGATTTCTGCTCCCATGTCAATGAAAGATCAAAGATTCACATCAAGCAGACTTTGGAAGACCTCCAAACAGAGCAAACTGTACAAGAGGCATGAGAGAGCCTACTTGTCCATGACAGGAATGATGAGTCCCCTGTCACTGCTGGCAGGCAGGAATTGAAGGGCAATGAAGTCATTGATGAGCCCATTCCAGTCCCTGTTGGCCAGATGTATGGTGGCGCTCACCATGGCTTCCCTATCAGCCTCAGGAATTTCAGCCACCAACCCAAAATCCAGCAGAGCTAGCTTCCCTGCATGGGGACCCTCTGTCACCTGTCAGCACTACCGTATCAGCATGCTGTGTTCCATTTGCCTTTGTGTGCGGATAACTTGCGCATCAGCAATGCTATGTCAATATGATGTCAGCATGGGGATGGGCTGAATTGTGTGTGTGTGTAGAGCAATGGGATGCGACAGCAGTAGTATCATGTCAGCAGCAGTGTTGAATTCTTGTCCATGTGGTACACACAACAGCCTGTAAGTCACTGCAACATGTCATACACTCTTCTTGCAAGAGTGGGATTGATTGTGAAGCAGCTTTGGAACGGGCAAAGCAGCACCCGCTTCAGTCAGGTGGAATTACTCTATGGTGAGCTAGTCCAGCGAGTGACATATACCATCCTTACAGTACAGTAAGCATAGCACAGTAAGCATGTGCCAGGACAGCATATCAAGCCATGTTGTACAGTGTCAGTTGTTGGGGCATCAGTCTCCCCTGAGTGTTACCTTGAGCAGATTGCCGGGATGAGGGTCGCCATGAAAGAAGCCGACCTCCAACAGTTGTGTGAGGAAAGCCTCCTGCCCTGTTGCTACCAGACGCCGTATCTCCTCAGGAGGCAGCCCTGTCAGCTTCACTCCTGTCACCCAGTCCATGACCAGCACCCGTCTGCAATCCAGCACATGCTGCGTCACGTATAGCCTGACACCGGGCACCATTGCTGTTCAATTCAACATTATCTACAGTGTGTTGAGGCAGAGCTTCTGTCAATTCAGGCAGCCTGTCAGCTTGACACCCATCACACAGTCCATGACCAATGCCCGTCTGCAGTTAAGCTGAGTTATATGTGGCCTAACTGCAGGCGCCACTGCTGGTTTAGATGTCATGATTGAAGGTTTTTGGAGCAGTGTCTGTGTCTGGTCAGGCAGCCTACTAGCTTGACATCTGTCGCCCACTCCGCTCCTAGCATTCTCCTACAGATCAGTACACATTTGACACTATAATATGACTGGCCACCAAGCAGCAAAGGCTTGAGGTAGGCTTGCTCATGTGACAGCTCTCACTCAGTCCGTGACTGACGCCTACAACAGAATACAACATCAAACTTGATCAGTCTGCTTTGAGCAAGACAGCATCAAGCACTAAGCATCTCCTGCAGGCAGCACTGCGTTCAGGCATGAGGTCTGCAACAAAGCAGTCTCTTACTGCGGTGCATGTCCACATTGACCAGCATGTCTGTGAGCTTGACAGCAACTACCTAGCCCATGACCATCTGTGCTTGCAAGTTGTACATATTGTGTACATATATGCAAACACAAAATAGCCGATTCTTGCAGCACCTTGCTTGAACCTTGCTTGCCTTCAGTTGCATGTTTGCATGCAGTTGGCAGCCACTTCTACTGAAACATCTTGACAATACCTGTCTGGCTAGAAGTGACCTCTGTTGCACAAGTCTTTCAGCTGTACAGGCCTTGATTATGCCTTCAACAAGGCAAATACGAGCAACTGGATGTTGAAAAGCTGTGAAGTTTGCATGAAGGAGAGACTGCAGTAACTATGCATTTCACTTTCAGCTTGTCCACCTTGTAGTCCTCTCCATGACTGGCTTGGGGATGATCACATCCCTGCTGCCAAACTCCGACTGTTCCATCAGCATGGTCATGCGCTCCATGTTCAAGGCTTCATTTCTGAAGTCCATCTCAGTGTACAGCCCCTCAGCAAAGGTACTGAGCAGCAGTTGGTAGTCTGTGTCCTGAGCAGTGAAGCGCCTGATGATGCGCTCGTACACACCAACAGCCCTCCGCATCACATACAGATCCTGAAACATGGAGCAGCTTTGGTGGTAGGTGTCTTGTTAACAAGCAACATCTGCGCCTGTGACATTTGCGCCTGTGACTCATGCGCTTGTCCCTACACCGAGTTTGAAAACATGCAGTTGAGCATTTACGGGCTAAGGAGGCAGCGCACAACAATTTGCACTCTTTTGTTTGCCACGCAACGTGTTTCCAAATGTTAACAGCAAGTACAGCTGACTAGACCGTGATATGCTCTACAGTGCTTTCCAAGGTGTCCATGTACAACGTCGCCAAGACATCTTTCTAGGCAGACAACTGAGGCTACAGCCTGCTGACCTTGGAAATGGTGGCCAATGCGCCAGGCCGCTGCACTTTGACAGCAACTTCTTGCCCATTGCTCCTCAGCCTAGCTCTGTACACTTGAGCAAGTGATGCAGCCGCCACAGGCCGTGCACTAAATTCTGAAAACATGGTATCAATTGGCTGTCCCAGCTCTCGCTCGACAGTGGCCCTGGCGTCTGTGGTGGGGAATGTTGGCATGTTGTCTTGCAGCTTTGACAGCTCTGTCATGACGCTTGGCGGCAGAACATCTGGCCTACAAGCATCAGCCGATAAGACAGTGCATGTAGTCAACACTATGCCTTCATGCGTGGAGACCCATATAACATAGCAATGCAAATAATGAAAAACACTCATGCACAAAGATGGTGCATCAGCAATGTGATGAGTGAATGCCTGAGCAGGTTGCAAAGGGCTGTGTCGTCCTTCAGACTAAACAGATGAGATGCCGAAGAGCAGGTTGTATCAAAGTGGCATGCAGCAGACATATGAAGCTTGTGGAATGCACTGCACCAGAAGAAAATGCAGCAGTATCCTTGCACATTGTGCTCATATTCCCACTGCTCACACTCTACTTGCAGATGGCCATGTTGCCGTGCAAATATACTGCAGCATACTCATCGAGCTGTACACCAGGGCACGTAGAATGTACAGCTGACACGCTTCACCTGATGCTCAGAATCTGCCCAAGCTTGATGAAGGTAGGACCAAGCTTTTCCATATTGTCTACAGCCTCTCTGGCAAGCTGATCTTGCCGCTCTTCTAGCTTTCCTTGAATCACCGCATATGCCAGCTTGGTCAACCAAGGCGCTGCATATACAGGTGCGGGTAAAGTGTTGCAGCAAGCTTGCAATGCAGCGTAATGACATGTGCTGAACACCAAAGACAAGAGCAATGACCACATTGTCCTTGCTCACCTGAAACAGCAGCAAATCGTGCCCATCTAGATGTGAGCTCTCCTGCAGGCAGAGTCGGCGTGAGACTGTGCTGTTGATGGAAACTGCTGACACTGCTGTGCATCAGTAGCACATACCTGGCTTTCCTTTCCAGAAGGAAGCAATGCGCTCTTCGTTATACACTAATGGAAGACCATCTGTATCTATTTCATATGGGTCGAAGTCAGCCTGGTCCATACGTCTCCTGCTGACATATGACACTGCCTGCAAAATTCTGCCTATGTCAAAAGCCTTGCGGCAGATAGACAGCTGACATGACCTCTTCTGGATAAGTGCACATAGGCATTTTGCACAACAGTCAACGCCCACCTCGACCTCTCGATACCTCCCATCTGGTACGTCACTGAGATCAACGTTTGCAAGCTTGCCAAGGTCGCCTACACCAGGGATGTTAAGTCCAGATTGCGGCCTGGTGAGTACTGCAGTAGGAGCAGCAGACCGAAAAGCCTGTCTGCGGCTCTGCAGACAAGATCTTGAAGAGTGCCACAACCCGCAGGTTGAACGAAAGCTGTATCGAAAAGCAAGGCCACGTGCAGGGCAGCTGTGCAAGCAGGGGTGCATAGGGCACTGCGCTAAGCCGACACAGCGCGAAATATAAGATGCAAAGGCGATGTTGAATAAAGCGCAACACAAAGCTTTGCTGAGTAAGGCAAAGTCTTGACCACGAACACAAATGAACGCACACACGCACTGACGTAGACACTCACAGACGTCAACTGTGCAAATCAATTTGACGCTTGCTTAGCAAGATAAGTGGCCAGTGCCAACATTGATAAATCGTCTGATGTACTGAACTTCCCTGACTATAGTCTGCCGATTTTGTTCTGCGGCACATGCCCAGTCTCCGAACTAACGTCAGGTGGTACAGGTAAAGCTTCAACAGCACTTGTCATATTTGTTGCTTCTGCCGACAGAAAATGGTTGCCGTTCACGCACCTGCAGACACCTGCGCAAAGCCATCGGGCTGTAGATTTGTTTATTTTGTTTATTATAGCCAGCTTCACAATAGCAGCCTGTGCAGCCTGTAAGCCATGCACCGCAAATATTGTGCAGCTCAGTGAGACCGTCATGCATCAGGCAGTGCTTTGAAAGGATTGAGACTGGAGATGGGTTGGTAGATGGCTAGGTTTCCAGAACATATCAAATTCAGAAGCAAAGCAGCTGGGGAAACAGCAAGTCCTTCGACACAGGTGATATGCACTGTGGGCGGTTGCAGCAGGAGGCAGTGCAACAGTATAGCAGCCTGGAAAGCCTGTCATCAGCAACGGCAGGAGAGGCTGATATGCAGTGCAATCCAAAGCCAAGCTGCTTTCAGGCAACCAATCAAAATGTAAACAGCCTGAAAATTGCATCAGCAAGTCAGGCTGCACACAACAGCACTTGAGTGTAGCAATGATAAGCACATATGAGCAATCAAGCAGCAACATGGACCCAGCCCGCCACTGCCTGCAGTGTTTTCAGCATAAGAACTTTACGCCGCTGCGGATTTAAAATGGGACATTTCAACCTCAACAGCATGGAGACCTCAACCTCAACACCCCGACGCACCCAAAAAATGGCCCATTTTAAATCCGCAGCGGCGTAAAGCATGATTAGTGATCACAGTTGCAATAACAGTTCATCTGCTGTTGATGGTGGAAACTGTTGGGCAGCACCTTGTGGGCTAAATGCAGGCAATGCTGAAGATGCCTGTAGACAGGTGTTGAACTGCAAGTGACAACATGTGCAACTGTCTGATTTGTATTTACAACAGCTTGGAGTGTATATTGTGGACAGTCAGACATGCGCGCTCGAGAGAAGTTTTGATATAATTGGTGGAAAAACATGCATCATATGATATGAATGCTCCAAGCACAGACAGAAGGCGCAATTTGCAGCCAGCTCATTGGTCACCTCAGACATGCTTCCTCAAGCACTTGTTCAGCCATGCAGCACACCATTAACTATATCTATGTATAGGTAATGGTGTTTGTGGCCTATCCCTGCTAGGATGTGTTTGCTTACAATTCACGCATTGGACTGCTGCAAGCTTGAGGTTCTGTGGCCGTGGTCCAAGTCGCAATCACCGGTATGCTTGGGGGTTCCCGTGAGGTCGGGGCTGCATGCACATGCACTTTCGTCTGTACATAGCCGCTGAAGATGGCATTATGCATGCACGTTGTCATCACAGATCACATGTATTGGTCAATTTCGATATCGATTATCCGGCTTGCGTGTTGACTATTCAGGGTTTGGTAGACACGGTAGCACTAGGCTGCGCGAGAAAGGCGAATAAAGACGGTCCGTGCGTGTACCGTTAAGTTATGGCAGCCGTGGATGTTGATACTCAGCAGGTGAGACCCCCGATGTTGTCTGGCTGGCTGAGCAGGGTTGGAACCGCGACAGCAATATAGTGCCCAGCATAACATCAAGGTCCAGCAAGGTGTCACTGTCAAGACGATGCCGATTGTTTTTCCACTGCTGCAGGTCTACGGTGGCAGCTTGCCAGTGTCAGCTGCAGGTGCGGTTATCTGACCAAATTCAGCGCTTGCAAAGCATCTCCGTGTGCCTTGTTTCGTGTCGAGCGGTGAGGCCACACAGGCTAAACCACGAGATTCACACCTGCAGGTCGTTTCTGCTTGTCACAGTCTA
>JAABUU010006665.1_pt1 | contig 12269 bp, 13 predicted proteins | sample 5559301 | NCBI WGS metagenome assembly JAABUU01 (sample SAMN10711884, study PRJNA513360) | rock metagenome | isolation source: Antarctica rocks | place: Antarctica: Victoria Land, Richard Nunatak white
GGCCCCGCTCGTCCAGCGCCCCCGCCACCTGCCCATAGCGTGCCGCGATGCGCCCCCGCTCATCCATGCCACCCAGGGTACATCAAGCGCGCGCACTCCGCAAGCTTGTTTCTTGACGAACCCTAAGAACTTGTTCCGCTATGATAATGCTCATGAGTATGAACGCGAAGGACATCCAGATGCGCACCATAAGCATTATTACGATTGGGAAACCCAACAGCAGGCAAGGACACCGGAATGGATTGGGCATGATCGATGGCCGACATTGGATGAAGTGCTTGACGATCTTTATGATTGGTGGCGAAAGACTGGCATTTTTCTTGGGCTAGAGGAAGCACCTCTTTCCCCTCGCCCCTCGCCCGGACAAGCGCAGCAAAGATAGGGACTGTCTACTCACCCTGCCGTGGCATCGAGGAATAGTGTTCCCGACAAGGCGGTCAGTGCATTGCGTTGTGCCTGAGGCATGACATGAGCATAGGTGTTCATCGTCAGCGTGATCGTGCTGTGGCCGAGGATCTCCATGACCTCGCGCGGGTGTGTCCCCTGTGCAACCAGCAGCGACGCGCACGAGTGACGCAAGTCATGGAAGCGGATCGGCGGTAGCTCGGCGCGCGTCAAGTGCTTCTTAAACGCCGTCACGACATGCGACGGATCGAGCGGCCCGCCAAGGGTGTTGCAGAACACTAACTCCCACCGCTCGCCGACCCATCGTTCGCCTGCAATTAGTCGCTCGGTGTGTTGACGCCGCCGGTGCGCCCCGAGTTGCGCCAGGGGGGGCGCGGGGATGGGCAGAGTGCGCCGACTCTGCTTCGTCTTCGGCTCGACCAGTCTGGGTGGTTGCCCGTTGATTCGTTGGAGCGCGACCGCGACCCGCAGCGTACCGGCGGTGAAGTCAATAGATCTTCGTCACAATAAGCTAGATTCGGCATCGGGAAGGGAGAAAACGCCGTCGCTTTGATTTATCACCGTTTCTCTTTTCCTAATGGGCTAAATCGGCCCTCCAAGCGCTTATTATGACGTAGATCTAATGTCCTGCCACCGTAGCCCTAGTGCCTCGCCCTGCCGCAACCCTAGCGAGAGGGCCACGGTGTATAGCGCCTCCAATCGATCGCCGCGCACGGCGGCGAGGAATTGTGGTGCCTGCTCGGGCGTGAGCGTCGCCATCTCTTTGCGCTCGATGCGGGGCGGATCGACCAGCGTGGCGACATTGCGCGACACCAGCCCCCATTTGAGCGCCTGCCCCAGCGCCCGCCGGAGGATCGCCCGGAGATATTGCACGGTGCGTGGTGAGAGGCCATCAGCGAGCTTCGCATTCATCAACGCCTGGACGTGTTGCGGCGTGAGCTTGGCGAGCTGGTGCTTGCCCAGTCCTGGCGACAGGTGCAACCGGACTAGCTGGGCGTAGCTGTGATGCGTCTTCGGTCGCACGGATGGCTTCACCACGTCTTCGAGCCAGTGGTCGAGGAACTGCGCAACCGTCTGCCGGTCGGTGTTGACCGCCTCGCCCTGATCGCGCGCCCGCAGCGCCGCGCGCAGCTTCTCCGAGACCTCGCGCTGCGTCTTGGCGTAGAGCGAGCGCCGTTTGAGATTCCCCAGCGCGTCCCGGTAGGAATAGGCAGCCTCCCACAAGCCGTCCTTGCGCTGCCTGATCGTCCCCTCGCCGTCGCCACGTTTCCCGGCCATGCTGCTACAATCCTCCCGCCGCTGGTGCTGAATCCACCAGCGGCAACGGCGGTGGCGTGGTTAGATCACGCCGCCGCCCTCATTTTTTCCGGCGCTACCTGGCCGCCAGATGGTCGCATCGTGTCCTGCCCCTGCTCTCCCACGTACTGATCCAAGATGTAGACAATTTCCCCGTTGATCGATCTCCGGTCTCGTGCCGCCAGCGCTTGCAGCGCCTCGTACAACTCGGGGGGTAACCGCAGTGCGAATCGGGCTATCTCCGGCATAGCGCCTCCTTTTCTGCACTGATTATACAATATCAATTTGATATTGTATAGACATTGAAACCAGCCCTATTTTGTGATATCATTATGATGTCATCAATGAGGTGACAAGAAAGCCCCGGAGTGAACGCCCTGGTAAGCACCACTCCGAGGCATGAGCGGGACCGAAGTCCCAGGAGGATTCTACCATGACCGCCCGGACCGCCGCGCAGCACACCGCCGATGAACTGGCCTACCACGGCACGAGCGGCGAGATCGCCGTCTTCGCCAGCGCCAGCGCTAGCCGCCCCGGCGCGCGCAACTTCACCTATCGCGATACCGTCACGGGGGAAGCGCACTGCGAGTGCCGGGGCGCGGAGTGCGGGCGGCGCTGCTGGCACCTCGACTGGCTGGAGACCGCCTGGATCATGACCCGCGTCGCCCCGTTCGTCGCCAGCCTGGACGCCGCCGCGCTGTGCGCCACCGGCAGCGCCGCCGGGGCGCGGCGCGCGGACGGCAGCGCCACCGTCACCGACATCGCGGTCTACTACCAGTGCCGGGTCGAGTACCGCCGCCGCCGGGCGGCGGCCCCGGCCCCGGTGGTCGCCTTCCCGATCGTCGCCGCCGTCGCCGTGGCCGTGGCCGCGTAAGGGGAGGGAGGGACACGATGACCACGATCAACGAGACGCTGCGCGCCCTGGTCGCCGAGATGGCGGCGGGCGACGTGCCGGACCCGCTGGCGCAGCCCTGCACCCTCGCCCTCGTCTGGGCCGACCTCGCCCGCCTCGCCGGGGAGCCGCTGCCCGCCGAGGTCGCCGCCCTGGTGGATGCGCCGATCCCGCTGCGTCGGTTGCGCCCGGTGCCGGAGCGCGCCACCCGGCACGAAGCGTGGGGAGGGCAGATCGTACCGGACATATAGCTCTAGCCCTCGCACACTCCCCGATCTATGCTCTGGAGAGAATGGCAGTGCTCCTCTTTCCCTCCTCTGTCTTGCCCTGCCGCACCCCCCACGTGCGGCAGGGCTCCCCTAGGTCCACCGCTTGACGGACGGGAGGGAAGGGGCGGCTGCTCCCGTCGGGGCCGTTGTTCTTTGCGTCGGGATATAGCACGATGCACGACGTGACTGTGCGCCCGTCCAGTGACTGCTGCGGCTGCTTCTGCCATGCTAGTGGGTCAGCCAGCGAATAATTGACGATCAGTCGCCCTGCATCGACAGGATGGCGGCAACGATGGTGCGGCAAGCTGCCATGGCACGATCATCATTTATACGTCGCGTGACCCACTAGGAGGCAGGCGAGGCGGTGGGGACACGTCCAGCCGGGCGCTTCCCGCCGTAGTACTACTCAGGGGTGGCAAGTCGGCCACTTGTCATCGATACCGGCGCAAGCCGCCGGTCACAGCGCACGGTTTTGCTGAGGCCCGCCCCTCGCTGATCCTTGTCACAGCAGGGCCCGCCTGGTCCCCCACGAGGGGGGTCCGCATGAGTACTGCGCCGATCCGGCGCGGGCACTGGAGGAACGTCATGTCGCAACCGGACGGCCAGCGGGTCAGCGTGATCGTGCCGACCCTCAACGAGGCGGAGAACCTGCCCCACGTCCTCCCGCGCATCCCGGCCTGGGTGCACGAGGTGATCGTGGTGGATGGGCACTCGGTCGACGACACCGTGGCGGTGGCGCGGGCGCTGCTGCCGGCGGTGCGGATCGTGATGCAGGAGGGGCGCGGGAAGGGCGCCGCGTTGCGCACCGCGTTCCGGGCCGTCACCGGCGACATCATCGTGATGCTCGACGCCGACGGCTCGACCGCGCCCGAGGAGATCCCGCTCTACATCGGGGCGCTCCTGGCCGGGGCCGACTTCGTCAAGGGGTCGCGGTTCATGCAAGGGGGCGGCACGAGCGACATGACCCTCTTGCGTAAGCTTGGCAACGGCGGGTTCGTGGCGCTATCGCGCGTCCTCTTCGGCAGCAAGTACACCGACCTCTGCTACGGCTACGCGGCCTTCTGGACCCGCAACGTCCCGGCGCTGCGCCTCAATGGCGACGGCTTCGAGATCGAGACGATGATGAACATCCGCGCCATACAGGCGCGCTACAAGGTGGCCGAGGTGCCCAGCTTCGAGGCGGATCGGGTCCACGGGGTCGGCCGCCTGCAGACCTTCCCCGACGGCTTCCGCGTCCTGCGGACCATCGTCCGCGAATTCGTGCGCCCGAATCCCGCCTGGGCGGAGCGCGCCCCCGGCGCGGATCGCCGCCGCAACGCCACCGCCCGCTACCGGGGCAAGGAGCGGCGCAGCGGGCGCGACCGGCGCGCGGAGGCCGCCGCCCGCGCCGCCGCGCTCGCCCCCGAGCAGGTCGAGACCGCGGCCCCCGGACCTGCGGCATCCTTATCCGTGGACGCGCGCAAGAGGCCCCCTTCCTCATAGAAGGGCAGGGGTCGAAGGTACCGCTGGAGACGACGAACGGGTATCGCTATTGGCACCGATGCCCGTTCGTCACGCCAGTGCAGACTGAGTATCAATATCTCTCCCCTTGCTCTCCTCACTCCCGGCCCCGCCCGCCCCCCATGCGGGCGGGGCTCCCCTTCCAGCGATCCCACTACAGCGCCCCCGCCCATCCGGTATACTCCGCAGCAACAATCGACAGCGTGAACAGCAAGGACGGAGCGGCGCAGATGGTCGGCGGCACCCTGACTCCGCAGGAGTTCGTTACGAAGTGGCGTGGCGCGCAACTAAGCGAACGAGCCAGCGTGCAGGAGCACTTCCTCAATCTCTGTATCCTCTTCGGCCAACCCTCCCCTGCCGACGCCGATCCTACCGGCTCCTGGTACACCTTCGAGAAGGGCGTCACCAAGACCGGCGGCGGGCAGGGCTTCGCCGATGTCTGGAAGCGCGGCTTCTTCGCCTGGGAGTACAAGAAGAAGAAGCGCGACCTCGGCGAGGCTTTCAAGCAATTGCTCCTCTACCGCATCCCTTTGGAGAACCCGCCCCTCCTCGTCGTCTGCGACATCGACCGCTACGAGATTCACACCAACTTCACCGGGACGGCGGAAAAGGTCTATCGCTTCACGAACGAGCAGATCGTCGAATCGGAGACGTTGCGTGTCCTGCGTGCCCTCTTCGACAACCCCGAGGCGCTGCGATCCGCCCTGACGATTCAGCAGGTGACGGAGGATGCCGCGCGGCGCTTCGCCTCCCTGGCGGACGGGCTGCGCGCTCGCGGGATCGAGCCGCAACGCGCGGCCCACTTCCTGACGCAACTCCTCTTCTGCCTCTTCGCCGAGGACGTGGGGCTGCTCCCGCCCGATACGTTCGGCGAGGTCGTGCGTTTCGGTGTCCGGCGACCCGAGAGCTTCCTGCGCAACGTCACGACCCTCTTCATGGCGATGCGCGACGGCGGCGAGGCCAACCTGCACGAGATCGAGCGCTTCAACGGCGGGCTCTTCGCCGCGATCGACCCGCTCGCCCTGACGCCGCCCGAACTGGCGACTCTGGCCCAGGCGGCGGCGCTCGACTGGGGGAGCGTGGACACGGCGATCATCGGCACGCTGTTCGAGCGTTCGCTCGACCCCGGCAAGCGCGCGCAACTCGGGGCGCACTACACGGGGCGACCGGACATCCTGCGCGTCGTCGAGCCGGTCGTGCTGGCCCCGCTGCGCCGCGAATGGGAGGTGACGCGCGCGGCTGCCGAGGCGCTGCGCCTCGCCGCCGAGGCCGCGCTGACCCCGCAGACGCGTCGCAATCGGCAGGCCGAATTGACCCGTCTGCTGCTCGCCTTCAAGGAACGGCTGGCCGGGGTGACGATCCTCGATCCCGCCTGCGGGTCGGCAATTTCCTCACCGTGGCGCTCGGCGCGCTGCTCGACCTGGAGAAGGAAGTCGTCACCTACGGGGCGACGGCGGGACTGCCCGCGTTCTTCCCCGAGGTTGGGCCGCGCCAACTGCGCGGGCTGGAGGTCAACGCCTACGCGCATCAGTTGGCGCAGGTGGCGGTCTGGATCGCCTACCTCCAATGGATGACCGCCAACGGCTTCCAGCCCCGCCGCGACCCGATCCTCCAAGCACTCGACACCATCCGCCTGCAAGACGCCCTGCTCGACCGCTCCGACCCCGCGCACCCGCAGGAAGCCGCGTGGCCCGAGGCGGCGTTCATCATCGGCAACCCGCCGTTCCTGGGCGGCAACCGCATCCGCCAGGAGTTGGGCAACGAGTACGTCGCCGCGCTCTTCAAGACCTTCGAGAGGCGCGTGCCCGCCTTCGCCGATCTCGTCTGCTACTTCTTCGAGAAGGCGCGGGCGATGATCGCCGCGCAACACACCGAGCGCGCCGGGCTGCTCGCCACTAACTCAATTCGTGGCGGTGTCAACCGGCGCGTCTTGGAGCGGATCAAGGAAACCGGCGACATTTTCATGGCGTGGTCGGATGAGCCTTGGGTTCTAGAAGGGGCGGCGGTACGTATCTCCATAGTTGAGTTTGATGATGGCTCGCAAAGCCAGAGAGAATTGAACGGCATATCAGTAGTCTCCATCAATCCCGATCTCACTGGCTCCGCTAACCTTACAGGCGCGAGCAGATTGAAGGAAAACCAGGGGATTTGCTTCATCGGCACGAAGAAAGCAGGAGCGTTCGATATAGATGCGGCTTTTGCAGCATCTTTACTGAGCGCCCCCCAGAATCCGAATGGACAGTCAAACAATGCCGTTGTGTTTCCCTGGCTAAACGGGCAAATGATTGTGCGACGTATGCCGCCACGTTGGATCATTTCTTTCGGTGAGATGGGTGAGAATGAAGCTTCCCTATATGAGTTGCCATATGAATACGCTCGAACGAATATCTACCCAGAACGCCAGAAGAACAACGAAGAACGTGCCCGTGTTAAGTGGTGGCAGCATCGCCGCCCTGCAACGGATATGCGTGAGGCTGTCGCCCGGTTAGAACGCTTCATAGCCACCCCGCGTGTATCAAAATTCCGACTATTTGCATGGGTTCCTTCCGTTACGGTTCCTGATGACGGGATCTACGTCTTCGCCCGCGACGATGATTACTTCTTCGGCGTCCTGCACGCCCGCGCCCACGAACTCTGGTCGCTGCGGATGGGGACGTGGCTCGGTGTCGGGAACGACCCGCGCTACACCCCCACCACCACCTTCGAGACCTACCCCTTCCCCTGGCCCCCCGGCACCGAGCCGACCGCCGACTCCCGCGTCGTCGCCATCGCCGAGGCCGCGCGCCGCCTCGTGGAGTTGCGCGACCGCTGGCTCAACCCGCCCGACACGAGCGAGGCAGAGTTGAAGAAGCGCACCCTGACCAACCTCTACAACGCCCGCCCCACCTGGCTCGCCGACGCCCACACGGCGCTCGACCGCGCCGTCTTCGATGCCTACGGCTGGCCACACGATCTGAGCGACGATGACCTGCTCGCGCGGCTCCTGGCGCTGAATGTGGCGCGCGCCGCGCCGTGACGCCGCGCTACTCCGTGCGCTCGTAGCGGGCGAGCATCTGACTGAGGCGCGTGGTCTCCGCCCCCAGGCGGTGGAGGTATTCCAGCTCCAGCCGGTGCGCCTCCCAGAACAGGCGATCGTACGTCTTCCAGTGCATCCCCTTGGGCTTCGGCGGGAATGGTGCGGGCAAGGCGGGCGAGCCGCCGAGCCGCACTTTCAGCGCCTGGTGCTTCGCCAGCGCGCGATCGGTCGCGTCCTGGCGCGTCGAGGGGTAGGCGAGGCGGTAGCAGTGGCGGCAGGCGAAGTACGTCCCCGCCCCGTAGAGGCTTGCCACCCGCCGCCCGCAGCGGACGCCGTTCGCCGACACCAGGCAGCGGAACCAGGGCCGCCACCCGCCGTACCGGCAGGGCGTCCAGGTGAGCCGCACCAGTTCGGCGACATCCTCCCACGCCCCCTGCCCGCATCGCGCGCGATAGTGGAGCACGAAGAAGAGCGCCCGCCCCGCCTCCGCCGTCTCGCCGACGCGGATGGTGATCCGCCCGCCATCCGACCACGACCACCCGAAGTCCCCGCCCGGTGCGAGCCGCCCGGCGCGGTGCAGCGCCCGCACGTCGAGCCGTCGCACCCCCGCCGTCGTCTCCCGCGCGTCCCAGCGATCGCGCCGCCCCGACCCCAGGCCGCCCATCCGTCACCCCCTCGCGCGCGTGCGCGCGTAGCGTTTTCCCGAAATCAATAGGCAACCGGGCCGCTTCCCCGCGCCCTTCGGCGCGCATTTCGCCGATCGTGATCGCCGAATAGCGCAACGTCCGAACAGGCCGCTTGTTGTCCGATTTGCGGCCGCGAAGCGGCGTTTTGGCGCGTGTTTCCGCCCGAAATGGCCGCAAAGGCGGCGGATTCGGGCCGGAACCCCCCTTATTCGAGGGCATTCTCGCCCTCTGTCGCCGCGTTATCGCGCTTCTGCGCCTCTTTAACCAGTCCGACAAAATCCTCGAAGCTGAGCAGTACGAGCCGCCGTGCCCGCACCCCCTGGCTAACGGCGGTCAGCACGACCGCCGCCCGCTCCCCCGGCGCGCGGTGCCGCCCCGCCCGGTCGAGCGCGTCCCAGAGCCAGCCCGGCGCGGTCGCCCGCGTCAGGATGGCGACCGCCCAGCCGGGCGGGCGACAGTCTGGTTGCCCCTGCCCCGCGCCGGGGAGTCGCCGCGCGCCCAGCGCCCGCGCGATCGTCCGCTCGTGCCGCAACCAGCGCCCGCCGTTCATCGTCGCCCCCTGTCTAGCGCTCCCACGGCCAATACCCGTACCGTGCATAGCACCGCCGATGCGCCTGCCTGCGCTGCCAGCGGCGGCTATGGGCCGCGTCGCGCGCAAGTGCCTCCCGATGTCGCCGGGTCAACGACTGTGCGCGTTCCGCCATGACGGCGGCGTACACGTCCGGGTGTCCCGTGCGTAGCCGTTTGAGGTGGGTATGGGCCGTCCCCCGCCCGATCCCCAGCCGCGCGGCGACCTCGGGATAGGTCGGCGCAACGCGCGGCACGATCAGCGCCAGCGCCACGCGCGCCCGCCCCGCTGGTAGCCCGCCGAGCGCTTCGAGCAACGCGGCGTGTCCTGCGCTCTCCGTCTTTTCAGGGGCCGCACAAGGCGCATAACCCTCCCTGCTCGGCATCGTCAGCCCTCCTCGCCGAGTACGAGATGGGCGGCGCGGATGCACGATCCGCAGCGCGCGGCGAGGCCGTCAGGATGCGCGGCGAGCGCCTCGCCGCACGACAGGCAGCCGCCCGCACCGCGTTGCCCGTCGCGCACGGTGAGCGTCGGCACCGTCCGCCAGGGGCGCGGGTGGCGCTGCCGCATTGTCGCCGCACGCCAGCCGACTGCGGGATCAGCCCCGCCCGTTTGATTATTTGAATTCACCCCCGGTTTTTCGGCGGTATTCAAAATGCCGGGTGCGGCGAGTACCGCGAGGAGCGCCCACTTGTGCCGCCGCAGCTCGGACAAGAGGGCGGGCGTGAGGGCATCCTTGGGGTGGTAGCGGAGTTCGTCGCCCACGGCGCGCAAGGTGATGCCGTGGCGCTCTAGCCGGTCGAGCAGTGCTACCGCGCTCATACCCGCCCCCAGTCGTCGGCATCGTGTGCCTGTGCTGTCTCCCTACAATCCCTAGTATCCCTACAATTCGCCCCGTCCCTCTCATCAGCCGTATTTGTAGGGGTTGTAGGGATTGTAGGGGCGTGGCGTGGATTGACCTCGTATTCCGGCGCGGGCTTGCGTCCGGGGCCGGTGCGCTCCGGCGCTGATAGCGGGCGGAGGTAGCGGTGGGCGACCAGCCGATCGAGCGCCTGATCGAGCCGCTCCGCCTTCTCGAAGCGTCCGCGCGTCCCCTGCCACGCCGCCTGCTTGGGGAAGGTCGCGCCCCCGTGCAGCGCGACCCAGCGCAGCAGGTAGCGCGCATCCGCCTCGCCGGGATCGAGGCCCATCGCGGTCGCGGCGGCGAGCGCGTGGGCGCTGGCGTATTCGCCGATGGCGATCGCGCCCGCGATCGCCGCCAGCCCGATCGGCTCGTCCCACGGGTGTTCGGCGTCGGCGTGCATGGCGAGGTGCAGCAACCCGGCGATCCGCGCGACGGTGCCGGGGAGCTTGCTCCCCCAGTCGGCCATGTCCCCCAGCCGCCCGAATTCGCCGAGTTGCGGCTCATTCGCCCGCCGGAAGTCGCCGAAGCACGCGGCGGCGTGGCCGTCGAGGACGAGCCGGTGCGGCTCCGGCAGCAGCGGCAGGTCGAGGAGCGCCGCGAGCGTGGCGGTATAGGTGTCGCGCGCCGCATCGGGGACCGGCGGCGGGTCGCTGTCCCGTCGCCCGACGTAGCTCTCCGGCAGCGCGTAGAGGAAGCGCGCGACCAGCCCGCGCCCCCGGAAGGCCGGTTTGTCGGCGAAGGCGCGCAGCACGTCCGGTTGCACGGTGACGCCGACCGTCAGCGCCGGATGCTCGATCCGCTCGCGCCGCCCGCGCCGGTTGACCACGATGGGGTCGCCCGCGTGGCCGTGCAGATAGACCTCCAGATTCGGCCCGCCGTTCTGCGAGTAGCGCCCGGCCATCAGCTCGAAGACCGTCCCCTCGGCGCTGAGGAGGGCCAGCCGTCCGCCCTGCTCGGCGAGGAGGGTCTTGACCATCTCGGGTGTGGCATCGTCGGCGATCAGCTGGGGATCGACCGGCTCCGGCATCCCCGCCAATTCGCGCGCGTGCTGCTCGGCCCGCGCGGCGGCGGCCTCCCGCTCCACGGCGTCTTTCCCCTCGGCGGCCTCGCGCTCGGCTTTCCGCAGCGCGCCTTCCTTGATCTTGCGGCGGGTGCGCGCTGCCGCGTGCTCCTCGGCCAGCCGCGCCAGCTCCGCCCGTTCCCAGGCTTCGAGCGGGGCGACGATCGCGCGGAAGACCGCCGATTTGCGGTTGCCGGAGGCGAGCACCGCGACGGCGAAGAGGTTGACCGGCTCGACCCAGCCCGCGCGCGGCATGACGACCACCTTCCCCGCCGCCGTGGTGGCGAGCGCGGTCAGCGCCAGCAGCCCGGCGAGATCGGGCGGCGTCTGCGTGGCGACGGCGAGCGCGGCCACGAACGCGCGCAGGACCGGTGGCAGCGCGTCGAGGGGGAAGGGCGGCAGCGCGGCGGTGCCGAGGGGGAGGGGCGGCTCCCACGCCGTCTCCGCCGTCCAGACCGGCGCGGCGTCGAGGAGCGCTTGCAACTGCGCGGATGTAGCCCCGGCGGCGAGGAAGTCGGCGGCGTCGCCCTTCGGCGGCGCGTCGGGCCAGTTGAGCAGGCGCGCGGGGGTGTCGAGCCGCGCGAGTGCGCGCCCGATGCGCGCCATGTGCCCGTGTCCCGGCTCATCGTTGTCGGGCCAGAGGACCGCCGGACGATCGTGCAAGGCGGCGAGGGCGGCGTCGCCGGGCGTGCTGTGCGCGCCGGTGACGGTTCCTACCGCCAGCCACCCGGCGTCGATAAGCGCCTGGGCGGCTTTCTCACCTTCGCAGACGATGACGAGCGTGGCGGGGCGCTCAGGCAAGCGCTCGCCCCCATAGAGCGGTAAGGACTCTACTTTCCGCCCCCCTAGGCCAGCGGTCGTGCCGTCCGGCTGATACCACGTCACCGCCTTGTCGCCGCCCTCGTACTCGCGGCGACGGTGGATCGCGACGGTAACGCCGTCGCCCTCACGGACCCGATAATCGATTGTCCGTATGGGCCGCCGCGAGGATGCCGCGCCATCGAGCAACGTGAATCGTGGGCCGTCGTGTGGCCGGGGATCGTGCCGGACGCCGCAGGCACAGTCGCCGGTGAGCTTGTGGACATAACAAGCGGTCTTGGCTTCGATCGGGAGCGTCCCGGCCTGTTCGTCGCGACTACAACGCGCGAATGTGCCGTCCGAAGAACGGAAGCCGTGACAGCGGCGGGCGATATTCCTCGCCAGCGTGTCCCAGCCGTCGCAAACGGGGCACGGTGTTTCCCTGGTGTACCGCTGGGCGCGGCTGACCGCTTCAGCACCCATCGCCGCCACCCTTCCCCACCTTCGATAGGCGGTGTATGCTAGGGGTGTGACATCGCAATGTTCCGAGCGCGCCGGGCAGGATGGCAGTCCTCCCGGTGCGCATCACTGTCGTCATGCCGCATCCCCCCCGCGCTTCTGGCCGTCCTCCCCATCGAGGTAGCGGTCGAGCGCCGTACGACTCACCACCACCCGTCCGCCGATCCTGAGCACCGGCACGGGGAAGTCCCCGCGCGCGATCGCCTGATAGGCGAACGAACGTGAGATACCTAAACTGAAGCGCCGATGGGATCTACATGGAGGGCCTCCTGATGGGAGGCCGACGCTGGGGCAGACAGAGCCTCGGCCAGAGCTTGCAGCTTCCGGCGGCAGCGGGACCGCACCTCGGCAGAGCG
>JAABUU010006669.1_pt1 | contig 12265 bp, 7 predicted proteins | sample 5559301 | NCBI WGS metagenome assembly JAABUU01 (sample SAMN10711884, study PRJNA513360) | rock metagenome | isolation source: Antarctica rocks | place: Antarctica: Victoria Land, Richard Nunatak white
ACCACTCTTATCCAGCCGTCCCTCTCATAGCGATCGCCGAGTACCTACAGCTTCGCCAATCCGCCACCTCCCTGTTGGTGACGCGCGCCGTCAACCGCATGGTCACTGACCAGCCGGCACCGCTCCTCGTTTGTGTGCAAGACGTGAACGATCGTCGCCGCGCTTTGATCGCGCTCACGCCTGAGGGTGAGGAGATCCTCACGCGCATCATGATCGAGGACAGGCGGGTCTTGACGGCGGTTGACGGCGTTTTTACCGACCTGCGCGCCTCACTCGCCATGCGTTTCAGATAGCGTTCACCACACGGGTAGCTTGTTGGCAGCAGGCCGCGCGCCGGGTGTAAGCGCCAGTTTCGATCTGTTACAAAAAGCCGGTTTACGGTGTGACAGATAGGTCGTGCTGGTCAAGGCGGTTAGAACCCCATTTTACGCTCACAGGACGCCCACTCCTTGAAAAAAGACGGTGCGCGAGTGATACACCTTAACCCGGCAAAGCGTAACAGTTCAAAGCTGGCACTTACACCGGGGAGAGCGGACCCTAAGCGCCAGGAGTGCAGATGCAGTGCGCACGGCCCACGATGGAGCTTCAACACCGCAGGCCGTGCGCACCCTCCAGCCTACCGCGTGGCGGCACATGCGCCATTATGTACGTCGCATGTCTATTCTTTTCCCCAGTAGTCGGCGGTTGCGGGCGTGTCATTAAGACGGCAGGCAAGTGTTTTGCAGGGAGCGTAGCGCCTGCGAAACGAGTAGATAGGCGAAGGTAAGGCATATTGTACATGTGGTGTCGTTGGGTCGTGCTGAGGTCAGAAGCCCCATGCCGATCCGGGAGCGTCGTCGTAGGCGGTTGACAGGGACAACTAGGCCGCAGCAAGAATCTGCGTGAGATCATCCCAGGCGCGAACGAGCCGTGGAGCCTGCGGGAGACGTGGGTTGCCGGTCGGCTCACCTAAGCGATAAAAGCCGTCCCGTAGATTGCGCATAAAGCCGTGGCCGTCGCACACCACCCGTGCACAGCTGAGTTGCTGGAAGCCCCGCATACTCCGCGTGCGCCCTTTGAGGTGTTGATGGTCGCGCTCGATCGCCTGTTGCTCCATCTTGCCCGTGATGTGCTCCGCCTCCGGCACGACCGCTCGCAGCGCGGGCGGGTACGTCGGCGCCTTGTCCGTCGTGACGCGGCAGGGGCGCACGTCGGTGTGCGCGATGGCCTGCTCAAAGAAGGCCGTGGCTGCCGCCGTATCGCGCGTCTCGCTCAGGTAGACGTCGATCACCTGGCCGTGCTCGTCGATGGCGCGGTACGCGTAGACCCAGCGGCCGGCCAAGCGGATATAGGTCTCATCGACGGCCCAGCGGGTGCCAACACGGTGGCGATGCGGGCGGACCGCGTCCTTATACAGAGGGGTAAATCGCTGCACCCAGTCGAAGACCGTCGAGGCGTCGACATGGACGCCTCGTTCGGCCAGAAGTTCCACAATATCCGCATAGGGCAAGCGGAACCGCAGATACCAGCGCACGGCGAGGGCGATGATGTCGTCAGGGAAGCGGTAGCCGCGGAAGGCCGAGGCCGAGCGGGGCGTTTGGCGTCGCCCACAGTCGCCGCAACAGTAGAGTTGACGGCCCGATCGATCGTGCCCCGCCTTCGTAAACGCGCCCCCTGCGCACCGCTGACACTGCATGTCGCCCCCCCTTTCCGCATCCACATCAGGCCACAGCATACCTCACCTCAGCACATCCCAACGAAACCAGATGAGAGTGTTGACAACCCATTGAGCCGAAGGAGGTCCGTGATGCCTGCCACCCCTACCCCGAGTGTACATGAGCTACGCGCCCACTTTGAGCGTGTCTTGGAGGGCGTGTTGAACGCGGAGGCCCAGACCGTGAGCGCGGATACCATGGAGCGCCGTCTCTTGAGTCAGTTGCTCGCCTTGGGGCGCGCGCTGTTCGCGCTGTTCCTGGCGACGCGGGCGGCGGCGACGATGGCGGAGGTCGCACGCGACCCTGCGGGTGTGGAGCGCCCCTACAATAGCGCGCGGACGCGCACCGTGCTGTCCATCTTCGGGCGGGTGGCTTTTGCGCGCCCCTACTTCTATCGGAAGGGCGTGGGTGGAGCGGTGCCGGTGGACGCTCTTTTGAGTCTGCCTGCAACGACATGCGCGGACCTGGTGCGCGAGACGGCTGAAGAACTGGGCGTGGGGGAGGCGTACCACAAGGGCCTGGAGGTGCTGCGGCGCCTGCTCGGTCTGGATCTCTCGACGCGCACCTTGCAGGAGCAGGTGGCGGAGGACGCGCCAGCGGTGGAAGCCTTCTACGCCCAGCAGGCGCCGCCCCCGGTGACGGAGGAGGCCACCATCCTGGTGGTGCAGGCGGATGGCAAAGGGGTCACGATCCTGCGCCGGGCCACGCCGGCCACGCCAGCCACAGCACCCCCCGTCCGGCTGGGCAAGGGCCAGAAGCACGGCGGCAAGAAAGAAGCCACGCTGACCGCGACCTATACCATTGCCCCCGCCGTGCGCACGCCAGAGGCGGTCGTGGAGAGCTTGTTCGCCGCAGCGGACGCGGGCGGGGCAGGAGCGCACGGGACCACAGCACAAGCGCTTGTGGGCGACGCTGGCGGGCAAGGACGCCGCGCTGGCCGAGGCGGCGGGGCGCGTGGCGGCGCGTGAGGGGGCGCACCTCGCGCACCACGTCGCGCTGACCGACGGGAGCCACGCCTTGCAGGAGCGCATCCAGCGCCAGTTCCCCCCGTTTACCCTCGTGCTGGACCTCATCCACGCCACGGAGTACCTCTGGACGGCGGCCAACGCGCTGCGCGGCGAAACCGCCCCGCAGCGCACCGCCTGGGTCAAAGCGCGCACGCTCCAACTCCTGCGCAGCCAGAGCGCCGGGCTCGTGGCCGATCTGCGCCACCTGGCCGACGCGCCCGGCTGCCGACGGCGCGCGCGCACCATGCTCACCAAAGTCGCCGCCTATCTGGAGCGCAACGCGTCGTACATGGACTATGCCGCCTACCTCGCGTGCGGCTGGCCCATCGCCACGGGCGTGATCGAGGGCGCCTGCCGCCACCTGGTCAAGGATCGCTGCGAGCTCTCCGGTATGCGTTGGACCATTGACGGCGCCGAGGCCCTCCTGCATCTGCGCTGCGTCCATGAGAACGGCGATTGGGACGCCTATCACGCCTTCCGGCGGCGCCAGCGCCACCTGCGGCTCTACGCTGTGCCCTATCCCGACGACGCGGTCACCCCACTCGACCTCCACGCCTTGGAGCCCTATCCCGCCGTACCACCCGCGCTCGCCGCCTGAGCAGGCTTTTAACGCACATGAAACACACCCCGATGATTTGGGGGAGTATCCCGCGTGCGTAATCTGGAAGGCCGACCCAGCGCCGAGGTAAATTGGTGACACCAAGGAGTTTCATCAAGGCCACATCAACCGTGTCGACGACAGGGCGCGTCGGGAGAAGGCCTGGACAGACTAGGCAGTGCCAGGGTGAACTGGTGTTCGATACATCTCTCAATGTCTTGCGACTGCGCTGTGGGAGGAGACTAACCCGTTCTGCCGCCGCGATGGTACATCCCTGTACTCCTGGGAAGAGTGCCATGTCGTAACAGCGGGCTGGACAGTGATGGTTGAGACAGTGGCTCGTGCGCGGGACGCGGACCGACGTATCGTGCCAGTAGTTGTAGAAGCAGTACAGGGGCACAGCGCTTACCGCAGGATCGAGAGACTTATCAATCAACAAACGCATCTGGCTTTCGTTGAACGCGTCGTACTTGTATTGACTTCCCTTGTGGAAAAGTTTCTTCGCCTGTACCCTGATTCTCCGCCACGTATCGCTCGCCGAACTGCCAATCCACCACTCCCAATCGGCGCCCGTCTCGTCATGCTCCTGAGTCTTGGTGTATTTGTAGAGTTTGATATTGGCGGGAAATCTGATCTGCACGTCGAGCAAATTGAAATCGGTGAGCGATTCTTCACCTATTTCGATCCCTTTGCCTGGACCTACACAAAGCGACTCCCATGTTCTCCAAGCCAGATATTGAAACGTCCAACAAATCTCAGCTCCGCGGGTCATATCACCACCTTCATTCAAGGCTGAGAGGCCTATCCTACCATGGAGTACAGCGCTTTGTCCGGTATCCGGCGCACAACGGACCTTGCTCCCCAGAACCGAGAATATCTTCACTTGTCTGCTAACGTCAGCCGCGTAGCAGTCTATCTGTGCTTAATTCGGGCTTCTCGAAAGCGCAACCGATGCGCGCAACCTGACGAGCAATGGGACGAGGTGGGGCGACTCGGATACAGGGAGTTCCTCATGTAGACGCTGCACCAGCGGCCGGAAGAGCGACGCGAGAATCGGCCACGCATCGATGAGCGCGGTTAAGACACGCGCGAGATCATTCAACATCGCACTCGTCGATGGGGATGCGGCGCAGATGCGGACGGCCTCCATGAATAGCCACCCACCATCGTCCACCACTCCATCTCCCTGCCCGGATGCCCCATCCGCGACCTTTGAGGCGCGCCTTCGCGCTATCTCCACCAATTGCCCCTCTACATGAGATCGGAGCGAGAGGTCGACCGCGTGCATCGCCTGGCGTGAGCTTACCGCCAATGCCGCCATTCCGGCCGTCTCATCTCTGTCAATGAGGTCCGCGATAGGCAGCGCGCGCAGAAGGATATGCAAGCGCTCGGCGACATCGGGATAGGGTGGCAGATCGTCGAGGATGGCCATGAGGATGGCCCAAGCCTGGGCGTTGTCCTCCTGCTGCGACAATGTGGTAATGGCCTCGGCCATGAGGCTACGCATGGCTCCCTGGGCTTGTGTATCACCGGCATCCATCTCGAATAGCGAAGAGTATACATCGAGGACATGCCGCCCCAGGAAAGAGTCGAGCACGTTCCGGGCGCGTGTCGGATCGATTATGAGGATGGGGGCTGATAGCGAACCGGCGGACTTCCCATCCCCCGCGTCCGCGGCGTGGAACACGGGGCTGACAACGGCGTCGGCGGCATCTCCCAGGGCATATGCAAGACCCGAAAGCACCAGGGACAGGGGGGCATCGCCCGACCGCCTGGGATGCGCGATGTCGAACCAGTCGGGTCGCATGAGCTTGAAGAGCTCGTCGGAGAGGTAGCGGCTGGGCTGCGCGAATCCTTGCTGCAAGGCGGCTACCGAAGCGCCAGTCCCGACGAGGATCGCGAAGATGCGGTGGGCGTGAGCCCACACTGTCGCCAGGCGTACCTGTGGGGTCCAACCATCGGGTAGGGGGCGGCGACTATATTCCTTGTCGATCCACTGGAGGAGCGCCAGGAAGGCGGCGAGTTCGGCGCGGCCTTCCTCACTGAATAGGCGAACGACGATCCACGACACGAGGCGACGGTACGCGACCGAGTCATTCCCGAAGCGCATCAGGATGTGGACGAGGTGTATGCGCGACAATGGGGATCGTCCCATGCGCAGCAGATCCTTAATCAGGGTGCGCCTGTCCTTTCGCGGGAGGCCCTCGATCTCCTGGATGATCGCATTAGGGAGGGGAACAGGGAGCCCGATGAGCCGCTCGATCGCTGCCAGGAGCCCCTCTTCGCGGATGAGTTGAGCAGCGGCCCTGTCGAGTGCCTCCGTGAACTCACTCCCTTCGCCCACATGGGCCGGCAGTCGCAGATGTCGGCGTAGCCCCTCGTCTCCGGGCGCGAGCAACTCGCCCACACGGACCTGGTCCTTGTTCTGCAGTCTCCGCATGAGATCTGCATAGTACAACGCGGCGCTCGTGCCCCACCACTCGCCGACGATATCGAACCGGGAGGCGGGATCGGCGGCGACCACGATGCGTCCCACAAGGCGGTCCAGCGTCTCGTCATCGCAATCGAGCCACCATCGGCGAGCCCGCAAGGCCTTCTCTCGCATCTCAGGGGACGCGACCAACAACTCGGCTTCGCCGTCGGTGATCGGACGCTCCGCGCCTGTCTCGCGATTGGTCGTCCAGACGCACGGGCCGCCGCCGGGTGTCAGGCAGGCGTGCAGTGCGACGGCCGGACCGTCGCCGATAGGGGCCACGACCATGCTGTGGCCCTTGATTGCGCGGGCCACCGCCCGATAGAAGTCGGCGCGGTCGAAGGTGAGGCCGCCGTGCTCGTAGGTATCGCTGACGCGGATACCCATGTGACTGAGGAAGCGCTCATCGCGCAGCAGTTCGCCCCGGATATCGGCGGGGAAATCGGTGAAGGCGCCAAAAACAGTGGCCGCCGCACGCTCCGCCGCGTGCCCGTCGGCGATTGCCGCGTCGAAGACGCCCGTGAAAACGCTCTTCAAGTGCTCACCGACCGCTACGGCAAGGTGAGGGTCGTGTGCGAATCGGCTGCCGAGCACGCGCTCCTCGAGCCACGCCATATAGCGATGCCTTGGCGTCGGCCGATCCACCTGTGAGCCCATCATGATCGACAATCGGGGCGAGAGCAAGCGTGCGAGGCTTATCGCCGCCGTCTGCAAGGGCTCCGTTCCTTGGCGCACGATGGGCATCAACGCGTTGAGGCTGGCCAGATCCAAAAACATGGCGCGCACCAACCAATCGGCACGCATGCGGCACACCTCGTCGTCATCATCCATCTCCCACAGCCGCGGGAGCGCATCGGCGACAGCCTCTTTGATCCCCAGGACGAACGCGATCTCGCCGTCCTTGTTCGGGACGCTATCGGCCACCGGCGGGCGCTGCAAGATGTCGCCCTGTGTCAGGCATGCGGCGACATAGCGGCGGAGCACGGCAAGCGCCTCCCCTTCGTGGATCACTTTCGCCGATGGGTCAATGGCCGCCCGACCCAGATGGTAAAGGATCTCATCGGCCTCGACAGGGACGAAACGCACATTGGACGCGCGGAGGGTAAGCAGCGCGGCGTAATAGGATCCTTCGGACAGTTCCCCGGCGCCGACGAGCGCCTTGAGCACCTCAATGATGCCGATGATGGGCATACCGCCCTCTTGCCGCGTGTATCCCGTGAGGAAGCGATCGTCGACCCACAGGACATCTCCTGATTCGGCTCGCAGTTGGAGCATTGTCCTCAGACTGCGCTCCCCTTCCACCGCGGCTGGGATGTCCACGTGGTCCGCGTCATCGTGAGGCGATGCAACGAAGAGATATGCTCCCGCGTCGATGCCCCGGTTGACCTGCCCGATCACCTCGGTCAGCCATGCGATGTTTTGTTGCGCGCGGCCGATGTCCCTGATCGCCGTGCGCACGCGGTCGAGTTCGCTGCGCTCGATGCGGACATCGAAGTGCGCGCATACCTCCGGCAGGATACCCGCCTCGGCGAGCACCTCGGGAGTGTTGCCATGGCAAAAGAGCGTTGCCCCAAGGGGTAATCTCGGGGACGTCACGTCGATCAATCCCTCCTGCCCCAGCTTCACGATGGCCTCGTCCCGCTCCGCGTCCGTCAACACCTTGCGCTCGCGCAACGCCTCGATCACTGCGCGGCAATTGACGACGCGCTCGCTAACGCCGACAGGGGGTGCCGCGAGCAGGCCCTCAAGCCCCGGCCGCCGCAGGGGGAGATAGTCGACGATGTAGCCGTCAGCCTCGCAAGCACGGGCATAGAGTGAAGCCCACATCCCGCCCAATTCGTCGACGATGCGCCCGTCCTGTGGGCCGGATGACGCCGCGTCGCCGTCGGCGCGCAACGCGCGCTTGGCCTCTAGCGCGATGATTCGATCGTAGATGGGCTGGCGCGATGGCTGGTGGATGGCCAGATTGTCGCGCATCCCCAGCAGATCGTCCATGATGTCCCCTGCGATGTACACGGGCCCGAACGCGCGCTCGACCGCGGCAAGCACATCCAGATGGGCCGCCAGGAGGAGCGCCGTGACGTCGAGGTGGAGGCGCCAGGCCGGGGCGTTCGCGGGGAAGCCCGGAGTGATGGGACGGCCTCCATGGCGCGCTAGCAAGGCCGGTTGCCGGAGCGGGTTTGGCGCTTCGGCCCTCGCCAGTAAGTCGTCGTGATACAGGGACACTAGGGAACGGCGCCAGGACCAGGCTGCGATGGAGATCGGTGCTGTCCCCGCGATATACATCCGCGCCATCTCCTCCTGGCGGGTGCGCTGCCTCTGCAGCATGGCCGGGAGATCGACGGCGTTCAAGATCTCGATACCACCCGGTGGCCCACCGGGCGCCATGAGACGCGGCATCAACGGGCGCAGTTCGTCGTCGCAGCCAAGCTGGAAGCCCAACGCCCATGCATCGCCCACCGCCCCATCGGGCAGATCCCCCTGTTCTACCGCTCGCCGCCACAAGTCACGCGCTAGGCCCGGATCGTCGTGTCGCACGAGCCGCGCGGCCTGGAGCGCCTGGAGGGCCGTGAGGGCGCGAAGCGGGCGCAGGCGGCGCGCGTGGTGGACCATGGCCGGTAGATTCCCGACGCGGCGATATAAGTCCAACAACGCTAGGATGTTGGCCGCCGTCGGCTCGGCGGCAGCGATGGCCTCCGCCTCGGCGATGGCCGGCAGTCGCATACCGAGGGCGTCCATGCAGGCGATGCGGATACGCGCCAGGTCCGCGGGCAGGCGGTGGCCGGCGAAGAGATCGAGGTGACGGTCGAGGAGATCGAAACCCAGCTTGAAATGGCACGCGTGGTAGGCGGCGGCGGCGGCGAGCCGCACCGCCTTCTCGGTCCCGCAGCGCGTCACCAGCGTCGCCGCGCGATCAACGATGTAGGTCCAGTCGCGGCGCTGTGCCATCACCGTGCAGCAGGTGAGGAGGTAGTCAGGGTCGTCCGTCTCGGAGTAGCTGCGCTCGAGGTGCTCGATGAGCGCCGACCACTCGTCCGTCTTCCGCGCGATGGCGTAGAGCACGGCGGTCTTCTCGCGCCTCAACTCGGGGTACGACATGGCGTCGGCGATAGCGTCGAGCGCCCCGAGCGCGTTCTCCGGTGTGCCGGCGGCGACCAGGGCCTTGATGTGCCAGAACCTCCACATCCGTTCCGCGCCTTGCCCCTCGAAGAGATCCTTGACCCACGGCCTTTTCAACAGGCGCGTCGCCTTGGTCGCGTTGGTATCCAGCCCGTGGACGTAGTAGGCGACGAGGGCTATGACGTGAGGGAGGCTGGCCCGTTTGTCGCTCACCAGTCCCTCGATATGGCGCGCGCTGGGTTTCAGGTCGATGTCGTATTCCCGGACAATCGACCAGGCGATCGCGTGAGGGTCGCCGGCATCGACCTTGAGCAGCGCCCGGCAGCGGGTGACCGCCTCTCCCTGCCGCTCACGGTCATTGGCCAGGCAAGCCATCGCCCAGACGCGCGCGGAATGGCGTTCGTCGGACCCGTCGGCAGCGTCGGCCGCAAGGTCGTCGAAGAGATCAAGCGCCCGTTGCAGGTGGGCAGCGCTCTCGAGGCCACCCTTGACGTCCTCCCACGCGGCCGGTTCGGGCCACGAGAGGATGCGGTCCGGCAGCGCTGCCGGTACGAGCGCGCTGTAATAGCAGGCGGTGGCCAGCGCGTAGCGATTCTGGAGCCAGCGCCGCTCGCGCTCGTATGCGTCTTGCGCCACGGTGAGCGCCTGGTCGGGTCTCCTATCGAGCAGATACGCTAGCGAGCGAAGCCGGAGCGCGTCGGTGTATACGTCGCCTTCCGCCGGCACGCCCTCCAGCACCTTCAAGCACGAGCGCGCCTCGCCCAGATCGAGATGGAACGCCGCTTTGACGACGAGGCTTTCCGCGTCCTCCCGGCCCTCCAGCACGGTGAGGGCCGCCCGCGAACCGGAACGGGTACGCGTCACCATGGCACTGATCCTCGCGTCGTCACCGGGCGCTTCGTCGCGCGCGAGGGCGAGCAGCTGATCGGCCTCATCGGCGTTACCCGACGCTTCGAGCGCCAGGGCGGCCGCAAAGCGCAGGACGTCGGCCCTAACATCCGCGGGCAAGATCGTTTCCCATAGGACGGGGTCGCCTTTGAGCCTCGCCAAATCCGTGGCCGCGTCAGCGCGCCTGCCCTCGCGTAACGCCCTCCGCATAGCGCGTAAGCGTTCCTTGGCCTCGTCCGCGGTATGGGCCGCGAGGCGATCAAATGTGCGATCGAGGACGCGGGAGGCGATCGTGACCCCCTCCCCCCACGTCCCGCCACCGATCGGGGGTGCGCCAAGCCTGGCGTCGCCACGGCTTTCCCAGGCACCGGATCCTCGATACGCATCGTCGTTGGCCCTTGAGGAGGGTGCCGGATTCCAGGCACTGGGGCCAGTTGCGCCCACGCCGCTCCCGCGCCGTGGGAGGTCCGAGTCAAGGTTATCGGGACCTGGAGGCCCGCCGTTAGCGTCCTGCGCGGGCATCACCTCGAGCAACGCGCGCATGTACGCAGCCGCGACGACAGCGGCATAGTCTTGCCAGCGGTCGCCCTTGTTGGCGTCGCAGTAGTCGCAAATGCTACGAATGACGAGATAACCACTGTCGTGGGTCCAGGTGGCGTCGGCAATCCCCGAGCCCTCCATCTCCACGGCCTTGACGCCGAATTGGTCGCGCAACGCATCGCGTTTGGCCGGATTCTTGAGCAACTTGTTGGCCGATGCAATGGCCCCGGAGAACACGCGGGGCATCCTCTTCTGTCGCTGGGAGTCGCGCGGATGCGGCACAACCCGGTGGGGATCGTCCGTGCTCACTAGAACGTCGCTTGCATCCGGGGGACGCTTGACCCTGGGCGACCGATGTCGTGCCGCTTCTGCGATGAACGGCTCCCACGGCCGTCTGCCTTCCAGCGCGGCCACCTCCAGGTGCCGCACTCCATTGAGCAGGGACGCGCTCGGTGGCCGTGGAGGGTGCCGATGTACCGTTTCGGATATGGTTTCCTTATCCAAGTCGTACTGCACGACCCCATTGCGATCCGATACGACGATGTCACCCAAGCGCACATGTTCGCTGGCCTTGCCGGGTTGCGGGATACCGCCAGCTATGCCCCCCATGAGGATCGAGCGCACACCCTGAAAGTGTTCCAGGAGGAGCGTCGCTCGGATTGCCGCGCTATTGTTGCCCATATCGGTGAGCAACGCGGCCACGACGACGTGCTCAGCCCCATTGGCCGCCGGCACCCTGCCGACAAGGTAGCGCTGCAGGCCGCGCACCCCTGGGACGAAGGTTTCCTGACCATCAGCTATCAGGGCCTTGACGGCGACGTATTCTTTCGGCAGCGCGGTGATGATGCCAATCGTCGGAGGATGTGTGGTGTTACGCAAGATAGGCCGTTACTCTAACGCGTCCCCCCTCGCCTATGTTATGCGGATGCGCAGTTCTCGGTTCGGGATAGCGGCACCACACATGTGGCACCTCTAAGGGAGTCCCGCCGGTCTGCTGTACCGGCTGATAGCTGTGCAAAGTGCCTACCTATGCTATCAACACACGCATAACGTGTCCACCGATTGTTCACGTTTCTGCCGCCGCTTTGCGGTTCCAGGCGCATCCTCATTGGATCGGGCGATGATGCCGCATGACCCCACCCTGAACCGACCGAAATCGTTTGTGACATTTCTGTGACATGAGGCCGAGACATACCTCTCGCGACGCCTTTTCAGCGCCACATCAGCGCGCATGGTGCATCAGCAAAAAGTCAGCCATTGCTAAAAGAAGTGCGCTAAGGAAGCCCTCAATACGCAAAAGGAGGTGTCAAACAATAGAAAAGGCGAGTTCTTGAAGAACTCGCCTTCAGGGTGGACCTGAGGGGATTCGAACCCCTGACCTTCTGAATGCCATTCAGACGCGCTCCCAACTGCGCCACAGGCCCATGCTAGCGCGACAGCGTTCGTAGGCGTAGGCGTCGCGCTAAAGATTATACCACGTTACGCCGCCGTTTCGGCCGTCGCCTCCGCCACCGGAGCGGGGTAGACGCTGACGCGCTGGCGCTGGTTCGGCAGCGGCTTCTCGAAGGTGACATGCCCGTCGATGAGGGCGAAGAGGGTGTAGTCCTTGCCCATGCCTACGTTCACACCTGGCCGCCACTTAGTGCCGTGCTGGCGGATGATGATGCCCCCCGTGCGCAAATACTCGCCGCCAAACTTCTTGACGCCCAGGCGCTGCGACTGGCTGTCGCGACCGTTACGCGTCGAGCCCATTCCTTTTTTGTGTGCCATGTTGTCGTATCCTTCCGTCTGTTACGCCGCTCTACGCGGGCCCTCTGCTACGCCGCTCTACACGGAGTCTGTGTCGGACAGGTGGTCGGCCGGCATTTCCACAGGCGCCGTCTGCGGCGGCAGTGTCGTCGTCGGAAGCGTCGTATCACCGAGCGCTTCATACGCCGGTGTAGCC
>JAABUU010006673.1_pt1 | contig 12250 bp, 10 predicted proteins | sample 5559301 | NCBI WGS metagenome assembly JAABUU01 (sample SAMN10711884, study PRJNA513360) | rock metagenome | isolation source: Antarctica rocks | place: Antarctica: Victoria Land, Richard Nunatak white
CGTACGGATAGTCCTCGGCGGGGTCACGGACCTCGGCGTTCAGTTCAATCAAACGTGAGGTCGCCGACCACTCGATGGCGGCAACGTTCGCCGGCCGTGGCGGGTCGGCGTCGGGGTGCCCGGTCCACAGCTGCACGGCGTGGACAGCTCCGGAGGGACCGAGCACCGGGGTGGCGGCGACGCGGAAGCGGTGCTTGTCGCGCGGTCCGACGACGACGTCGATCGGCCGCGCGGAGTCATAGACCGCGGCGACGATGGTCCGGACACGGTCGGCGGTGGCACGGGTGCCACCGATGCGGGACAGCGGCGCCCATGCCCGTGGGGCGCCGTGATCGGCGAGCACGGTGGGCTCAGCACCGGGGAGCAGCGTTTCGATGAGCAGCGACGCGCCCGGTACGCCGTTGGAGCGTTCCGTGGTCATCGTCACCTCACGCCTGCGTGTTTCGACTGGGGTGGATTGCTGGATCGTTGTGCCAGCGTAGTGGGACAATGACCCTGCGTGACTGTGCGCGCCACGGGAAACCGGCCCGGAGTGCTGCCAGACTGTGGGCGTGGAGCGCACCGTTCGGCCTTGCGGACCCCGGCACGCCCTGGCGGTGGCCACCATGCTGGTGGAGGCGTTCAACGACGATCCCGTCATGAACTGGATGCAACCGATCCCCGCGCGGCGCCCGGCGCTGCTGGAAAGGTTGTTCGTGGCGCAGCTGCGCCACGAGTACCTGGGCGCCGGCGGCGTGCAGATGATCGACGACCCCGCCGGGCAACCCCTGGCCGCGGCCATGTGGAAACCACCGGACACCACCGGCGCAGGGGCGAATCGACGGGAGGAGCTGACGATGGCCGCCGCGGTCGTCGCGGCACTGCGTACCCGGTTGCCGGCGGCGCTCACGGTGCGGCGTGCCCTGGATGATGCGCACCCTGCGGAGCCGCACTGGTACCTGAACAAACTCGGCACCGTGCCAACAGCCCGGGGGCAGGGTCTGGCCTCGGCCCTGCTCACCGCCCAGCTGCGCCACTGTGACGAAACGGGGACACCCGCGTACCTGGAAGCCACCCGCCACCAGCTGATCGGGTTCTACGAAACGTTCGGCTTCACCTGCACCGACCCGATCGACGTCCCGCACGGTGGGCCCCGCGTGTGGGGGATGTGGCGTTCTGCGCGCTGAGCCGCCACAGACCGCGTGACACAAGTTCACCGCCGGCCACTGCGGCGTTCGTTGAGGATCGTCTGCACCTGGGCACGGCCCGGCCCGGTGAGCGCTGCCCGGCCGGTCTCATGGGCGGCGGCGGCGGCGGTGAGTTGGGCGGGGACCGCGGCGATGCGCTCTGCCGCGGCCGCCGCTTCGGCGGCGGCGTGGGCGTCGCGCCACAGGGTGGGTCGTTCCCCGATGTCGGCGCGGTGCAACAGGGCGAGCAGGTATTTCACCGGGTTGTGCGGTGCGTCATAGACCCGGAACCCGGTCATGCTGACGTCGGTGAGGTGTTGGATGACGTCGCGGTCGGTCCACCCGGCCTGCGCCCAGCGTGTGAGCCCCGCTGCGTAGGCATGGGGGGAGTACCGCCGTATCCACCCGGGACATTCCGGATGAGCCCGCAGCGCCTTACTGAGCGCCAAGCCAACCCCAGCAGGGTCGGACCCGCTCTCCCGAACCCCCTTCCTGGTTGATGTGCGGCGCGGAGCGCCGTCCGCTGATCCCGCAGGGTGCTTTGTGCCGGTAGAAACCACCCTCTCTTCGAGAGAAGGGAAAGGAACAAGACCACTACGTGGAGGGGTGCCATCTGGTGGTTGACCTGCGCCGATGCGCGCCGGGTTATCCACAGGGTGCGTCGTCGAATGATGCAGGGCGTACACCGCGGTCCAGCCGCGGGCTTTGTCGCCGCGTTCGGCGGAGTCCAGCCGCTCCAGGAGGGTTCTCTGGCGGCCTTCCTGGACTTCGGTGGCGAGGCTGACGAGGCGGAGGAAGGTTCTGGCCCGGCTGATGGTGCGTTCCCCGAGCCCGGTGGTTGCGGTGATACCGCGCTCAGCGCCGGACTGGCCGAGCAGCGGCCAGCTGTTGCGCCCGGTACCGAAGTCGGCCGCGGCCGCGTGTGCGGCGGCCACCGCCAAGACAGTGGGCAGCGAGATACCGCCACCGGTGGTGGCCACGAGCTGGTGCCGCACCAGCAGGTAGTGGCGTCGGTAGACCCGCTCTACATGCTGCAGCCAGCGCTCGGCCGACCACCAACACGGCAGCCGCGCATAGGCACCCGGCGATACCGGGCGGCGCAGCAACAGTCGCGGCGGCAGCCGGGCGTCGCGACGGCCTGGTGGTCGTGACGCGGCAGCTGGGCCGCGAGGTGGCCGTTTTCCCCGCTCAGCGACACGCGGGGGAGTTTCTGTTAACGGATATGGATCGGTTTCCGGGTATGAGCTACCCTCAGACGAGGCCTGCAAGCCAACGTCCCTTCGGGGAAGAGCACCAAGCCAGCGAGCTTCCAACTCGTCGGCCCTAGCTGGATCCGAACCCTCCCTTGCCGGGGAGGGTTTTCGGCGTTCTAGGGGCTACCTGGTGCGATGTGGAGTTATCAGCGTGCGGCTGCGCCGCTCACATCACGCGCTCTGAAGCAGCACCTCCTGTTCGGTCGGGGGAAGTAGGTTCAGGCCAAGGCGGAGCGCCTGCTCGACGACCCACCAGTGGTGGGCATCGCGCGCTTCGACGTCTTGGTTGATGGCGGCAACGACTTCGTGATGAATTTTCGCGAAGAGCGCTGTCGTGGGTCGTCCTCGTGGCCGAGTCTTTCGATTCATCCACTCGACTGCTGATAGCTGGTTGGTGGTCACTGACCCGGCGAGGTCCGTCTCGAAGCCTGGCGGCGGTAGAAGTGGTAGTCCGGCGCGCACTGCGTGCTCCAGCACCCACCAGAGCTGTGCACCCCGTTGGGAGGCAACCCTGCGGACCGCCATGGCCACTGCTGGGTCTATTCGCACGCAGATGCCCTCCCGACGTTGGGGGGCACGGTTACTAGCGGGGTGCATATCGATATCTCACACCCTGCAGAAGGAGTAGCGGGGGATCGACACGCCGTAGCCGTTTGAAGCCCAAGTTATTCACGCGAGAATTATTTTCTAGAGGCTAGGCGCGTCGTGACCGCGTCGTACGTTTGCTGCCAGATCGTGTGCACGCGTGCTGGTGCCACTTGGTAGAGCTCTGCAAGGACATCTGCTTGGCCTGTGTCCACAGGGCGGAAGCCCCGTTCCAGATCGCCGACGACCGTAGTGCTGACGCCGAGCGCTCCGGCCACATCCGCCTGGGTGAGTCCCGCCTGCGACCGGAGATCGCTAATCCGTAGGTCAATCTCACGGATTGGCGCCAAGTCCGCAGTGGGCACACGGAGCGCTTTCGAAAGCGCGAGGAGGGTCACGGGTGATGGCCTTGACCTGCCGTTTTCCCAAGAGGTGACCGCCTGCCGGGTCACACCAATAAGACGGGCGAGCTCGTCTGCTCGAAGCTCGGCGTCGGCGCGGGCCTTTCGCAACGCAGCAGGGGAGAAACCTCTGACTCCACTGCGCGGCATCGGCTCTCCTGGGTAGGGACCCCTCTCGGACTCAGTCATTCTGTCGCCTCCCCGTGTGTGCCCGATGCGCTAGCGCTCGGTTTAGTTGCGCGTTATGGTTGCCTAGCAGCCTACCGCTGGGAGGCGGTGAGGGAAGTCAGGGAGTGATGGGGGTTAGCGGGCGATGAGACGAATGAACGTTCAACAGTTGACTCCCTGCCGTGGACTCTCGTACGGTGCGTGTGCCCCTCATCACTGCTGGTGGTGTGGGATCGGCGCCCCTGACGACACGAGGCGACCGACTGCGGATAGTGCCAGGACACCTCGGGTGAGGTGTGTCCTCTGCCGCAGTCGGATTGGGGTGTTCCGCTTGTTTTGTCGTCCTGTTGGTGCGCTCTCGGCGCCGGTCGGTGGGGGCTTCTGGCGCCGGCCGGCCGGCCGTTGCTGAGGTGACCGGTGCCTCGGTGGCGGTCGTGCCGGGGCCGCAGGTTCTCCATGGTGTATCGGCGTCTTGGTGTGACGTTGTGGTCGCCGCGTGAAGGACAGTAAGGGCGTCCTGGTGGCGGCGGCGTTGCTGCTGTTGGTTCCGCTGATCGTCATCGTGATGGTGATCGGTGGTTCGACGCCGCCGTGTGATCCCCAGGGTGGCAGCGGGCCGGGGACGGGGGTGTTGGCCGCTGGCGGTATCCCGGCGGAGTTCGTGCCGTTGGTGCAGCAGGCGGGCACGCAGTGCCCGGAGTTTCCGGCGCCGGTAATCGCGGCGGACATTCAACAGGAGTCGGGGTTCCGCCCGCACGGGCCGAACGGGTCGAACGCCTCGGGCTACACCCAGTTCATCCCCTCGACGTGGGCGACGTACGGGCGGGACACGACGGGGAAGGGGTACGCGGACCCCAACAACTTCTCCGACGCGGTCAACGCCCAAGCCCGGTACCTGTGCGATCTGGCGCATCAGGTGAGCGCGGCGCAGGCCCAGGGAAAGATCCACTCTCCGTTGAGCGTGACCGAGCTTGCTCTGGCCGGGTACAACGCCGGGATCGGTGCGCTGCTGCAGTACGGGGGGATGCCGCCGTACGCGCAGACAATCCAGTACGTCCCGAACATCATGAGCATGGCCCGGGACCGGTTCTCGCAGGCCGGCACGGTCACCGGCGGCGGCGCTGGCGGTGCGGCGGCCCCGGGGGGGGCTGGGGTGTCGGCGTCGGGTGGATGCGCGGGGGCCCCGGCGCAGGTGCGGGTGCTGGCCTTGTCCTACCCCGGGACCACGGGGCCGCAGGCGGTGGATGTGTACCTGCCCCCTGGTGGTGGTGCGGGGACCACCCCACCGCGCGCGATGATCATTGGGATTCATGGTGGGGGTTGGTTTTTCGGGGATCGGCATGAGCTCGACGGCGTCGCGAAAGACGCTGCGATGCATGGGTACGTCGTCGTCAACGGGGAATACGACATGACGGTCCCGCGGTACCCGAAGGAGCTCGATGATGTGCGGGCGGAGATCGCGTGGGCGCGATCGCAGGCCGGGCAGTGGGGTGGCGATCCGGCGAAGATCGCCACCTGGGGCGACTCGGCGGGGGCGAACCTCGCCGTCGATGTGGCCGCGACGGGGGACCACGCCGGTTTGCAGGCGGCGGTGGGGTGGAGCGGGCCGTACGACCTGACGGCGTTGCCCTCGGCGTTGACGGCGGCCTCGACCGATTACCAGAAGTTGGCGTCGATCGCCGACCCTGCAATCTACACGGGCTGCTTGCCTCTGATCTGCCCGGCGGTCTATCAGGATGTGTCGCCGGCGGTGTCGGCGACACCGGGGATGCCCGCGACGTATTTGGCGAACTCCGACAACGAGTTGGTGCCGCTGGCCCAGCAGAGCGAGATGGTCGCGACCTTGACCCGGTTGGGGGTGCCGCACGAGGCGGTGGTGGTCCCCGGCACCGGGCATGCCACCGCGTACGCCGCCGCGCAGACGGGGCCATCGCTGGCCTGGTTGGACAAGACGTTGGGGTTCACTCCGCCGCCACCGCCCACCGGGGGCGGTGGTGTGTCGGGCAGCGCGGCGCAGCAGGCGGTGGTGGCTGCGGCCATGGCCGAGCAGGGTTTGCCCTACGTGTGGGGAGGTGGGCAGGCCTCGGGTCCGACCGGCGGCGGGTTCGACTGCTCCGGTCTGACCCTGTTCGCGTTCGCCAAGGTCGGAGTGACACTACCCCGGGTGGCCCAAGGCCAGTACGCAGCCACTGCCGGGCAGGCCGTCCCCGGCGGCTTCAACCCCGCCGCATACCAGCCCGGTGACCTGCTGTTTTACGGCACCGCCAGCAACATTCATCACGTCGCCCTGGCGATCGGGAACGGCCAGCTCATCGAGGCCCCCGACTTCGGGCAGACCGTGTCGGTCCGCCCGATCTATCACGGTGACTTTTTCGCGGCCACCCGGCCGCTCGGCTCAGGAGGAGGACCGCAATGAGGATGACGAACAGCGTCGAGGCCGGGGTGGCTGCCACCCCGCAGCCCTCCCCGTGGCTGTTGTTGGGGGTGTTCCTGCTGGCCGCGGTCGTGGTGGTGGCGGTAGTGGTTCAGCGCGTGGTGGCGGCGACCCGTGAGTGCGGGAACACCACCGCGCCGGGGTTGAAGGCGGCGCCGGTGGCGCTGGCCGTGGGTTTGGCCGCGGGGGTGGCCGAGCACGGCTGGGAGTGGGGACTCGTCGCCGCCGCTGTGATGGCCGTGTTCGCCGCGGCGGCCGGCACAGTGGTGTGGGTTGTGAACCGGGCGGCAACCAAGCGGGAGCAGCTGGTCGCCGATGCGGACGGTGCCCGGTGATGCGGGCTGGGACCGTGGGTAGCTGTGCGCTGGGAGCGGCGCTGCTGGTGGCGGCCGCGGGGTGCAGCGGCCCTGCGGCACCCACGCCGCCAGCACATGCCGCAACGTCGACGTCCGCCAGCCCGTCCGCGGCGACCCCGTCGGCCGTGGTGACCCCGTCGGCCGTGGTGACCCCGTCGTCGGTGACCTCGACGACATCAGCGGCCGTAACCCCGGGAAGTGGGACCCCCACCGCGGGGGGGACACCGACCCCGGCGGGTGGTCTCCTGGTTCCGCGGGGGGCCGGGCTGAGTGCGCCCGGCGCCCCGCTCGACCGGCACGACGCGACGGCGGTGGGGTCGGCGTTCGCCGTCGCCTCCTTCGCCTACGACGCGACGATGGACACCTCCCCGTTCGACGCGCAGGTCCGGTCGGCGGCATTCGCGACGCCGGGGTACGCGGCGCAGCTGCGGCAACCGTTGGCCAATCCTGGATCGGCACAGTTCAACGACCTCAGCGACCACCACGGCTACACCACGGTGGCGTTGAGCGAGAACCACGACGACGGCCGCCCCCCGGACACGGCAACCGCCGCGGTGCGGTCGTGGACGGCGAGCATCACCGGCCACGCACCCGATGGCTGGTCGGCGCCGATGGGTTCGGCGCTGCTGTACGTGAGCTTGACCCGGCCCTCGGCGGCCGCGGTGTGGCAGGTCGCCGGCGTGCAGATCCCGGAGGCGCACTGATGGACGCGACCACAAGAACCAGCCCAGTCATGGGCCCGAGAGTTGCGAGAGGAATCCGATGACCGAGCAACCCACTCCCAACCGGCCGGTGCGCCCCTGGGCGGCGGCACCGGCCCCGGCGGCAGAGCCGGCGCGAGGAACCGACCCGGACCGCACCGACATCTACCGGGCCCCGGTCGTGAACGGCAACGGCACGGCCGCCGCGGCGCGGCCCGGGCCCACGGGTCTCACGCCGATCGTGGCGCGCCCAGAGCCGGCAGAAGAGCCGTCACCGCCGGAGCCGGAACCACCGCGGCGGGGGCGCCGCTGGCCCAACCCGAACGATCCACTGCGGCGGGATGCACCCGAGCCTCGACCACCGCTCACCCCGGTACGGGACGCCTCGCAAGGACCGACCGGCCCCGAGCTGGGAGCGGCGGGTGCTTACGGCGGTGAGCTCTCGCGGGACATGTTGTTCAAACCGCTCCAGCGCCGCCCGGTCTCGGGGTGGCGGCGCTGGCTGTACCTGGTGACGTTCGGCCTGGTGAACCTGGGCGAATCACCGCAGGAAGCCCGGTACCGGGAGCTGGTGGCGCGGGTGAATCAACCCATCCGCGGCAACCAGAAGATCGCCACGCTCTCGTTGAAGGGCGGTGTCGGGAAGACAACAACCACCACAGTGCTGGGCTCCACGCTGGCCTCGCTGCGCGGCGATCACGTGGTGGCCGTGGATGCCAACCCCGACCGTGGCACGTTGGCGGCCCGGGTCCCATCCCAGACCGTGGCGACGGTGCGGGACCTGCTCGATGACGCGGTGAACATCGAGCGGTACTCCGATGTGCGGGCCTTCACCTCCCAGGCCCCGTCCCGGTTGGAGGTGCTCGCTTCCGAGCGTGATCCGCACAAAGCGGAGGCGTTCTCCGAGGCCGACTACCGCGGCGCCCTGGATGTGCTCGAGCACTTCTACAGCATCATCCTCACCGACTGCGGGACCGGCCTGACCCATTCCGCGATGCGCGGGGTGCTGGACACCGCGAACACCCTGGTGCTGGTGGCCTCCCCAGCGTTGGACGGGGCGCAGAGCGCCGCCGCCACCATCGACTGGTTGGACGCGCAGGGCTACAGCGCGCTGGTGCAGCGCACGGTGGTGGTCATTTCCTGCGCCCGCCCGGGGGTGGGCGGGGTGAACATGGACCAGCTGGTGGAGCACTTCGCCGCCCGCACCCGCACGGTGGTGGTGATTCCGTACGACCAGCACCTCGCGGAGGGGTCCGAAGTGGACCTGGACCGACTGCACCCGGCCACCCGCAACGCGTTCATGGAGCTCGCCGCGCTGGTGGCGGACGACTTCGCGACACCCACCGGGCGTCATCACGACCCGATGCGGGCCCGCCGATGACCGCCACCAAGTTCAACACCCCCGCACCGAGCGCACCACCACCCTCAGGTGGCCGAGTTGCGCCCGCACCGACGTGGCCGCCGGGGCCACCGCGGGTGACGCGCCCGGTGGTGCCCGGGTTGGCGGTGCCCCCGCGGGAGCGTCAGTCGATGATCTGGCGCGAGGAGATCCCTTGGACCCCGGGGGCCGGGTGCGCAGACCCGTTGTGGTGGTGGCTCGGGGCGCACGGGGGTGCCGGGGTATCCACCCTGACCGCGTTGATGGCGCCCTCGGCCGATGCCCGCCGGATGTGGCCCGGGGGGCACGTCGGGCAGTGCCCGAACGTGGTGCTGGTCTGCCGCACCCACACCGAAGGCCTGGAACGGGCGCGTGATCTGGCCGCGCAGTTCGCGGTGCGGATGGTGCCACCCGGGTTGCGGCTGCTGGGTTTGGTGACCGTCGCCGATGCCCCCGGCCGGTTGCCGACGCCGCTGCGGCGGCTGCGGGAGCTGGTGGCCGCCACCGTCCCGCAGGTGTGGCACCTGCCTTGGGTCGGGGACTGGCGCAGCACGCGCCTGGCCGAGTTGCCGGTATTCGACCCCGAGACCACCACCACCGCGGCGGCGGCGGGCCGACGCGGCAAAGCCCCGCCGCCGGTGTTGCCGCCGCCCTATCTGTCCTGCGCGCAGGAGTTGAGCGCGCTGGCCTTGAACACCCATCCCGAGGAGAAGGAGACCACCCGATGAACACCCTGAGCACCAGCTACTACGCCACCAGCGCGTACCTGCACACCGCCAACATCGGCCCGGGCGGACCCACACCCCCGCCCGGGGCGGACAAGTTCAACACCGTCGCCTCCTGGGTGATGTGGGGCGTCGTCTTGGCCCTGGTGGTGGGCGCGTTGATCGCCGGCGGGATGCTGGCCTATGAGAAGAACCAGGGCTACGGCGGCGGCGAGGGCTCCTCGCGGCTGACGAAGGTCATCATCGGCGCGATCGTCGTCGCCTCGGCGGTAGCGGTCGTCAACACCCTGGTCCTCTGAGATGCCCACCCCCACCGGTTCCTCCACCACCGGCGACGATGCCGGTGGTGGAGGACTGTGGCGCAGCCCGGTCACCCTGATCATCGCCATCGCCATCGTGGGGCTGGCAGTGGTGATGGGCGGCTACCTGACGTTCTTCCACCACGGCGGTGCCGGCACGGACGCCACCGCAGCCTCACCGGGTGCCGGAGTGCCGGTGCCGGCGCAGACCGCACCCCCGGCGGGGCCGTTGTCCAACGCGCTGACCAGCGCCCCGGCGTCGCGGTGGGAGCTGTATCAGGGGGTGGTGCTGCCCTACAGCGCCGAGCACGGCCCGAAAACCGTTGACGGGTTGGGGGTGGCCGCCGGCTACACCCACGACCCCACCGGCGCTCTCCTTGCAGCAGTACAGACTGCGACACGCACCGCACTCGCTCCGGACAACGCGTGGCAGGCCATCCTCAGCAAGCAGGTCGTCCCCGGTGAGGGGGTTGCGGCCTACACGGCGGCGCGGCAGGGCGCGCACATCGCGGCGAACTCGGTGCCCTCGACGTCGCTGAATCAGATCGCGGGATTCCGGGTCGTCAACTACAGCGACGCGGTAGCGGTGTTTGACCTGGTGGTCCGAACAAAGGACGGCGTCCTGCAGACAACGCAGAGCACGGTGGTGTGGGCCGACGGTGACTGGAAGCTGACGCTGCAACCCAACGGCGCCGCGAATACCGCGCCGACCGCGATTCCCAGCCTTTCCGGCTATGTCCCCTGGTCAGGAGTCTGACATGTCCTTTGCGACTTTGGCGGCGTTGGCGCCGATGCAGCCACCCACGGCCCCACCCTCGGGCACGGGCACTGCCACCGGCAGTAGCTGCCCTGGTGGTCTCCCACAGTTCGTCTGTAGCGCGGCGGGGGCGGTGGCGCATCCGTTGGACACGGCGAAGAACGCGGCAGGGGCCGCGGTGTCGGGGGCGGCTTCGGATGCCTTCGACGGGATGGTCAACAAGCTCAAGGACGGGGTGGGGCACGCGGTGGGGCTGATGATGTCCTACTGGATGCACATCCCGATCCCGGCGATCGGGGACACCGGCAGCGCGGTGGACCGGATCCGCCAAGCCACGTTGTATCTGACGATCTTGACAGCGGTGGTGTCGATCTTCTTCGTCGTCATCAAGGCGGTGTTCGCCCACCACCAGGCGGCGTCGGAGGAGTCGATGAACGCCGCGACCGGGTTGGTGCGGATCATCATCGCCTCTTCGGTGGCGATCCCGACGGTGATCCTGTTGTCCAAGGGTGGCGATGAGTACTCGCAGTGGCTGGTGGACCAGGCCGCGAACGGGGACGTCGGCAAAGCCGTGCTGAAGCTGATGGCCTTCGACACGGTGGCCACCGGCTCGCCCGGGTTCACGTTCGGCCTGGCGCTGATCGCGTTGTTCACGTCGTTGGTGCAGGCATTCCTCATCATCATCCGCGACGCGCTGCTGATCTTGCTGGTGGGCACGTTGCCCCTCGCCGCGGCGGCGTCGATCACCTCCGCCGGGCGCCAGACATGGAACAAGATGATCGCCTGGCTGATCGCGTTCCTGCTGTTCAAACCGGTCGCAGCGATGTGTTACGCCGGGGCGCTGTGGTCGGTGACGAACGCCCACAACGAAATCGACCAGATCGCGGGCATCTTCCTGGTGATCTTGGCGGTGCTGGTGTTGCCGGCGTTGATGCGGCTGATCACCCCCTCGGTCGCCAAGGTCGGCGGCGGCGGTGGCGGGGGTGCACTGCTGGCCGGGGCCGCCGGGGGTGCGACCGCGACCGGGGCCCGGGTGATGTCGGGGGCTTCCCGGTCCACGGCCTCAGCTGGCGGCGCCGGAGGCGGCGGTGGCGGGGGGAAGGCCCGGTTCCTGGGGGAGCAGGGCGCCTCGGGGTCACGCCCGGCACCGGGAGGCCCACCGCGAGGGGGGCCGTCCTCACAGCGCCCGAGCGGTTCACCTGGTAGCGGCGGCGGCGGCAAGTCCCCGGCCGGCACCCCGGGCGGCGGTCCGGGCGGGCGTAGCGGTTCCCCGACAGGTTCGGCCGGCGCCGGGAAAGTCCCGGGCGGCCCGGCGGTGATGGCGGTCCAGGCCGGGGCGAAGGCCGCACACGGCGCCCATCAAGCAGTGACGAAGGCGGCCAATCAGGCCGTGGACGGAGAGGGACAGCAATGAGCACAACCACCAGCACCCCGCCAAGTGCGGGGCGGACGTACGGCAACTGGCGCAAACCCCGCTCGGCGGGCATGTTCGGCCAATCCTCGGTGGTCACCTACACCGGCATCGCGGTCTTCGTCGTCGCGTTGCTGACGATGATGTTCGCCGGGGTGCTGATCGGGGCGGTGTTCGCCGCCGTGGCGGTGGTGGTGTTCTCCCCGCTGCTGGTGCGCCGCAACGGGCGCACCGCCTATCAGGCGGGGGCGCTCCGGTGGCAGTGGGCGCGGCAGAAACGCCGCCACGCCCACCTGTACCGCTCCGGTCCGCTCTCCGCGGTCCCGGATGGGACGCACCGGCTGCCCGGGGTGCTGGCGGCGACCACCCTGTATGAGGGTCAAGACGCGTTCGGGCGCACGTTCGGGATGGTGCACATGCCGAAAACCTCCTGCTACACGGTGGTGCTGCGCGCCGAAGCCCAAGGCGCGTCCCTGGTCGACCAGGACCAGGTCGATGCCTGGGTCACCGGGTGGGGGCATTGGCTGGGCGAGCTCGGCCAAACCGGGGACGTGGTGGCCACCGCGGTCGTCATCGACACCGCCCCCGACTCCGGGGAACGCCTCAAAGCCGAAGT
>JAABUU010006692.1_pt1 | contig 12223 bp, 8 predicted proteins | sample 5559301 | NCBI WGS metagenome assembly JAABUU01 (sample SAMN10711884, study PRJNA513360) | rock metagenome | isolation source: Antarctica rocks | place: Antarctica: Victoria Land, Richard Nunatak white
AGAGGGAGAGACAGGAGAGGGAGAGACAGGAGAGGGAGAGCAGCATGTTTGGCAATGTCAATGCACCACCTGCAGTGGCCTTTCATACCAGTCTGCTTTCTTACTCTCATGTTGCAAGTTTACACTGCAGGCACTGGACCAGAAGTCTTTGGCAACACAAATGCGCCACCAGCAGTGACCTACTCAGCTATCATCTACTCCATGAGGTGCATGGTGCCCCAAGAGATCCCCCTCAACCAGGGCTGCCTAGCCCCCTTGACTGTACGCATACCCCCCCACTGCCTCCTGAGCCCCTCATCTGAGGCTGCTGTGGTTGGTGGCAATGTGCTGACCAGCCAGAGAGTGACTGATGTTGTGCTCAAGTGCTTCAAAGCAGCTGCTGCGTCTCAGGTGATTCTGGCATGGCAGTGTGTACTGTACCAAACCTGCTTTCCTGCAGCATGAAAGCTGCTGACAAAAGTTACTTCACAGGGCGACAGTCCACAAGTTGAGGTCTTGATAGACAAGTTGTTGGAACTGTGGAGATGCTTGATGCAGTCTGATTGTGATGAGAGACCTTGAGACATTTATAAAGTCATTGTCTTCAGGAAAGCTGATGCAAACATATAAATGCCTGAAGAACACAATGTTGCATACACTGCACCAGCTGTTCGCGTTGTGGCATAAGAGCATGCTAGAAGCCATTGTCGTGCAGGGCTGCATGAACAACTTCACATTTGGCGACTCTAACATCACCTACTATGAGACAATTGCCGGAGGGGCCGGGGCAGGTCCTGGGTGGGTGGGTCGCAGCGGGGTGCACACTCACATGACCAACACCAGAATTACTGATCCTGAGATACTGGAAAGGCGGTATCCTGTTGTGCTGCATGACTTCTCCCTCAGGAAAGGCTCAGGAGGTGCTGGCAAATACAGAGGGGGCGATGGTGTTATCAGAGAGGTGAGCATGAGCTGGCTGTGAGCATTCAATGGTGACCTGTGACTTGCGACCTGGGCATCAAACAAGCTTTGCATCAAGGCCAGCTGTTACTTTGTTGCATGATACCCTCAAGGGGCCGCTTTTGAGCATCCAACAAGCACTGCAGGCGCTGAGCATCAACATTTCTTGCACCTGTTGAAAGTCTCAAGTCATGCACTTGAGGGAGTCGTGTGTGCTGTCTGAATCCCTATTGCCATGCAGATGGAGTATCTCAGGCCATTGACGTGCTCAATACTGTCAGAGAGGCGAGCCCTGCGGCCATATGGACTTTTGGGAGGGCATTCAGCTCTGCCAGGCTTGAATCTGCTGTTACATCCTGACGGCAGAAAAGTCAACATGGGCGGGAAGACCAGCGTCCAGGTCAAGGCTGGCGACCGCATCCGTATTCTTACCCCAGGTACGCAATACTCAACAACAGTAAAGGCTATGCAGCTCTCCTGGTGCAAGAGTCAAACACATCATTAACAAGTTCTGGGGCTTTGACCCAGCGTGAGATGTTGCTCACAGAGATGCTGTTTGACTTGCGCAACAGTAAGGATGCTGAACAAGCCCTGATGTGCGTTTGCTTTGCGCACTCAAGCTGCAGTTGGGCCATGTGGTCAGCATCTTGGTGTATCCATTCATTCAATGCAGGTGGTGGCGGGTTTGGTGCTCCCAAAGATGGTGAGGCTGCAGACTACCGTGAAGGGGAGAATCAAGGAGTGGAGAAGGCGGTTGCAGACAGGGCAGCAAAGTGGGTCAAAGAGCACAGTGCTGCTGTCAGGTCTGGCGGCAGTGTGGCCAGATACACATTTGAGCAGGAGTCGGCCTGAATTCTGCCCTTGGAATATAAGTAGTCATGCACATTCTTTGTACGAGTACTCAATATGAGCATTCTCAATCCACGTACCATTTCATTCATTTCAACCAGCTATTGCAGGACCCTGTACAGCACACAAGGTGTGAATAACTAGCAGCCATGTTTAGTTTCAGTCCTGTTGACTCTATGCAGTATGTATGCATGCTTTGCGGTAGCACATACCTTTCCAAAACACTGGTTTTGACCAGCTGTATCTGCAAACGTATTGCAGGACCCTGCGCAGCATGCTGTTATTTCTATCCATACACAACTAGCAGCAATGGTTGTGGTTGTAAACAGTATGCATAAATGCTCAGAGCATTATGCTCTGCAGTAACAGATATCTTGTCAAACGACTGCTTATTGTCAAACAATTTGTCAGAATGGGTCAGCAGTACATCTACAGTTCAGCCTATACTCACAGGCCTATTGCAAAGAGAATACTGAGTGGCAGATCCCTATGTATGGCCCCACGGTGGTCATCAAAGGGGAGGCCTATGATTTACTCTATAGTGTAGCTCAGTTGTCGCACATCCAAACGCAAGCTCAAGAGCAACTCTGTTACAATCCCCATCTGCATCTCTCAGTATCTCTTGGCATAGAGAGTATACCTTTTGGTCACTAGAGCACACTGCATTTGCAATACTCCATGCATTACAGTCACGTAGCTGACAGTGATGCAGACGAGACTTGATGTTGCCAATTGCAGCCTGATGATGCGTAGCTACCATTGGCTAGATGAAGCTGCCAGCTGCTTGCACCCGTCGACAGCCAGGTGTAAGCATCACAGCAGCTGTGCTGCCCAAGCACTTCCAAGTCTGACGCAGTGTGAAATATCTTCACCTCCTGTCAATTCATTTGCTTTCCCACTCAAAATTAAGGTCCTTCTCATCACTCAGTACATTGTGGCAGTACACTGAACCTTGTCATCATCTCACGTGATGAGTGCACGTCACACGCACATGCCTGGCCTGAAAGCTCAGGAAGCTGTTGCCTGCGTCCTACCGATGTATCCCAGTGGGAAAAATGGTAGCGTGTCAAGCTGCACAAGCGTGGAATGGGCGGGATATCGATGTTACATAATGTGGTCAACGTTGACCAGATCAAATTAAGACCGCTTGCAGAAACCGTCCAGGCTATAAAGGCCCCGACCTGCTTTCGACTTGCTCACCAGTCTTTTGGAGTTTGTTCATTGCTCTCGGCGTGTAGCCTCCATCCGCTGCAAGATCCTTTTATTGTAACGTTGTGATACACGGTAAGCGGCTTTGCATTTGTATCAACGGCGGTGCGGAGCCTAGTTAGCTGCATGCCGCAGTGCGTCATTGCTTGCCTGATGCTTGGTTGCGTATGCTGCCCTCCTTGCTACACGAATGCTCTGCCTGTTTCACACAACATGATCTGTCCCCGCGTGTGTTCTTGCTGCGACGCAGTGACTGAATGCAATATGACCGCCATTTTCAGGTGTTTGCCAGCGTAAACCGTCTAGCTTCTCTTCGGGCCACCATGAAGACGACTACCGTGCAATGCGTGCTACTGGTGCTGTCTTCGTGCCTGCTTGCCAACGCGGCGCGAGATCTACAAGAAGGTAAGCCGCTTTGAAGGTCTCCCTGCCGGCATTGCTGAGCGCGTACGGCCACAACAGGGCCCTGTGCTCCTCCTCTGTGAAGAATGGCTCCCCACATGCCTTTTCGCAGCACTGCCGCGCAATGACTGTTGCATCCGTCGTGCTGCTGCTTGTCGTGTGCGCCGCCTTCAGCCTGCAAAGCTGCATTCTGGTATGTCATCAACGCCTACTCATGGTTGCAGTCTTGTTTCATGGTCAGCAGCTTTCTGCAACATCAGCAAACATGTAGGGGTATTGAGGAAATAAGCTGAATGCAGAACTGACTCTGTTTACAGGTACTGGTGTGGACCAGCTAGAGACAACTTCTAGCAGACGCCTCCTTCAAGTAGAGTATTACTATGGCTACCACAACTATCATGAGGGAGGTGCTGCTGCAGCGGCTGCTGCTGCTTCTGGTGGCAATGGTGCATCTGCTTCTGCAGCTGCCAGCTCAGGTATGAATCAAGCAGGAAGCTTTGCTCAGCAAACTGAGTTGCTGTACAGTAAAGACTAGTACTAAGTGATGCAGTGGTGTTGTGATGTGTGCCTGGATTTCATCAACCATCCTCATTGTCAGTCTGCATGCTGCGGCCATTCATCCTCTCTCCATGAGCACATTCAGTGAGCTATTTACTTTTGCATATTGCTGAGCTTCTGTGTCATTGGTCACTGCCAGTACATTCTGTGAGTGAGCGCTGTCAGTGCGTGCGCTTACCACCTCTGTGAATCACTCTGCTAAGCTCTTTGGGTCTGTGCAGGTGGTTATGATGGCTACTTCAAACACAGTTCTGCTGCTGCCGCTGCTGCTGCTTCCAGCTCAGGTATGTCATGAATCCTGTGACGCTCTGCATGCTGCCTCACTCCAGCGTATCGCAAGATGGCCGGCTGGTGGCTTGTGCACCAGCAATGTTGCTGCCTGCAATCAGCTAGTGACTCACTTAGTGACATCACAAGCAGGACTGTCTGCATCCCGCTTTACCATCTTGGCTGAGGTTGAGCTGTGTGTTATGACACATGTTTCAGCAAAGGGTTTCCTAACTCATGTAAAGCATGTGGCTGTCAGGCTGTTTACTGTCTGCCTGGCTTGCAGATGACTACGATCATGGGTATGGTGGGCACTACAACCATGACTACCAGCGTGGCTACTATGGTGATGAGCATGGCAACTACCTCCGCTCTGGTGGAGCTGCAGCTGCTGCATCTGCCTCTGGCAGACGCCTACTTCAAGGAGAAGTTTACTACGGCTACCACAACTACCATGAGGGAGGTGCTGCTGCAGCTGCTGCAGCTGCATCAGGTGGCAATGGTGCATCTGCTTCTGCAGCTGCCAGTTCAGGTACAAGCTATGCTGCCTGATTACTGGCTGTATGACTGACTGAGTACACTGCTGGTGTGCCTGCAGCAGGCAGCTTGACTTGCATGTCTCTGTGCAGATGATTGATCTGCCACTCTGTTGTGGCAAGTCACATCCCTTGATGTTTGCAATAACAGGGTATACAGCATGCATGTGTGCAGTGCCATGTCCTGCAGAAACAGTATGTGAAAACACTGAATCGCATTTGCACTCCTGGTTATAGTTGTGCTGCTGTCCATTGCTTGAATGCAACTCTGCGCAACGCTTTGACAGGCACTGGACAGACTCTTATGCAAAAACATAAGTACCAATGCAAGCTTTGATCAGCTTGATTATGCAGGTGGGTATGATGGCTACTTCAAACACGATGCTGCTGCTGCCGCCGCTGCAGCTTCCAGCTCAGGTACTGCACTGCCTCATCTTGCTGCTGTGTTTGATGGCTGTCCTGTGTGTGTTGGCTTTTCCTCAGCCTTTTGGCTGGTTTGTGATCTTGCTCTGCATGGGTGTATCAGTTTCCCACTGTGGTAACATAACTTCCCAGCTGCTACACACAGCACATCGAACATGATGCACAACATTCAGTGTAAAACTGAATGATCACAGTGCACTTCTGACCACATTTGATGTTGATCCTGACCTGCAGATGATTTTGACCATGGCTATGGTGGGCACTACAACCATGACTACCAGCGTGGCTACTATGGTGATGAGCATGGCAACTACTACCGCTCTGGTGGATCTGCATCTGCTGCAGCAGCAGCTACTGGCTAAATCAAGAGGATGCTGTACCTTCCTGCAGCTTCCAATGATGCAGTAATGCTGAAGGATTTGGAGCAGTACTACTAGCCTGAAGCATTGCCAGCCAGATTTAGATAGTCCCTTCCTGCTCAGCTGTAGTCCTGAATTTGCTGATTTACGCTTTGGTGCTACTGATGTTAAGGTGCCTCTCATGCTATTTTTGGCCTGTGTTCAAGATTGAGAGTTTTGCCTTATAATGTGTCAAGCTGCCTCCCCGTCTTGAAGTGTACTGCAGACTAGTCTTTTTTGTGTTAGCTTTGTTCCAAAGTATTGCTAGTAGTGCCGCCGATTATTCTTTGGTATACTCTTGCTTTCTTTGACAGGTGAACCAACTGCAGTGTGTGCTGTTTAACACCTAGCTTCGCTGAAGGTCCAAGCATTCTTTGTAAATATCACTCACTCACACAGCTGATCAGCTCATGAGCTTGATTGCACAAAAACAGATTGGAAATAGACTAGTGACCTTCTGTTCACATAATGCTCAACTTATCTGCACAGGCATGCATTGCAAGTCATCGACATTCATTGCCTTGCTACAAGTAGCGTAAGTGCAGTATGCATGCTGCTGCACATCCTGTGTTGTGTTTCTGTGTTGAGTGCAGGCCACCTTGCAGACAACCACATGTTGTGTCAGCGTAAATGTTGCTCGTCAGTCAGGATACAATAGCAACGCAAATGCTGCAATGCTCCTCAATGTATAGTTAGTGTGACAATGCCTGATGTCAGATGCACTCATCAAAAGATCTGCAACTACCTGCCTTGCTCAGCATTGCATGTTACTCTTGGCAGGACAGCACAATGATCTGCCGGCGTGGGTTGTGCTCACTTTGTAGCAGGGGTTGACAGCCAATGCCGTTACCAGTGCCACATGGAGGCTACAGCACGGCTCAACGTGTCTGAATGTGACCAAATGTTGACTCGTTGATGGTGATGTGCTTCACTTGCAGACAGCTGCTGAATGTTGCTGCTGCTGACTGCTGCTGCTGCTGCTGCTGCCGCTGCTGCTGCTGCTGCTGCTGCTGCTGCTGCTGCTGCTGCTGACTTCTGCTGATTGCTGCTGGTGAATGTTGCTGCTTCAAGTTGTTGCTGACGGTCACTGAATGCTGCTGCTGAAGCCTGTTGCCTATGCATGAATGTGTGCTGTGCTCCATTTCACAGGTTTTCCAACTTCTTTGTGACTCTCCTGCAAACGCTGCTACCTGTGAATCATGTTGCTCTGCTTGTGCTGTGAAATGCTGTGCCCTGTGTACATGTCCAGCGACTTCAAGCATTTGGTTTAGCGTGCCCAAACACTGCTGCAAGTCGTTGGCTTCTCAGAGAATTGTTTGGTTCCCACTCCCAATGGCCTGGTGATGTAGTTGGTAAATGGGCTAGCCTGCAGCTGCATGGTGGTGCACAGCCGTTTAGAACCAGGTGAAAAGTGCATTACTAAATATGTTACTAGTAAGTCACTTGTAAGTTACTTTGGACAAGGTAATCTTGCAGTGCCCTCCCCAGTGCTATCCCAATGATCTTGCAGTTCTTGTTGGTATCTGGCAAAAGATACAGCACTGCCCCAGCCTGCAGCTTTGATTCCAGCGCCAAGTATGGCACTGGACTCTCACAGTTGACATCACAATGTCATCCAATCTCAGTGCATCTGCATTGAAGCCTCTGAGGCATGACTGTCACAGCAAGCTAGTCAGCATGCCGTCTTGAAGCCACAGCATCGTCTAGAGTGGGGGTCTATGCTGGTGTTGCAGCAGGTGTTATGCATGCTTTGGGGTAGCAGATGCACTTTTGTCAGTCGCACTGCTCCTTTCTTTTGGCAGCCCAGCTGGGTGGCATGGCTCCCATAACCTTTCAGCATGGTCCTGACCTGAGGCACTGAGCATGGGGTTGCCTGTCTGGTTGGCTGAGTTCTAGACGGCTGCGGCCCAGCTGTTCAAAATCACTGGAGAGGTGAGAGTCGGTGCTTGACAAGCTGGCCTGGTGCTAGCAGCGCTGCTAGGAGCTTTCCATCTGCTGTCACGGATCCTGCAAGATTGGGCATCCACTGCTGTGTGAGGTACACTAGTGTGTCTTTGAGGATGCCTGCTAGCACGGTTCTATTGCATGCAGCCTGCTTGCTTTGTAAGGTGCCGTCAGACTAGCAGCAAGACATTTTGTTGCAGCGTTAGCATTGCTCAAGTTGAGCTTGTTTGGTGGCAGGGTTGGGCTTGAAAGAACTGTCCCACCCTCCCTGGCTTGCTTGCTTCCACTTGCCCTGGGGCAGGATGAGGTTTGTCAGGGCCAAATGCTGGTGTTACAGCAGATTTGGTAACCCCGCTGCTGATCGTATTGCCCCTGCCACATTTGCTACTTGTGTTGCCACTATGCGCTGCCTGGTGACTGCCTAGTTGATAGGTGCCTTAGGCCAGAACGCATAATTGACATTGAGACAATATGTACAGCCCAGCCAAGCCACCTGTACGTTGCCACTGCGGCTGCTGGTTTAGCTTTTGACACACCATGACTGCTCCCTTTTAATTTCATTGGCTTTCTCACCCAACAAAGACTGAAAATGTCACCACAAGCACTTCTATCAGTAGACTTTCAATTGACATGGCAACATGGCTCCCGCTGGCCAACACGCTTCAAGGTTTAGCTTACAGACAGCAGTTGTGGCTGATAGCAGACATTGTCAGGAGAAACATTGCCCTACTATACTACACATCAATTGCCGATTGCTGCAAGCACTGTATTTGGACAACAGTCAAGGCAAACTGCAAGAATACATGAGCGCGTGTTTGTGTCTAGCCTAGTAGCAGTGCAGCCCTGTCCAGGTCTGAACACATCTGTGGCATCAAGCTGTGTTTGATCAACAGGTGGTTAAGAGGCACTGTGGTAACAGAAAGGTCATGACTATACTGCGTTTGTGATCAGTCTCTGCACATTGTCCAATAGGCAATTTCTACAGTGCACAGTTGTGCTCTCAGTCTCAATGCTGCACCTGCAGGTGTTCCTTCAGTCACTCATTGCCACTGCACTCTCTAGCATAATCATACAACTCGCCAGTGTAGCTTACAACCTGAAATGATCAAGTGGAAATTCCTGTCCTGCTCCGAGCAGAGGCTCTGGGGCGCTTGAAACGAATGATACAGCTAGCAGGCCAGCAAGTTTAAAAACAGAAGAAGGAGAAGATCACAGCTGCAGGCCGGGCATGCACAGGCTCCAGGCTTCAGAAACGAACGAGCGTATGTGTGAACGGAGCATTGCATAATGTTGATGTATGCAGTACATAATGTTAATGTATGCAGTACAACGCTGTATTGCTTCAGGCCTTACCTGGTGACGCTCAATCTCTTGCAAAGGTGTTATGGCTCTCATGAAGCCTGCAGCTGGCGAGGCACCACCTTGCACGCGTTGACTAAACTCGTGTCTTGACAGCTGTGGGTTTGTCGTAGCCAAATGGCTGCATCAACAGAGCCAGTCTGACTGAGGTTGAAGTACCTTTCAGCACCTTCGCTGAATTGCTTATCCAAAATCCTGATCCGTAAGTCGATCGGTACTTAGGGGCTGTATTGATCTTGGATAAGTTCTCTGCATATCCTTGCATCACCTGGAAGGTGCAAAGGTATGAAGTGGTGGTTCGCTCGTCAGTGCATGTCAGGTGCGCACATGTGGTGTCGTGGCGAGCTTTGCATGCAGCAAATGTAGCGGTCACGTGGGATATAGGTAAACAACGACCCTTGCTGCCGTAAGCCAAGTCAAACTTTGACCCTGTAGGCAACCCTGCAGCCTACAAAAGCTCAACCCCGTCCGCTCATTGGCACACCACGTACGATAGGCGGCCATTCCTAACTTCAGGAGGGCGCAAAGGATTCATTCTGCTCAGCAGCAGGCTACGACATTGCGTGAGAGCTTCTCAGTGGCCGCGGCTGCCGACGAGTCCACCCGGTAACTTGCCTGGTTTGCGCGAGGCTATCTGCACGGGTTTTTGCACTGCCGCTATAGTGCATAAGTAGGGCGCTGTTGTGTGATCTATTGCACTGACTGCTGACCGCGCTTCAGCAACCGCGAAGACCTCTGACTCCGGCACCGCTGACTTCGTTGTTGCTTCGCAGGTCGTAAAGCTCAATCTCAGTGACCATGAAGGCCAGTGGCCTGACCTGCTTCCTCCTGATGCTGTCATCTGGCCTGGTTGTCGACGCCGTCAGGACCCTCAAAGGAGGCAAGTGTACTATTGTCGGCCTTGACATTGCCCTGTCGGCCTCATGAGGCTACTCCGTTGACCGCTTTGGTGTGACCTTCGGCGCGTACGCGCGCGGCTTCCTTGCTTTGTACGGCTCGCACATGGCTGCCCTGCAATAACGGTGGCCCTGCGGGCCTGTCTGCTGCAACTCTGCGTGCCTGCTTGCTTGGTTCAAAGCTGTGCTGCGTTGTCGTTCCTTCACATGTACTATACAGCTGATACAAACGACAATTGACGCGCCTCTGCTTTCCTGCAGATGGGAATTACTTCGGCTACCACAACTACCACGAAGGAAGTTCTGCAGCTGCTGCCGCAGCTGCATCAGGAGAAGACTCTGCTGCAGCTGCATCAGCTGCTAGCACAGGTGATTTCACGCCATTCTGCACAATCTCTGCTGTCCATCAATGCAAACTATTTGGCTGACAGCACATGTGTACAGCGTGTCAAGAGAAGTTTTGACTGCGCATTCCAGGGCCGCTGTCTTTGACTGCATGAGCTGCATTGAACACCCTTCACCCTCTCTTACAGACACATCTGCTAATGCTAAATGCAGGTGGGTATGATGGCTACTTCAAGGGTAGCGCTGCCTCTGCTGCTGCTGCTGCCTCCAGCTCAGGTGTGACTGTGTATTGTCAGATGCATGAACACATCATGTCTCGAAACACAACACAGCATTCTAGTACCTTCTGGTCCACCGGCACCAGCTTGAACCCAAACTTGTCACATATCCCTGGTGCAATCACAGCACACCGCTGTTTCACTTTCAGCAGTACATACTTGCTGCCATCGTTCCTGAGCACATTAGATGCATGTCAAGCTGCGAATCACTCTGGCTGATGTCTGCAGATGATTATGACCATGGCTACGGTGACAGGTACAATAATCACTACGGCAGAGGTTACTACGGTGATGAGGATGGCAACTTCCAGAGCAGCGCTGCTTCTGCTGCTGCTGCATCATCCTCTGGCAGGCGCCTCCTAGGTGATGGTAACTACTACGGCTACCACAACTACCATGAGGGAGGTGCTGCTGCAGCTGCTGCAGCTGCTTCTGGTGACGACTCTTCTGCTGCTGCATCCGCTGCCAGCACAGGTATATTTTTTTGTAGTGTAATCTAACCTGCCATGCATACCTGCTGAAGCTGCTTATGCACACAGCAGCTTGCAGGATGTGTTGCAGTCAGAAACTGAATTCGTGTGCCCCTGCTTCTGCTGCAAGAGCTTGGCAGCTTGTTCTTGCATACCAGCATCTGCATCAGCACGCAGCCTGACCATCTGTCTTGACAGGCTTTCCTCGTCATAAGTATATTCTCCTCATATATTTAGCACACTGGTACTGTTGTCAGAATGTGCAAGTGTGTGAATTTGGAATTTCGACGTAGTTTGCTGATGCACAACAGACAACACTGCAGTGTATGTACCTTATGTATTACATACTTGCTGACATACATCTTTTCTTGCTGAACACTATGCTTGTGCAGGTGGGTATGATGGCTACTTCAAAGGCAGTGCTGCCTCTGCTGCTGCTGCCGCCTCCAGCTCAGGTATGTCTGTCAGTGCTGTGTGCAACAATGTGCTTTTGTTTCTCTGTGTGTGAGATGTGTTACTGCCGTGTTGCTCCCTGAACAGATTTGATGAGTGATGCTCATCCTTTTACACGGTGCATGTGCATCCGCACAGTACCCATGGCAGATTAGCTGTGTAGTGTCTTTCACAGTAATCGATCATTCTTCACTCTGCAGATGACTTTGACCATGGCTACGGTGACAACTACAACGATAACTACGGCAGAGGTTACTATGGTGATGAGGATGGCAACTTCCAGAGCAGTGCTGCTGCTGCTGCTGCATCCTCTGGCAGGCGCCTCCTAGGTGACGGTTATTACTACGGCTACCACAACTATCATGAGGGAGGTGCTGCTGCAGCAGCTGCTGCTGCTTCTGGTGTCGACTCTTCTGCTGCTGCATCAGCCGCCAGCTCAGGTATTACTCTTTTGCACTGCAATCCAATTCACCATGCAAAAATGATGACACAGCAGCTTGCAACATAGGATTTGGTCAGGAGTGATGTCTTTCAAGTGGCTGCTGGTCTAACATGGCTGCATCTGCAACTTGAGCATGTGCTCAGCATCAATGCTCCATACATTGCTGTGAAGACACTCTGCTCCTGCAGTCTTGTCTACATGCAGTTGTTGTGCTCAGCATCAATGCGCCATACATTACTGTGAAGAGATTCTGGTCCTGCTGTCTTGTCTACATGCAGTTGTTTTGCTCAGCATCAACGCGCCATACATTACTGTGAAGACTTTCTGGTCCTGCTGCCTTGTCTACATGTAGTTGTTATTCACTGGTACATCTGGTAGATGCTACTGTAATCTGATGCTAAAGTCTTCCACATGACTACAGCTCATCTCGCGTCTTGTTGCTTTGATTGTGAGCC
>JAABUU010006693.1_pt1 | contig 12221 bp, 12 predicted proteins | sample 5559301 | NCBI WGS metagenome assembly JAABUU01 (sample SAMN10711884, study PRJNA513360) | rock metagenome | isolation source: Antarctica rocks | place: Antarctica: Victoria Land, Richard Nunatak white
GCTGTCTGAGGAGGATGTGAACTTGTGGGTTGACTCACACCTGAAAGCTGGCACCATTGACAGGGATGAGGTCATGCGGCGCAAGTTTGAGGGGTCTGACCAGACTGAGCTGGAAACTCAGCCAGACTGGCAGTTGTGTGGGTGGGTTGTGGAACAGCTGTGGCAGATGCTGAGGGAGATGTTTGCACCCCAGAGCCAGGACCCCAGGTGGAAGGGGGTCTTAGCCCTTCCGTTCCTGAAGGCCCAGCTGGGTCATGATGTGGGTGCTCTGCTTTGCAGCCCTTTGGAGTTCTTAGATGAGTTTGGAGGCAGCCGTACAAGCTGTATAGGGTCAAGTTCCATCCAATGGGGACCCCTTGTGCAGGACCACTGCAGTGAGCTGGATTTTACAGCTGATGAGTTCAGGTGTTATGAATGATCAAGATATGCTAAGGCATTGCACGCAGTAATCTGTATCCAGCTCCACAGTACGCATTTATGTGTGATGCACTTTTGGTCAGTGAGCAATCAGAGATGTCTGCCCACAGTGAAATACAATTATTGTGGAACCATTCATGTGGAATCGATGAAACCATTTCATGCTGTGCATGTTTCATGCTGTGCATGTATTTTATAATTTCGCACATGAATGAGGTTAACCAGTCGCTGTTCTTCCTGATTGCACACGCGCTCACTGAATACAAAGCTCATCCTGTGCATGTCAGCAGACTCGAGAACAAGATTGTAAAGTAGCTTGCAGAGAGCATGCAGTTCTTAAGGGCAGGGTCGCACCAGCGTGTGCAAGGCGCTGTCACAATCGCAAGCCAGAGTGTGTCCATAACGCCCTGCCCTCCCCTTTCGATAAAGTGGATTAGTCACTGTGGGTGTGCTCAGCGCGTGCTCTGGATACAACTGAGCTGCACGGTATAAGCGGTCAATAGGACAGCAGCTGGCTCCAGACGCCGTTTCACACCTGTGTGTATCACCCACTGCAGCGGCATGACTGTTCGATCTGCCGCAGCGCTGTTGATAGCTGCAGTTGCTGTGGGAAGCGCCGTAGCTCAAACGACTACATTTCCTGTCCTCGACATCACCAAGGGCGCACCTTTGCCCACGCTTCAACGACTGCAGCCTGTAAATGACTGGATCACGCTCAACATGTTGCCTGCGACGATACAGGTATTGCATCATGTCTGCTCGCAGCCGGCTCTGCAGACTGAAGTTTGATAAGCAACGCTCGTTTTCACATAGGGTCCTGGTGACAACACCAGCGCTGATGATCCATACATCATGTACACTGGAAGGACTTACAACGAGGCTCTAATTGCCGGCGTGATCCGAGTGCAACAGGGTGTGTTGATCGTTCAGCTCGCACCGTTGTTTCGCACCGTGTAGGGCCAGTCTTGCGGTGGACTCCACAGTTGTGCCTGGGAATTTGCTCGCTCCAACGGCCACTGCTTCTGCAGGCGAAACCCTTCGGCTGAAGGTGTGCAACAACCTCAGTTCGTACGAGCCAACTGCTACAGGAGAACTAAATAGCTCCTATGGCTCATACACTAATCCTATCGACGTGAGTACTCTGCCCTTGATAAACCGTCAATACTTTCCAGACCTTACCTCACATCCTCTGGCATGGTTTACAGGTGGGTGGTATCAATGTCTTCAAGGACGTCAACATTCTGGCCAACCATCTGCATGGGTTCTATGGCAACCCTGGCACAGACAACATTGCTTGTGATCCTCTGCCAGATAATTCTTCTGACTGCTACAGAGGAGACAACATTTTTGCAGATATCCTGCCAGGCTCTTGCAACTACTACCAGTATGACATTGCAGAAGTTGCCTCACCCGGCGCTTTGTGGTGAGACGACGCATTGTCTGATCCTTTGACTCCTGACCATAGGCTGCCATTTGCCTTGATTAGTAAATGCGCTGCCCTGTACTGGTATAATATTGGTAGTGGTCATGGACATGCCGGCAGTGAATAATTTGTCAACTTTGGCTCTCACATAGCTTGCACAAGAAACAATAGCCTGCCTACCAAGCCTTTGCATAAGAAGGACTCATAACCAGGTCAGACATTACTCTCAGTACACACACTTGCGCTGACACAAGACACTGTGCATCTAGCGTGAGATTGCACACATTTACAGCACTGAGACTGCATTGATGACAACCCAGCTATGGTGTGTTCTACAACTCTTGGCTTCTAACATCTGGGTACTTGCGCATTGCAGGATTCACCCCCACCACCATGGCTCCTCCTCCCTACAGACGCACACAGCCACGGTACCTGTCATCATAGATGCAGCCAGTAATGGCGGCTTTGACCCTCTGGGCAGCGCCTCATGTGCCAACATGCGCCAGTTCTTCCCTGCTGACAATAGCAATGAGATCATTCTGCATTTCCAGGTCAGCACACCTGCACTAGCCCTTCCGCCAATCAATGCATAATCACAATGATGGCAATGACCACCAGTTTGGCAGCATGCTTTGCACGCATAAAGTAATCGGTTCAAGTCCGATTGTCTGCAGTTGCAGCATCAATGCAAAGCTGTCACAGATCTGAGAAAGCTTTTGAGACGCCTTTGTTCTGCCACACTTTCAACATCAGCACAGTCATGATCCGTAAAAGAAGTCTGATCAATCTGTGGTGCTGCAGACCTTCCAGCTTGCTGTTTTCACTGATGCTTCTCAGAACATTCAGAATGCCACTGGTCCCATCGATGATGGCTTCATCGCCAACTCTGTGGGTTCCATTGCGGGTGACCTCTACTGTTGTGCTGGGCCCGAGCCCCTTGACGATGGTAAGCCTCATGTGTACGACCATAACCACAACTGATGGCTGCTGTGCTGATGTTTGTTCCGTCGCGGATTCAAAATGGGCCCGTTTTAAATCCGCGACGGAGTAAAAGTGTGGCGAACCAAGGCATCTCAAAAACTGAGATCTGAGATCTGAGATTGGCATATTTGGCTGTCGTCCCCATCTGGCAGTCCAACCCCATTATGAGCAATCCTCAAAGTTTGCGAGGAATCCTATTAAACTGCCTGGTCTCCAGCAGGTGTATGTGTTAGGATTCCTGTCGATGATGTCTTAGATATGTCACCATGAACCTGCCTCAAGACATTGCTGGTGTCTGATCACCTGCTTGTGTACATGCAGGCACTGCTGTGACCACCTGGGACAACACTGGGGATACCGGCCCAGACTCCGGCAACTCTTCTTCTCTGCTGTCCTTCTACACCAGTGGGTCCAACGCCCTATTTGCCACCATCAATGGCGCCTATCAGCCTGTCATCAGCATGAATGTAAGTCTTCCTGGTTGTGTTGTTGGTGCCAACTTGCCTACTTCATGCATATACTTATATTGTATGATATATGGAATATTATCCTAATAATACTATCATCATTGTTACTACATACATAAGTGGTATGTTGACTATATTGTCATAATGAAAAGCTGACATGTACAATCACTGTATCAATCAATGTGAACTTTACATATATAATCAACATACTAATGTCACCATCATCACTGTTATTGCTTCTGATTCTATCAATATGACAGGGTGCACTGCCATGAGTGCGTTTCATGCACATTGCTCACCGAGCATCTTCAGAAGTACGCTGTCATGTTCTGTTTGCTCTCTCTTGTGCTGGCGCCTGTACATGATTTTGCATTTCCTTCCAGCCTTGTATGCTCATGGGTACCGTGTGACAGCTTGTGACTGCATCTTGGAGCTACCTTGCATGCAATGTAGTCCACCAGGCATGGAACACACTCCTGACTCGCAAGTGTTCCAATTCACATAGTGTCATCAACAATGCATGCACAAGCTGCAGACAGTCCTTGTAGGTGGCATCTGGTTTATATGGTGCTGATCACTTCAGAAGGTACAAGAACAAGGCATGGATGATGTTTCTTGTTGCCCTGAAATTCATTGAAGATGTTGAGACTTTTGAAATTTACACCATTTGCTGATTGTGCTTATGGCCGTGCAGGCTGGCACAGTATACAGATGGATCTTGGTGGAGGCAGCCACGATGAAGTGGATGCACCTCTCCTTTGACAAGCCGGGCTGCGTGATGGGCCTCTACAGCCGAGACGCCAACTATGTCAACGAGCTGCCTCGCCTGACTGACAACATTGTCTTTGCAGCTGCCAACAGGCAAGTTGTTACCTCAATGCACAAAACTGTGCGTTGATTTCTTTGAGTTTACGAAATGTTTATATATATCGGTTTAGAAGTATATTTTGCATCTCTGCTGTGTCAAGGGTTTGAGTCTGAGATACATAGCACACAAGCTGCTGCAACACCAGCTGGGTAAACCATCATACTGAGTATGTTGGCATCGCTATAGCACAGACAAGATCTTTCACAAGGGTGCTGCACTCCAAACTGCTGTCAGATGTTGCTGCTGGTGTGAGTGTGTCTGCCTGTATGCAGGGTTGAGCTGCTGATCCAGTGCGATGCTGGAACCTACCAATTGCAATCAGGCCAGGGCGAATTTGGCATCCAAGACCCTGGATGTGGGTCATCTCACTGTGACGTCATCAAGCAACCCATCATGGCGACTGTTGAAGTGGTCAGTCTTCTTCGCCAACTTTCTGTACATGCCTGTGTCTGTATACTCCTGGATGTGGTTCACTGGTAAAGTGGTGCGCAACCATTGCGCATTTTGGTCATTTGTAACAACAGTGCCAGATGCTGTTACAAATGACCAAAATGCAGAATGACGCCATCAGTTTCCAAAACCCAACCTGTGAGATTCAGTCTGGGAAACACCTGTCTGTCTGTCTGTCATGGTGTCTGTCTGTCTGTCTGACTGCTTTGCATCCCTGGCAGCATCTCAGTTCAACCAGCAGCTTTGAACCTGGCACAAACATGCAGCTGCAAGCCTGGCGCGTGCCTGGCAGACACAATGCTTGTCGCATAGCACAGACTTGCATCCCGCAGCATACCTGAAACTTGTTACCAAAGAGCATGGCTTGCAATGCCATCCTGCGTGCTTTGCTGTGTGCTTCCAGCTGTTTTCACATCTCCTTTGGAGGTTTGGCCTACTAGATTGAGCACAACAGGAAAATTTTTGCTTCAGGCGGCTGTGGCTGGGGTAGCACCTGTGCCAACAGACCCCTTCGGCAGCTGCACCCCTCAGAGGCCTGCCTACCAGCAAGACCTCAGGTATGTGCGATTTTTTTTGGAGTCGTGAGAACCCTTTGCTCCTCGTTCTATGTAGGATGCATCCAGCAGAACATCTTTGGATGAAAGGCAAAAGCTGAAGATGTGTTGACCAAAACATGCAGCAGTATGTTGAATGGCGGCCAGAGAGGACCAGGTTGAAACAGGAGTGGCCTGACGGTCTGTGCAGTGAAGCAGTGATTCTGTCTTTTGAGCGACGCAACATTGCGTGTGTTGTGTCCGACCCTCCACTATGCTGCAGGAATACCTCGCTGAATGCCACGTACAGAAATGAGATCATCCCCAAGACAGGCAACACTGGACTGCTCAACTTCACCAACCCACAAGTGCCGGGGCCGGGGTCCAGTGCATGCGCCCTTAACGGCTTGACCTACCAGGACAGCAACGCCATGCAAGAAGTCATTGGAGAGCTGCATGAGCTGAGCCTGTGGAACATCAATGTGCACCCCTACCACCACCACACCCAGCCGTGAGTAGTTTTGTCACTCTGTCACTGTTGAAAGGATGTTGCTAGCACATGTGGCGCGTTTGTGACAACATATACAACAAATAACTACATGCCTTGAATATATTCATGTTGAGCATATACTGACCATCATCATATTGACATGTAAAGTCAACATAAACTTATATTAAACATATATTTGTATTCATATATAAGTGTATACACATAATATTCTAAGCACACAGGGAGACCATCTTGTCTGCCTGGATGATCACTTGCAGCTGATGCTGACATACTGCAGGAAATTGCGTATGTATAGGAACGCTGCTGCACTGCCTCTGCTGCTATGTTGCCGCAGGCATGAATTGCAGGAAGCGGAGTATTTGTGACTGTACAGATATAAACCCACAAACCTTAACCCTAAATATGTAGCTGTCTGTATGATATGAGTGCCTAGCCTGTGATGTGGTTCATGCAGGTTTCAGATTGTTGCCTTACCAGATGGTGTTGACAGCGATGCCAACAACGGTTCTTGGAGGATCGGTGACTGGGCCGACACTCTAGAGCTGCCCAACATTGGCTACCAAGCCATTGTGCGCTGGGTGCCAGGGCCCTATGAAGTCACTGGTAGGGGCTCAGACCATGGCCCCATCACCCAAAGTCCACCTTGACCCCCCCTCCCTCCCCTTCCCTGCCCCCCCTCTGAACCCCAATTCCAACAGTTCTTGCAGCGCATCATGAATCTATGGTCAATGTTAAACACTGTCTAGGCTCAGCGACACAGTGGTCTCCGCAATCGGAAGATTCTGTTTTTTTGTAACAAAGGCTGTGCAAGCTTTCATGAGAACAGGGAGACTGTGGCTTTGCTTATGTAACTGGCACCCCCAGAACAGCTCTGTACAGAACAGATAGAAATCTGCGTGCCTACTGAGTTTTGCTGAGCATGAAAGCAGTCACTCTTGTGCTGAGTCATGTTACTGCTTTTCAGTACAGCTCAGTGCAGCAAGGGAGCACAAGGGTCTCTAAAGTTTGATTTATACTATCAGCAGGGCATCACTTTCAGAATAGTTGACATTTCTATACACTAACGGCTCCTCTCTAAATTGATGCCTGGTCAGGTGTTTTGAGTGTTGACTTTGGGTACCAAACAGGGGATTGCCTGAAGTTATTACGTTTGCCTAACAGCTTTCTCATCCCTCCACACTGCATGTGTGCAGGTACGGGGTATGCGGTGCTGCATTGCCACATCCTGCCTCACGAAGAGGAAGGGTGCATGATGAAGACTCAGATCCTGGCCAAGGAATGGGCTCCAGAACCCAAGCCCTCGGGGGCCCACTCCCAGGGGGGTAAGGCCGGGCTGGCCATCATGGTCCTTGTCATCTTTGTTGCTGCTGTGGTGGCGCCTGTCATGCTCTGGAAGCAGAAGAAGAAGAGGAGGGCACTGGCGGCGGCCGAGGCTGACTCCCTGGTCAGAAATGAATATGCTGCAACAGAGAATGCCAGACACGAGGTTTAAGGGTTTAGGGAGTTCTTAGCTTGGTTGCTGCTACCCTGTATGACAAAACAGCCTATGCCACCATTTGACCTACGCTGACTACAGATAGAAAAGTGAAGAGGGCAAGCTGAAGGTGCTGGCGCTAGCCATTGAATGCAACGATGACAGTCTGACTGATGCCCCTCTGGCAGACAGGCTGCTCAGTAGCTGGAGCCTGAAATCTTCCCATGAAGATGGATTCTAGCATGTGTTCAGTGACAGCGCATTCTAGTTGAGACGCTGTGGGACTACCCTTTATTACCTGCAGACTTGCAAGGCTGGGTATATATTGTTCAAACTTTCTGTCAACAATCTGTCAGTCTGAATACAGATATGCTGACAAGCCAGGCCAGGGTTTTGGCTGCAGTGGATCACATTGATTGTCTTTCTGAACTTATGCCTCGTGCTGCTTTCTATCAAGCATTCTCTAGGGTTTAGCACAATGTGCATGTCATGCTGAGCCGCCCACTGAAAGGCATTGGATTTGTCTGAGGGTTGCACTCAGCATCAAAACTGTTTTGCCACTAGCTTTGTCTATGCTGCCTTTTAGTAATACTTAGCATGCTTTTGACATTACTGAGCTGCCCACTGAAAGGCTGTCTACTAGATTGAACCTCTGCACACAGGTAGCACTGGCACTATGCAAATGTAGAATCCATACTGCAGTGGACACCAGGACTTGTATCATACTTTATTTCTTATCTTGTCTTGCTGCAGACACCAGTTGATGTAAGCATTGTTGTCTGCGCGCTCATTTGTTGAGGCCTGGCAACCTCGCATCACAAGACCATCACGATACTCTGCACAATCAATCAACCTGATTTGGTTTGATCTCAGCCATATGTTGACAAACAGAAGCATTTTCTGTCTGATGCAGCGCTACAGACATCAACTGTTGAAGGCAGAATGAAAGTACTTGAACCAGAGGCTGTATCATGCGTATCTTGTCATCCAATGCAGAGTAACAAAACATGAGAGGGCACCCTATGACTCAACACAACATGAATGCAGTGAACAACTGTTCTGCTTGAAGACTGCTGTGTAATCCAGTCAGCTCTACATGACCTGTCATGGTGTGCAAGACTGCCTGTTTACACGAAACCCCACAATGGGCAAGACACCATGACTAACCACTACCGTGCAGCTGCACCGGGATATGCATATGTTGACCGCAGTGGTTGCTGCAAGCCAGGCGCCGGCGTGAAGCTCCTGTTGTAGTAAGGATTACTGACAGGCTGTCCAGCAGCTGCCGAGGCAGTCAACTGGACAGGAGCCCTGCCAGCTGTGGGGACTGTTGCATGCCCCAGCTTTGATTGCTCGAATGCAGCAGCAGTCTGAGCATTGTGCCGTTTGTTCCACCATCTGTAGCTGATGTAGACTAGGGTAGCAAGGACTAGATCACCAATAACTGCAATGACAAGGTACCAGTACCAGGCCCACTTGTCTGAAGCCAGCTCTAAGCCTGTATACACACACAGACAGACTCATTGTGACAGCTTGTAAGCACCTGACTATGGAAGTGGCACTCTGAGTTGTAGAGCTAGTTGACAAACTCGTTGCAGGTGCAGTGAAGTGATCTGTGACACCATGTGGCAGTCTTGCACAACAGCAGAATTCTTTGTGGATCATCAGGAATTGCTGCATGCACACTGCTGAAGGGACAGAAGTTGCTACTGCTGTTGTTGTGAGCAAGCGCTCAAGCTCATCACTTGCAAGCATGCAGGGTGCTATTGCCTAGGACACCTCCAAGCAATGGGCCAAACACACAGGGAAGGGGATCTGTTGAGAGACAGTCCTCACAAGTGTAAGCAGAGGGAAGCATCATGAAGAGTATGTGAGGCAGAAATACTCACTCTCCAGGACACACCGCATGCCCTCCATTGAGTACCCCAGAGCGCATTTGCCACAGTCAACACCAGCATAACCAGTGCTGCAGTTACATGCACCGCTGCTGGTGAGACACTGCCCCCTTGGAGTCCCCCCACACATGGAAAGAGAGCCTGTGGGTATGGGACAAACCACATAGGGTACAAAACAGTCCTCAGGGCATCCACCTGCAGAAGCAAGCTGGCTTGGTGAATCTGCTCAGGGATTTGAAGGGCATCTTGGTTAGGGTTTGAAGAGCATCTTGCCTTGTTGCAATATCATCAGGTGTGAATGAGCACTTTGAGGTGTGAATCAAACACATGTACGGTGCATACCAATCTTTTCGGCATCCCTTTGTGTTGATGTGACAGTCATAGGCCAGTTTTTTATGAAACGCCACAATCTTGCTACTTTCAGCCAGCTTGCAGAGTGCTGAGTCCAGGACTACTTGAGTGTATAGGGTGAATGAAAGAAGCGTGTAGATCCTCCTGCTGTTGAGGCTTGTGCGTTTGAGGCACCACAGGTGTGTGATGGCACACATTAACACAATGGTCAAAGAGAAGAGCCAAACAGATTACCTGTGGCATTCACTCCAGCTGCGGTTGCGTTGGGCCGCTCTCCCAGTTCACACACCCCATTTCCGCAAACAGCAACGGCTGCAATAGCCAGCACCACATCTTCCAGAGCCGTGGCGTCGCTGAGTAGCAGCTGAGCCTGTCCGAAGGTCAGCGCCGCTGAAGTGATTGCTGCGGACGTGGCTGAAGCTGCTGCGATATCATATACAAGCATGCTGGTGGAGTTGGCGGTTGTGCTTGATGCAATGTAGGCAATCGTGTCGCCCTCATCGGCTAACGAGGCTTGCAGTCGTCTCAGGCTGCCCGCCGAAACGCTGACAGCCCTGCTCGTAGCACCACCAAAGTGCTGCAGCTTGCGTGACGTGACGCTGCTTGACGCTGATTCGAGGGACAACGCAGACACCAAGCTGCTGGTGATGTTGGTGGCGGCCCTGCAAGCACACACTGCATTTTCACCAGCATGCAAAACTGCCGCATGGTCAGAAGTGAAAAGGGAACACCACAAACACCTCAAACGAAATTGAACTGAATGCCACAGTCAGCAGAAGACTTGGGAGGGAGACGCACTCTGAGGCCGAGGTCAAGCCAGAGCTCGCAAGGCCCAGGGCAGCGGCCGTTGCAGTAGTGGAGGAGCCCTCAGCCAATGCAACCTGGAAGATGCCAGACGCATCATAGCCATTGCACACACCAAAGTTGTCCACCACTCCGTCACAGCAAGCCCCTGTGGCGTCCAGTGCACCCTGCAGCAGTCACAGCAACAATCAAGGCTGCGGTGGAGCATTGCTTTTGCTGCATTCATGCAGAAAGATGGCAGCTTGTCATTTCATTCAGCACACTGTATGCCTACAACAGCTGTGTACCAGTGCCAGTCTGTGCATCTTCCAGCTGTCGGCATACTTGTCGACAGCAGTCTCAGATTTGACCTGCAGCTCAGTGCAGCATAGCGCTAGACAACAGGGCCCCGTATGGCTGATGTGACAGTGGCTGCTCATCATTATGCAATGCCAAGACATGCCCTAAACGCAAGCTGCCTTGCTGCAATGTAGCTCAAAACCAGGACATTCAGATTTGCACAGCAGCACACCCAGGATCTGGTCCAGACGTCCTAGTGACAAGCTCTGAAACCATAGCAGGACAGAAGGAACAGGCAAAGCCTTACAGTGCAAGTCTGGCCGTTGTAGTCGATGCTGACTGCTGTGCCTTGACACACCCCAGAGGCGTCCAAGACCTCGCTATCACAGCACTCCATGTCATTGTCCACTACTTCACAACAAACACCACTCCTGGAAAGCTCGTACAAGCAGCATGTACCGTCGGCAAGAGCCACACCATCACACGTTGATGGCACGTTGCAGAAGGTGCCCTGCATGTCACAAGGCAAGGTCAGACGAAGTGTCAGCCATGTGATGCTGTGCATAGGCAAAGTCATTTCATCTAGGCTCTTGAAAGGCTGCCTTTTGAGCAACAATGGCATCAGAAGGATCAAGAAAGATATGCCAAATGCCAGTGCCCTTCAAATATGTAGCAATAGCGCAAGCCATACATGTACTGTATGTCACACACACACACAAACTTGCATGCATGCATGCGCGCACGCATGCCTCTATGTTGTATGCACATCCAGAGCTGCTACATGCATGAGCTTACCGAGTAACTGCTGTCACAAACACAGGCTCCCTTGACATTGCTGCAGATGCCATGGCCGGAGCATTTGGCTCTCTCTCCGCTGCAGAAAGTGCATGGCGTGCCCCCATTGCATTCGTTGCTCGTAGATGGTTTGGTGGCATTGCACAAACTGTCTGCAACCTGCAGTCAGACAAGTCCCATACCAGCTGGATCAAGAAACACGACATGCTGAAAAGTGATTGTGGGTTTTTATTTGTGGCATGGTAGGCAGCTCTGAAGGGATTGCATAATCTGTGCTGCTGCTGCAAAGGCTGCTGTTCAGCCGCAGACACAGCTCTTAGCACATGCAACGTCCTGCACAAAGAGTGTGCAACAATTTTGTCGGTGTTTGCGTGAACAGCGCACGGAGGCCAGCAGCAGCATGCATATGTTGTTAACAGCAACAGCACTCATAGTTCATCATTGATGTCAGCAGCTGTCGTCCCAAAGTTTGGGACATGCTGGGGCTGTTTGTTTAGTGATATCAACAGGACAGAATCAAAGAGCTCTTGTGATTTGTGCGGCGATCATGCACCTTTGTCAGCTGAAGTTATGCATCGCCGCATGCTGGACACCAAACAGCATGCAATGCCGAGACACATATGCGACAAGCTTTTGCAGCTTCATGCTCTCAGGAGATGTTGTTTCAAGGCCCCACTAGCAGAGGCGTTGCATGTGACCATTGCACCAGTGAAAAACTGCTGCTTAGCTGTCAACACAGCAACTGTCGCTGTGTGCAGAAGTAGACTCCTTGCTCATCACAGCAAGAGTCACTTACCTTTGTAGTGGTGTTGCTGTCCGTGTACTGGTAACACGCTACAGTGCGTGTCTGCGTGCCTGCCCCCTTGCTGTCAGCACAGGTCTTGGAGCAGGCCCCCCACTGACCCACCAGCCAGGCTGTGGGGGAGCAGGGGGCTGTGTTGCAGGACCTGCTGAATGTGCCATTGGTGCAGCC
>JAABUU010006694.1_pt1 | contig 12220 bp, 12 predicted proteins | sample 5559301 | NCBI WGS metagenome assembly JAABUU01 (sample SAMN10711884, study PRJNA513360) | rock metagenome | isolation source: Antarctica rocks | place: Antarctica: Victoria Land, Richard Nunatak white
CCGTATTTTGTACATCTTCGGACCGCATCAGCCGCTACCTCAAGATATCGAGGAAACCTGCTCCAATTATAGCGAAAAAAGCCCGCCAGATCGACACCAGCGGCATTGCTTTTTCCGCAACCTGTTAGGCGTATCTATCAGCGGCGTTCATGCTTGGTGCAATCGGGCGCCGTCGACGAAAACGCTCGCCAATACGTATTTGGCGATCGTGGGGGACGTCTGCGCCCAGCGGGACGAGCATGCGATTTTTTGCCGGCGCTTGCGCTTCTCAGAACCTTCGATTACAGGACTACAAAGCTGGTCATCTAAGCAAGTATCAAGGCAGTGGGGTCTGCAGTCGGCGCAAGCCGAAACCGCCGCGAGAGTGGCCGATGACTCCTCACTTTCGGTTTGCGAGGACGTTTAATGAGCGGCACTATTACGACCAGCAATGCAAGCGAGCCCGCAATCCGCGCGCGAATTTACTGCACGTTGACGGATCACCATGGTCCCCAGCCATTATATTCTGCGCTCGTTACGAGGGCGCGTCATGAAAAAATACTTGGCGCGACCGTAATACGTGGTATTGAGGGCTACGGCTCACACGATAGATTTAATGAGAGTGATATCGTGGACACGGCAGGCTCCGATCCGGTCATTATTGAGCTTATCGACCGGCGCGAAAATATCGCTGCTTTCATTGCGACCGTTGCCGAATGGATAAAAGTTGGGTTTGTAACGTTCGAGGATGTCGAAATTGTTGTTCGCAACGGAAGCCCGAAATAAATGGACGTGCGTACAATACTCGCCGTCGCGTCTGGCGCCGCAATCGGAGGCGTGCTGCGGCTTCTTATTACAACGCTCGTTGTGGGCCGCTTTGGGTCCGGCCTAGGCTTTTATGCTACCCTCGGAATAAACGTTGTCGGTAGCTACTTTATTGGTTTTGTACTCGGACTTGCGCAGCAGCGCGTCGACTTTGATCCGCTTTTACGTGTATTTCTTGCCGTCGGTGTATTGGGCGGGTTTACAACGTTCTCGTCTTTCGCGTACGAAACTCTACGCATGGTAACTACGGCTCTCGCGTTGACCGCGGTACTCTATGTGTCCGGCTCTGTTTTCTTCGGACTCGCCGCCGCCTTTCTCGGTGCTGAAACGGCTCGTACCATATCGCACTAAAGCATCTGACCGTAGCTCTCCGGATCGTGTCCCAGGGCGTGGTGTACGAGCGGGTCGCCCTCGTAGCATAGGGGAGCGGCCATCGGGGCCCTTGGCGAAGGTTGTTTTTGCACAACGAACTTCCGCACGAGGGACACCACGGTGGCCAAAGCCAGTATCGCACTTTCCGAGCTCGTCGAGAAGGGGGCTAAGGACGACATCGTCCGCGAGCTCCTGGGACACGTCGCCGAGCGGCTGATGGAGTTCGAGATCGAACAACGCTGCGGCGCCGAGTATGGCGAGCGCAGCGCCGATCGCAGCAACAGCCGCAACGGCTATCGAGACCGCCTGTGGGAAACGCGCGCCGGTGCGATCGAGCTGCGCATTCCGAAGCTGCGCAAAGGCAGCTATCTTCCAGCCTTGCTCGAGCCTCGGCGAACGGCCGAGAAGGCGCTCGTCGCCGTCGTGCAAGAGGCGTACATCCAAGGCGTCTCGACGCGCTCCGTCGACGCGCTCGTCCAAGCGATGGGCATGACCGGCATCTCGAAGAGCCAGGTGTCGCGGTTATGCGGTGACATCGACGAGCGCGTTGGCGCGTTCCTCAATCGGCCACTCGAAGGCGACTGGCCGTACCTGTGGATCGATGCGACGTACGTGAAGGTCCGGCAGGCCGGCCGCATCGTCTCGGTCGCCGTGATAATCGCCGTCGGAGTCACTACGGACGGGATTCGGGAGGTCTTGGGCGTCGCCGTCGGGCCGAGCGAAGCGGAGCCATTCTGGACCGACTTCTTGCGCTCGCTCACGCGGCGTGGCTTGGGCGGCGTCAAGCTCGTCATCTCCGACTCGCACTCCGGGCTCAAGGCGGCAATCGCGAAGATCTCCAGGCAACGTGGCGGCGTTGCCGCGTGCATTTCGTGCGTAACGCGCTGGCTCACGCCGGCAAGGGCCAACGGCAAATGGTGCTCGCGCTCATCAACACCGCGTTCGCGCAAGAGACGGCCGAAGCCGCAAGCGCACAATGGGACGTCGTCGCGGATCAGCTCGCCTCGAAGTTTCCGAAGCTCGCGGTCATGCTCGGCGATGCCAAGCACGACGTGCTGGCGTTCATGGGCTTTCCCAAAGCGCATCGCACACAGATCGCATCGACGAACCCACTCGAGCGAGTCAACGCGGAGATCAAGCGGCGTACCGACGTCGTCGGCATCTTCCCCAACGACGCGGCGATCGTCCGGCTCATCGGCGCGCTCTTACTCGAGCAGAACGACGAGTGGCAATTACAGCGTCGCTATATGCGGCTCGAAGGACTCCAAACCGTGAGCGATAACGGCCTTCATCGCATCTCAGCCGTCGCTAAGTAGCCTCGACTCGTACACCACGTCCTGGGACACGATCTCGATTCTCCTGAATAATTACGACGATATGCTTGAACCGGTAACGGGGCGATAATACAGTACCGACAACCGCTGTTGGGTTCGAGGTACTGGAACAAGCGGTGCTCAGTAAAAGCGGTACGATAAACGCGGCGATCCTGTTATCCTGAGGGATGATAATACTCGCTGAAACAAGGACGAACAGAGGAACTTCGTTGAAGTATAATGTACGCTCGAGTGTTATGGTCAGTCAATGGAATGAAGATTAGAGGCTTGGCTTGGTGGAGGCCGAAAGCGCCCGGAAGCGTCGACCGTTCGGAGCTGAACTCAAGTTGCCGATCGCCGTTCTCTTCAGTGTAGATCCAGCCTACAATCTTCGACTTAGCGTCTACCGTTTCGATGTTGACTATTTGGTGAGAGTCGTCGCTGGTATCGACAGGGAAATTCTGGGCAAGACGAAGTCTCGAGCTGGCGCAACTAGCACCGGCTACAGGTGACATCAGAGGTAAGCTAGATCGCTGCGAGATTTGTGGAGAGGCTATATAACAAGATCATCCCTTTGTCGATGAGCTTCGAGCGGACGGCCGCGCGCTCATGATCGTCTTGCCGTATCGCGCCGCGATATCGCCCGAGCGGCCCCCCGCCGAGTTCCGCCATCGCGCGAAGATAGCGTTTCTCCGACGGCGCGAGGCGATCGGTAGAAGCCGTCGCAGCTGTAGCCCATCACGCGGCACGCTTTGGTTATGTTACCGAGTTGCTTGCCGCACTGCAGTAGCCCCCTTTGGATGTAATGACTTTCTGGTCGCTGTTCATGAGTGACTCCTGAGAAGAATTCACCACCTGGTTTCGAAAAGCGTCAGATAAAATCCGAGCTTCCACAAGCAATTCGTAACACAGGGTGCGAGTCGCGCTTGTCCAATCGGCGCGGATCGGCTTACGGGTCGAGCGGATCCCTCGCATCTCCCTGCAGACCGTTCACCACGGGATAGAATGACATAACACTCTGCGAGATGCTCATCTTGTCCCGATATGGCAAGTACCCCAGCTCCTTCATATTGCGCTGATCAAACGTGTCGTTGAGAATCCCGGCGACTGAGAGCGCTTCCGCCAGCGCGGGTCGGTCCATGGGGATTCCATACCGATAGATCAGTCGGTCTGCATTGCGAAAGTTCGTCGTCGTATGGCGCGCGTGCGGGTCGATCAGAATGGCATTGTCCGGGATCCCATATTGCTCGATCAACAGTTGTCGCATCTCAATCGCTTCTGAAAATCTCGTCTGTGCCGGATGCACGAATCCGCCGGAAACGATAATCAGCGGCGCCTCACGCTGCTCAAACAGCTTGGCCACCTGCGCGACGACGATCTTCCCTCCGGGCGAAATTGGAATGTTCGGATCCTCAGGTCCCAATCCCAGCGCCAGAATCGCCGTGTACGGGTAATCGCTCCACCGGACGTTAGCAATGTGTGCGATCGTCGTCGCGTTCTCGCCCCTGTCCATCGGCTCGAAGCGTCCGGCCTCATCGCGATGGTTCAATGCCAGCAGCATCAGCGAGAAGCGCAACGACGGCTCGAAGAAAAGGCTTGCATCCGAAAGCGACGCGACCAATCCGTGGAGTCTCGTCCAATATTCTGGCACGCTAACGTTCATGTTGAACGACGCCGAGTCGATCTTGTCGTAAAACGGCTTTGCGCCGTTTCCGTAAACGTTGATGATGCGGTTGATGCCTTGCGCTGCATCCGTCCACGCGTGCACGAGCAGCGTCCGGTCATCCTCATTGCGATACAGCTCAAAGAGCCCGCACTGACGCATCGGACCGGCCACCAGCCCGCGCACGCCCGCGTCTCTCTCGTACAGCGCTTCGAGCCGCTTCCCAGCAGCTTCGATTTCCTCCGGCGTCAACAGCGCATTCCGCACCGTGCAGCGCGGGACGTCGCCTTTACATTCGGTCTCGGCCGACTTCACCGCGGTTAGCCGCTCCTGGAAGATCGCCGCCAGACCGGGATCCGTCTTTACAACGGTCGCCACGCTTGGCGTGCGCTCGATGAGCGAGAGCAGATAGAACATCTTGTCCTGCACGGGCATTTGTAACGGCAGCGGCGCCCTGAGCGGCGGGGCCTGATGTGGCGGCTGCGTCGCCCCCGTCTCCGAGAGAACGAACAAAATCGCCGCTGCTGCGGCAGAAAGGCGCTTCGACCGCCCAAAGAACATCAAAGGTCGTCGCCAGCTACGCCGCGGCCGGAGACCGGCCACGGACGCGAGCATGACGAGCAATACCGCGGCCGCGTTACGGCATTGTCTGATGTTCATCGGTATTGCAACGCGAACCTGATGACGCTTGGACCGACCGGCAGATACGGTCCGAACGCGTATGTCCCGTTGGCCTGCGGCACCGGCTGACCTGCGGCGGCCTTGACCTGCGCGGCATAGCCGCCGCCGAATGGGCTCGTGTACAAGTTGCCGAGGTTATCCCCGGTGACTTGAGCAGCGAGGTGCGGCCCGAGCGCATAGTGGACGCTGGCGTTCAACAGAAAGAACGGCGGCACGTGGAAGGTGTTGTACTTTCCATAGTACGTCCCGCCGAAGCGAATAAAGCTCTTGTCCTGCCCCCATTGGTAGCTGAGCTCGCCGTAGCCGCCCGCGTACGGAGCGATCGCGAACGTCGGTCCGATGACGCCGCTGGGAGCGCCGGTCTGACCACCGTTGTTGAAGTTCACGCCCGAGATGATCCCAAGGTTCTGGCTGTACGGCGCGCCCGTCGTCGGGTTGTTGTAGAAGTTCGACGGAAGGTCGTACGGGTACGCGCGTTCCACGTAGCCGCTCGCAACGAAGCCGAAGCCCTTCGTCACGTCGCGCCGCACCGAGAGCTCGACTCCCTCGTAGCGCGAGTGCCCAAGGTTTTGCAGCGCTGTCGCGTAGAGCGGCGCGAGCGGATTCGTCCCGTCGGTATAGCTGCCGGCGTTCGACTGGTGCGTGAAGAACTGGTTTTGCAACGTCGTCGTGTAGAGATCGGTCGAGGCGGTGATCTGCTTCGGCAACCGGATGTCAGCGCCGATGTCGTAGCCGAACGACGTTTCCGGCTTGAGCCCGATCGGGGCGACCGTTTGCGTGTACCATTGGTTATTTTGGTCGTAGGCTGGCTGGCTACCGCCAGCGGCTAGGGCGAGGATCGGAATCGGAACGATCGCGCCGCCGAGGGAGAGGCGCAGCGACGTGTCGTTGTTTAGCCGGTACGCGAACGCCTGACGTGGCGCTAAGGAATACGAGTAGTTATTTTGGAAGCTGTTGATGTAGGTCTGGACCGTCGCTGCGGTCGGCACCGTGAACGTTGGGCCCGTCGATGAGATGAGCGGTGCCGAGAGTGGGCTCAGGTAATTGATGTACTGGTTGTAGTATAAGCTCGTGAGCGAGGTCAGCTTCGAGCCGATTTGCTGCGTCGTGGTCAGGCGGAACTCGTTGTTGGTCTGCCTAAGCTGGTTGTAGTGCTGCGCCGGTTGTTGCAGACCGAATAGACTGTACGCCCCGCCCCCGGTCGCGTGATTGTCGTTGCCGTATTCCGGCTTTACGAAGCTCTGTGTCCACGAAACTGCGAAGCTGTTTCGCCCAATCGGGACGCGGTAGTCGACGACCCAGTCGCGCATGTGCTCGAACTCCGACACCAGATAGCCACCGAGCTGTTGGTAAAGAACCGTTTGACCGTTGAAGACCTTGCTGATTGCCCCGACCGCGGCCGGCGTACTCGGCGGTGCGATGTATGCTGGCGGTTGGCCGTTGACGTAAGGAATGAGCGGGATTGTTCCCCAAACCTGCTCTGGGATCACTTGACCCTCCGCGGGCGAGTGCCAGTCGTCGTACTGGTAGAGCGAGAGATAGCCGACGTGAAGGAATCCGGGGCCGACCTTGCTGCGGAAGTTGGATTCGAACGTGCTCTGAAACTTCGTCAAGAACGCGTCGGCGTTCGTGAACCACGACACGTTGATCGGCGAGCCCGCCGGAATGCTGCCGTTGTATCCGCTGTTCGGAAACGGCGCGAACGTCCCGCCGAATAACGTGGGACCACGGTACGCGCCTTGCTCGATATTGGACGACGTGCCGTAGTATGCGACGTCCAGCGTCATGTTGAGATTGTCGCGGGGCGGCGTGATGTGGTAGACAAACTTCCCCGCCTCACTGAAGCTGTCGCTCAGGCTCAGCGTAGACCGGCAGCACATCAGCCACGGCGCGCGCCACGAGAGATAGGTTGGATTCGTCGAAACCGTCGTACTAGCTTCGCACCCGACGCTGCCGCCGCAGCCGGGGAAAAGATACTTTCGACCGTTTTCCGAGATCGTCCAGGTGCCCGCGTAGTTGCCCTCGGCCCATAGGCCGTTGTAACCGCCCCCGCCGCGGCCGAAGACGCCTGGCGAGTTCGCCGCCGAATAGCCGAGGGCATAGCCGAGTCGTCCAACCGTACCGGTATACTTTGCCTTCCAGAAGGATCCGCCGAGCCCATCGGTGCTCGCATCCGCCGACAGTTTGGGCACCAACGTGGGCTTGAACGAAAGATAGTCGATGGTTCCGCCGACCGCGGCGTTCATCGTCGTGCTGTCGGCACCGGGCCCCTTGATGATGTCGATGCCGTCGAGACCAACGAGCGGTATCAAGCCGGCGTTGAACCCGGCGTTCGCATCGGCGGTCTGTAGCGGAAACCCGTCGAATAGTTGCGCCGTCTCGTATGAGAACGAGCCGCGGATTTGCGGGTTTACCCAGCCGCTGTCTGGGCCGACGAGACCGATACCGCTGGCGTACGACCCGCTACCGGCGGTCACCGTGCTGACGCCCGGAATCTCGTCGAGCATTTCCGCGAGCGAATTGCGCCCCTGACGGTCGAAGTCTTGAATGCTGAGCCTTTGTACCGACGCGGCCGAGGTGTTGAAGCGGCTTTGCGCCGATGTTGTGTTGACGCGGCCGATCTCTCGGTAACCGGAAACCTGCGTCGCGAGGCTTACGTTGCCGATGACACCGGGACCCGTGACGCTCAACGCCGCTTGTGTCGCGCTTTCGTAACCGCGCTTGGAGACGACAACGCGATACACGCCAGGCGAGACCTTGAGATCGTATGAACCGTCCGCATCGGTCGTGGTATTAACGTTGGCGGGACCGTGTGCTTCGACGCGCGCCCCGGGGACGGGCTTGCCGCTATCGTCGCTGACGACGCCGCGAATATCGGTGGTTGTCGGCGCGGCTGCCGGCGAGTCTATGGGAGCGGGGGTAGAAGCGGGAGCGCTACCGGTACCCTGCGCCAATGTCTGTGCACTCATCGACGCGCAGAAAACGAGACTGCAAGCAAACACCCTGAGCCGGGATCGCACCAAGAACCTCCAAAGCCGAATTGAGCTAGCCCGTAAGCTCGCATCTAACGAGCCTAAGGTACCATCCGGACATTAACGGCGTCTGCACGGGGAGATTATCTGGATGTTAATTGGCCGTCGCCAGTGCAGATGGTTATGCATGCAAGAAAATTTTGCGGTGTAGCGAGCGTGAAAGCGGCCCGTCACGTGGAATGGTCCACGATGGAATCGTACCAAGTGTATGGGTCCTCGCTGGGATCAATACGGATCGCCGAGGGGATTCGCGAACGCTCGAAGTCATGTGTGGTCGATTTGGCTTGATGCGTTCGCCGGCGAAGATCGCTGAGCGAATCGGTGCGACCTTCGATGAGGCTGGTTGCCAGCCGCACGACAACGTCGTGCCGCCCCAGCCGATCCTCGCCACTATCAACGACGACGTGCGCACCGTCTAGATGGCGGCGGCAATTCGCGAAGTCCTACAGAACCGGACTCTACTTCTTCGGTACAACCCTCGCGGCGAATTGGGCAGTCGCCCTCTCTCAACGAAACGGCGAGAAGATGACGGCCGCTGCGCTCATGACGGTCACCCTCGGCGTACTCTGCTTGCTCGGCCCTTTCTTTAAGCGGTTCTCCAAGTGATCGGCGACGCGCTCGCGACTTCGCTTGCATCGTACGAGCCGGGCGACGCGCGCGAGGCGGCGATGCGCGACGAGCTCATCGCGTTCTTACGCCGCGCGCCGGAGCCGTTCTCGCGCACGACGCTCGACGGGCACGTCACGGAATCCGCGTGGATCGTCGACCGCTCCGGCCGTGCGGCCGTGCTCCTGCATCATCGCAAGCTCGATCGCTGGCTGCAGCCGGGCGGCCATGCCGACGGCGATCCCGACGTCCGCGCAGTCGCGTGGCGCGAGGCGCGCGAGGAGACCGGACTCGCGTCGCTCGTGCCGGCGACCGAGGCGGTCTACGACGTCGACGTCCATGACATCTCGGCGCGTGGAGCCGAGCCCGCGCACAAGCACTACGACGTGCGCTTCGCCTTCTTCGCCGATCGCGACGAGACGCCGTCGGGAAACCTCGAGTCGCACGCCGTGCGCTGGGTCGATCTCGCCGATCTCGATCGCTACGCGGTCGACGGGTCGGTCCGGCGGCTCGCCACAAAGACGCGTCGGCTCGCGCCGGGCGACGATGCGAGCGGGCCGTCCGTGATCAGTGCTCGCGCGAGAGCCGAGCCGAGATTAGACACGGCGTCACGTTGACGGGCGTCGCGAGCTCGGGCGGCCGCGGAGCCGGCAACCGCGACCACCGGTAGCGCCGATTCCAGTCCGCGAAGCCGTCGGCGAGCGCGTCGCACGCGAACGTCGGCGTCAACGCCGACGCGGCCGAGTTCAAGCTCCGGAAGATGCGCGTGCTCGGTCGTATCGAACGCGACCCGTCCGAGCACGCGGCCGTCCTCGAGTCGCCGCAGATAGCCGAAAGAGAATTCTTCGGACTCGTGCGCCATCTCACGTTACGGCGGCGCGAGCGAGAAGTTTAGTGATGTCACAGGCCGAGAGAACGGACGGCTTCGGCGATCTGAACGAGGACGTCGCGGCCCGAGGCGAGCGCGCCATCCATCCGCATGAACCCGTGGATCATGCCGGCGTACCGCGTCGCGGCCACGGAAACTCCCGCCGACCGAAGCCGGCCCACGTAGTCTTCGGCCTCATCGCGTTGGGGATCGCATCCCGCCGTCACGACGAGCGCTCGCGGGAGGTCGCGCAACGCGGCAAGCGAGGCGAGCGCAGGCGAAACGTATGGGCTCGTACGATCGACGTGCGGCAAGTACATTGCGAGGATGCGATCCTTCTCGGTTCGCTCGAGCACGAAGCCGTCGTAGGCGCGCCACGACGCACGGTTAAGACCTGCGCGCGCGTCGGCGTCGGGATACACGAGCACTTGCAATGCGATGGGCGGCCCGCCGCGGTCGCGAGCGACCATCGTCGTGACGGTCGCGATGTTCCCGCCCGCGCTGTCGCCGCCGATCGCGACCTGCGAGCCCGTGGTCCCGAATCGAGCCGGATCGCGGCCGACGGTGACTAGGACTGCGTACGCGTCTTCGATCGCGGCGGGATATGGCGCCTCGGGTGCGAGCCGATAATCGACGGCGAGCACGTTGCATGCGCCGAGCGAAGCGAGTGTGCGCATTTGCGCGTCGTGCGTTTCGAGGCTACCAAAGACAAAGCCGCCGCCGTGGAACCACACGAGCGTCGGCGCGAAGGCGTCGAGGCGAGCACGGTACAGTCGGCAGGCGATGGGGCGGCCGTCCGGCGCAGCGACAATGACGTCGGCGACGCTCGCGAGGCCAGGGCCGGGCCGACCGAACGGATTCTCGCGGTTTTCGCGCAGCGCTCGAACGTAGACGGCGTCATCGATCGGCACCGTTCGGTCGACCAGTCGCGCAACGATCGCGCGAACGCTTGGCTCCAGAAGCTCCGGATCGGCGGCTCGCGGCGCGGTGCCGTCGTGCATCACGTCGGCCGGCTCGCGACGCTCGCGGCGGCCGGGCGGCGCGTAAGTACGGCGAGGATCACGAACGCGACCGCGGCCGTGGCGGCGAGCCATAGCAGACCGCCGTCGTAGCTTCCCGTGCGCTCGCGCACGATGCCGATGATCGTCGGATTATAGAAGCCCGCGAGATTACCGACGGCATTGATCAACGCGAAACCCGCGGCTGCCTGGACCGCCGGAAGCATGTCGGTCACCACGGGCCAGAACGCCGAGAGACAGCCGTAGAATCCGACGGCGGCGATGCAGAGCACCGCGAGCTTCGCGACCGGATCGTTGACTGCCGCAGCCGCCGCGAGTCCGCCCGCACTGAGCGCTGCCGACAGCAGTGCGGCCGCGCGCCGATTGCGATCCGAAAGCCACCCGAAGAGAAGCATTCCGAGCGCACCGGCTGCGAACGGTAATGCGGCGAGGAGCGTCGTCGAGAAGAGACTTACGTGGAACATCCGCATGATGAGCGGCAGAAAGACCGCGAGTCCGGCGTTGAGGCCGACGAGGCCCGAGTACGCGATGGCGAGCGATACCGCGCGGCCGTTGAAAAAGACGTGCGCCCACCCCGGCCGCTCGGGAGCGACGAGGCGCGCACGCTCTTCGGCGAGCGTCGTGGCGAGCCACGAGCGATCCGCCTCGGTCAGCCAGCCGGCGTGCTCTGGGTCGTCGGGGAGCGCGCGTAAAACGACGAATCCAAGGACGAACGCCGGCAGCCCCTCGAGTAAGAAAAGCCATTGCCAGCCTTGCAAGCCGAACACGCCATTGACGCCGAGCAAGAGCCCGCCGATCGGCGTTCCGATCAAGGCCGAGAGCGGGATGGCGGCCATGAAGTAGCCGGTCACCCGGCCGCGTTCGGCCGTCGGAATCCAACGCGTCAAATAATAGATGATGCCTGGGAAGAAACCGGCCTCCGCGGCTCCGAGCATCGCGCGAACGACGAAGAAGCCCGAACCGTCACGGACGAAGGCAGTCGCGGCCGCGACGACGCCCCAGATGATGAGAATGCGTGCGATCCACCGTCGCGCTCCAAACCGCTCGAGCGCGAGATTCGACGGCACCTCGAAGAGAAAATACGGGATGAAGAAGATCCCGGCACCAAAGCCGAAAGCAGCGGCCGATAAGCCGATCGCTCGGTTCATCGTCAGGGCGGCGACACCGACGTTCCCGCGGTCGAGAATCGCGAAGAAATAACCGACGATGAGCAACGGGAGCAGCCGTCGCGTAACGCGCCCGACGATGCGACGACGCTCGGGGCTCGGATCGATCCGCCCCACTTGCTGCATGCCCGGTGGTGCGCCGCTCGTGCGACGCAAACCTCGCTTTACGGCGAGTGCACTGCCCCGGTTGTGTCGATCCTCGAAAAACCGCAGAACGGGACGAGCGCGGACGGGACGCGGACGCTGCCGTCGGCTTCCTGATAGTTCTCGACCGCGACGAGCGTGCGGCCGACGGCGAGCCCGGAGCCGTTGAGCGCAGACGAAGTTGGGCTTAGCGGTCGCGTCGCGGCGGAAGCGGATCTTCGCGCGGCGCGCTTGGAAGTCGGTGCAGTTCGAGCAAGAGCTGATCTCGCGGTAGCGATCCTGGCTCGGCAACCAAACCTCGAGATGACGGGTGACCCGGAGTTAGGCCACCGCTAAGTGTAGAGGAAGAATCGTTTGGAGGCCGCGAGCGAATTCCTCGGGCGAAAGATTGCCGAGAGAACGATGCGGTCGCAGCGCGTTGGAGTCTAGTGCTCACTTTCGTAATTCCGCGTAGGAATGGGTTGGTTTAGCATTGGGTTGGTTTAGCATTATGAACGGTTGCTTTGCGCCACTCAAAGGGGGCGGCGTCGACGTTGTAGATCTTGACGAAAC
>JAABUU010006696.1_pt1 | contig 12219 bp, 17 predicted proteins | sample 5559301 | NCBI WGS metagenome assembly JAABUU01 (sample SAMN10711884, study PRJNA513360) | rock metagenome | isolation source: Antarctica rocks | place: Antarctica: Victoria Land, Richard Nunatak white
CCTCAGCCACGCGGCCACCCATAGCAACTGCCATCTGGTTCTCCAGGTAAGACCTGCTGTACAGGCCAGACTCTAGCCTCTCCTCTGAGGGGGCAAAGAAGGTGAGCCCTCCTGCATTCCCCCTGGGTACAATGGAGATCTTGGTGACTGGGTCATACTCAGGCATCAGGCTGCCTACCAGTGCATGTCCCGCCTGCAGACCACACATATAGGCTCAGCTGCGCAGTTGCTGACATCATGCTGCATCACAAGGCGAAGTTTGGGAGTGGATTCCGGCAGCAACAAGAAGTGAACAGCAGCAAACAAGCCTGAGCCGAGGTAAATTTCAGTGCAAAAGTAAATTTCAGTGCAAACATGTGCAGACACATCAGAACAAATGTGCTGGTGGGACAGACGCACAGCAGATGCCACATGCGCTCAGCAAAGGCACTACAGCATGCAACATTCATATCAGGATAGCACGCTGCCAGAATAGGGATAGGGTGTGTAAGTAGGTGACAGGGCAGCGGGCAATTACCTCATGGTATGCCACCAGCTTTTTCTTGTGGTCAGACATGACAGCTCCCTTCTTCTCTGGGCCAGCCACAATGCGCTCCAGGGCATCTGCAACCTCCTCCTTGCTGATCTCTTTCAGGTCGCGCCTGGCGGCGAAGATAGCGGCCTCATTCATCAAGTTCTGAAGGTCAGCTCCTGTGAACCCTGCAGCAAGCGAGCTGTGCAGATGAGTCATCTGCCTTCAATGTCAGAAGAGATATCAATGTTTAGCGAACGCAAAAGGAAGCCAGGAACAACACTCCATGCACGTGACATTTAGTGTGATCCGTATCATTTGTACGAGTGAATGTGCTGGGGCTGCGCAGCAAGGCAGTGCTGAATAAGATGGCAGGTGTACATGCAGACTCCTGCCTGTGCATGAAGTCTGTGCGTACACCATGCCTAGGCAGGCATGTAAGGAGAGCATGTAATGGGCAAGCTGCAGCCATGCTGCAGCATAGGCTAGACGGAAATGCATCTGGCGACTGAGAACATGTGACCACATGAGGGGTCATGCTCAACTGGTTGACATTGACGTTTGCACAGCAGCAATCATCTGCACCAGCAACATCATGCACACATGTATTGCTGAACAAGTTATACAAACCTGGCGTTCTGCGAGCAATCTTCTCAAAGTCGACGTCCTTGCCGATCTGCTTGCCACGCGAGTGTACCTTCAGGATCCTGACACGCCCCTGTACATCTGGTCTGTCAACTGTCACCTGCAGAGCAGAACCTGGTGCATAAGCCATCATGAACCACAAACAACACCAGCCATGAAGAAGACAACGGATCTCCATCCAAAAACACCGCACCACAGGTTTGCTCAATCCAAAACCCGTGCAGGCATCACCCATGCAATGTGCAGCATCTTGCAACACAGTAGAAGTCATGCAAAGTCATGCAAGGCATGAATACAGCGAGCGCAAAGTCATTGAGTTTACCTGTCTGTCAAAGCGGCCAGGTCGCAGCAAGGCAGCATCCAGCACATCTGGCCTGTTGGTGGCAGCCAGCACAATGACTCCTGTGTTGCCCTCAAAGCCGTCCATTTCTGTGAGCAGCTGGTTGATGGTCTGCTCACGCTCATCGTTGCCACCGCCCATGCCAGCGCCACGCTGTCTGCCGACAGCATCAATCTCATCAATAAAGACGATGCAAGGGGCCTTGGCCTTGGCCTGCAGTAACATGGACAGAGGGTGTTGGTAATGACAATGATTACATGATACGGGTGTTGGTAATGACAATGATTACATGATACAGTTGACACAGAGTGGGAACATGTGGAGGTGAGCTGATAGTGAGATGCGATCACGTCGCACGAAGCAAGACGCATTGCTGTCAGCAAATGCATAAAATTATGAGACTTGCAGACAGCACTGGAAAACCATGCACAATGAGACCATGTGCAAACAAGGCATGCAAAACAGCAAAAAATGCATATGAGCATGCATCTCAATTACTTCCCACTCTCAGCACAGATTGCAGGACAATACTGTACAATAAAAGAGTGAAAGAATATTATGCTGTGCTGACACACCTTCTCAAACAGATCCCTGACACGAGAAGCACCAACACCAACAAAGAGCTCCACAAACTCTGAGGCTGCGCAACTGAAGAAAGGCACTCCTGCCTCTCCGGCAATGGCCTTTGCCAGAAGGGTCTTTCCTGTTCCTGGAGGTCCCACCAGCAGACACCCCTTAGGGATCTTGGCACCAAGCTGGGTGTACTTGTCAGGGTTCTTCAAGAAGTCAACGACCTCCTGAAGCTCAATTTTGGCTTGATCTACACCCTGTGGGATAAAGACCAGGGGTCAGTGGACACAGTATGCATGTCATGAAAAATATCTGCGTGAGCTTGCGCCAGCGTCTGTCTGGTCAAGAAGGCAGCATAAGCTTGCACATGAGACAGTACACACACTGCAGTCAGCAGCTGGGGGTCGGATGAGGCTGATGTCTGTTCTGAATTATACAATGATGGCCACCAAACACACCATGGCATCAGTGACTTACCGCGACGTCTGCAAAGGTGATGCCTGTCTCAGGAACCTCCTGAAACTTAGACTTGCTCTTGCCAAAGTCCATGGGGCCACCCATGCCTCCCATGGGACCACCAGCCCCACCCTGTCCGCCTCCAGAGCGTCTGAACAGGAAGAATAGTCCAGCAAAGGCTATGACTGGGAACAAAAGGTTGCCCAAGAGAGCAACATAGTTGCCTTGCTGCTCTCCTTCCGATACTGAGATGTCCACACCGTTCTTGGCTAGAATATCTACCAAATCAGGGTCGTTGGGTAGCACTACAAGCGCTCTGCGACCGTCCACAGCTGTCAGCTGCAGCTGGCTGCCATCTTTGCTAAAACGGACACGCTCAACTTTGCCGGCCTGCACTGCATTGATGAACTCGCTGTACCGCCACTGGTTGCCTTCAGGCAGCTGGTAGTCTGAAGGGGAAGAGGCGACTGCCGGTGCCTTGTTAGCACCCTCGAATGTACGAGAGTCCTGCTTCTGCTGCGCTTGCTGCTCATTTTGCTGAGGGGGTGGGGCGTAATCTGCTGCTTGAGCTATGCTTGAAGAGCCAATTACCGCGCTTGCTAGCAAAGCAGCCACTCCCGCTGGCAAAGAGACGGTCTGCTTCTGCAAAAGACACTTGCACGATCAGCACACTACAAGCGACGAACATGGTGGTGAAGTATAAACTACCCCAATCACCTTCTGTGCCTGGGCGGAGACTATTGCCACGCGCCTCTGCTTGGGCTGTCCGGACATGAAAGGCGCCCTGTGAACTTTGCTGCGGAGTTTACATGCATCGGCCCCGACTCTACTGAGTGTCGCGTTTGGGGTGGAGGTGTGGGCCATCATCATTGCGGACATACTTGTGCAAGTTGCGAGTTGATGAATCAGTGTTAAAATTTGGCTTTGCACAGCCTACACACTACGATAGCGTTCTGTGGCTGCAGCGCTGCTATGCTCCCTGCGGGATTGATTGAGTGTCAATTTTCACGAGCACCCACATCCTAGGCTCTGCGCGGGCCACGTCACCTGCTTCGTTTGTCAACCACTGTAGAGCAATGGCATGACGCGGCTCCACAGATCAAGAAGCTTCATGCGCACTTGCTTCACGGGAGACTGGCTATAACAACTATGGGCAAGGTTGTGCTTTTGCTGCCATTTTGTGACGTTTGCATACCCTGCTGATCACGCTGTGTTCGAGTGCTAGCAACTCTAACCGGAAGGTCGTGGCCCCTTTGGCACCTTGTGAGTTTGCGCGAGCACCCTTGTCTGCAATACTCGGTAGCACTGGGTTGAGGCTGGGTATCAGAAATTGGCTTGCCTCGTGAAAGCTTCGTGTGGTGCTTAGTTGCAACTTCCGGAAGGCACCAGTCATTGTCAGTTCAAGTAGTCCCATTTGTCCACTAGGTGTGCAAGCAACGTATTCGAGCACACTGGTAAGAAGCTTGGTATTGTTGCTATTTGCCATAGTTGCTTGCAGTGGCAGTGACAAGCAATGTTGTGCAGCTGTTCAGCGCACTGCCTCCTTCCTGCAAGTTCAGGCCTTTTCTGCAGCGTGGCAATCATCAGTGATTGTGTTGGCTTTTACACCACAAGGTCCACAAGGTCTTGGTCAAGATCATATGTTAGGCTGCGTGCGAAATTTGCTTGGTCAGCGGCTGTATGCCTGCGATTTGTGTTGATGGTCTGCTAAGTGCAGCTGTTGCTTTTTAGGTAGTGGTATGTCATACATCATGGTCAGGGACTACTAGCTGTAAAATTGCCTGTACATGCAGCCTAGGTGGTATTTATGTCTTCCTTTTACCTGCCCCTTTTGGCACTGATTATCACTTTCATCGCAAGCACTTCTTGTTGATACAGTGCCATGGCAAGGTTTGCCACATTTAGATTTCACGTTACTAGCTGTGAGTCAAAAGATGCATTCAGCTAGTTTCCCTGCTAGAGCTAGAGTGGGTCCAGTGCCGTTCGCAGAATTTGAAATAACATAATGTGCAGGTTCTCTCGGCACTGGCTTGCAACTTATACAGTTGTGTTTCAAAATCTGTGCATGAACCATATGGTGAGACTCTTGGCAACATGAGCTTTAGCAATACTCAGAGGGCAACTGTGACAGACGCAACTGTCCACTTGCAGCAGTCATTGTTAATCAAGGCCTGGCAGGTATCACACTTTCCTCAATGTGCGTTTGGTCAGAACATGGTGGCCACAACATAACAACATTTTGACATTACATTTGCCTTACAGCATTGCTGTGCTGTAGGCGTACAAAGCATTACCTCCATCACCAGTGAATTGAGAGTAATTCAAGCTGCGCAGGCCCACCAGCGAATACACAGGACATAGGGAAACATTGACCATACAATTTTGTTTCCAGCTTTGACTGTACACATCCAGGAAACTATCTACACTGTTTATGCAGCTGTAGTCAACACGTCTATAATGTCTCCTCATGTTCATGTCACTCTCTACTGCCTCATCCAGCCGCATCCTCATGATGGGTCTTTACACTGGCCTTGCAATGTGTCAGCATTTTAATCAAACCCTAACATCACCATCACCTGCTGATGTAGGTACACCCCTAACACATCCTCCATTGTGACCTTTACACGCTTTGTGCTTCTGTTCAAGGCTGGCAACAGTTTCCCTTAGTCGCGACTGAGCTGTCATGACTCTGCTGATCTGTATCAGAGGCTTGAGCTTCAAAGTGCACAGCCTATTCTGACAGCAACAATATCAGTACTCATCGTGACCCAATCTTCAAAGTGCGTTTTTCAAAGCATTATATGCTTGACTGATCATGGTTCGGATCGCAGCCTTGTCTTGGACAGTTTATTCTCTGATCCAGGCAGTTTGCCGGGCTGTGTTATCTGGTGCAATTTGGGTCCAAGAATCAATGTTACGCCGTCACAGCTGCCTGCACCTAAGCAGACGGTCAAGAGCTGCGGGTCTGCATCTGCAAATTCCCCTGTCCAACAGGGGTGACGCTTCTCACCTTGTACTGACGACTTGGCTCTCGATTGCCTGTCTTGTACCAGTATCCCCACGCACGAAAGGTTCGCGCACCGCACCAAGGCCCGAAAAGCAGCAGGCTACAGACCTTGGCAACCCCTGCAAGCGCTTGCCCTTACTAAGTAACAAGGCGCCTGTTGGTCTGTGGCAACATGATAAACTTGCTGGTGTGGTTGCTGGCGTTTCTCATGCAGGCAGGGCTGCTCGGGATCGTCATGTATTCGGTATGTGCAGTTCCATAGCACTGATAATCACCAAAACATGGGACTCCTGGCTGCATCTGACTTCGTATGTCACGTGTAGCTGATTAGTCTTTCGGACCTCGAGAATGATTTCGTCAACCCTCATGACTCCTCGGCGGCGTTAAACAAATGGGTGGTGAGCACGCTTGCCTTCATGGCTCTCAATGCAAGCTGTTCACACTCAAAGTCACCTGGTGATGTTACTGCCCAGCAAGACTACATCTGTTGCGACTGCTTCTGCAGCCAGTGGAATATATATTGAACGCTGTCCTGGCAGTATTCTTGCTGGTGACGGGTAAATGGCTTGCAGCAAGCATACACATTTGCATATCACTTTACAACCTAAGAATATACTTGCAACGGGAACACATAGTGGACGTAACAGAAATTTTTAGACAGCTTCCAAAACAAAAGATGATGAGGATGATCAAGCTGGTCATCTTCCTCTTCTCTTTTGTACTCATTATCTACAGGTGTGCTTCAGCCCTGCACAATGCATCTATCAAGCAAATGCTATGTGCATGGTGCATTGTGGCTCACTGACTTTCTGCAAGCCTTTTGTGTGCCTGCATGATGCTGATTGATTGCCATGTTGAGTAACCCTGGTGCGACATTTCATTCCCTTGTGTGACCAGGACTGTGGAGACTCTCATAATCTTTGCACTTGATGAGAACAATGTGTATGGTGGCCACACACCCAAAGAGGGCATTGTGCAATGAGTCAGCTGACCCATGTGACCCATCATGTGTTTGTCAGGCTGGTGGAGTCAGCAGTGACGCGTTTGCTGACAGATGAGGGGCGAGATACAGCTAAACAGCTGCTCAGAGATGCAGCAGTCACCTTCTGACAAGGGTGTTGACCTGTTTTGCCTTGCCTACCAGGGCAACAAGCTGTAAGCGCACTGGTTGTGCAAACAGTAGTAGCTCAGACAAGGAGTTATGCTATGCTCCATATGGCAAGAACATGTTTGCACTATGATTGAGGTGCTTCAGCAAAACACTGCACAGGTTGGTTGCCAAGCAACACGTGAGGCTCTCCTTCGACACGCCTGCCATTTAGTGTACTTTATCAGTAACAGTGATTGAAAAGTGGACTGTTTTTTGAAAGTCGCAGTTTATTTCAATCAAATGGCTTGTACTTTAGCGTGGGCTTTCCTCCTTGCTTCAAGGCAAACATACCATCAGGGTCAGAGTCTGCATGAGGTGATGATAGCGTCCGTTCACCGCTGTTCGGAAGTATTCAATGAAATACATGCTGATCTGTTTGCATTGTGCAGCTCAAGGTGCACAGCATTCAATAATCGAAACGCAAGTGCAGTTTCGGTAGTCGGATTCATACCATGACCAGAAAATAATCGAAACGCCAGCATCGAGGAACAGATGATATTTCTGAACTGCAAGATATCGCTTACGGCTTGAACAAACATGACAACGATGAGCTCATCGCAGACGTTCAACTCGAGAGCGCTGCAGCACTGCAGACCCCAGCACTTTGGTCGCAGGCCATTGCGCGGGGCCCCAATTTGGGTCTTGCCAGCGCTGGGCATGCGTTCTGCAAACGCAGAGGTGTCAGCAGCGTACCAATCTGCAATGCCATGCTGTTGCAGCAGTTGTTGCAGAGCGGGCAAAGCCGGTCGAAAGAATCCCAACCCTCCCTTTTGTCAAAATAGCTGGGCAAGAGGATATGAAGCTTGCGATTTTGCTGAACGTTATAGACCCCAAAATTGGCGGTGTGCTCATCATGGGAGAAAGGGGTACAGGCAAATCGGTTGCCGTAAGTTTGCCTGCACCCAACATTCTGTTCCCAGGAAGTTGACACTGCTTCTTACTTGCTCCAGCAAAAGCCAAGAGCAGCTGTATGGTCATACAGGTCAGAGCTATGGTTGACCTGTTGCCAGAGATAGAGGTTGTTCCCGGCGACCCCTTCAACAGCAGTCCTACTGATACAAATTTGATGGGGCCAGGGGCACTACAAATATACAGGACAGGCGAAAAGCTGCCAACAGGTCAAGCTAAGACACCACTGGTCAGCACCTCTTTCCTCTGTTGGCACCACACAAGCTTTTCTTGGACACGCTTGACAAGCGGCTGAGCATCACCATTAGCGATTCTTCTATTCTGTGTGCCAGCTTGCTTTCACCAAAAGATGCAGAGGCTGTTTTGCCCATGTTATCCGCTCTTCAGAATGCATCTTCATCTGTATACCATGTGACTTTGTGCTTTACTTTCACAGGTTGAGCTGCCGTTGGGAGCTACAGAGGATAGAATATGTGGGACCATTGACATTGAGAAAGCGTTGCAGGAAGGCATCAAAGCATATGAGCCTGGATTGCTGGTATGCATGCTTCCACCTGTCTGCATCCTCATCATTTCAGCATGCGACAGACAGCATAACAGTGCCCCCCTGTGAGCCGCACTGCTATAGCCATACTGATGCAGCAACCTTGCTGTTGCATTGCAAAACCATGCATCTGCCTCAGCTGGACAGAGAACAAGTAGCCACCCATGCAGGTTGCAACCACTGCAGTGCATGCAAGACACCAGGTCAAACCCACTCTCTGCTCCCTCAGATGGGCAATCACAGCTTGTCAATGCCTCATCCCTGGTATGCAGGCAAAGGCCAACAGAGGCATCTTGTATGTGGATGAGGTGAATCTGCTGGATGATGGGCTGGTGGATGTGGTGTTGGACAGCGCAGCCAGTGGTCTCAACACTGTGGAGCGAGAAGGTGTCAGCATCATTCACCCTGCCAAGTTTATCATGCTTGGGTCTGGCAACCCTATGGTAGGCCCTCATGTAGTTGTGTGTTTCATAATACATGCACCAGGATATATGCATCGGGAAACTCATATAGCAAGAATGCTTGTGGGCATGCTGCTGCTGCAAATCCAACCCTTGCTATCATCGCAACGTCAGCTTTCAGCATGGCAAGCAGATGCCAGCATTTTGTGTAAAAGTTTGCCTGACAACGTTGCCAGAGACGCTTACCTCAGAGCTGTTGAAAGCAGCAATATGATCACATGTTGCTGATCTGAACCAAGCACCCGCACATGTACGTTCTGGAATGTGCTGTATCATCACAGCCATTCCAGTCCAACCCAGCAGATTGTGGATTGCACACACACATCCTTATGCCATTGTTCACGGCGGCACTGGTTAGTTTTGATTTTCTGCCTTGCCTCCAATGTCTGACAATTTTGGCGTGCTACTCTCAGCAAGAAACACCTTCACTCCTCCAGGTGACATGAAGCTCAACAGTTTGGTTGCCAAGCTTCACATCTAGCTGATACTAATGTGAGTGTAGAATCATCTGCAGAGTCTGTATAGCATTGTGCTCTAAGTTCTGTCTCAACAGAGAAAGCACGCAGGAAGGGGAGCTGCGGCCTCAGCTGCTAGATAGGTTTGGCATGAGTGTAAATGTGACCACTCTGCTAGATGTGGATGTGCGAACTCAGATGGTCCTGGATAAGATGGCATATGAGGAGGTTAGTCATCTGGTCTGCTTGATAGTGTGTCTCATGTTGCTTGGCACATGCATGCACACCTGGAAGCAGCCTTCGTACTGCCTTATTGCACTGCCAGTTGCATTTGTGGCAATTTGCGCTTTGAAGTATGCAAGCGTGCAAGCCATGCAGAGGGTTGAGATCATGTGTATTGCTGACATTCAATGACATCATGCTCATCTGGCAATGATGCTGTACAAGCACATAACTTGCAGGGATCGTTGTAAAGCTTGAAACTGACCTGTCTTGAGCATCTGCTGTCTCTGCTAGTCTGGCTTGCAAGTTGGGTGAGGTCCTTGTGGATACATGACCCCCCTTGATTAGTAGTGTAGAAAGGGTGTATGCATCATGATAACCCTCCAACGGCAAAGGCGCTCATAGGACAACCCACAACAAATTGATTAAGCTGACGAGTTGAAGCTGCTGCTGTTTGCATGCAGGATCCTGACAATTTCTGCTATGAATCTAGCAAAGAGCAAGGTGAGCTACGGCAGCGCTTGGTGGAAGCTACCAAGAAGCTGAAACAGGTGCACATGCCAGCAGACGTGCGCCTGAAGATCAGCGAGATCTGCAGCTTGCTTGATGTGGATGGCATCCGAGGAGACATTGTGACCAATAGGGCGGCAAAGGCCCTGGTGGCTTTTGAGGGGCGGGAAGAGGTTTCCCTAGGTGATGTGGAGAAAGTGATTGGGCTATGTCTGAATCATAGGTAAGCTGGTCATGCTGTGCTGAGTTTGCAGCTTCACACATTACCCTCAGCTCCAGAGAAGCTGAGCATGCCACACATATGTTCATTCTTACTCGCAACCTTCTCAAATACAGATCCTTTGCTGTTGTCTGGAGACCATGCCTTGGCCCATTCGATAAACATTTTTTCAACAGCTGTAGGTTTCTCTTAGGCCCTTACAGCCTGACAAACACCTGTGTTGATCAGCAACAGACATCAGGACATGGTCTTTCGTACTCTGCATGGGACTGACCGGCACATTCATGCGTCTGTGGTGCACAGCATGCAATAGCCTCTAGGGAAGCCTGCACACAGTTAATACCAACAAGCAAAAGACGCAGCACAAACATGAACCAGCTTGACTCCATGTGTGAGAGGGTCAAACTTTCTCGCCTCACCTCGGCAACCCATCTGTTACAATACACAAAGCTCTGCAGTTGGCTGTGCAAGCCTTGCATACTGTTCAAGACTTGCTACTGCAAACAAGTCTTTAGCTTGTATGCTGCTGGTTGGGTAAGAAGGGGTGTGTTCAGATGCCACAGACAAAGTCATGCTGCCGTCCACATGCCTGTTGAGACGAAGACATCCTATCGAACCTTGTTCGCACTCATAGCATGGCGCAGGCTCAAAGATGGCCGCACCACAGCTCCACTGGGTCTCACTGCATGCAGCAGTAAGAGGCTGTGGTATTCAACATGATATCATAACCCCATTTTCACTGATACCTTGTTACAAGTGCAGGGAAGAAGCACCCTCCAGCATAGTCATTGATAGTCATAACAGTAAGACCAACTGAACCAGCTGCCAGCAGAACCTTGCAGGCGGGTATTTGCAGGGTCAGATCATGGCAGAGTATGGTTACAGATTGCCCTGTGAACCAAGCTATGCAGACGCCAGTCAAATGTGCAGGATGCTGTAGCTGTTGTGGGCGCCTTTGCCTGCAAAATGGCCATTGCCATCTGGCCATTGGTACGCTAAATCCCGCTGGTTTTGATGGTTCAGGCTGAGGAAAGACCCCCTAGATGCCATGGACGGCGGCAGCAAAGTGAAGCTGGCTTTCCAGAGGATCACACGTCCGAGAGAAGCTGCTGAAGCTGATAAGGCCAAGCAGGAAGCGGCGTCTAAAACAGCAGCTGGCGGCAAGGCTGGCAAAAAGGCTGGATCATGGGGAGGACTGCCATGAGGATAGATACTAAACCCCACAGATATAGATCACGGGGAGGACTGCCTAATCCTCATCATCCCAGAACCTGGTTTCAGCTCTCCACCAAAGCTACAGATACTGAACTCTTATGATACCACATTTGATTGAGAAACTGGTTTTCTCTCACAACGCAGTTCGCTGTAGACTAACATCCTGTTGGTAGGCGTGTGTGTGTGTGGTGAGCATAGTCTAGGGTTTTTAAGGAGCACATCATAGTGGTGTTCCCTGAATTGTCAGATTCAGAAACGGATTTCCAGGAATTACTGATCTGCAGAGCCTGTTGAAATGCCTGGATCATCGAGACTTGAAGCCAGATAAAGTATGCATTCAAGCACGGCTGTGTTGGGCTGCGCAACGCATTTGTCTCGGAGTGCTGGTGTTGATTGCTGGCAAGCTGGTCAAATGTATGCATGAGCTGCAAACTACCTAGTGCAAAGATTTGTCCCTACGCCTCAGATCACCCTCCTGCTCAGGTTTGCAAGCCAGTGGGTCTGAATGTGCACACATGTCAATAGGCAAATTTATATGTTAAATTTGCCAACCCTTTTTTGCTGCTCATTCCACTGACATACCAGCTGCAGCTAGCGCAGCCGCGAGATGCACTGCTGGTCCAGCACTGGTCACAGCCGTAGGACAATTACCGTGAGGAGCATTCGCAAGCATGAGGCTACGTGTGAGACTGGCCAAGAAAGTGCTGGTGACTGAGAGGTTGCATCGTGAACCGTGATCGTAAACGCGGTATGACTAATTTGCCGGCCGTGTTATGTTTAAAGCTCGATGACGAGCGTGGCAATCGTCCAATGACCTCCTCAGACCTCCTTCCTCCAGCGCCTGCCTGAAAACCCGAAGATCTATTCTGACGCCTTGCAGAGGGAATCGACCGGGTATGACGGGTATGACTGCGGATCAAGTTTCCAAAAATTTCAAACTACACAGCGTTACGACTATATTGTCGGCAGCCAGTTGTGCATGACAGACGGTAACAAAAACCCTT
>JAABUU010006697.1_pt1 | contig 12219 bp, 15 predicted proteins | sample 5559301 | NCBI WGS metagenome assembly JAABUU01 (sample SAMN10711884, study PRJNA513360) | rock metagenome | isolation source: Antarctica rocks | place: Antarctica: Victoria Land, Richard Nunatak white
CCTCCCGAGTCGATCCTGCGGGCTTCAGCACCACGCAGAATCCCTGCCCGGGCGGACAGTCAAGCGGCCCCGACCATCGGGGCCGCTACTGCTTCATGCACAATCCGGGCTAGGGGCTCGGCGGTGTGTCGGTCGTCCTAGTCGAGGATGTCGCTGAGCAGTGCGTGGAGGGCGCGGTCGTCGCCGTGCAGGCTGGCGCGGGAGGCGTCGATGTTGCGCTCGGGGTCGGCGCGCTCCCAGGCGAGCCGGTAGCCGGCCTCCTTGGCGAGCTGGCCGAGGAACGCGCGCTGGGTGCGACCGTTGCCTTCGCGGAAGGGGTGCGCGGCGTTTATCTCCGCGTAGTAGTGCGTCAGGCGCTCAACGGTGCGGTCGCGCGAGAGGTCGCGCAGGTAGTTCTCTGCCGGCAGCTCGGCCAGCACGCCGTTGAGGTAGCCCGCGACGTGCTCGGGAAGCGCGAAGGGGCTCTTGGCTTTGGTGATCGCCACGGTGCGAGTCTCGCCAGCCCAGGCGTAGATGTCGCCGAAGATGTTGCGGTGAAAGGCCTGCAGGTGCTGGAGGTCGTAGCGCCCGGGAACGGGCCGTTCGCGCAGCTGCGCCAAGCGCAGTGCGGTGGCGATCGCCTCGCGGCGCGCGAGCTCCTCGCCGTCGCGCACGTCGAGGCGGTTGCGCAGCACGCTGGTGCCGGGATACACGTATGGGTCTTCGGCCACCGAACGCCCGGGGAGCCTGCGGGCGAGTGCGCGCTAGGTTGCGCGGGTCGGCGCGACCGGCTCAAGCGACTGTCCGGCGGCGGCGCGACCGGCGAGTTCGCCGAGCTCGTCGGTGCTGAGCTCGCCGCGCGCCCACTGCTCGAGGATCGGCTCGGCGGGGGAGGGATCGAGGCCCTCCATGCGCACGGAGGCGAGGGCGGCGGCGGCGTCCTGCTCGCGTAAGGTCATGCGTCGCATTCTATCGGCGCGCGAGGCACGAGACGTGAGGGTGTTGCGATCACCGCGAGAACCCAGCGATCCCTCACCGGGCAGCGCGGCGCCATCGACGTCGGACTCCTCCGCGAAGCCGATCCCCGGCGCGGCCTGCAGCTCGAGACCCTGCTTGACGAACCCGTCCACGCCGTCCGGCTCGCTGCACATCCGCTCGCCACGCGCGTCGCCCTCGACCTCGACCTCGCCGACGAGCCCTTCGTGCTCTGGCGCCGCTCAGGCTCCCCCGGCCTTCTTCGACCAGCTCACCGCCGCCCGCCGGGCCCGCCGGATTCTCCCCCCGAATCGCCTCGGGATGCGCGGCATCCGAGCCCGCCAAGGCCTCGTCGCCGCCGGCCTCGGCGTCTCACTCGACGCCGCCTCCTACACCGACTCCCGCGGCCACGACGTGCGCTTCGTCCCTCTCACCGGGCCGCCCGTCACCGCCCGCGTCCAACTCGCCTGGTGCGACATGCGACCCGGCCCCCGGCGCGACCTGCTCATGCACGTGGCCCGGGAGCTCACCAACCCCACGGGCGGACTCGGGTCACGCCGAGCCGAGTGTCGAGTCGCCTGGCCCTCTCCCGCGCTGATCACCCGGCGCGGGCCACGGACGCCTCGACTATCATCGCCGGCCGAAACACGCGGGCGCCCCGGCCTTTCTTGGAGACCCCGCCATCCCTCTCAGGAGCCTCATGCCCAAGATCGCGCTCGCCCTCGCCGTCGCGCTACTGAGCGCCGTGCTACCGGCCTCGGCTCTCGCGGTCCGGCCACCGGCGCGCGCCGCCGCCCACGCCGCGGCCGTCGTCAGCGTTCCCGTCTCCTTTCGGGTCCGCAATGTGAACCGCTCGCGGGTGGCCTGCTCGAGCGACGGACAGGCCTACACGGTGCGGGGCCATCTCGTCACGCCGCGCTCGGCGCTCGCGCACCCCGGCGCGGTCACCCTGTACCTGCACGGCCTGGGCTTCGGCGAGTTCTTCTGGCACTTCCGCGCCGTGCCGGGTTACGACTACGCGACCGAGCAGGCCAAGGCGGGCAACGCCTCCGTGGTGATCGACCGCCTCGGCTACGACACGACCGACAAGCCCGCCGGACAGCGCAGCTGCATCGGCGCCCAGGCGGATGTCGCCCACCAGATCGTCGGCCAGCTTCGCGCCGGCACGTACCGCGCCGCATCGCGGGCGGGCGGGCGGTTCGGCAAGGTCGTGCTCGCCGGCCACTCGGCCGGCGGCCTAATCGCCCAGGTCGAGGCCTCCTCCTTCAACGACGTCGACGGACTGATCGTCGTCTCGTTCTCCGACCAGGGGGGCTCGTCGTTGGCCGCCTCCTCGCTCGCCCAGACGACCGCTGTGTGCGCCACGGGCGGTCAGCGCTCCGACGGGACCTCGGGGCCGGCGGGCTACGCGTTCTTCGGCCAAACCGACCAGGACGCGAAGCGCGCCTTCTTCTTCAATGCCGACCCGCGCGTCATCGACGCCACGCTCGCCCTGCGCAACCGTGACCCCTGCGGCGACACGGGCTCGCTCGGACAGGGAATGGCGGCCGACGAGGCGTTCGTGAGACAGATCACGGTGCCGGTCCTGCTCGTCTTCGGCGACCACGACGCGCTCTTCCCGCCGCCCGCCGGCCAGCAGCAGCGCAGCATGTACACGGGCAGCCGCGACGTGAAGCTCGTAACGCTGCGAAGCACCGCGCACGCGGTCACGCTCGAGCGCTCGCGCCACGTGTTCGCCGCGACGGTCCGACGCTTCCTGCGCGACCACGGCTTCGCGCGCACGAGCGCCCGCCGTCCCCCCCCACGATCCCGCCGGCCCCGCTTCACCGGGTAGCGGCACCCCTGTGCCCTTCCCTCCACGCCCGCCAACGGGAGCGCGTCGTGAACGGAACCTCTAGCGACACGCCGGACCGCGTCCCACAGCCGATCCCTGGCTGGGATGGCTGTGAGCCCTCCTCCGGATTTGGTCGCTGACGGGCGCGGAGCTCGACCCCACCTGAGCTTCGCACACCTGCGGTGTGCGTGGAGGGCGGGGATCGGCTTCGCACCCAGCGAGGCCACCACCCGAAAACGGGAGGCCCGTCGTGGCCCGAGCCAACCGCCGTCCGCTCTCCGATCAGGAGCGCGCCGAGCGCCGCCGGCAGGACCGCGAGAGCGCCCAGGAGGCGATCGAGCTGCTGCAGAGCAGCGAGGGGTGGCAGGCGTGGCTCGCCTCGCGTCGGCACTTCCGCTCCTACTCGCTGATTATCTCGAGGGGCGGTGTCGCCGACTGCACATAGCGGGGCTGTGACCGTCGATGACATGTCGTCGGCACCGATCCGGCGTGGCCGCCAGGGACCCGGCCCGGGCAATCTCACCCAGCCCTGGTATTCGCGCAACGCGCGTCCGCCCGGCTCGTCGTCGAGATGCCTGGCCGCCCGACAAATCGGGTTCACGACGCCGGTCGAAAGGCAAGGATCGGGCGAGTCGTCGTTCGGCACCGTGTGCGTATCAGGTGACGGATGCTCAGCGATGGCTGGGCCCGCTGGTCAGTCGATGCCTTCGACGATGCGGAAGTCGCGCTCGACGGCGTCGGAGAGGGCCACCAGCGCCTTCTGGTATGCCTCGCTCTCGTATGCCGCGACGGCCTGTTCAAAACTGTCGAACTCGATCAGAACGACGCGTAGCGTGATTCCGGCTTCGTGGGCGACGACTCGACCGTCACGGGAGAGGAGGCGCCCGCCCCCAGCCCGGACAGCCGCACGGGCCAGCTTGTTGTAGGCAGTCAGCCTTTCAGGGTCGGAAATGGCGCGGTAGACACTGACCCAGTAGCCCTTAGGCATGAAACCTCCTGTGTTCGGCCGGACACGTCCGACTTCGAATTGACATTCAGATCGATCGATCCCGGCGACGGATTGACCGGACCCCGTTTGTCGGTCCACCACGAGTGAGAAGGTGGTGGATGTGACGGCGGGGAAGGCAGTGGCTCCTTCGGACGGAACCGGACGCTGAAATTCTCGCGGCGGTCGTCGCGAGGGAGCGAGCGGTGCGAGCGAGTGAGCGGCGATGGCCACGGGGCGCGCCGGCGATCCCCACGAGCATCTCGATCGGCACGCTCAGGCAGCCGTCAGGCAGGGCGACGGCGCGGCTACCGCCGGTAAGGTGCAGCCAGCCTCGGTGAAGATCCAGGCTCGCCTGGGCCATCAGGAAGACGGCCGAACTGCTGAAGAGTCAGCGGGTAGAAGTGGTCCCTCGCAGCGGCGCCACTCGCGTTCGAGCAGCATCGGCGCGAGCTTGGCCTCGATGTTCCGCTTGAAGTGGGCGCTCTCGCGGTGCTCGGTGAACGCCGCCTCGGAGTCGTAGGTCTCGACGAGGAAGAACCTCGTTGGGTCCTCCCGATCCTGGAAGACGTGGAACTGACGGCATCCCGGTTCCCGTTCGCTGTCTGCGGCATGTCGCCTGAGCACTTCGGCGACCGCTCCGGCGTCGCCGGGCGAGGTGCGGTAGCGGGCGATCACCGTGAGCATGCGGCGGCGAGGTGGGGGGTGCCGGGCTCTTGCGCAAGCCGGAGCGCGCGTACGGCGAAGGAGATCGCGTGGTACCACCCCGAGATCAGAATCAGGTCTAGCGCGCCCTCCTCCCCGACCGCAGCGATCAGCTCCTGCCAGGTCTCATCGCCAAGGTCGTGGCTCGCGTGCAGCTCGTCGACGGCATGCAGCACCGCGACGTCTGCGGGATCGCTCCAGCATGGGTCGCTCGGCTCGCCACCCGCGAGGGAGGCGATCTGGGTCTCGTCCAAATCCGCTTTGGCTGCGAAGACGGCTACGTGAACCCCCCACTCGTAGTCCGCGCCGCACAGGGCCGTCGTCCGGTCGATGATCAGCTCCCGTGCCCGCAGGGTCAGCGAGACCTGGCGCGAGAAGTAATACCGGCCCCACGCGGCGATGGCATGAGCTCGCTCGGGTCTGCGAGCGAACGCGGCGAACAAGGCGATCGGCTCGCCCAGCGCGGCGAGCGCCGACGCGGTTACGGGATCGTGCGGCGCGGTGAGGAGTTCCAGCCGGGGCTGCTTTGAACTTCGAAGCATGGGGCGACCGTAGCAGGGCCTGCCTCGAAATGAAAAGCAGAGCGGGCGCGGGCGGCGATAATCCACCCATGCCGAGACCCACGCCGCTTCCGGGCAGGCCCGTCCGCGGGTCGCTCACCGGTCGCCCGATCATGGCCCTGCTCGACCTGCTCGGCAGGAGATGGGCGCTCCGGATCATCTGGGAACTCCGTGACGCTGCGTCGCCGAACTTCCGCGAGCTGCAGGAACGCTGCGGCGGCATCTCGTCCAGCGTCCTCGCCGATCGCCTGCGCGAGCTCACCGAGGCCGAGCTCATCGGTCGAGCGGCGGAGGGCTACCGGCTCACCCCGAAGGGACAGGAGCTGCGCGAGCGGCTGCGGCCGCTGGAGGAGTGGTCAGTCGGATGGATGCCACCGGCAGCTGAATCGTCATCTAGTGATTGAAGAGTCTCCAGTGCCCCTCGGAGACGACGTTACCACTCGAGAGGGAGTCAGTTGCGATCGCGGAGTTATTGGCCTGATCCTCTACGACATCGCCGACGAGGCGGAGCGCAACCCGACCGAGCGCCCGTTCCCGTTCATGCCGACGCTGGATCCCGCCGACTACCTCGCCGATCACCTCAACACCTGGCCAACGCCGGTGATCGTGTATCGCGCGGTGGGCAAGTACGCGCCCGATGAGCTTCGGGCGTGGCTGACGGCGCAGGATCCCGCACGGGTGATGACGGTCCTTGTCGGAGCGGCCTCGAGCACCGCGGCCACTCGAACGTCGCTCGCCGACGCCCAGGCGCTGCGCCGGGACGCCAACGCGGCGCTCAAGCTGGGCGGCGTCGCGATCCCCGAGCGCCACAGCCGGCGCGAGGATGAGCATCTGCGCCTGCTGGCCAAGCAGGAGGCGGGTTGCCGGTTCTTCGTCACGCAGGTCGTCTACGACCTCAACGCAGCGAAGAACTTCGTCTCCGACTACCACTACGAGTGCCGGTCGCGCGGCGTGTCACGGGTCCCGCTCGTCTTCACGTTCTCGGTCTGCGGGTCGATGAAGACGTTGGCCTTCCTGCGGTGGCTCGGCGTCGACGTGCCGCGGTGGATCGAGAACGACCTCCAGCACGCCGCTGACCCACTCGAAGCCTCCTACCAGCAGGCGCTCACGACAGCCACCGAGCTGATCGCGTACTGCCGCACGCTCGGCGTCCCCTTCGGCATCAACGTCGAGAGCGTCTCGATCCGTCGCGTGGAGATCGAAGCCTCGGCGCGCCTCGCCGAAGCGCTCCGAGCGCAGCTCAGGAGCTAGTAGCACGCGACTGCGGTCGCAGACGGCAGCGTGACGTGCTCAGGCGTGGCGGGCGTGACGCTGTCGGCCGTAGGCGATCGCCAGCTCGGCCTTCAGTGCAGCCTCTCCTTGCGCAGCCGCTGGTTCTCGGCGCGCGTGGACTCCAGGCGCTGGCGCAGCGACGCCTCGCTCGCGCGCTGCCCCGCCGGCACCCCGAGCGCCGTGGCGGGCGCACGATCACGCAACTGCTCGATTCGCGCGCGCAACCGAGGCTGCGTGTAGAGCCACTGCCGCGAAACGCCGGCGCGATGAGCGACCGCCTGGAAGCTCATGGCTGCGCCCTCGGCCTCGAGCTCGCCAAGCGCTTGCTCGGCCCGCGCAAGGGTCCGCGCGCGACGCGCGGCGGCGGCCTGGGTCAGCGGGTCAGCCGGCAACAGCGTCCTCCATCGGTTCGAGGCCCTCGATGACGCGGATCAGGTTCAGCCGGACGGGCTCGTTCATCTCGACCAGACGGCGGCGCCCGTCTGCTTGGGCTTCAGCGATTAGCTGCTCGGTCCTGGTGAGCTGCTCTCGGTGCTGCGGCAGGAACTCGGTGGTGGTCAGGAAGCTGTCGCAGGTTAGGCAGGCGTTGGGGTGCGGGCAGGTCTGCTGCAGCGGCAGGCCGCAGAAGCCGTTGGGCAGGGTCTGCTTCGCGCGGGCGAGGTTTTCCAACGCCCAGGCGGCGTCGCTCAGAGCCGGCCCTTCGGGCAGCGGGATCAGCTGCCCTCGGATGTCGACGCGCTGCTGGAAGCGTTCCCATTCGCGTCGCAGCGTCTGGTCTTTGATCGTGGCGTAGCGGGCGGTCATCTGCGGCGAGCCGTGATCGAGCATCCGCTGCACGATGTCCAGCGGCACCTCGTTGTTGATCATCCGCGTGCCGACGGTGTGCCGGAACTGATGCGCGGTGATCTTCACCGACTGCCCGGCGGCGTCCCGGACATCGCCCTCAGCGAGCCAGCGGTGTAGTCGACGGTTCAACGTCGACCACGACAACGCGCGTGCGCCGTCGGGGTTCTTGCGAATCGCCGGCAACAAGAACCGCGGTGCGGTGCCGTAGCGGTCGAGCAGCGCATCTTGCTGGCACCGGATCGCATCGACGACGCGATCGGCAACTGGGATCACCGCCTCCTTCGAGGCTTTGTGGTTGACGAAGCGCAGGTAGGGCGCGCCCGCCTCATCGGTGGTCACCGGGTCGAACGGCAGGCGCAGGCAGTCGACCGATCGCAGCCCCGTCTCGATCAAGATCAACACCGCCGCCCATGTGGTCAGATCCGGGAGGCGGTCCAGTGCCTCGTCAGTCTGCAGCTGGCCCATCACGAACTCGTCGACGAACCTCGGCAGCGCCTGTCGCGGGCGGGGGATCTCGCCGCGGTAGTAGGTCGCGTTGGCCGGTAGTCCGGGCGCCCAGTCGTGCAATCGCACGTCGTCGAGGAACACCTTCAGGTCGGTCAGCAGCCCGTTGCGGCGCTGTGCGGAGACCGGCAGCGTGTGGACGTGGGTGCGGTAGTTCTCAAGCAGCCTGCGTGTAATCGCCTCGGGCCCGGCGGGGAGGGCGTCACGGTCGGCCAGCCAGCCGGTGAAGCGCCGCAGCGAGCTGGTCGAGACCGCCACCGACGCCGGCGACTTCGTCGTCGTGGTGATCCGCCAGCGCGCCCAGCGCTTTACGAGCTCCCGCAGCCAGTCGGGCTGGATGTCGGCGAAGTAGATCCTGCGCGCGGGCTGGTGGGCGTAGCGGCCGTCGGGGTCGATCCGGCTGGTCGGCCAGGTGTCCCACTCCCAGACTTCGCCGCCGTGGCGCTCATCGCGCAGCCTCCCCAGGGCGCTGCGACAAAACCGCAACCACCCCAGCGGATTGGCGCGGCTGGCGGCCGCGAAGTGCAGCTCGGCGGCCGCCGCCCACGCCGCGTCGGACCCGATCAACAGGGAGTCGACCGGGTGCTCTTGCAGCCATCGGAGGACCTGCCCGTAGATCAGCGGGGTGATCGCAGCGCCGCGCTGGTCGTGGCGGCATTGCAGCGCGTAGCCGAGCTCCAAGGCGACGACCGGGCGCACGCCGCAAAGGTCAAATCGTGGGCGGGTTCGGTCGCGGCCGGCGTGCACGTGCGCGACGTACTGCTCGACATCAAGGCCGCCGCGATGCCAGCGCATCCACGCATAGCTGCGGTGGTGCGCGTCGCAGAGCTCGCCGCCGCGCACCCGAGCGAACGAGCAATCGACCACGCGGCAGGCGCCGACCCCGGTGCGCACCTTGCCCGCGGTCGCGATGAAGTCGCGCAGCGGCGGGCGGCCCGCTGCGACCCAGCGCTGGCGGTGCGCGCGGCACAGCTGGTCCACGCTCACTGATCGAGGGCACCCGGTCGCCGAGCAGGCCGCGACCGGCCGCCGGTGGCGCAGCTCGCGCGCCCCGTGGGTCACCCATTCGGCCTGCGGGGGCTGGCCATCGCGCCGCCACATCCGCGCGTGCCCGTCGCACAGGTGGCCGCGCAGGCCGTCGACGCGCTGTAGTCCGCGGGCGTCGCAGCCCGCGACGACGCAGCCCGGGCCGAACAGCACAGGGTCACCGGGCCGGGCTAGGTAGGCGTCGACCTGAAACGCGGGCCGAACGCTCGCTCGCAGCAGCGCCTCCCAACTCAAGGGTGCGTCGACCAGCCGCTCCCCCGGGACGACCGTCAGACCGCTCCGGGTCACGTCGGCCCTCCGAGGCGATCGAGGACGCCGGCGCGCTCGAGTTCTGCGCGCAGATCTTCCGGTGAGGCGTGCAGGTAGATGTCGCTGGTCGTCTGCACCGAGCGGTGCGTCAGCAGCTTGCTGATGATCTCCACCGGCACCCCGCCCCGGCGAACCGTCGTGGCGTAGGTGTGACGCAGCATGTGCGCGGTGAAGTGAAACCCGACCTGGCGGCGGGTCCGCCTGACGATCTCATCGACCGACGAGTAGCGCATCGCGTGCCCGATCCGGCCGGCCCACAAGTTCACGAACACGTAGTCGCTGTCCAGCTCGCCGTACTCCTCGTGCATGTAGTCGGCGTGCAAGCGGACCAGCTCGCTGGTAATCGGCACCCACCCGTGGCCGCGCTTGCCGCGCGCGTCGTTGGCGTTGTCCTCCCGCGGAACGATCTCGATGCGCCGCTCTTGGCTGCCCATGTCGCTGTGACGCAATCCCAGCGCCTGACCGATCCGCATCCCCGTGCCGGCCAGCAGCGCGAACAAGAACCGGTCACGCAACCGCGTTTGTGCGGCGAGGATCGCCGCGACCTGATCGACCGACAGCGTCTGCGGCAGTCGCCGCTCCTGGCGCAACCGGCCGACACGGCCGCGCGGCGTAGCGGGCGCGATGCCGTGCAGGAACGGCTTGAACGAGCCCCGACCCAGTCGACGCTCGTCCACCAGCACGCGGGCAACCTGCACACCATGGCGGGCGTGGAACTCATAGAGCCCGAACACCGCGGTGAGGATCCGGTTGACCGTCGATGCCGCCCGTGCCGGACGCCCCGTCGCCAACACGACCACGTTGTCGGCCGGCTGGCGCAGCCACCCGGTGAACGCGCCGAGCTGCTCCAGCGAGATTTCCTCCCACTCGATCTCCCGGGCGTCGATGAACTCCCAGAACGTCTTCAGGTCGTGCGCGTAGGCACGGACCGTCGTCGGCGCCCGCTCGATGCTCGACAGCCACACCAGGTACCGGTCCACGGGACCGACCGGCCGCAGGTCGCCGCCGATCACCGTCCACGACTCCACGCCGGCAGGCGACACCACCCGCTGCACCCTCACGCGATCACCACGCCCCAGGCGGGGGCGGGGCGGCGCGCGCGGCGCGATCGCCCAGACTCCGCTCGCCTACGGCTCACTGCGTCTGAACGACCGCGGCCGACGACATCAACGACAGTGACCACAGTCCCAACGTAACCCGCGAATCCAAGCCTCCGGAGACCATCCCGTGAACATCAACGACGCCGGTCGAGCGCCCTAAGAAGCTGTTTCATAGAACGCGGAGGTAGCGCTGGCAGATGACGGCGCACCCGAGGTGCAGGAACGCCTCGTGGAGTTCGGGGCGGCGTTCCCAGCGGAGTCGGAGGCGGCGGAAGAAGTGCAGCCAGGCGAAGGTGCGCTCGACGACCCAGCGGCGTTTGCCGAGCCCTGAGCCGTGCTCGGTCTGGCGACGCGCGATGACCGGTTTGACGCCGCGCGCTCTGAGCTCGCGGCGGTACTTGTCGTGGTCGTAGCCGCGGTCGGCGAGCAGGCTGTCGGCGCGCTGGCGTGGCCGGCCGACCTTCCCGCGCACCGGCCCGAGCCCGTCGAGTAGCGGCAGTAGTTGGGTGACGTCGTTGCGGTTGCCGCCGGTGAGCGTGACCGCGAGCGGGATCCCGGAGGGGTCGCTCAGCAGGTGGTGCTTGGAGCCCGTTCTTCCACGATCAACGGGCGAAGGCCCGGTTTGGGCCCCCTTGAAGAGCGCGAATGTGGCTGCCGTCAACGACCGCTGCCGACCAGTCGATCGCGCCCGCAGCGTTGAGGCGCTCGACCAGCGTTGCGTGCAGCTGCTCCCACACCCCAGCCTGCTGCCAATCCCGCAGCCGCCGCCAGGCGGTCACCCCCGAGCAGCCCAACTCCCGCGGCAGATGCCGCCACGCGATCCCCGTGACGAGCACGAACACGATCGCGTTAAACGCCACCCGGTCAGGCACCGGGCGCTGCCCCTGCCGTGATGGCGTCCCGGACGGGCGGGATGAGCGGCTCGGCGACCACCCACAACTCGTCGCGGACCTCGAACACCGACGCCATCCCGTCCTCCTCGCGCTGGGTTATGTCCCTCGCGCCCGAAGTTCGCCGACGACCACGCCATCCCTTCCGTGAAACAGCTTCTAAGGCTCCGCGGCTCATCGGCCGAGGTAGGAGGCGAAGCCCATGAGCCCGACGCTCCTCTCCCCTCACGTCCGCAGCCATCTTCCCCCACCTCCCTCCACGGCGGGCGGAGAGCGGCGGGTGCGCAACCGGCGCCAGCGGCGCCGCGTCACGGGTCTCGCCGACGCGGCGATGCTCGCGCTGAGCGGAGCAGCCGCCGTGCTCGCGGCGCCCGCGAGCGCCGTGTCGCGCGACGGGATGTCGTGGGCGCTCGCCTACCTCCTCGCCACGCTCGTGGTGCTCGAGCTGCGGGGCTTCTACGACTTTCGCCTGCATCGCTCCCCGGTCGAGCCGGAGGCTCCAGTTCTCGATGTACCAGTTGTCCCACTCCACGCGATCGGTGAGCGAGGTCTGGCCCCGGAGCCCCTGTACCTGAGCCCAGCCGGTGAGTCCCGACTTGACCCGGTGGCGGTCGGCGTAGCGGTAGACGTGCTGCTCGAAGGAGCGCACGAACGCCGTGCGCTCGGGGCGCGGCGCCGACGAAGGACATGTCGCCCACCAGCACGTTGATGAGCTGGGGGAGCTCGTCGACGGAGCTGCGCCGCAGGATTCGGCCGATCGGGGTGCGCCGGTCGACGGGAGCCGGAGCGGCCTCCTCGGAGGGCTCCTCTCCCCGCTGCTGGGCGGCCCAGGCGGTGTCGAACTCCGTCGGCGGGCTCCCGCATGGTGCGGAACTTGAGGATGTCGAAGTCGTGCCCGTCGAGCCCGACGCGGCGCTGGCGGAAGAAGATCGGCCCGGGTGAGGTGAGCTTGACCGCCACGGCGATCCGGGCGGAGGAATCAGTGGCAGGACTGCGAACCGGAAGCGCCCGGGGCCCTCGTCGCCCAACGAGCACACGAGGTCGAGGTCACCGTGCTTGCGGGTCTCGGTCCCGACGAGCGCATCCGAGCCCCACCCGCCGGCCAGCCATGCCTCGACCCCTCCCGCCCGGAGTGCCTCCAGAACCTCGAGGACGTCGCTCGGGCGCACGGTGATCGAGCGGAGGCGGACTCGGTCGACGGCGGGATGGCGAA
>JAABUU010006703.1_pt1 | contig 12208 bp, 13 predicted proteins | sample 5559301 | NCBI WGS metagenome assembly JAABUU01 (sample SAMN10711884, study PRJNA513360) | rock metagenome | isolation source: Antarctica rocks | place: Antarctica: Victoria Land, Richard Nunatak white
CACCGCGTCGCGCTCGGCGTCCGTCAGCGGACGCACGAAGAGAGGCGCTTGCATCCTCCCAGTCTACCAGATGCCCGACCATCCGCACTGATGCTGCACTAGGAATCGCCTGGCCGTTACAGTACGCCCGCTTGCTGGTCCAGATCGCGAACTGGTCGCAAGGAGCGGCGATCAATACCGCGATCATGCTCAACTGGCGTGGCTTCTCCGTCGATCTCGTTGGCGGTTGGTCGCCGTGGTTGACAACACTGCTGGCGATAAGCCTCAGCGTCGCGACTGTAGCGTGGCTCGGGTGGTGCTGGTGGCGGGCGCGGCACGCACAGCGCGGCACACCCCTGGTATGGGGCATGGCGATCATCGTCGCGTTACTGATCGCGCCCCACACGAACCCCCACGAGTTGACGCTGCTGATCGTTCCCTTCTGGCTCGTCGCCGCGACCGTACCGTTGCCGCTCCTTGGCTGGCGCTGGCTTGTACTGGCAGGGGTCGTCTACAGCCTGCGCTGGCTCGCGCTGCTGCCGGGGTATCCGGCGACAACGGTGCTGCCGAGCGTTACAGTGCTCGCGATATTCCTCTTCTCCCTCGATACAATGGGTACACGACAATGGGTACACGCATCGGGCCGATGCCGTCGGCACGCTAGTACTACAGTTGTAGTTAGTGAGCGGGCCAACTGCGCGACCAGTACGAACGCTACCTCGGCACGTATCGCCACGTGACAGGAAACCAGTACGGACGTCGAACTACAACTGTAGTACTAGCGCACGCGCGTCGCGATGATCGCGGCGCTGCTCGCGGTGGTGCGAAGCTCGGTGGCGATCAGGCGCGGGTCGTTGAGCCAGAAGTCGCGGACCGGATCGCGCTGGCCGCGCCACGCGGCGGGCCACTGTTCCTCCGGGGTCAGATCGTCGAGGACGATGGCACCACCGAGCGCCAGCGCACCGAGCAACGCTTCGGGCTCCTCGCGCTTCGCCGGGGCGTCGGCGAAAAGGAGGGCGAACGGGCTATGTGGCAGGATCGCGGGCCAATCGGCGTGCAGCACGCGCACCGCCGGAACGTCGGCGAAGAGCGCCGCCACCCCCGCCGCCCGCGCCGGGTCGCGCTCCACCGTCACCAGCGACACGCCGGACGCGAGCGCGTTGGCGAGCCAGGCCGTGCCGACGCCGCAGCCCGCCCCAACTTCGCCGATCGTGCCGCCGCACACCCCCGCCGCCAGCGTGGCGAGGAGCCGTCCCACTTCGGGGCGGCAGGAGTCCGTAAAACCGACCTTGGCGGCCAGGGCGAGTGTACGACCGACCAGTGGGGGCGTCGCACTCGGCGCGCGATAGGCGGTCATTCCCGGGTGTCTTCGGTCGCGGCGACGCCCGCACCGGGCATCCGCGCGGCCAGGATCGCCAGCGCCTCGTCGATCGTCTCCGCGACCTGCACATGCGGCCAGTCGGTCTCGCGCGGGAGCATCCCGGCGCGGATCGTATCGAGCAGGTCTTGCCACTCCCGCCCGAGGAGGACGAGCGGCACGCTCGGGAGCAGCCCGGACGCGAGCAACGTCCAGGTCAGCGCCCACTCCGCCAGGGTGCCGCTGCCGCCGCGCAGGCAGATGAAGCCCGACGCCGGGAGGATCAGCCGCTGGAGGCGGGTGAAAAGGTCGGCGACGCGCACCTCTTCATCGAGCCAGTCGTTCGGCGTGTCGCCGATGTAGATGTCCATTGTGACGCCGAGGGTCCGCCCGCCCGCCTCGCGCGCCCCGCGCGCCGTCGCCCGCATCGTCCCGGAGGTGCCGCCGTTGCAAAGGGTCCACCCGGCCTCGGCGATCCGTCGCCCCACCGCATAGGCTTCGTCCCAGGCGGGGTCGCCCTCCTGCGGGCGGGCGCTACCAAAAACGGTCACGATCGGGCGCGTCTCCTCGCGGGCGGCCTGGATGTCCATCGCTCCTCCATCTTCTGCCGATCAAGCGTCGTTCCGGGCGAGGAGCGTACCACGCCGTACGGCGCAAACGCCCGCCCTGCCGCCCGCCGCGCGCGTAGAGAGCCCATCGACGCGGAATAGCGCACACCTGTGGCGCGTTACTTGTAGTACGCGTCCTGCGCTTATACATCTCGCCCGCCAGCATGGCGGCAGCAGCCCCGGCTACATGCACCCTGGGCCACTAGGTCACCCGCCCGCTGCCAGGACGGACAGGTGACAGGCCGGGCGCGATCCGGCATCATTGAGCGCACACCCGCGGGGAAGCCCCCGCGCCGTGGCGCAACAGGAGGATAACCCTACGACGAAAGAACTCTATTCGACAAAAAGCCCGCTCGAACACGCGCTGCTCCTCGCCGTGGACTGGCGTTCGCCCGCGCGCGGTGCCGAGCGCACCGAGGAGGGGCAGCGGCGACCGCTCTGGTCGATCGAGGACTCGCTGGAAGAACTGGCCCGCCTCGCCGAGACTGCCGGGATCGAGGTGGTCGGCGCGATCACCCAGAAGCTGTCGCGCCCGACACCCGGCACCTATGTCGGCAAGGGGAAACTGACCGAGATCAAGGAACTCCAGGACGATCTCGGCTACGACGTGGTGATCGCGGACGAGGAACTCTCACCCGGTCAGCAACGCGGCATCGAGGAGGCGCTCGGCGTCAAGGTGCTCGACCGCACCGCCCTGATCCTCGACATCTTCGCCCAGCGCGCCCAGACGCGCGAGGGGCGCTTGCAAGTCGAGGTGGCGCTGCTCGAATACCGCCTGCCGCGCATGACCCGCATGTGGACCCACCTCTCCCGCCAGACCGGCGGCTCCGGCTCCGGTGGTGGCGGCGGCGCGGCGGGGACCGGCGGTGGCGTCGGCCTGCGCGGCCCCGGTGAGACGCAGATCGAGCTCGACCGCCGTAGCGCACGCGACCGCATGGCGATGCTCAAAGAAGACCTGGGCAAGATCCACGGCCAGCGCGAGCTCTACCGCTCCCGTCGGCGCGACCACCAAGTGCCGGTGGTGGCGATCGTCGGCTACACCAACGCCGGGAAGTCCACCCTGCTGAACGCCCTGAGCGATGCCGAGGCGCTGGCCGAGGACAAGCTCTTCGCCACGCTGGACCCGACGACGCGCCGCGTGCGCCTGCCCTCGGGGCGGGCCATGCTGATGACCGACACGGTCGGCTTCATCAACAACCTCCCCACCGCCCTCGTCGCGGCCTTCCGCTCGACGCTGGAGGAGATCAACGAGGCCGACATCGTCCTGCACGTCCTCGACATCACCCACCCGAACGCGGCGGAGCAGGCGCAGACGACGAAGGAAGTGCTGACCGAACTCGGCGCGGCGGACAAGCCGACCATCGTGGCGCTGAATAAGATCGATCTGCTCGCCGATGGGATCGTCGCCGCCGATCTCGCGCGCGAACTCGATCTGCCGGACGACTGGCTGCCGGTGTCGGCGGAGACGGGGCTCGGCATGGCCGAACTCCTCGCCCGGATCGAAGCGATCCTCGACCGCGAGCTGGTCACGGTCACCGTGGCGGTCCCCTACGCGAAGAACGCGCTGGTGGACCTCTTCCGCCACGAGGGGCGCGTGGAGGACGTGGCCTACGACGAGCACGGCACCGCGATCTGCGGCCAGCTCCCCTCGCGCCTCCTCGACCGCTTCCGCCCCTACGTCACCTCCAAGGCGGAGGCACCGCACACCGCCGCGATCTAACGGTCACGCCGAATGCCGCCGCCCGCAGTATTGCGGGCGGCGGCATCGTGTAATGCTCCCTGCTCATACTTCGTAACACCGAAGGCAAGGAGGATCGATGGCAGCAACGGAATTACCTGGAACAATCATCGCAGCATACCCCAATGCCATCTACACCGTCCGCCTGGCCGACGAGAGCCATATCAGCGCCAGCTTGCATGGGAAATTACGCGCGCTGGCAGCATTTACCAATAGCCGACTCCATGTCGGTGACACCGTCATCATTTCGCTTTCCCCCTTCGAGCGCGAGCGCGGCATTATTCTTAAGCGCCAGACACCATAGCCAGAGGACTCCTTGTGCGTGGAAACGCAGTACGTCGCCACCCACATCATCGTGGGTGGCGTTTTTCGTTACATATCTGAGCAGATGCCCCGCAGGAGATGGCGTTGCGTGTGTGGGTTGCCGTTGGACCGAGGTACCCCGGAGGGCAGCCTCTCCCGGCTGGATGGCCTACGGCCACGAAGTACCCATGAAGGGCATAATATCCGCCTACGCGGACTGTGGCACCCGGACCCACAACCTCTGCGGCAAACCCCTACGCCTGCTAATGGCGATCCCCCTCTCCTCGGATGGGGAGAGGGGGTGGCGAGCGCAGCGAGCCGGGGGTGAGGGTGGTCGCGTTGCCGCCGTCTGCGCGGGTTCGAACTAACATCCACAACGCCGCAGCATTACTCGGCAAGCCCCTCTCCCGAATCGGGAGAGGGGTGGTGCGCGCATGCGCGCCGGGGTGAGGGCTTAACGCCGCCGCTGCCGATCCATCTCGTACAGCAGGATCGCGGTCGCGGTGGCGACGTTGAGCGAGGAGGCCGAGCCCCCGATCGGGATCGTCACCAGCGTGTCGCAGCGCTCCTTGTAGGCCGCGCTGAGCCCCCAGGTCTCGTTGCCGATCAGCAGCACCGTGGGGCCGCTCAGGTCGGCGTCGGCCACGTCCACGGCGGCCTTGGCGCTCGTCCCGACGAGCCGCACGGTGCCGAGCGCCGCGCGCACCGCATCGAGCCAGGGATCGAGGTCGTCCGGGCCGCCGATGCGGACGATCGGCAGGGCGAAGAGGGAGCCGGTCGTCGCGCTGACCGTCTCCGGGTCGTAGGGATCGACCCCGTGCCCGCTGACGATCAGCCCGTCCGCGCCGAGCGCATCACAGCTGCGGATGATCGTCCCCAGGTTGCCGGGACTGGCCGGGCGATCGCAGAGGACGACGCGCAGACCGGGGCGCACCGGCAGGCGCGATAGCCGCTCCTCCGGCATCCGCACCAGCGCCAGCAGTTCCGAGGGCTCGTCCTTGCCGCTCAGCTTCGCCAGCAGCGGCGCGGGGAGTTCCAGATGCGTGGGCGCGATCCCGCGCGCCAGGATGTCGCGCGGCCATTCGGAGAGGTCGCGTTCGGGGGCGTAGAGGAAGGCCGCGATCGTCCAGCCGTGCGCCAGCGCGGCGTTGATCTGACGGACCCCCTCCACCAGGAATTCGCCCGCCCGCCCGCGCTTCGTCCGGTTGCGACGCAGCGTTTCCAGATACTGAAATTCGGCGTTCTCGACCCAGATCCCGACGACGTGCGGTGCCATCCCTGCCCCCTCTCCCGTTGCACAGGCGATCATAACACGAGTACGTGTGGGGGAGGCCAGGCCGACTACGCCCGAATACCGCGCCCAAGTTAGTACGCTAGTACCCCGCTCGGTGATTGACGCACACCCCCCATTGATGGCACGATAGCGTTAGCTTCCTCAGCTTCTGGGGGGTATCCGCATCGGGCCGCATCATGCGCCCGCGACTCCGCGACAGACGACCCCGCGCACGGGGCAGAGGAGCGTTGGAACGATGTCCACGTCCGAGAGCCTGGCAACCCTGTTAGGGCGACTCCAGATCGTCGGCGGGGTCGATCTGGTGGCCGTGGTCAGCAGCGATGGCTTCTTGATCGAAGCAGCACATACCGAGGGTCTGGACGCGGAAGAACTCGCGGCGGTCGCGACGAACGGGCTGATGGTCGCCAAGGCGATCGGCATGGAGCTCAGGCGCGGCGCGATCGACAGCGTGATCTTCGAGTACGGCAAGGGTACCCTCATGATGAACGCCCTCGATGAGGAGTTGGTCCTGTTGCTGCTCGCGAATCCGGGCGTCAATCTCGGGCGCTTGCGCCTCCTCGCCCGCCGCTACCACGACGAACTGCTGGTCGCCGCCGGGGCGATCACGAGCTAATGACGAATCCCCCGGAGGCATTGCGCCCTTCATGGGTGGGAGCCACCGACGAGTGACAAGTGCCGAATATGATGAAGGGATGTCGCTACAAGCGTATGAATAATCGCCGCTGCCCATTCGTCATTCGTCAGTGGCTCCCACCCATGAAGGGCGCAATGCCTCCGGGGGATTCGTCATTCGTCATCGGGCAGGTCTGATGACCACCTCGATCCTCTCGCCATTCCTGCCCGACGCCGGCGAAGGGCGCGCGGCGCTGATCCTGGAGAAGCTCGAAGACGAGGTCCGTGCGAGCGGCGCGCTCTTCGGCCTGCTGATCGATCGCGCCGGGCAGGTCGTCGCGGCGGACGCCCCGAAGTCGCGCGTGCCGCGACGGCGGCTGGTGATCCTGGCCGCGCATCTCGTGCCGATCTTCCTCGCCAGCCGCAGCGGCGCCCCGCCCGCCGAGCGCGTGCGGGCGACCTGCGCGCCGCTGATGGCGCACGAGGGGCTGCACCTGATCACCCAGCCGATCCTCGATGAATGGTTGCTGGCGATGGCCTTCCCGAGCGAGGCGCTGCCACCGGACCTCGACACGCAGCTCGGGCGCTGGCTCGCCACCCTGATCCCGCTTGTCCCAACGCGCGGCAAGGGGCAGAACCGGCGCTCGCGTCGGACGATCGCGCGGGATGGGGTAGACTTACTCTTTCGGGACGATGACGACGAGGCGGGCACGGCCCAGGGGGGGTACTGAGCGATGGCGGTGATCAACGTCGCCACCAGGGAGATCCACGCCAAGGTCGTCTATTACGGCCCCGGCTTCTCCGGGAAGACGACGAACCTCGAATACATCTACCGGCGCGTCCCCAAGGAGTCGAAGGGGGAGATGCTCTCGCTCGCCACCGAGACGGAGCGCACGCTGTTCTTCGACTTCCTGCACCTCGATGTCGCCCAGGTGCGCGGCTTCACCGTCCGCTTCCACCTCTACACCACGCCCGGTCAGCAGCTCTATGAGCGGACCCGCTTCGCCGTCCTCAACGGGGCCGACGGCGTCGTCTTCGTCGGCGACGCCGAGCGCGAGCGCCTGCGCGACAACGTGGACAGCCTCAAGGAACTGGCGCAGAACCTGACGAAGCAGGGCAAGCAGTTCCGCAACTTCCCGCTCCTGCTCCAGTACAACAAGATCGACCTGCCATCCGCGCTGCCGGTGCCGGTGCTGGACAAGTACCTCAACCCGATGAAGGTGCCGCGCTACGAGTCGGTCGCGATCAAGGGCAACGGCGTCTTCGAGACGCTGCGCGGCATCTGCCGATTGGTGACGAACCAGCTGTAGCGCGGCACACGCTTCACTTCGGCTCCTTCGGTGTGATTACAACCATATCCTTTCCGGAACGGAAGGCTTATGCTTGTAATCCGGCTATGACTGGAAGCATACGATGGCGCACCTATCCTCACCATAACAGGTCCAAAGCGTGCGGCCTTGCCGCGCGTCGAGCGGCGCCGGCACCAGCGACTGAATAACCGCGCCGCGAACGCCCACCGGCCCACGCGGGAGCGCGAGCGGCGCATGCGCCGCTTCAAGAGCCCGGTCACGCCCAGCGGTTCCTCGCCACCTACGGCCCGATCGCCGCCCACTGCCGCCCGCGCCGCCACCGCCTCACCGCTCACGACCACCGCCGGACCAGGGCCGCACGCTGCGCCAGCCGGCGGGCCGTCACCGGCACCCCGGCCATGGCCTGACGCGCGGCGGCTTCCGGCGGCAGCCGGCCCTCGATCGCCCCACCGCTCGCCCTGGCAACTTAAGTTGACAATACCGTCGCAGGGAACCGGCTACGCACCGTCCCCGTCCGCCCGCGGCCAGCGCCACCGCGCGGCACTTGGTCGCTCAGGCTCCCGCGTCGGTAACCGCCCAGAGCGCGCGCAGCTCGGCGCAGCGGGCGAGCAACTCCGACAGCGTCCCCGTATCCACGACCCGCCCCGTGCGGAGCACGACGATCCGGTCCGCGCGGCGGAGCGCCGCGCGGCGGTGCGACACCGCCAGCACGGTGGCGTCCAGGTCGGCGCGCAGGCGGTCCCAGAGCAGCCGCTCGGTCGCCGCGTCGAGCGCCCCGGACAGGTCGTCACAGACCAGCAGGTCCGGTCGCCGCGCGAACATCCGCGCCGCCGCAACCCGCCGCACCTGCCCGCCGGAGAGCATGGCCCCGCGCGGACCCACCGGCGTGGCGAGCCCGCGCGCGAACCCGGCCACGTCGCGGTCGAGGACCGCCGCGTGCACCGCCGCCGCGAGCGCGTCATCCGGCAGGTCCAGGCCGAGGAGGATGTTCTCGCGCAGCGTGCCCGCGAAGAGACGCGGCTCCTGCGCCGTGAACGCGCTCCGGGGCGGCCGGAAGAAGGTCGCCGGATCCACCACCGTCCCGTTCCAGCGGATCGTGCCGCGCGCGCCGGGGAGCAGGCCGAGCAAGGCCAGCAGCGTCGTCGTCTTCCCCGCGCCGACGCGCCCGGTGATGACGGTGAACGAGCCCCGCGTCAGGGCCAGATCGACGTCGGCGATCCCGCGCCCGGTGTCGGGGTAGCGGTAGGTCAGCCCCGCGACCGCGAGCGTCTCCAGCGGGTCGGCCGCCCCCGTGGGGGCGTCGACGTGCGGCCCGACGAGCGCCCCCGGCGCCGCCCCGGGCAGCAGGGCCCGCAGGCGCGCGAGCGCCGCCCCGGCGGTGCGATAGCGGCCGACCAGGAGTCCGGCGCTCCCCGCGAGGCCGCCGGTGTAGTCGAGCAGGTAGAGGAAGAGCGCCACATCGCCGACGCCGAGCGTGCCCGCCCGCAGTTCGCGCCCGGCCAGGAGCAGGACCAGGCCGGTCCCCAGGGTCGACAGGTGGCCGTAGACCGAGGCGACCACCGCCGCGAAGAACGCCTCCCGCCGGGCGGCGCGGCGCCGCGCCGCGTCGAGCGGGCGGAGGCGCGCGACCAGCCGTTCGGTCGCCCCGGCGACCGCCAGCGCCTCGACCGCCCCGAAGGCCGCCCCCAGCAGGTCGACCACCCGTCCGGTGGCGTCGCGCGTCGCCGCGTACTCGGCGGCCGCCCGTCCCCCGGCGCGGCGGGCCACGAACGCGATCGCCACGAGGGGCAGGACGGCGCCCAGCGTCACGGTGACGCTCGCGGCGAGCATCAGCGCCAGCGCGGCGACGCCGAAGGCGGCGAGGGCGAGGGTGTTGCACGCCGGGTTGACCAGCGCGGCGACCGTGTCCGGCTCGTCGCGGAAGCGGTCGAGCGCCCCGGCGGGCGGGGCGGGCGCGCCGGGGCGCAGGAGCCCCGCCAGGAGATTGTGGCGCAGGGCCGCCGCGATGGCATGCTCGGCGACGGCCTGCGCGCGCGGGAGGCCGTGGAAGACGGCGACGCGCCCCAGCCCCGCCCCGACGAGCGCGGCCACGAGCGCCAGGAAGCCCCGGTCGTCGCCGGCGCCGCGCGCGGCCGCGTCGAAGAGGGCGCGCGTCAGCAGCCCGAGCGCCAGCGCCAGGGCGTAGACGAGGAAGAAGGCGAGCGCGGCCAGCGCGAACGCCCCGCGCCGCCCCCAGAGGATGCGGCGTAGCAAGGTGGCGGGACTCACGACGCCACCTCCCCCGCGTCCTCGCGCAGCAGGCGCGCGAACACCGACGTCGGGTCGGCGGCCAGCGCGGCCTGCGGGCCGGTCTCCACGACGCGGCCACCCTCCAGGATCAGGATCGCATCCGCGCGGCGCACGGCCGCGAGCCGGTGGACGATGACGATGGCGGTGCGCCCCGCCAGGAGGCGCGCGGTGGCCCGCTCGAGCCGGGCGGCCGTCGCCGGGTCGAGGCGTGCCGCCGCCTCGTCGAGGATGACCAGGCCCGGATCGCCCAGGCCGAGACGGGCCAGGGCGAGGAGCTGCGCCTCCCCGGCGGAGAGGCCCCCCCCGCCCGGCGGCAGCGCGGTGTCGAGGCCGTCCGGGAGGGCGCGGCACCAGGCACCCAGCCCGACGTCATCGAGGGCCGCCAGCAGCCGCGCGTCCGGCACGTCGTCGGCGAAGAGGGTGAGGTTGTCGCGGACGGTGGCGGCGAAGAGCCGGACCTCCTGGGTGGCGACCCCGACCCGCGCGCGGAGCGCGGCCTCCCGCACGGTGTCCAGGGCGACGCCGCCGAGGCGGATCGTCCCCGACTGCGGCGCGTACAGGCGCAGGAGGAGGCGGGTCAGCGTCGTCTTGCCGCCGCCGGTGCGGCCCAGGACCCCGAGGGTCTGCCCGGGGGCGAGCGCGAACGCGATGTCGCGCAGGACCGGCTCGGCGGGGTCGTAGCCAAAGGTGACCCCGGCGACCGCGACCGCGAGCGGGCCGTCGGGGAGTGCGGCGGTCCCATCCGGGATGGCGGGAGCCGTCTCAAGCAGCGCGATGATGCGCGGGACGACGGCCGCGGCGACCTGCACCTGCGCGACCTCCCCGCCGAGGCGCGCGAGCGGGGCGAAGAGGGTGGTGGCGTAGGCGTAGACGAGCGCGAGGGTGCCGACGGAGAGGTCGCCGCGCCGGGCGAGCGCGCCGCCGAGCCCGAGCGCCAGGGCGGTGCCGACGACGAAAAGCACGCCCAGGGCGTCCCGGGGCGGGGCCGAGTCCCGCCAGGCCCGCGCCTCCGCCGCGCCGAGCGCGCGTTGCACCACGGCGAGCCGCGCCAGGGTCGCGCCGACCGCGCCATTCGCGCGGAGATCGAGGGCACCCGCGAGGCGCTCCTCGGCGAAACCGAGCAGGGCCGCGCGCGCCGCGCGCGCCGCGTCCCAGGCCGCCACCCCGGCCCGGCGCAGCGCCGCGAGGGCCAGGAGGGCGGCGAGCGCGAAGGCGGTGAACGCCGCCCCGAGCCGCGCGTCCGTGCGCCAGAGCGCGATCAGGACGCCGCCCAGGAGGAGGAGATTGCCGAGCACCTGCAGCACGAGGCGCGAGAAGAGGTGCGCGAGGGCGCGCACATCGCCGTCCGCGCGCTCGATCAGCGCGCCGGGGGTCTGCGCGTGGTGGAAGGCGAGGTCGAGGCGCAGGCAGTGGGCGACGAGGTCGGCGCGCAGGGCGACCGTCGCTGCCCAGCCGAGATCCTCGGCCACGGCGGTCGCGGCGAGTGCCGCCAGGTAGGCCGCCAGGGCCGCCCCGAGGTAGCGGGCCGCGGCGGTGGTCGGGTCCGGGGCGCCGGGACCGGCCAGGGCGGCGTCGATGCAGGCCCGCAGGAACTGGGGGGCGACGAGCTGGAGGCCGAGACCCGCGCCGAGCAGGGCGGCCAGGATGAGCATGCGCGCCGCGTGCGGGCGGAGATAGCGCGCCAGGAGGGTGCGATAGCGACGGAGGGACATCGGGCGATCCTTTCCCGAGGCCCCCGCCAGCCTCCGAACACCACACGACATGCGTGCGCAGGCCATGTGCAGGCGCACCGAAGCACCCTCGGGGCATGCCCGCGGTGGACCGGTCGCGCACACGGGACGGCCCTGGGCCGCCCTGCAGCGACGTATGTATCGCCAGGTTCGGGGATTTAGCGGGGGCCGAACACGCTCACGGCAGCATCCGACACAGCGGTGGTGCGGCAGAGCGGTTCGGGGAGGTGGTTGCGGATCGCCGGGATCATGGTGCTTACCTCTACGCGATGATGGCCACGAGCCCCACTATGCCACCTGCGGGCCCGGAATGCAAGGACAACAGCGCCCTTCCAGCGCCATGACCGTCACGTGGTCAAACACCTGTGCGATGGTACCGTCGATGTGATCACCGCTGATCACATCGAGCGCTTGGCCGAACGCTTTTCCCATGGGATGATCCGCGCGCGTCGGCGCATGGGGCGAAGACGCGGACCGCCGGATCGGCCACGGCCTCGCTGATCGCGTGCGCGACACGACATGCGGGTCGCGCGCCCTGCCGCCCGACATCCCTGCCCCTCAGTCGACGGAGACGACCCGCCCGTCGGGATAGGCAACGCGGAGCAGGCGGGGCGACCCGCCGCTCGCGCGTCGCCGCCGCACCTCGCTGGCTGGCATCGTGTCGAAGGTGACGACATCGTCCGCGTCGTCCGGTCCCCACGCCGCGCCCCACTCGACGGGCGGATCGGGATCGCCCCCCGCCCGTCCGCCCCGTAGCCGCTCGTACGCGCGCCGGATCGCCCACGCCTGGCGCGCCTCGATCGGGAGGGGCGGGAACGCGACCGGGCGCTCCACCACGTACACCGGCTCGCCCCACGCCGCAGCCTGCGCCCACGCCGCCCGGGTCGCCGCCAGGAGGGTCGCCATCGCGGCCCTCAGTTCTGGGCGTCGCGCCGGTCGGTATCCTCCGGCCAGCGGGTGTGCGGGCGCAACCCGACGATCGCGCCAT
>JAABUU010006707.1_pt1 | contig 12205 bp, 9 predicted proteins | sample 5559301 | NCBI WGS metagenome assembly JAABUU01 (sample SAMN10711884, study PRJNA513360) | rock metagenome | isolation source: Antarctica rocks | place: Antarctica: Victoria Land, Richard Nunatak white
GTGCGCATTGCTGTTGCCGATGCCGCCCCGCTGCTGCAAGCCCGCGCCGATTGGGTGACCCCGCGCGCGGGCGGACGCGGGGCGGTGCGCGATGCCATTGATTACATCCTCACCGTGCAGGAGCGCTACGAAGAGGCAGTGGCGGCCTATCTTGCGCGTGAGCAGGCGCGCTCTGCCGTCATTTCCGGCTAATAGGCTCTACTCGCCGCCGCCGCCCATAACCCCATGCCGCCCTTGTAATAACCCCATGCTTACCCTGCACGTTCTGCATACCAACGATTACCACAACCATCTTTCGCCCCGGCAGGCGGAGTTTATACGCCAGACCAAAGCCGGCCTGCCCCATGCGCTTTTGCTGGATGCCGGGGATGCGGTCTCGGCGGGCAATATCGGCGTCCGGCCCGGCGGGGAGCCTATTTTAACCCTGATGGGCGAAACGGGGTACGATGCCATGACCCTGGGCAACCGCGAGTTTCATGTGGCTGATTCGCTGCTGCGCCTGAAGATCGGCAAGGCTTCGTTCCCCATTTTGTGCGCCAACATGCGCTGGCGTGACGACCAGGGCGACCCGCTGCCTGTCCAGCCCCACCTCGTGAAGACCCTGCCCGACGGCCTGCGTGTCGGCGTTTTCGGCGTCACTGTCCCCATGGTCACCCCGCGCATGAGCGCGCGCCTTGTCAGCGCGTTTGTCTTTGACGACCCGGTAGCCGCCGCCCGCGCGCAGATTGACCTGCTGCGCCCGCAGGTGGACATTCTCATCGCCCTGACCCACACGGGCCTGCGCGACGATGAGCGTCTCGCCCACAATGCCCCCGAGCTTGACCTGATTATCGGCGGGCATTCGCATGTCGTGCTGCCCGCGCCGCAAAGCGTTAGCGGCGTCCCAATCGTGCAGGGCGGCTGGTACGGGCACTATCTGGGCCATGTGCGCCTGGAATACGAGCCGGGGCAGCGGCCCACCGTGACCGGGCATCTGCTGTCCCTGGAAGACCTGCCGCCCGCCTGAGCGCGCCTGAAAGTTGATAAGAGGCCCCCCGCCCCAAGTTTGGGGGCTTTCCCCGCGCTTTTCACAGGCATTTTCACGGCGTTCCTAGGGCATACCAACGACGGAACAAAACCGTCCGTCGTTGATACGGGCTTGCGACACGCTTGCACAGCCGAAGCAATGCCGAGGCCATACGCAGGCAATTCTTGTTTGTGACGCAGGCAATTCTTATTTGTAGGGTATTGTGTACCCGTGCTTGCTTTTGCCTTGTTTCTGATCATGGCTTGGATTGCCACGGCAAGCGGGGGGCAGATGGCCCGTCTGCTCCGTCTGCCGACGGACGCCTCGCGGCTGGAGCGCGGCTTGGTTGCTTATGCGCTGGGGCTGGGATTGCTGGCGTATGGCATGCTCGCGCTGGGCCTGGCGCACGGGCTGTCTCCCCTGGGCGCGGGCCTGCTCCTCGTTGTGCTGGCCGCTGCGGGGGGACGCGAGCATGCGCGCTTGGGACGCGCTTTGCGCCTGCGGGCTAGTCGCGGCATGCAGGGGCCGCGCTGGGGGTGGGCTGTGGCGGCGATTCTGGCGGTGTACGCGCTGGCAAGCCTCGCGGGCGTTTATTCCCCCCCGACTTCGCTGGAATGGGACAGCCTCGCCTACCACCTCGCCGACCCGAAGATTTACATTCAGGCCCACCGCCTTGTGTATTTGCCGTGGGAAAGCCACTCCAATTTTGCGTTCACAGCGGAAATGTGGTACACGGCGGGGCTGCTGCTGGGCGGGGTTCCGCTTGCCAAATGGTTCCACTTTTCCTGCGCGCTGGGCGCGTGCCTGGCGATTTATGCGCTGGGACGCCGCCATCTCGGCGCGACAATTGGAGTGTGGGGAGCCGTGCTGTTTGCCTCCACGCCGCTGGTGTTCTGGGAGGCGGGCACGGCATACAGCGACCTGGCGACGGCGTTTTTTGCGACATTGACACTGCTGGCCCTTGCCAATGCGTTGTCATCGCTGGTGGCTGACAACTTGGGAGGGGCAGCACCCCCTGTCTTTTTCAGCCCCTGGCTCCCGGTTTCGGCGGCGCTGATGGGGCTGACGCTCAGCACCAAAGCCACGGCGTTGTCTCTCTTGGCACTGCTGGCTTTGGGGCTGATTTACGTGCTGCGGCGCGTGGCAAAACAGCCGTGGGGCAGGGGACTGCGCACTGCCCTCGCGTGGGCGGCGCTGGCCCTGCTGGTCGGGTCGCCGTGGTATGTCAAGTCCGCCGTTTTGACACGCAACCCCGTGTACCCGTTTTACTCGCAGGTGTTCGGAGGGCGCTACTGGAACCGGGTCAATGCCGCCGCTTACGATCAGTCCAATGCAGACTTTGGCATGGGGCGCGAGCCGGACAAGCTGCTGCTGGCCCCCTGGAACTTAACCATGTTTCTGACGCCGGGCCGTCCGCTGCCGCCGCGCGCCCAGGCACCGGAAAAGCAGTCGTTCAACGACCATCAGTTCCCGACCATGCTGCTCACGCCGGTTTTGCTCGGCGCGCTGTTCTTTCCCTTGTTCGGCTTGCCCGCCTCGCGCCGCGTCAAAGCGTTAGGGGCGTATGCGCTGGGCGGCGGATTGTTCTGGTTTGCGACGGCCCAGCATGTCCGCTACCTGCTGCCTATGCTGCCGGTCTTGTGCCTGCTCGCGGCGTGGGCGCTGGCGCAGGCAGTCGCGGCCCGGTGGCGCGCGGGGTACGCGCTGGCGGCTTTGGGTGCGGGTTCGCTGGCCCTGTCCGGCGTAATTGCCGCCAACCTCCTGCGCGCGCAAGGGCCTGTTGCCGTGGGGCTGACATCGCGGGCGGCTTATCTGGACGCCAACGAGCCGACGTATCCCGCTATGGAGTTTATTAACACCCGCCTGCCGCGCAGTGCCAAACTGGTCTTTTACGGCAATCCATTAGGCTTCTATTGCGACCGTCCCTATCTTTGGGGCGAGGCGCTCCACAGCGCGTATGTGCCGTATGCGCAGATGCACTCGGCGGCGGACCTGCGGGCCTGGTACGCCGGGCACGGCATCACGCACGTTTTGGTAGACCCGCAAAACTTTGGCTTTGCGCCGGGCGACACATGGACAGGCTGGGTGTATCAGCTCACCGCCGGGAGCAGCGCGCCCGTGTTCTCTCGGCACGGCGTGCAGATTTACGCCCTTCCGCCTGCGAGGTAACCTTTATGCCGCGCCGCCGTTCCCCTTCTCGTGCCCCTGACGTTCCCCGCACCCCTGTTTGGGCAGCCCCAGACGTCCACCGCGACGCTGGCATGACTGCCTCTGACGCCGAACTGCCCACGTTCAGCCCGCGCGCTGCAAAAGCCGTGCTGGCTGTGTTGATCGCCTTGTTTCTCGCGCTGGGCTGGATGTACAGCCTGCGGACGCCCGCCGCCACCGCCGACCAGCACAACCCAGATGAAAACGCGCACATGCTGTATGTCGCCTCGCTTGCGTCCGGGCATCTGCCTGTCTTCCGCGCGGGCGAGGCGAACTATGAGGCGCATCAGCCCCCGCTCTACTACGCTTTGTGCGCGCCGGTCTACGCAGCCGCCCGGCACGCTGGCCCCGAAACTGCCACGCGCGCCGTGCGGGGTGTTTCGCTGCTTCTGGGGGCCGCCCTTGTCGTGGCGGCGTTTTTGTGCGTGTGCGCCCTGTTCCCCGCGCAGCTGCTTGTCGCGCTGGGCACGGCGGCGTTTATCGGGCTGCTGCCCATGAACCTTGCCCTGTCCGCCTCAGTCAGCAATGACGCATTGACCAATTTGCTAATGGCGCTCGCCTTGTGGCGGCTGGCGCGGGCGGCGCAGGACGCGGGACAGTTCGCCCACGCGCCGCGCCTGCTGTGGCGGCACGCGCTTGTTTTGGGCTTATTGATCGGCATCGGCATCTGGACAAAGACTTCCACATTGCTGCTGCTGCCGACTGTGGCGTGCGCGTGCTACTTTCTGGTCAAGCAGGGTCTGGTTTTAGCAAGGGACGGGGGACGGCTGGCCCTGGTTTCGCTGGGCGTGGGCGTGCTCCTGGGTGCGCCGTGGCTGCTGCGCAACCAAGTCTTGTACGGCGACCCGCTGGCCCAGCACCTGTTTGAAACGGCGTTCGGGAACACGGCTCAGGCCCCCGACCTGATACGCTACGTGTTCGGCGGCTCCATGGGCGCGTACCTGGCAGGCGTCGCGCGCTGGACATTTGCCTCATTCTGGGGCGTCTTTGACTCCATGCGCGTGTTCTGGGGACAAGACCCGCACGGGCATCCGCCGTCGCCCGCCCAGCCCTTGCCGTCCCTCTACGTGCTGCTTGTGCTGTGCTGCCTGGCTTCCGGCGCGGGCTTGTGGATGCTGGCGCGGCGCAAGCACGTTTGGACACCTGCGCAGTCGGCAATGCTGCGCGTGCTGGTCGCGCTGGCCGGGCTGGCGCACCTGCGCTTTGTGCTGGTTTTCTTCCAGGCGCAGGGCCGTTACTGGTATCCCGCCCTGCTGCCGCTGGCCCTGTTTTTCGTGCTCGGCCTGCGCGGACTGGCCGTGCGCCCCGCTGCGTTTCCCCTTCTGCTTGGCCTGATGACGGCTGGCCTGCTCCTGTTAAACATAGACACACTGGCATTTGTGCTTTTGGCACGTTTTATGCAATAGTGGTTCATGCAGGCGAACGATGCGGGCGGAATTGGGTATAAAGCACTGCGGACGGTGTTTGGCAGACTGGCGATCTGCACCGCCCTGCTTGGCCCATTCGTCTAGCCCGGCCCAGGACGCCGCGCTTTTCGGCGTGGAAACCGGTGGTTCAAATCCCCGATGGGCTACGCATTTCCCTTGAAAGTGAGACTGAAACTATGATGCCTCGTTTTGCATGGATGACGGCGGGGTTCGCACTGCTCGCTTTGAGCGGCGCGGCACAGGCGCAGACCGTGATTACCTCCCGCCCTGCAACAGGCGTGGCGAGTGCGCCTGGCCTTACGGGGGCCTTCTATTTCACCAATGGCGCTCCCATTACCACAGTCAGCATGGCGCAGGATTATATGGCCGCCCATGCGCAGACTGGCTCGTTCACGGCAACCGAGGCGGGCATTACCGGCTCAAACAATGGGTTTGGCTACTCCGCGCACGACACCGACTCCGCCCGAGACTTCCTGCAGGTGGGCGGTGACGGCGCGTCCTACTCCGGCCCCACCACCACATTGGGCGACGGCATCTTTGACTTTCAGGGCTACCTCAACGTCACAAGTGCGGGCACGCTGCAATTTTCCACCTTTAGCGATGACGGCTCCGTCCTGTTTATTGGCGGGCAGCAGGTGGTGCTTAATGACGGCGTCCATGCGGACACCATGGTCAATGGCTCCGCGACATTCACGCAGGCGGGCTTGTATCCGCTCGACTTGATCTACTTCAACCATGTCGTGCCGAGCAGCTCAGGCAGCAGTGCGTTGGAGGCAAGTTTTGGGGGCGCGCATCTTGCACAGCTCGCGCCGGCCCCAGAACTATCTGGCAGCATCGGCTTTTGTGTGGGCCTGCTCGGACTGGGCGCGCTGGGTCTGCGTGCCCGCCGCCGTGCTGCTGCGCCCTGTGTTTCTTCGCGCCTGGCATGACTGCGCATCAGACGCGCGTCACACGCGCCTTTACCCTGATTGAGATGCTGGTTGTCATCGCTGTAATCGCGCTGCTTGCCGCCTTGCTGTTCCCGGTCTTTGCGCAGGCGCGGGCCAAAGCACGCCAGACTGTCTGCATCTCTAATCTGCGGCAGATTGGGCTGGCCGTGGAGCAGTACGCCTCCGACCACGATGACACGCTCATGCCTGGCACCCTGCTGCCCGCTCCCGGCGCCAGCGGCAACCCGCAGTATGCCGGGTGGGCGGGCTTGTGCAACACTTATGCCCGCGCGCCGGGCATCTTCCGCTGTCCGGCTTCTGCCGCTTCTAACGCGGACTCCAGCACTCCTCCGCTCTCGCTGGTATCTTACTTCTTCAACTTAAACCTCGCAGGCGTAGAAGCCCCCGCCGGCATGCCCCGCGCCCAGCTTTCGGCACCCTCGGCTACGGTGCTGGTGGCGGAAACCTCGGAAGGGCTACCCGGCATCTACGTCCCTTTTGGGCAGCCGGAGGAAGCGGTCTCGCCGTTCGCCAACTCCTTTGTCGCAGTCGTTCCATCGGCCAGCCGCCACCAGGGCGGGCGCTGCTTTCTGCTGGCGGACGGCCATGTGAAATGGCTGCGGGCCGAGGCGGTCAGCGTGGGAACCACGGCGCAGGCCGCCTCGCCATTGGCTTTGCCGCCCGGCATGTCTGCCACGTTCGGCTATCGCTGAGACTTTGTGCCACCCATGGCAGCCTTTAGACATAACGCTGACACTGCGCCGTTATCGCAGCGTCAGCGTTGTTTTTTGATCGGCGCAGCGCTGTCACCGCCAGCCGGAGAACTCGGTTCCGTACATCAGGCAACTGTCTATAGAAGCAATAAGCGGCAGGCCATCTTGATATAACCCGTCCTGCATGGCTTTGTACTGCGGGTCGGTGTGGAAGGCCGCCCAGGCACGGTCGCGGTGGGCCAAGTTTTCAAAGACCAGCATGTAGGTCAGGCGCGGGGAGACGCCAATCACTGTTGTCCAATAGCCCATCGTGAACATATCATGCGACTGCATAGAAGCCGCACCCTGCTGCCCGAACCAGTCCGACGTCTGTGCCAGCTTGCGCGATTCGTCAAACGCTAATGTGCGCAGCTCAAAGATGCCGCCTGATAGCCGTGAAGGCTGGTTGTTATGGCGCGGCTGAAACGAATACGGCGTGGGCCGCAGGATGGTGTTGGTGATTGCGCGAACAGGGTTGTAGCCTGCCTGCGCATTGCTGTCGGCGCAGGCCTTTTGCCACTCGGCATCCGCCTCAAACTCGCCCCAAAGCTGCTCGCGCTGAGCCAGGTTTTCCCACGCCAGCATGTAGGTCATTCGGGGGCTTTGCCCAATGAATACCCACCAAAACCCGACCGCTTCAATGCCGATGCGTTTCCAGAGAGGCAGCGCATGCTGCTCAAATCGCGCGTCCAAAACATACTGCGCGCGGCTGCTGACCAGGTCATAATGCCGAAGCTCGTAAAGCATCTGCCATTCTTTCTTCTGCCCAAAACAGAGCAATCATTCCTAAAAATATCTGGGGGGTACAAGGTCAAAGTTCCCATTTGCGGGCGTGTTGTAAACGCCGGGCTTCAGGCTTGCGCCGGTATGAAAAGCGCGTACCAACGACGGAACAAATCTGTCCGTCGTTGGTACGCGCTGGAAACGCCAGAAAAACGCCTCCGCTCTGCCGGCGCGAGGCGCGGGCCGCCGTGCTAATCGCTTTTCGCTTCGCCCGCCTCGCGCACCGGCAAACGGAAGTAAGCTTGCAGCATGGCCCGTGCCACCTTGCCCGCGGTATCGGCGCCATGCCCGCCATGCTCCACCACGGCGGCAATGGCGATGGTAGGGTGATTGTACGGCGCGAAACAAATAAACCAGCCGTGCGTTTTGGCATTGCCGTGCATCTGAGCCGAGCCGGTTTTGGCGGCGACCGCGACCTCCCTAAAGTTCACCACTTTGCCTGTCCCGCGCGTCACTGTCATGCGCATGCCGCGGCGCACGTCTTCCATATTCTGCGGGCTGACCGGGACATGGCGCACCAATGTCCGCGCGTTGGCAAACAAAACCCGGCTGGTATTGCCAGAGGTGATTTTCTGGACAACATAGGGGCGCAAAACGTCGCCGCCATTGGCAAGTGTCGCGGCCACGCGCGCCATTTGCAGCGGGGTGGTTAAAACATCGCCCTGCCCAATAGACATGTGCAGGGTGTCGCCGCCGAACCACTGGGTGAACGCAGGCCCATTGCGCGCAAAGCGCTTGGCTTTCCAGGCGGGAGACGGGATAGAGCCGATGTCTTCCGAAGGAAGGTCAATGCCGGTTTTCTCGGCAAGCCCAAAGGCTTTGGAGTAATCGGAAATGGCATCCGGCCCGATGCGCTGGCCCGCCACATAGAAAAACACGTCGCACGAAACCGCGATGGCTTTGTAAAAGTCGGTTTCGCCATGGGTCTGCCAGCAGCCGAAGCGCGCCCGACCGAGATGGTACGAGCCGGTGCAGTCCACGGCAGAATGGGTGGTAATCGCGCCGGTTTGCAGGCCCGCTGCGGCGACGATAGGCTTGAACGTGGAGCCGGGCGGATACATGGCATCAGTGGTGCGGTCTAAAAGGGGGTGGTCGGGGCTGGTGCTCAGCGCTGTCCAGTTCGGGGTGTTGATGCCGGTGGCAAACAGGCCGGGGTCAAAGGTCGGGGCGGACGCCATAGCAAGCACGGCCCCGGTCTGGGGGTTGATGGCGACAGCGGCCCCGACAAAGTGGCGGCGGCGTAGGACAGCCTCGGCAGCGGCCTGCACGCGGGCATCCAGGGCCAGCATCACCGTGCCGCCAGGCGCTGCCGAGGCCGTGTTCATGGTGCGCACGCGGCGTCCCCGCGCGTCAATCTGCACGTCGGTTCCGCCGGGCGTGCCGTGCAGGAACGACTCGTACTGGCGCTCCAAACCCGTCTTGCCCAAAAAGTCATCGGTAAAATAGTCCGCGTCTTTGCCTTGCTGTTTGAGTTGTTTCCAGTCATCGGCATTGACGCGGCCCATCGTGCCCAGCAGTTGTGCCGCCAAACATTTGTGGGGATACCAGCGCACGGGTTCGGGGCTGGTGCTGACGCCGGGCAGGAAAGGGCGGTTTTCCTCAATCTGCGTCACCACTGTCATGGACACATCGCCCATCACGCGCTGCGGGTCATCTTGGTTCTGGCGGCTGGCCTGGATAGTCTGGCGGATGTCGTCAGGGGCTGCCCCCAGCAGCGCGGCGAGGCGTCCCAGCACAGGCGCGTTCTTGAGGACATCGGGGGTGGCATAAACGGCAAAGCGCGAGCGGTTGGCGGCAAGCAGCGCGCCGGTGCGGTCTACAATAATGCCGCGCGGCGCGCGCGAGCGGATGTGCCGTGCCTGGTTGGCATCGGCCAGGGCGCGGAAGTCATCGCCGTGCGCGATTTGCAGAAACCACAAGCGCGCCACAAGCGCGGCAAACAGCAGAGCGATCAGCGCGCCAAACAGGCGGGCGCGCACGACAAAGGCCCGCTCATCGTCACCAGGCGACGGAGCGGGCGAGGAAGAGGGGGTGCGGGGCAGCGTTATCATGGGGGTGCGGGGCGAAGATTATAAAACCAGAAGATTAGGGGCGAGGGGATTAGGCGAAAAGCTTAATGCTCTCCGGGCGGGGGGGCATACATGTGGCTGTAGCGGTGCGGCTCGGCCCCTTTGGCATAGGTCTTTTCCACCACTTCCGGCGTCCACTGGGTGGCGCGCAGGCCGTCCTCCGGGTTGATGCGCACGGTGACATAATCCGTGCCGGCGCGGGCACGGGCATGGCGTCGCGGGGCAGGCGAGGCATTTGTTCCGGCATTGCTGTCGCCGGAAGAATTACCAGGGGAGTTGGAGGACGGATCGCGCCGCGTGCGGGGCGCAGAGGGGGAGGGCGTGCTGTCCGTGGATGGTGCGCTCAGGGTCGTGCTCATGCCGTTAGACGTGTCGGCACTAGGGGAAGCAGAGGTATCCGAGTTATTCCCCATGCCTGTGTTTGTCGTGGTGCCTGCATCGGCGGGCGCACTGTCGGCAGGCTGGTTATCGGCAGAGCCATTGTACTGCGCGCGCTCTTCGGCACGACGCCGCCTGCGCTCGGAGCGGGTGCTGCGAAATGGATCAGCGGGCGGGGGCGGAGCGATGGGGGCAGTAACAACCGCAACCGGCTTCGCTTTGGTATGGTTACGGGCGGCTTCCTTGGCCTCGGCGGCCTGGAAGACAGGCGCAGCCTTCAGCATAAAATTGCGCCAGATAGGAGCGCAGACTGTTGACCCCCAGGCATTGCCTTCCATCTCCGCGCCATACGAGTCTTGCCCTGTTTTGGCATTGTGCAGGGGATGCCCTGCCCACACGGCACACACTAAGTTCTTATCGTACCCAACAAACCAGACATCCTTGTGGCCCTGCGTAGTGCCGGTCTTGCCGCGCGCTTCGGGCACGTCGCCGACCACTTTGCCCGTGCCGTCTGTGACGACGGCGCGGAGCATATCGTCTACCTGGCGCACAGTGCTGGGCTGGAGCACATGGGTTTCAATAGCGGGCGGAATATCTTCAATCGTGTGGTCGTTGGCATCGGCCAAACGCGTGAACGGCGTCGGCACGGGGTGGTTGCCGCCGTTTGCGATAGTGGCATACACATCGGCCATCTCTAGGGGCGTCACTCCACTGGAGCCGAGGGCCAGAGACAGCACCGGGTCGAGGGGCGAGTCCACGCCCATGACGTGGGCATAGCGGACGACAGCCTGTGCGCCGACTTCCTTCAGCACCTTGACGGCGGGAACGTTGACCGACTGCGCCATGGCATCGCGCAGCGTGCGCCGCCGGTAGCTGTAGCCGTTGTCATCGCGGGGCGTGTAGGGCTTGCCGCCGGTTTGGTAGGTGACAGGCGCATCCAGCACGGTGGTGTTCTCGCTCACCACATGGCTGTCTATCGCTGCCGAGTACACAACGGCCTTGAATGATGAGCCGGGCTGCCGCCTAGCCTGCGTCACGATGTTGAACTGGTTCTTGTTGTAGTCCGTGCCGCCTACCATGGCTTTGATCTCGCCGGTCTTGGGGTCAAGGGCCACCAGGCAGCCTTGATTGGGGCCACGCCCACTGACATTGGCAATGCCTTGGCGCAGAGCGTCCTCGGCGATTTGCTGCATGGGCCAACTCAGCGTGGTATAGACACGCAGGTTGCCGCGCTCCAAATAGTCTTTGCCATACTTGTGCTGCAGCTGATCGGCGACATAGTTGACAAAGAAAGGCGCGTGGTACACCTGGCTGCCCTGCTTGGGCGGATGCGGAGCGGCGAGGTGAATATACTCGGCCTTGGCCTGTGTCCACTGCTGGGGCGTAATATAGTGCTGCTCGTACATGTTGTCCAGCACACGGTTGCGCTGGGCCTCGGCGGCGTCTTTGTCTTTGTAGGGCGAGACGTCGCGAGGGCGGTTGGGCAGGCCTGCCAGCAGCGCGCACTGGGCCAGGTCAAGCGCTTTGACATCCTTGCCGAAGTACGTCTGGGCGGCGGCCTGAACCCCATACGCCCCGCTGCCGTAGTTGACCTGGTTCAGGTACATCTCCAGGATGTCTTGTTTGGTGTAGTTCTTTTCTATCTGGGCGGCGACCAGCATCTCGTGCAGCTTGCGCCCCAGAGTTTTTTCTCTGCCCAGGCCCTCAATGCCCATGTTGCGGGCAAGCTGCTGGGTGATGGTGCTGCCGCCTTCGCCGTGCAGGTCGCGGCTTTTGATGTTGCGGCCCAACGCGCGCAGGATGCCCTGGAAGTCTACGCCCGAGTGCGTGTAAAAGCGCTTGTCTTCAAACGCAATGGTGGCGTCCTGCAAGTCTTTGGGGATTTGGTCGATGGGCACCACCTGCCGGTTTTCCACATACATCTTGGCAAGCAGAGTGCCGTCGGACGAATAGATGAGCGTGCGCCCCGGCGGGTCAAACGTAATGTCTATAGACGATGGGGCATTGCGCAGTTGCAGCCCAAAGCAGACCATGAATGTGATAATAGCAACCAGCACCAGCAGCGTCAGTGCCTGGAACAAGGTGACTACGCCCTGCCAAAATGGCGAGCGTTTGCGCCGGACAGGGCGTCGTTTGCCCTGCCGCGTAGGGGAAGGGGTTGGCCCGCGTCCGCCGCCTGTGTCCAATCTTCTAGGTGTGCCTGTGGTTGCCATAGTGTGTCTTTCATTATGCGCTTGGCAGGGGCTTTTGTCAAGCAGAGGAACGGGCGGGCGTGGTGACCGTTGGAAGGGTCAGGAATTGCACCTGATTACAGCTACTCTCCGCAGCCTACTTATCCAAGTTCATAAGCACTTCCACAAACAGCCCGCAATCTCCACTTGACGTGTCTCCATCGTGAGGCCACGCTCCGCGCGTACCTCCAAACACAAACTATCGGTCTTTACTCGGCAAACTTATACACAGGCGTTTCCAAAACACGCACCGGCTTCTGCTTGGCCCACACCATTGCCTGAAGACGCTCCACCGTTTCCGGCGAAAACAACTGTTCCCCGGTCACCTCGGAGACGCGCGCCGGAACATTCTCAATCACAAACAGCTTGCCGTCCATCTCCAAAACATAGGTGATGCTCTGTTCCGTGAACTGCTCCCCAAG
>JAABUU010006716.1_pt1 | contig 12197 bp, 15 predicted proteins | sample 5559301 | NCBI WGS metagenome assembly JAABUU01 (sample SAMN10711884, study PRJNA513360) | rock metagenome | isolation source: Antarctica rocks | place: Antarctica: Victoria Land, Richard Nunatak white
GTTCACCGGCACCTCGCCAACGCGCCGCGAAGGCGCAAACCTCACATCCGATATCCCGTCCACGACCTATTTTAGCGCCTATGCCCCGTTGCCGCCCCTCCTGCCACCAGGCCTTGAGCAGCCCCAGCAGGTCAGCCGAGAGCAGGGCATGGCGACCGCGGCCGCCCTTGCCGCGCTCGCCGACGATGAGCATGCGCTTGCTATCGATGTCGCCGACCTTGAGCGACGCCACCTCGGCCACGCGCAGCCCGGCACCATAAGCGACGGACAGTGCGGCGCGATGCTTGAGGCAGGTCGTCGCCGCCAGCAGGCGCGCGACCTCTTCAGGGCTGAGCACGACCGGGAGTTTGCGCGGATAGCGCAAGCGGATGAGCTTGCGGGCGAGGTCCGGCCGGTCGACGGTGTGGTTGAAGAAGAACCGCAGCGCGGCCACGGTGCTGTTCATTGCTGGCGCGTTCATGCCCGTTCGGACTGCTGGATCTGGAACCGGCGGATGTCCTCGGCTGTCGCCGTGCTCGGCGAGCGCCCGAGGAAGGCGGCGAAACCGGCGATGGTGCGCAGGTAGTCCTTGCGGGTCTTGTCGGTGAACCCGCGCACGGTCATGTCCGCGATGAAGCGCTCACGAAGGGTGCCGGCCGTTGCAGGAGAGAGATGGATCATGGGGAGTTCCTCTGGATCGGGGAGCTCCCAGGGTCGGCTCGGGCCTGGGCCCGCTCAAATCATGCGCGTCTCTTGACGACCAACGACCTCACGTGCCGCAACCACCAATCCCGCGATAGCGGGTTCGTCCATCGGCCAACTCTCGAAAGCGCAACACGACACGTCTGACGGGGGAAGCGGTTATCCTGGCGGGTGGGAGGCGTGGGCCTCATGGGGCGTCCTCGGGGAACGCGGTGGTTCGATACCGCGCCATAGCCATGCGGCAGTAAGCGCCAGCAAGGCGGTGGCAGCGGCGTTGGCGCAGGTGATGGAATCCCAGCCGCCGCGAAGGCCGGGACCGAACAGGCGGACGAGCAGGGGGCCCACGATCTGACCAGCGGCAAAGGCCATCGTCATCCGTGCCAGCAGTGGCGTGGGGTCGGAGGGGCGTGCTTCACGCGCTAATTGGAGGCCAGCCATGGTGGCGACCATGAAGGTTCCGCCGACCAGCACGGCGGAGGCGCCCACAGCCCAGAGAGCCTCCGTCGCTACGGGAAGGGCAGTGCCGAGGGCCATGACGGCCTGGGCCAGTGCCCAGACGCGTCGGCGTGGCCATCCCGACAGCCATCGGGCGCTCACCGCGACGGACACGGTCGCGGCCAGCCCAAAGAGTGGCCACGCGAGGCCGAATACCAGCGGGTTTGACACCTGCTGGCGAGCCATAACGGGCAAGAAGGTTGCTGGCACGATATAGCCGAATCCGGATACGCCGTAGCACAGCACCAGCGAGAAGGGGTTGCGCCCCTGGCCGGCTATGGTCGTTGGTGGCGCCGGGGGTGGAAGCGCGCGCTCCAGTCTCCGCAGGCCCATGACCACGACAACTGCGGCGGCAGTGGCGACGATCCCCAGTTCCAGCCACAGCCAATGCGCGGGCTGCCATCCGCCAAGCCAGGCAAGCGTGCCAGACAGCGCGATGCCAAAGCCTACTCCGGTGTAGATCCAGGCTCCCAGGTGTGACGCCTGCCGTCGGGCTAGTTCGGCCAGGATAACGCTACTGGCACAGATCAGAGCCCAGGCGCTGAAGACACCCGCGGTAGCGCGCAGCACGAGGCCGACAGGAAGGGCGGCATGGGACCCGAGTGCGAGAGTCGTCAGCGCGACACCCACGAGGGACCACCGCAATCCACCTACGGGGTTTGCTCTCAGCCATCGCGCGGTTGCGGCCCCCATAAGATAGCCCATGTAGTTCGCCGCCGCCCATGCAGCACCTGCGGGGGCACCCACACTGCCGTCCCGCAGCATCAATGGCAAAAGCGGCGTGAAGGCAAAGCGGCCGATCCCCATGGCCGCGGCAAGGGCCAAGATACCGATGCCGACGACAAGCCATGTCGGACAGGGCTGCTCATCGGAAAGGCCGGCGTTGTGTGTCATGGGCAGGTCGACGTAACGTCACCTGGACTGTGTTGAAAACTGAATTGTTAAGAAGCATAGTTCTTATTATGAGAACTATGGATCTGGACGATTTGTACGTCTTCCGCTGCGTGGTCCGAGAGGGCGGTGTCACGCGAGCGGCGCAGCGGCTGTGTCGTGTTCCGTCCAACGTCACCACGCGCATCAAGCAATTGGAGGGACGGCTCGGTGTCGCCCTGTTCCGTCGTCAGGGGCGCGGTCTTGTACTCACGACTGCGGGTAACACGCTGCTTGGCCATGCGGAGCGATTGTTGCAGATGGCCGACTTCGCGGAACACGACATGCAGGGTGGAGCAATGCGAGGGCCGTTGCGGCTAGGCTCCCTCGAAAGCACGGCCGGCGCACGACTGCCTCCCCTACTGTCGGCATTCCACGCCCGCTGCCCCGAGATCTCTGTTGAGCTACAAACCGGCACCAGCGATGCCTTGCTGGAACGGCTGCGGCGCTACGAGTTGGAAGCCGCCTTCGTGTCGGAGCCCTTCGAGGTGGGCGACCTGTCGTCTGTACCGGCGTTTGACGAGGAACTGGTGTTGATCACCGCGAAAGGAGAGCCGGCAATTCGCCAAGCGACCGACATAGGCGGCCGGACAGTGGTGGCGTTCCCTCTAGGCTGTTCCTACCGTCGGCGGCTGTCCGAATGGCTGGCCGAGGCCGGCGTGTCACATGGCCGGGTTCTTGACCTTGCTTCCTACCACGCCATCGTCGCCTGCGTGGCGGCGGGAACAGGCGTCGCCATCATGCCGGCGGAAATACTGGAGCAAGCTGTTCTCGGTCATTCGGTGCAGCGTCACGCCCTGCCGGAGCGGTTCCGCTGCAACCGAACGCATCTTGCATGGCCGGGAAGGGCTAACGCACCGTTGCTGGCGCTCATGGAAATGATGGGCAAAACTGTTCCTGCGAAGCCGTTGCTGCCATCGGCTGTGATGGCTGAAAACGAGGGATGTGTGTCATTTTGCTGGCCTTCGATCTAGGCGAGAACAGTTCGCCCAAGCAGTGAGGTGGGAATCGATGCCGGTCAGGATCGCAATCAGCGTCGCACGGTCAAGACGGCCTGCATCATGAGCGCACCCGCAACGTCGTCCTTTCGGGCTTTGCTCTCGAGAAGCGCGACCGCGCCGGGCCAAGCGCCTGTGGGACGTTCGAACGCACTCGTTCTGGCCGTCGCACAGGGACTTTTCACGGCCGCTGTGTCCATCGACCTGACGCTGACGGGACTGACCGGCTACCAGCTCGCACCTGACAAGTCGCTTGCCACTCTCCCGTTCGCGCTCATCACCGTGGCGGGCGCCGTCGCCACCCTGTTCGCTTCCCTGCTGATGCAGCGCATCGGCCGCCGCTGGAGCTTCGTACTCGGCGCATCGACCTGCGCAGTGGGCGGCCTGGTGTCCGTTTGGGCAGTGTTTCACGATGCTTTCTGGATGTTCTGCCTGGGCACGGCGGCAGTGGGCGTGTTCCAGGCCTTCGCGCAGTATTACCGTCTGGCCGCCGCTGATTCGGTGGACACGGATCACAAGGCTCGGGTCATCTCGATGGTGCTTGCCGGCGGCGTCATCGCCGCCGTGCTCGGCCCGGCGCTGGCAGTATGGAGCAAGAACCTGTTTCCTGCCCTGTTCGCGGGCTCCTACTTGATGGTGTTCGTGCTTGGCCTGCTTTCGGCGCTGCTGATCGGGGTCGGTTATCGCGACGCGGAAGCCCCGGGCGCCTCGACCGACACCGCCCCGCGTCCGGCCCGCAATCTCTGGACCGTGTTCCGCCAGCCGATCTCGCTGGCGGCCCTGGCCAACAACGTCATCGGCGGCGTGGTGATGATGTTCGTGATGACGGCGGCGCCGCTGGCCGCGGTCGGATGCCAACACTCGATCGACGATGGCGCCAACATCATCCAATGGCACCTGGTCGGCATGTACGGGCCGTCCTTCTTCGCCGGCCGCCTCATTAAGCGGTTCGGGATGCCGGCGGTTCTGTTCTCAGGCATGGCGCTGAGCGCGGCGTGCGGGGTGATTGCCATGGCCTCGACCACCCTGGTTGCCTTCTACCTGGCGCTGCTCTGCCTCGGCGTCGGCTGGAACTTCATGTTCGTGGGCGGGACCACGCTGCTCGCCTCGTCGCACCTCCCCAGTGAGCGCGCCCGTGTTCAGGGCGTGGCCGAGCTGATCCGCTACGGCTTCACGGCCGTGGCGACGCTGGCCGCCGGGCCGGTGCTGGAGCGGTTCGGCTGGGCGGAGCTGAACGCCGTCATCTTCCCCATGCTGGCGATCGCAGCCGCCATGACCGCTGTCTGGGTGCGGGCAAACCGCGCCGCTGTCCCGCAGGAAGCGGCATGAGTCGCGAAATTCGCTTCCTGGTCCATCCGGGATTTCAGCTCCTGGACCTGAGTGGCCCGCTCGCGGCCTTCCAGGTGGCGGGCGATCTTGCCAGCGGGGCTCCCTACCGGCTCCGCGTCGTGTCACGGCACGGCGGCGCGGTGCGAAGTTCGTCCGGGGTGGAGATCATCACCGAACCCGCCGACAATGCCCAATTTGACACCTTGGTCGTAATGGGCGGCGGTCCGACCCTATGCGCTGCTGGCGCGTCGGACGAGGCGGAGATCGTCGCCGCCTGCGCGCCCGGCATCCGCCGAACGGCCAGCGTTTGCACGGGCGCCTTCACCCTGGCCAATGCCCGGCTGCTCGACGGCTGCCACGCGACGACGCACTGGCAACATGCCGCCTTGCTGCAGCGCCTGTTCCCGCGCGTGAAGGTCGATGGCGACCGCATCTTTACCAGGGACGGGTCCGTCTGGACCTCGGCCGGCATCAGCGCCGGGATCGACCTCGCGCTGGCCTTGATCGAGGACGATCTCGGCTCCGACCTGTCCCGCGCCACGGCGCGCACCCTCGTCGTGTATCACCGCCGGCCCGGCGGGCAGTCGCAGTTCTCCACCCTGCTCGACCTCGACCCGCAATCCGAGCGGATCAGGAAAGTCCTGAGCTTCGCGCGTGAACACCTGCATGAGCAGCTTACGGCCGAACGGCTGGCGGAGATTGCCTGCCTCAGCCCGCGCCAGTTCACCCGGGCCTTCGTGGCGGAAACCGGGGAAACGCCCGCGCGGGCGGTGGAACGCCTGCGCGCCGAGCTGGCGCGGCAGTGGATCGAGGGTGGCTCCGACCCGATCGAGGCAATCGCGCGCGACGTCGGTTTCGTGGACCCCGAACGGATGCGGCGGGCCTTCCTGCGGCGCTTCGGGTTCTCTCCCCAGAACGTCAGGCGCTTGGCGCGGTTTTCGTGATGCTTCCTGTGCCGGTTCTTTCATCAGGCTGCGGTGCCCGACAACGTCCGACGTTTCTGACGAGCCTCGGCGCGGCCGCCGATGATTGATTGGAGCCGCAGGACTGCCGCTTTTCAGAACGGATCGTTACGACGGCTTCATGGCCTGGATATCGGACACGACGACAGGCCCTTTCGCGAGCGGCGCGGCCGCCACCATGGCGTCCACCAAGGCGATGCATTCGGCCTTCCCTGTCGCCAGCAACTCGCGGAACGACCGGACGCGCGACAGGGACCAGAGCATGGCCGCCACCACCGGCGCCGGGGAGCGGTCAATCAGTTTCTTTGTCCCGGGGTAGACGGGATGGCCAAGCCCCTTGATCAGCCCGAAGCTCGCGTGAACGCCGCGCGCCAGAACGAGCGCCTCTCCCCACGACGCGCCGCCTCCGCGCCGCACGCCTGCCACCGACACGCTTTCGAAGGCGACACACAGCGGAACGTGGCAGCGAAGCCAGAGAGGCATGTCGCGCTCGACGGCGGCGGGCAACCCAGCACCGTTGAACACATCAATCCAACGTTGCTGGCTCATGAGGGTCTTCTGGCCGGCCGCGCCGATGGTGGCATTGAGCTTGCCGTCCCCGTCCAACGTCGCTTGAACGAAGGGCATGCCGAAGGAACAGCGCCCGACGCCAACCGCCTCTTGCAGGCGCTCCGGATCGAAGGTGTTGAACATGAACTGGATGCATTTGGCCGCGCTGCGCTGCAAGGCCGGAAGCACCGCATCCATTTGGTGGGCCAGGAGCGTGACGATCACGAGGTCATACGGCGTCTGCTCGTCGAGCACATTGGCCACGCGGACGCTTGCCTGCTCGCCCTTGACATTGATGATCGCCTCGTCGCGTTGCAGCTGCTCCAGCCGAACGGAGCCTGGCCGCGCGATGACGGTGACATCGTGGCGGCCCATGTAGGCTAGTTGGAAGGCGAACGTGCTGCCAATCTTTCCAGCGCCGAGAACAGCAATTCGAAGGGGTGAGGAGGGCACGGGCATGGCCATGCCCAGCGTTATGGGCTTGTTGCGGGAGGAACGAAAGCTCGCCTGTGTAGCTGCTCTCCCCCCCTCCTCCTACCGAAGCGGAACACCCGCTTTCCACCAAGTTCGGCCACAGCTTGGGGTCGGAACCCAGGTGATCCCTCCGGCGCCCAGGGCCGCGCTTGGCTGTCCGTCAAACGAACCGAAGCCCAGGCGGACACCACGCCGGGCGTACGCTGAAACATGGTTCAAGCCGTGCTAGATTGTAACCATGAACACGTTCAACCCTGCCTATACCGCCCTGGTTGTCATCGATGTGCAGCGCGCCTTCGATTTGTGGGAGGCGGCCGGCAAGCGCCGGAACAACCCGGACGCAGTGGCTCGCATCGCGGACTTGCTCGCCGTGTTCCGAACGGCCTGCGCACCCGTCTTCCACATTCGTCACCGCAGCACGCGGCCCGGCTCCTCGTTCGCCCCGGACGGTCCTGGCTACCCGGTCAAGGACGAAGCGCGCGAGTTGGCAGGTGAGCCGGTCGTGACGAAGGAAGTGAATAGCGCTTTCATCGGCACCGACTTGGAGGCCCAGTTGCGTGCAACCGGCGTGCGTTCGATTGTGATCTGCGGTGCCACCACGAACCACTGCGTCGAGACCACCACCCGTATGGCGGGCAACCTGGGTTTCGACACTTGGCTCGTGCGCGATGCGACCTGGACGTTCGACCGCACCGGCCCGGACGGGGACGAGCACACGGCTGAGGCGATCCACGCCATGAGCCTTTCCAACCTCAACGACGAGTTCGCTCACATTGCATCAGCAGCAGAGATCGTCAGCGTATTGTTGGTGCCTGCACGAGCCAGCGTGGTGCATGGATGACGGACACGGGCGTGCTGACCCAACGTCGTTTGGGGTTCAGGCGACACGGACGTCGCTCGGGCGTCCAAGCTCGAGCATGCGGTTGAGCGCGTGGACGGGTGACCGCCACCTCGCTCGCCCGGCGCTCGTCCGTATGCGCGCGCACCCTCCGCCGGCATTCCACGTGCTGCGCACGCGGAACCTTGACCGGCTTCGCCCGTCGCCAATCACCTGCTTCCACTGGTTCATGCTGGCTTTGACCCGAGCTCGCTTGTTGTATCCAGACGTGTTCTGCCATGCCATGCGCCCGTGCTCGACGATCTGCTGGAGGTGGCAGTCGCGCTGCGTCGGTGCGCTCTCGGCCATGTCGCGGGGCACCGCGGTCGCGCGTGGCGGGACGACCACGGCCGCTTCAGGATGGCGCTCGGTGACGCCGGCGTAGACGCGATCCTGGTCGTACGCGCCGTCGCCGGTGAAAGACGCCACAGGTCCTGCAACCTGATCGAGCAAGGGATCGACTTGGGACGCGTCATCCACGTCCTTGGGGGTCAGCGTAGAGGCCACGATCCGGCCGGTGCCGGCGTCCACGCCAAGATGCAGGGTCCGCCACGACCGGCGCGTCGCCGTCCCGTGCTTCTCCAGCAGCCACTCCCCTCCGCAGGTATTCCACTCGCTCCGCGAGCGGAACCTTGACCAGCTCCGCCCTTGCCGCACAGTTTCAGGCCCGTGCTGTCCACCAGCAGGTGCAAGGGCCCGCCGTCAGCACCAGCGCCGGTGCTCCGCGGCCGCGGCACCTCCAGCGTCGCCGCGCGCCGGCTTAACGTCGTGTGGTCCGGCACGGGCAAGCTGAGGCCGAGCAGGCCGATGACGGAGCCGAGCAGGCCCTCTGCCTGCCGGTATGCGAGGCGGAACACGGCACGTGGCGTGAGCGCCGTCAGGATTGCCGGCGGTGAATACCAGGCTGCCCACCGCGCGTCGTGCGCGGGTCGGCCGCCCACGCCGAGATCGCCTCGTCGGTGAACCACACCGTTAGGCTGCCGCGCTGACGCAGGCTGGCGTCGTAGGCTGGCCAATTCGTCACTCGCTGACGCTGCCGCGGGATGTGACGGCGGCGCTCCTGGTTCAGCTTGAACGGCACAATGGGCACCCCGGGGCAAGAAAGGGGCACTTCCCTACAATGCCCAGCTTCTCAGCACCAACCAGCCAATCCATGCACCACGCTGACCTGCGGCCGAAATACGCGCAGGATGTCCCCGTGTTGGTGCGCAAGTATCACCGCAAACGCTTTGCCGAGGTCTACGAGGCGACCAAGCGGCTGGACTACGACGAATACCACCGCACCCGCGGGCGGCGCTTTGTCCGCGCCCAGGTCGAGCTCGACCGCCGCGAGGGCCGCAAGCACGGCCTGCAGCTGGGGCTGAGCAACCAGAAGATGGAGGACTTCGGCGACGACCTGGTCAGCCAGTCGACCGGGCGGTTCATCCTCGGCGTCGGCGACAACAAGGAGGCCGAGGACGTCATCACCCGCCTGCGGCTGAGCCCCGCCGCGGCCGAGGTGGTGCGGCACAAGCTCAACGGCCCGGACGAGAACGGCTCTGGCTCGCCGTTCCTGGCGGTGATCGAGGCCGACAACGTCCGCTACGAGCAGATGCTGGTGAACAGCCTGGGACTGGTCGAGCTGTGGGCGTTCTCCACGACGCCGACCGACATGGCGCTGCGCAACCGGCTCTACGAGCAGGTCGGCTTCTCGGAGGGCCTGCGTCGCCTGGCCCGTGTCTTCCAGCACGGCACCGCCAGAACGGAGGTGGTTCGGCGCAAGGACGAGCGGTTGCGGCGCGGCGAGGAGGAAGGCCGCGCCCAAGCCGGGGTAATCGCCGACCTGGCCAGCGAACTCATCGACGGGCACGGCCTGGGCATCGCGCTGCGCAGGCACGACGCTGAGGAGGAACAGCGCGCGCTCCAAGCCGCTCGATGACCGGCCAACAGGCACTCGGCTTGGTTTGCGAAAACAAGCGACACGACGCCTACCGAATTCAGCCACCGCCCGCCGCTGCAGCCGAGTTGGATCGGGGCTACGCCTCGCAATGGGCAAAATAGCACGGCTCGTTATGTAACGTCTGGCATAGGCAAAGAATCCGACATATCATTACGGTTCAACGATGGTGCTTTGCCGATGTTCCTACTGAACCGCAGTCTGTATGCGACGGTATCGTCCTTTGTCGAGCCAATCACTTACCGCTTCTTAAACGGGAGAGGTTCAGATGGGATAACAAGCCTGGTTGGCGGGCCTCGCATGAGCCGGAGCGAACCATGACCGAGGGCCGCGCCGGGCAGCACCTGTTGATTGCCGGCACTGGGCGGGCAGGAACCACGTTCCTGGTGCGCGGGCGGACGGCGCTCGGCCTCGACACCGAGCAGTCGCGGCACGGTGAGGCGGGGTATTACGAGACCGCGCAAGCCGGGCTGGAGACGCTTCCGCTCAGCATTGCCTCCGCTGATCGGCCATACGTTCTGAAATCGCCGCTGGCCGGCCTGATGGTCGACGACGTGCTAGCTGACCCGCTGATCGCACTTGATGCGGTGGTGGTGCCGATGCGCGACCTGGCCGACGCGGCAAACAGCCGCATCGTCAGCGAACTGGCGGGGCTGCATCGCGAGGTGCCGTGGCTCTCGACCTTGCGGCGAACGTGGGACCAGCGCTGGTTCACCCCCGGCGGCGCGCTGTTCAGCACCGACCCGTCGACCAAGCGCGATTGCTGGCGGTCGAGTTCCACCACCTCGTCGAACGGGTCACTGCCGCCGACGTGCCGTTGGTTCTGCTGGCGTTTCCCCGCATGGTGGACGACGCCGACTACCTGTTTAGGCGGATGGCCGCCGTGCTGCCGGGAGTCACGGCGTCACAAGCAGCGGCGGCGCATACGGCGGTCGCTGAGCCTGCGCGGGTCCGGGTGGGGCGTTCGGACGACCACGGCTTCGAGGCTGCCGACAACGCCGCGCTGCGCCGTGAACTGACCCGCGTGCGGGAGCAGCTTGCCACATCCGAGGCCAACTACGCGCACGTCGAGGCAGCCTATCGCGACAGCCAAACCAAGCTTGCCGAAGCGGCGCGAGCACCACGTAGGTGGTGGCGTTGGCAGCAGAGGATTATTCAAGTGTTGCAGGCACACCGCGCCGCCACATAGGGTAAGCTGCAATGCCCTCAGCAGCGCTCCCAATCTATACGCACGACTGCGGCGAAAAGGCGGTACGCTTCAACAGTCATCTTTTGATTGGACTGACTGTAGGGCTGCTATGGCTTGGTGAAGAGGCTACTTGAGCCTTAGGCTGCAGCCATTCTCCCAGCTTTGACCAGCGCCGCCGAGCGCCGCCGTTCCTGACCGCCATCGCCAACGCCTTGCGCTGGCCCACGATGACCACCAGCCGCTTGCCGCGCGTCACGCCGGTATACAGCAGGTTGCGCGCCAGCATGGCGTAGTGCTGCGTCGCCAGCGGGATCACCACCACGGGGTATTCGGACCCCTGCGCCTTGTGGATCGTCGTCGCATAGGCCAGCACCAGCTCGTCCAGTTCGCCAAATCCATATTCCACCGCGCGCCCCTCGAAGCTGACCGTCAACGCGCCCTCTTCCGCGTCGAGAGCGGTGATGATGCCGAGGTCGCCATTGTACACGTCGCGCTCGTAGTCGTTTGCCACCTGCATCACCTTGTCGCCGGGCAGAACGTCCAGCCGAACCGTTCCACCCGCACGGCACCGGACGGGCTCAGCGCCGCCTGCAGCTCGATGTTGAGCGAGCGCGCGCCCAGGCTGCCCCGGTTCATCGGGCACAGCACCTGGATGTCGCGCACCGGGTCGAGGCCGAACCGCGCCGGCACCCGGTCGCGCACCACGGCCAGCAGCTTGCGCGCCACATCTTCAGGCTCGTCGGCGTTGATAAAAAAGAAGTCGGAGTGCTCCGGCGTGGTCAGCTCCGGCATCTCGCCTCCATTGATGCGGTGCGCGTTGATGATGATCCGGCTTGCGGCCGCCTGCCGGAACACCTTCGTCAGCCGGATCACCGGCACGGCGTCCGAGGCGATCACGTCCGCCAGCACCTGTCCCGGCCCCACGCTCGGCAGCTGGTCCACGTCGCCAACCAGCAGCAGCGCCGCCCGGTCCGGCAACGCCTGCAGCAAGCTGCGCATCAACGGCACGTCCACCATGCTGCACTCGTCGACCACCAACAAACTACAGTCGAGCGGATGCGCCTCGCCCCGCTTGAACCCGCCCACCTTCGGATCGGCCTCGAGCAGGCGGTGGATGGTGCGGGCTCCCAGGCCGGTGCTCTCCGTCAGCCGCTTGGCCGCCCGGCCGGTCGGCGCGCACAACGCTACCTCCACGCCCTTGGCGCTGAGCACCTTCAGGATGGAGTTCACCAAGGTGGTCTTGCCCACACCCGGCCCGCCGGTGATCACCAGCACCTTGGCCTGCACCGCCAGGCGCAACGCCTCGCCCTGGCTCGGTGCCAGGGTCAGCCCGGTCTTGCCCTACGCCCAGGTGATTGCCCGGTCGGCGTCGATCGTCCCCCAGGGCGGGCGGCCTGCCGACAGCAGGCGCAGTCGCTCGGCGATCACCCGCTCCGAGCGACTGTGTTGCATGGGTCGCCAGGCGGCCGCAGCCCGGCCATCTTGATCGACCGTTACGCGGTGCGGACGTACTCCGGACGCCCGAGTTCGAGCATTCGGTTCAGCGTCCACGGCAATGGCGATCTCGCTTGCGCGACGCCGATCGGTGCGGGATCGTACCCTCCGCCGGTATTCCACGTGCTGCGCACGCGGAACCTTGACCGGCTCCGCCCATCCCCTACGACGCGTTTGAAGCGGCTGATGTCAGCCTCCACCAGGGCCCGCCAGTGATAGCCCGAGGCCTTCTGCCAAGCCATGCGGCCACGCTCGGCAATGATCTGCAGGTGCCGGTCTCGCA
>JAABUU010006717.1_pt1 | contig 12192 bp, 17 predicted proteins | sample 5559301 | NCBI WGS metagenome assembly JAABUU01 (sample SAMN10711884, study PRJNA513360) | rock metagenome | isolation source: Antarctica rocks | place: Antarctica: Victoria Land, Richard Nunatak white
TGAAGCTTAGCCAACTTGCTCTGCAAGGCTTGACCACACCGTTTGCGTGCGCGTGTTGACAATGGGCGCATATTGAAGTAAAGAGCTGGCGTGGGCTACAGCCTCATCTGGCAGTCTCGGCAGCTCGCACTAACGGGCGATAGCAAGTCACATCCATACATTTCATCATCATTACCTTTTATCATGGGCCTCTGCTTTTGGGAACTCGCCACGGATGTCAAAAAACGTGCGCACGGTTTTCCCGACACAGTGATCATGTCTCAAACCGGGCCTGGCAGTGCGTGTTCGTGACAGTTCCCAAGCACCAATGCACAAATAGCTGCATTGCTGATGTAATTCAGCTATTAAGCTGCAGACGGGTCTTGCATGGGCGGTATGGCAGGCACTGACTTCTGCTGTGTTGTGTAGGTGATCACACATGCACATCCATACTGCAGCAGCGCAGACAGCAGGCAATGTACAGCTGGAGAAGACTGTTGCGTTTTGCATTCTACTTGTCTTCATTGCTAGTTCAGTCGGTGCTGCTTCCACCAGCAGAGGTGCTACAGCCTGCTGTTGGGCCAGAGCGGTGGTGGTTTCCCACAGCCACAATGTTGCAAGAAGCAGCTGCTGAGCCTACAAGATATTTCTCTGCAGCGCCAGTGCTACCATCTGTATTGTATGATTCACAGCAAGACTACCTCAGACACTTTCTCAAAGACTTTGAGCAGCTTATGTCTGCATCATGTGCTCCCATTCCTGACCAACCACACATCTCCAAGCACCGGCTACTTCATGCTGTGATAGCATTGGGCTGTTTCACAAGGAGCCTTACTGATCCCAGAGGATTTCAGCCTAGAACCAAGAATTGGTTGTCAGAAGATCCACTCTCAGAGCCCCTTACATGGGACATAATTCAGAGCTGGTTAGAGACCACAGCCATCTGCATTGCTGTTATGAGTGCTGCCTCTGGCATGCTGTTGTCCTACTACGGTCTGCAGTTTGACGTGACTCTTCATCTGCTTGCCACGGCCTGTTATGTGGCACTGTTGCTGAGCATGTTCAGTCATCCTACATATGATAGTGCCGCAGCAGCTTTGGTGCTTCTGCCCTTTTATGGGATGCCAGCACTAGCCATGTTTGTGACATTCCTGGAAGCTTTGCTACTGGCTGTTTGCCACGTGACCTCAGCAATGCATTACATCGATGGTTTAGTTAAGCAGGTGTTTGAGCATGCAATGTTAGGGGTACTCCTAGGGTTTCATTTGATGTATGTTCTCAGGCAAAACAAAACCTGCCTTGCTTCATCAGCAACCCCTGTCTCACTTTGGACACGGCTGCAAGGCTTGTTGTGGGGTTCAAGCAATTATGAACGTGACTTGGAGGCTCTGGTCAGCATTTATGCCATGGTAGCTGTTGCTATGTACTGCTGTCCATATTTCTTATCTCCATCGCTCTTGGCCATTTTGTTGATGATTGGTGGTGTTGAGCTCAACCCTGGTCCTGAGTTCAACATTCTTGCCATCATCATCATGATGATAGCGTCACCTAGAACAGCAGGCTGTGGACAAGAACCAACAGGTCAGCCCTGAAATCCTTCTTGGTCATATGCTCACATTTTGATGCGCTCACAAAGACAGCAGTCATGCTCAACATGCCCTTACATTTGCTGTGCTTTGCAGTGGCCACAATGGCAGGCATGCACAGGAGAGGCCCCGTTTCTCCATCTGCAACAGCAGGTGATCTGGTCACATTGTAACATTCTTCAGAGCCTGAGTTTTATGAGCTTCAATTGATGTTGTACCGCAATTTTCTTACAGTATGTTCATTGCAGCTGATCCCCCATTCACAGACGAGTGGGAGTTTGAGTCAGATCGCTTGGATCCTTGGGAAAGGCCTGACCCTGGATCCCAACAGAACAGCCAGGTGGCACATGTGTTTAGCATTTGCAAGTTGACATTGAGCTCATTTGCTGTGGCACAGACTGAACCTTTCCAGCCAGCTCGTTCACTCTCTTGGGGTGTGCAGGGCAAGGAGGGTACAATGCATGGAAGTGATCCCCAGGCTTCACACAACCAATCTGAGCTCATGGATGGGGGATCTTCTCCTTGGCGACATGTTTCAGGAAATGATGTGGCAGGTATCTAACCTCACATACACTGCAAATGCTACAGTCGCTGAATCACAGTGGAAACAACAACACTTTAATCACCACATAGTCTGCAAAGCAGAACCAAATGATGAGACAAGATGAGTGTGATGGGTGTCTTGCATGCAGGGGCGACACACTCTCACTCTGTGAGACGCTCTTGTCACCGGCAAGCACCTGCAGCGAGTGAGTCATCTCACGCCCATTCCATTGAAGAAATCTCATGCAACGTGCATGATTACTGCATCAAGATCAGGTTGCCATGCTATTGTGTTGTGCAGATTTAGAAGCACCATGCATGATCAACACGCCATGCGCAGACCTTGGACTTCCTTTTGACCAACTGCTGCAAAAGGAAGGAACAGGTATGGGCATCAAGCTGCTTCTGCTAAAGAGCACAACCCATTCAGCCAATCTGCTGACCACAGAGTCCTGGGCCATCTGCAATGCTTTGCCTGTACTTCTTGTGCACCAACACCTCACCCTCAAGGTTGTGTCTGATTGCAGATGTCAGCTCACTGATGATTAGCTCCTTCCCTGCACTTTTTGGATGTGACCATCAGGTTGATGACATGTATTTACCCCTGTTTGCCAACGATGTCAGACAGGCAGGTCAGGTCACGGCTGAACAGCAGCATCGCTGGTTGCTGATGGGCCGCGCTCTTCAAGAGAAAGCAAATCAATCCGTATTGATGTCCAGCTCAGCTCTTTTGGACTTTCTTGATTGGATGTGTGATCCAGTTGAGCATTTGCTCAATGATGTGTTTGAAGGTAACGCTCAAATTTTCCATGCATCTTGAGGACTAGTCACCTTGTTGCTGGTGGGGCTTGCAGACATCTGTACATGTGCCTGTGTATGTCTGTGCGCCTCTCTGTCTGTGTGAGCGTGTGTGCATCCACTGTGAGACTGATGTCTGCCAATTTGGCAAGCTTGAATTGCATTTTTGGTGCTCTGCTCACATTGAGACTTTGTTGTATTTTGCAGGTATGTATCCCAATGACGGGCTGCAGAATCCTCAGCAAGACGCTGCCCACACGAGTCAGTTGGCCCACACAGCAAGTCTTCCTGAGCCTAGTCAGGTGAGCTGATGCATGAGTTGTCAACACCTTTATGCCACTAAGCTGTCAGCTGTCAGCTCCATGCTTGAGACGACAAGATCCTGAGAACCTGCATCTCCTGTCAGTTTGTTCTTTTCTGGTTGTCCCAGCTCACAGTCATGAGCATGTGATAGACAGTCTTGCTTTGTTGAGTCTTGCAGACTAGACTTGATCATGACGGAATGATTGAGGACATAGACGAAGGTGCCGCCTATAGCAATGATGACATCTTGGATGAGGAATCTTCTCCTCATGTGCAGGTAGGCACAACAGCCTGGTTGTTGTGCTACTGCTGTCATACGTGAACTTGGCTCATGTGAGCGGTGCATTAATGTTGCAGGGGCAGACACATGCAGGCTGTAAAAGGAGTAGACCAATGAACCCAAGGCGTCCAGCAGGTAATTCAACATAGTTCACTGTCTTCAACCTCAGTTTTCATTGCCTTCATTCAGATCCATGGGGACAAGCACAACAGCACATGTTGTAGTTTTGCTGCAATGTAATTGTGCAGGCAAGGAGAACCAGCTAGACATGTTTCTGTGCAACCTCTGCTAGCAGGAATGATGCCTGTTGTTTGCCGCAAGGCATGCAATCAAATGCTGAAGATGCAACAACTATCTGACCTGTGTGTGTTATACAGAACATCGAGACCAGCCAACATCACCAGCTGCATGTCATCGGCGAGCACCTGCAGCAGGTGCTCTCCAACTATTCACACAGCTGCCTTGTGGTTGAGCTGCCTTTTGTTGAAGGATCTTCCTACAGGGGCCGTGCTGATTTTTTGTGCGCATGCAGATGAAGAGGCACCATGCATGAAGCAAGAACATGCATACGCAAGACTTGCGATGCCATTTGACAAGCTGCAGAAGAGACATGGATCAGGTGACAACAGCACTGCAACCAGATGCTTTGTGTGATGCAGTCATCATGCAATATGCTCACTGGACTTGTCTTGCTGCCAACCTGACTTTCCTGCAACTTCACACATATGTGTTGTGCTGCTTGTAGATATTGGCTATCTGATGACAAACTCTTTTGCCGCTTTCTTTGGCATTAGTCCAATGGATGTACCTGTGGAGCGTCTGGGATTCTATGCCAACCAGGCCAGACAGAGGCCCAACACTTCGGTGACATCTGAGCATCAGCACCGTTGGCTGCTGCTAGGACGCGCACTGCAAGCCTGGAGGACAACAGCAAAGCGACCGTCTAAGCTGAGAGACAACACAGCCCTGTGGGGCATGCTGGCAAGATTGTGCGACCCTCTTGAGAAGACTTTTGAACATCTGTTTGCAGGTGTGATGTGCCCCAGCATTGCTTTGCATGGTGTATGCAATCTTGTTCCCTTGTTGGCTGCTGTAGAATACTGTGGTGCAGTTGTAAACACACATTTGCTGTCAGAGCCCACATAGATTACTGTGTTGCAGATGGAGCTGTAGCAGGCACCAGACTGCCCTCAACAGATGATGAGAGCTTTAGGCCTCCGCAGCAACAACCTCATGGCCTTCAGCACAATGCAGTAAGTTTCCATTAGCGCTATAGACATCTGCATCATGTCATCACTAAAGGGCAAATTTCACATATGAAGGGCATTGCCTGTGCTTGCACCCTCGCTTGCACCCTGACTGCCTTGGTCATGGGCAAGATTGTCAAGTACATATTTCAATTATGCAACTCATTTGTGAGATGCTGTGATAGCACTTGGAGTGACAGCCTTTGTGATGCAGGACTCTGGGATGGTAGCTGGCAGCGAAGGAGACAGCCCTGAGGGTGCACAGCATGACATGGGAGGTGATGGTTCTGGAGACACCATGAACAGCACGGGAGCATCTTCACAATCAGGCGAATGTGATGAAGCAAATGATGATGAAGAAAATCAGGCAAGCTTGGGAACTTGCCATTGCACAGCTGATCTTGACCAGCTGTGGTCTTCAGCATGTGGTGTCTTGCTTGTGCCATGTTTGATTTGCATGCAAGCTTGTTAGGTGGATAGCTTCTGCTCTCGTCTTTTCTTCTCAGCCACATTTGCTGTGATAGCTGCATCCTGACCTCAGCATCATGAAGCCCATGAGATTCTGTCAAGCTGTTGTAAGCTGGACACAGCGATGCCTGGCAGCATTGCTGCAGGAGGCTGAGGATGTCAATGACGCATTTGGTCCAGAGGATGCAGAGGACGTCCGAGAGTGCCTGAATATGGATGATGAAGAGGAAGAGGTTTTGTCCCAAGCAGAGTCTGAGGATCTTGATGCTCGGCATGGCCCCAATGTTGAGGTCCCAGATTCTTCATTCAGCCCAGAGAGGTGAGCATAGCACATGTTGTATGTGAAATACATTGTTAGCAAGTGCTGCTGATTTGATGCTATGATTCTGGTCTGCTCATCTGCTTATTGTCAACGTTCAGTTTGCTGCTCACTTCGACGTGTGGTACTGTTGTGCACAGCAAACTGGAGAAGTACATCTCACAATCTATGCAACAGCAAAGCATCCATGGTCCCTCTGCAGTCATGAAGTCTCACCTGCAGGCATCTTCACGCATCAACAATGCAATTGCTTGCTTGCTAGGAAGCGGAACAAGGAGCACCTGTTGCAGCAAAAGCGCCATTTCAGGCGAAAAAACACCAAGAAGGCCTATCACCCAAAGCAACGGAGGTTCCTGGTAAGATACAGCGCTTCCAGCATTTGTAGCAACTCCATGAAAGAGTATGTCCTTGAGGCAATGTTTATAAGCTTGTTTTGTACTGTAGGAGTGGGCTGAAGGCAAGTACAAAGATTGCACTGTCACCTCAGAGCGAGCATTTGCTTACCTTTCCCTTTTCACAAGACAGGTAATCTAACATGCCAGACCACTCTTTCAGTTGAAATGCAATCCAATGACGAAAGCTAATGTTGGTTGATGGAATATGTGTTTTTGATGTAGGGTGCTAAATGGCACAAAGTTGAGGCTCATCTGAAAGCATTGCGTGATCTGCAACAAGATCAGAAAGTAGCAGGATTTGGCCAACAACAGAGCATAAGAGATTATGCAGACATCAGGCTAATGATGGCCAACCTGCTGGCTGGCATGGCCCGCATGAAGCGCGAGTAAGTGAACTACAGATGCATGTGCAGATTGACCTTTGCATGCACATGCCTTGTACTAGTCAGACTTCAGCACTGCAGAATCTGCTGCGCTCGGCTGTGGTTTTCAAAGCTAGCCTAGTCTCTGTTTGTAGTGGACAAGTCGTTGTATGCTACATTGCAGATCACGAGCTGATCGGGGAGCTTTCTCGATAAATGATGGGTATACTCAAAAGGAGAAGATCATGATGGCTGATCAGCTGATGCAGCAAAACGGCAAAGCACCAACAATGCACCTGTGAGTATTGCCCTTGCACCTTTGAAGCTGTATCACTGTAAGCTAATCTTTGTACACTGCAGCTATTTCCCTGTTGGAGGAACTAGCTGCATTTGGCAGGTCTCTCTTCCCTACCTTTGCTGCATTCTACAAACACTTGAGACCATGCATGACTGATTTCTGACTGTTACTACAGGGCTATGCTGCTTCTAATGGATGGCACATTGATGCGAGGAGACGATACCCGGCGCATTCAATTGTGTGACATGTTCTGCCACCCTGTGGAGCAACTCAGGCCTCATGCTGGGTTTGCGCTTGGGACGGTCACAGACCAAGGCAAAGTCAACAGGGTAAGCCAATGCTTTGTTATGCACTCCCCCACACACACCCCCCCCTCCTCCACACACCCCCCACTGTTGCTCATTGTCAAAAGCTGTCACTGCCACACTCATTTTGAGTACCGGCTCGAGTATAAGTGCAGAATGGGCGCGAGGAGTTCGCATGGATCATGCGCCACAAGGACCCACTGCAGTGTGGTATTGGAGCTGTCCTGAGGTGGCTGCTGTGGCGTTATGAGTTCTTGGATGATCATCAATATCCTGACTTCTCAAGTCGAGATGACTGGTGTGTTTGAGAGGCATTGCATGTGTATTTGCAAATGCAGCTGAGCTGAGCAATTGAAGCCATAGTTACCCTGTTGCAATTTCCTTGTCTTTCATCACAGGTCTTTCATGTGCTTTCGGTCAAGCAGGCATCTTGCTAGTCAAAGAATGCTTACAATGCAGCTTTGTCCATTTTGTTCATCAGCACTGCTGCAATGCCTGTGCTCAGCAACACATCTCTGCTGGCATGCTTGATTGTGTTTGATACTAGACAATTGCACTGTCCAATATGGAAATTTTTGTAAGTACGGAGGCTTACTGATTTCAGGTATGATCAATACCTGTTCTATGGTCGAGACCGCGAGAAGGAGCTGTCGTATGTCACTCACTTGAGCTTTCTGAGCAAGTTGTTCCAGGATTTAGGCATTATGTCTAGGAAGAAGACTCATGCACCTCGTGGATCTGGAGCTCGTGACTCATATGACCTCAAGTAAGAGCTAAGGCTGACTCTGCTGAGTGGTGTACTCGCACAAACTATTCCAGTACATTGCTGATTGACTGAAGCAAAGTCCGTAGGCCTGTTGCATATTGAGCTTTGCACAGCATCTGTATAAGGCCCTCATTCGGACCAAGCCCATTGCTCAGTCAGCTGCAAGACAATATTGTATGCAAGCATGAATGCAAAGAGCAGCTGGGCTAGGTTCTACCTCTGTTTCATGACACTAGACCGGTGGCTGCAGTGTCGACTTGAAGGATATAGCCATGCTGGGCAAATGGAGCAATGAGCATATTGTGAAGAGCTACGTCAATGGCATCCCCGTGAGCGCAGTGCTTGCTCGTGCTGGCTTCCAAAATCATGTCCACCTCATCCCAAGAACAACAGTTGAAGCTGACCAGGAGCTGCTGGACATGATATTCCCTGGGGTGGAGCAGAGGCACAGTGAGCAAGTTGAGGTGAGACACGATTTGTCCTCCTGTGCACAATCTCTGTTTATCAAGCAATCATCAATTGGCATTTTTCCTGCCTTCTTAGACACCACTCATGCTGCAATTCATGCAGGTTCTGGCTGCCACATGGCGGCATATCCTGCATTCTGCATGAAGCAACAATGCAACTCACGCATGGTGTCTGAATATTGAGTTTGCATGCAGCACAACAAGCACAGCATACGGCAAGGCGAAAAAGATGCGGTGGACCTGGCAGCGGCCAACTACTTGGAGTTCCTGAAGAAGGGACGCAATGCTATCTTGGAAGATGCAGCAATCCTGCAGGACAAGTACCCAAAGCATAGGATCTTCAATCTGCCGTGCTTCAAGCTCCCACAGAATGACAGTGCAAGGACTGCACTGCAGAAGAAGTGGGCAGAGTACAAGGCTGAGGTCATTGCTGCTCATGCTCGCTCTGTAGACGAGAACATTGAGGTCAGCTTATATGGCTGCAACTGTCTCCTGCACATATGCTTATTCTTGTCAAAGCTGCCTTGCTTGAGCGCCTGCACTAGGAGCTTTTGCAACATACTAAGCATACAGGAGCCAGGACCTGCGGTACACCACCGATGTATCTTCAAGATCAAGTGCTACTGAGCTTTGTCATCAAGCCATTAGGGTTGCTGGGTATGCAGGTAGAGGAAAACAACCTCTGTATGGTGACCAAGAATGCACTGCTGCAGCAGCAAAATCAGCATCTGCAGGAGAAGCTGGAGACTCAGAGACAGCAGCAGTTGCACCAGCACCAGCAGCTTTTGATCTCTCAGCAAGAGGTAAGTGATGCTGCTCTCTGCATGATGCCATGTGGCGCAGCAGGTTACTCGGCTTTATCGTACTCATCATCTTTCTGCATGTGCATATGTGACCTGACGCACACGTCCTTGCTGCCACCAGATGGAGCCCAGCACTCTGTCACTTGACATCATCTACACAGCTGCAGAGCAGTTCCTGTTGCTGAAAGTTGTCAGTCATGTTCAGCTGGTGCCACGCTTTGTACATTGCCACAGCTTTGACACAACTGTTCTGGTGCAGGCAGCCAAGTTCAGCAATGAGAGGCAAACACTTTTGGCTACAATCAATCGTCTTATAGCTGGAGGGCCTGCACAGAATGCTGGTTGGACTGGGACGTCTTTTTCACACCGCCAAGGGACTGCAGGGACCAGCTCTGCTGCACAAGCACCCAGTGCAGCAAGGGCAGGTGCCAATGGTGAGGAGTGTGTGAGATGTAGTATTCCTATGGAGCCAGTCAGTGGAAGTTTGACCTCCATTCTGAGTTGTTGGAAGGAGTACAAGTACAGCACAGCAGACAGACCCTCAATCAGGCGGCTGATTGATGATCATGGCACAGATTGGCACAGCTCTAAATACAAATACTATCGCAAGAAGTGGAATTTAAAGAAGAGGATCATCAGTGCAGTTGAGGCCATACAGTCTATCAAACAGATGTCATCTGAAGAGGCTGTGAATCTTTTGGAGAAGAAGCGGGACAAAAGTGTCAACCTGTTTGCTCAATCTCTGCCAACCCTTAGTGACGAAGTGGACGTTTCTGGCAAATGCAGGTCTAGCTCAGGTAAGTGGAGGCCACTTCGTCCAGGCGACCACTTATATGATGACATTTACAGTGTATATCTTGATGCTTTACGTAACAAGCTGGGGCTGAGAACAAACATGATGTAACTGCTATTTGTAAATGTGCTGTGCATGTACCAGAAAGCATGCCTACCGCATGCTGAGTCTGTGTCATGACTGTGAGCATGTCAAACCTGAGATAGCAAAGAGGGAAACAACAGAGAACAGCAGTCATGCAGAACCTTACTAAGATGCAGCAAGATATCAGAGTACACAGCAGAAAACAGCTCACGCCTGCAAGAATGCAGCTTGCACCCCAGGGAGGTGTTCACATACAAACATGGATAAACTGATACCAGCTCAGCTGCAGTGATTCGCTGTGTGAGTAACAGGGTGCAAGTGTGCTGCCTGCACAAGCAGGGTTAACAGTGTATGTGCATGCCGCATGTATGAAGCAATGCCAAGAGATGATGTACATGCACATGTGCATGCACTGCAAACCCTCCTTGCATGCAACATCAGTCATCACCAGGCCTGAGGTCCTCTTTTGGAATGACGTGACCTGAGTCAGCTATGCCTTGCTGTTGAGATTGCACAGTAGCTTGTGGGCGTTCAGTACTGCACCAGCAATGATAACATCAGCATGGTGTGTCAGCATCTTGTTTGACTGCTGCATGGCATTTAACAATGAACTGTAAATGAGCATCTGTGCAATTGACCATCTGTGCAGCAGCATCACACTACTGTGCTGAGTATTTCTGGATTATCTGTGACATGATCACAGCTTTACACACTGCAGATGACACTTTGTGAGGAACTCAATCTGTGTAATCAGCTTATAGGTCAGACAGATCACATCAGCTTGCCAAGACACAGGACGACCTCATGGTGTGTCAGAAAATCTCAAAACAGATGCCCTATCAAACACTGTCCTTTGTGTAGCTGACAACAAGACCAGCTCAGGGCAATACATGTAGGCATGCAAGTCCACATCACAAGCTAGTGGTGGTCATGGGCCATCTGCTGAACCATGACTCTATTGGCTGTGAAATGTGTTAAGCAGTGCTGATGTTCCTTGATGCTGAGATTGACTTCTGCCCAATTTGTTGCTGCTGTCCATGGCCTGCAGTTGCATTGGATAGTGAACCTGCTGTCTGCATTCAGTCTGGCAGACCAACATAGAATCAGCATGCTGCAAATCTTAAGCATGATACAACAGCTGGACAGCAGGATGATGCTCTTGTGTGTGTCCAATAGAAAAGGCAAAGAATGGATGATGCAGAAGTCCAGTTGTCTGTGTCTGCTCACCTAATCTATCACCATGACTCCTGCATCCTCCTGAACAACACCTTCAGGCAGTATAGCATTGGCATATGCCAAGGCCTGCAGAAGTGCATCTGCCATGTCATCCTTCTTGTTAGCTTGGGTATAGGCTGTCTGTATGTTGGCTGTCTGTGGATGGGTGGCTAGAAAGAACACGGCAATTGCCTTGGCCATCTTCTTGTTCAGCCTGGTTTGCTGTTGCTTGCTCAGCCTGCCTGCTGCCTGCCTAGCAAGTGCTTCATCCTCCCAGCGAATAAACCGTGCACGCAGTATGTTGGGCAGCTGCAAGCCGTGGAAGCTCAGCTTGTACTCTGATGGCAAAACACGGACTTGCTTGCCCCTTGCGATGAACATAGCCTCCAGGTTAGCTTCTATCCTGCCGGCTTGCACGTTTCTGTGACCGAGCTGACGCTCTATGACCACATGGGTAAACGGGAGGCCGTTGCACCGCTGCTCGAAGCTCAACAGAGCTGGCATGTAGCTGGCGTCCTGCTTGTAGACTTCTGTCTCCCCCCAGTCGAGGATCCTGAAGCTCCAGGTCTGAATGATCGCGAAACCCAGGTGCTTCCTACCAACGTCTACACTGAGAACTGTGGGCATGCTGCCGGGAGGGTGTGCTGGAGAACGAGAGGCGCTGCTTACGGTCAGCTGATGTGCGAGCGCGACTCCAAAGAGCTGGTCGCTGAGCGCTGCTCTTTCTGCGCTTTGACGCAGGGATGCCGAGACTGCACGAGCTGGAGGCAGGGGCTGAGGCAGACATGCCTGCGTCAGCGTCGTGGCAAGTCCGAGACGGGCGAAATTTGGTGCACATCGCAGGACCCGGGGGTGCGTCGCAATGTGCAGCAATGCGCACTCCCCCAGAGACCCCAGCGCGGCGCAATGTACTGGGGCTTCGGCGAGGCGCCCGGGGGCGGTGGGGCGGTCGGGCCGGGCGTCCCACCGGGGGACGGCGTAACCGTCCCACGGCCCGTGGGACCTTGGAGACCGTGTAGCATACAGAAGCAGAAATCAACGGTCTTGTCACAATACCCAAAATCACACGCTGGTGAATGGTACAGTCTTCTCACGGCATCTGATTGGTGCAGACGCATAGCGTAAGGGTGTAACGCACGAACGTAACGCACGGCCGTCACAGAGCTGAAGTAGGGTCAACA
>JAABUU010006720.1_pt1 | contig 12189 bp, 9 predicted proteins | sample 5559301 | NCBI WGS metagenome assembly JAABUU01 (sample SAMN10711884, study PRJNA513360) | rock metagenome | isolation source: Antarctica rocks | place: Antarctica: Victoria Land, Richard Nunatak white
CATAATGTGCTGTCTTTGAGACAGATCAATTCTTAATGACTGATATCTTGATAAAGACTGACTGTAGTATGTTTTGTCTCATAATATGTTCACAAAATTCAAGAGTTTCTGTCTCAACAGTGCACTTACTAAACTTAACATATAGCTTATGTTTTTTTAAGATACTGAGAATGATTCATAAGTGTTTCTGATGATCTGAAATTGAGTTGAAAAAGATTAGTATGTTGTTAAGATATATTAGACAGAATTTGTTGAGTAAATTTTATAATATAGAGTTTATCATTGACTGAAATGTCATCAAGACATTGCATAACTTAAAGAGCATAGCTGTAAACTCATATTTGCTGTAATGAATGTTAAAGACAGTCTTTTTTGTATTGTCTTTGATTATATGAACTTAATAATAGCTTAAAGTAAGATTAAGCTTGATTAAATATTGAGCTTTATCAATTTAATCTAGACATTTCTGAATTCAGAGAAGTGAATATTCATTTTTAACAGTAATGTTGTTTAACACTCTGTAATCAATGCACATTCATCATGTATTCTTCTTCTTTTTAACAAACAGAATCAGAAAGCCTCATAAATTTATGAACTTACAAATCAGATCTTTATTCATTAACTCTGTTATCTGTTTAGTCTGTTTGTTCAGCTGTAGCTGTGACAGAAAGTAAGCATTTATGTTGACAGACTTAATGTTGCTGATGTTAATGCTATGTTTAAACATCTGTTTAAATGATAGTTTGTCTAATAGAGTTAACTTGAATATGAATTGAAACTCTTTAATAATGACTTATAATTGTTCATTTATAATGACTAACAGTTCAGCTTTTGACTTCTTTAAATTTTATTAAATCACTAGTAAGTGTTTAACAGTTCTGTAATTTTGAAATGTCTTCATAGCTGTGCACTCTTTAATCACATTTAATGTTGACTCATTTACAGCTTGTTGTCACTTTTTCAGAAACAGATAATGATGTTTCTGTTGTCAATTCTGAATTATCATACAGTTCATAGCTCAATTAATCTGAGAATTAGTGACTTTCAGTCAGATTAATCTCAGAATAAGATCATATTCTTAAAGATTCACAATTCATGCTTTTAATTGTTGCTGAAAGCTATTTATCTTAAAATGAAAGATTAGCTTTGCAGTTAACTAAATGATCTGCTTATTCAGCAAAGATATCTTAAGCAGTTTGATTTTATATTGATTATTAATTGATATTTAATTGATAATTATCAAGAAGATATATATTCAGTTTATATCTAAATCAATTAATACTTTCATGTTTATCTTGTTCAGTCTGCCTCAAATGTGGTCTGCAAGAATATATGCATTTAAATTGAGAACATTGATTTAATTAAAAGTTATACTTAATAATAAGAATTCTAAATCATTCAGTGTGAGTGCTTCACTCAAATCATTATTGAGTTGAATAGAAGCTTCTGTTAACTTGTTCATGAATACTTCTATATCTATGAATAACTTTAATTTTTCAAATCATTTAAATCAACTTCAACAATCTTCAGCTTCTTCTTATCTTTACTTTTCTTCTTATTCTTATTTTTACTCTTATCTTTATTCTTATCATTTATTCTTGTTATCTCAGCAATCTTTAGCTATATGCAAGAACTTTTTATAATGAAAGCATACTTTATTCTTTTTACATCAGATTTAATAAGCTTTCATATTCAACTTATTTAATTTAAATATAATTGATCTTTCATAACTTTGAGACTGATCTCAAGAATTGTTCAATGAGTTGTTATGATTTAAATTTAAGTCACTGAAGATGTTAAGATGACTCTCATTATGTATTTTTTAAAGACTTTGTTCAATTTAATTGACTTGTTAAATTAACTTATTAAAAGTAGTCATTTCAGTCTCTGAATACTTTCAGAGTTTAAATCAAATCTTTTGCTTTAGATCTTAGATGAACTGTCATTTCTGTTTATATTTAACTGATATAGACTGAAGAAGTTGTATAATCTTTGTAAACTCTGCTTTATATTATTAAACTGATTTTGTTTGTTTCAGTGTCTCATAACAGTGATGTTGATGTTTCATTTCATTAACATTTTCAAAGATCAGTAGAAATGCTAAAAAGAAGTTATTCATATTTTAAGATTTAATGTTTAACAGATCTTCTTTAACTTAAAGTTGTTCTTCTTTTTAAAGTCATTATACTTTGACAGTATCTTTTAAATAACTGATCATAACAGTGATCTTTACTTTGTCACTTAGAAGTCAGTTCATCAACATTTTGTAAAATTGAAAGTAAGCTTTTATTTTAAGAATTTACATCTCTGCAGCATTCACTTTTCAACTATTCTTATAAATAGATGATGTCTTTATCTTCAAAGAATTCTTGAACACTGCTGTAAAGAAAGACATTATTATATTAAATATTTCTTGAATTTCTAAAGCTGCACTAAATAAAGATGTAATCTCAGATATAAGAATCAGTTAATTAGCATAAACATTTCTTAATTAAGTTTAAAGAAATGCAATTTGACTTGTCATTATCTTATAATTGACTTAAGAAGTCATTTCTGACACTAATGACTAATTAATGATAGTGAATTCATTCATCATCATAGAAATAGAGTTAAACTTCATACTGAGAGATTATAAATAATTAAAGACATTAATTAATGAATCAATTCTGATTTAATTCAAATTGCTGTCAGACATGTTACAATATAAGAAAGATAGAACTTTTCTGCATATAATACAGCATAAAGATTTATCTCTTTATTCTGTAGTCTCAACACTGAAGTAGTGATAAACACTGAAGAGAGAGTGAATATATAGTTTATGCATTATTGCATTGAAACTTTTATAATCAGAATATGAATTAAATTAGCTTAAATTAAAGCTCAAGCTTCAGAGTTGCTTAAAAGTATACTTTAAATCTTTAATGCTATTAGATGTGAATCAGTCTGTAGAAAGTTGTTTTTATTTGTTTATGCTATGTAGAGTATATATAGGAAATGATGACTAAGACATAAATAGGAGCGCTTAGTAAGAGATGAGTAAGCAATGATATCACAATACTTTAGGCCATTTTGGGCTGTAGAAGTCTTCATTTCAGACATCTCTTCACTGATCTTGTTTGAAATGGCTGTCTTGATGATCAGAGAGATTTTGGCTGTAACCTTACACCCTAGCTTCTGAGAAGCAATTCATTCATGAATGATACAGTGTTGATAGACACTATAACACTTTGCTGAGAACACAAAGTATGGCACTCCAAGCAAGGCATGATCTCTGCACGAGAGACAAGGATCCTCATTTCATCGTATATTTCTCTTAACTTTACAGACTCATTTTTCCGACATACATATCCGACATACAAAGTTAGCAAGACCAGAAGGTGAACTTGAAATCTGCGTACGGGACGAGACCCCAGACCCTGCAGACATCACACCTTCATTCCAACCGGAGAGTTGCTCCTCAAAGAGTCTTTTCCCATCATTTCAAGCAATCCACCAGCATCCTCATCTCTCAAAACTGTATACACCCAAACAGCACCTTCACCCCTCCCACCAAACCTTCACTCCATCACCTCCTCCATCTCCAGATCCGTCACCACCCCCCCGCTCCATCTCGTCACCACGTTAAGCCCTCCATCCAACAGCATCGCTCCACTCATGCTACATCCGCACTCGCACCCGTAAGCACGTCCTCTATTCTACAAAACCACTTTCCACAACCAAGATGACCATAGCCCTAGCCCTATATTCAGCAGTCGCCCCTTCTCCTACTCCCCTTCTTGATGCTATATCTGTGTCCAATCCAGATTTAGAGCTAGAGCAACCGTGCGGCGTCACGAGTGCGTGGATCATGGAGATTGGGCGGGGGACGATTGTGGGTTCAGGGTAGGGCTGGGTGTTGGGAACTAAGCCTCGGTTGCGTCATCGTTGGATGAAGGCGGCGGTGTCAGCAGATACATAAAATCGACGAAAGTCGTCAAACTGGCGGCAGTGATGAGGTTCCGTTGCTCAAGGAGCAGAGGTATCAAGCCAGGATGGAGAAGACTCGAGTTTCACAGACGGAGCTGAGTGCAGATGTCTGACCAGTGGGTAGAAGATTGAGACTCATCCCAGGCGAATGGCTTGTGGAGATGCAATGGAAGTGGTTTGTTTTGTCTGAGGGTCTATCCCTACCTTGGGTTACGTTACAGCATCGTAACTGAAGACTTCGGGCAACCCGTCGTCCGATAGATGAGGACTCTCGTTCTCAATGTAGGAGCCATAGCTCGTGATAGATCACCATCGTCGCATTGAAAAGGCAAATTCTCGACAGACCATGTATGAATACAAGACAAGGAGCACGACCTAAGATATGTAGACTTCCGATATGTCTAACCTTGAGTGCGGACCACATTAGTCGTGAACGCCAGCGCCCATCCACGCCCTCAACTCGCTCAGCGGAGTCCTTGCAATCATCCCTCCCTCCACGAGTACTTCCCCACTCAGAACTTGCAGTGGTGCATCTATGGGCACGGAACCAGGGAGATGCCAATCATCAGATTAGGTCCCTGCAATCAAACCATCAGCCCAGTCTCCTCCCACTCTACTTACACCGGTCAACTCACACTCCCAAAAGGCTGCCCCGTCAGCGCCAGATAAGCGCTCTCATCAATATCCAGCGTATTCACGCCCGGCGCACATCGCTGATCAGCCGGGACATTCGTCTTGCAGAAGTTCGCCGGATGCGAGGCCGGACAGCTATCGACGATCTGGACGACGACGCTGTTGCCGACGCCGCCGATGTGCCCGCCGGCGTAGCCGCCTTGGTTGGTGACGCGGTAGCAGATCCCGCAGTTTGAGCGCGGGCACCACGGGAGTTGGACGTGGTGGACTGCTTTTTGACCGAAGCTAGCAGCAACCTGTAAGCTTGCTGGGATTTGAATTGAAGGTGGGGGACAGGATGCGTACCAGAGGCTCATGTCGTCGATTTGGCCGGTGCAGCGACCGCCGGAGATGTTGGGGCTCATGTCGCCGGCTGCGGCGCCGAATGTGCCTGGCTTGCCTGTTGCAGGAGGGCGTTAGTGCTGTAAGCACGAGAGGGCAAGGGACTGGTTGGAAGAGAGAAGCCGATGCTGCTTCACGAGGGAGAGAGGAGTTGGCGAGCATACCGAATTTCGGACCGCAGACCGTGCTGTCAAATGGAACATGATGTTAGTCAGGATACAATTGACGTATCCATAGAACGGCTGAAGGCCTGCCTCTATGATATAGCCAGCAGATTGTAGTATATGGAAGGAATAGTAGCTCTGCAGAGGGCTGATGTGACTTACACCCTTTGCGCCCCAAAGTTATTGAAGGTCGCCACACCGCTGAATATCTGTTTCGGCACGAGACCCGGCATACTTGCACCGCACAATGAAGTCAATGCCGCCAGGGCAACAAGGAGAGTGTGTGAGAGCATCGTGCTATTGCAGAACGAAAGTCGGGATGTGTCAAGGCAGAGAGTGAATCGACAACGGAGCGATTGAAATCTGAAGCCTGCTGGATAGTGATTGGTGAGGACTCTGAGGCTGGGGGCCTTATAACGTCCTTCGGCTCTAAAGGTAAGAGGTACGGTATGGCGGGGAACCAAGCTGGGTTTCGTGAATCTTCGTAGCTCTTCGCACCATCAGTCTCTTCCCGTTGACGGCTTATAACAGGGTTCGATGGCTTGAAGTTCTTACTTCGTTGCTGGCGCGCTAACAGTAGGGTCAGATCTAGATCGATATCAGGGAACAGCCTTCGTCGAGGGCTCTAGCAGCGTGTCTTCAATGCAAGGGTCTCGAAGGAGTCCAAGACAGAGTCCGCGAGGGCTTCACTTGCTGGGATGAAAGAGAGCACTGCCGGTAGCGGTAGGTGAGAGGGATGAGAGGAGATATAAGACATCATGAGAGCCATTGATGTATTCGAATCCCCTCTCGTCCATGCGATGCTTCATGCGACCACGCAGCTCTTCGCTGCCGGCCGGGTGGTGAAAGACGAAAAGATGAGACGCCATCAGCGTGAGAGAGGTCTCAGAACATGGTCGTTTCAAATCGGGCAGTTTGCCGTGTGTAGTACTTTAGTAGTAGTGCCTGAAGAAGCGGGACCTGCATTGGCGTGGATGAGTTAGTTTTGTTACCAAAGAAACGTTTGGAGGTGGCTTTGATGTCTGGAGGGCTATGCTCCGGATCCGCTTACGTCATGCAGGCGCGGCTCGAGGGCTTCAAGGGATGAGGTACAGTACGGAGTACACTACCTTAAGCACCTGGAAAGGCTTCTTACACCACACGTGTCTGGAGTATGACCACCACCATACCATCATACCTTGATGGGCTACGGAGTAGAAGATGCAGCTTACAAGCCCAACGCTCAAACAAAGAATCTTATATTCAGCGGACAGGAATCTGTTCGTATCTACGAAGTAGCCCAAGAAACAATTGACCCATTCAAACAGATCTTCGCAGGGGTAACGTAAGAAACACCACAAACATCCGACACCTTACTCGTAAGGGACTGACCCTCTCCTGCAGGGATATCGAATACGGTAAGAGCTGCGTGGCGTGGGCGTGGCCGCAACGTGGCATTTCCACGTCGACAGCTGCCGGCTGCGGCTAAGCAACTATGGTATAAAATATTCCCCTAGCGACGAGTAACAAGGTATAAGTTCTACTCTACCTACTACAGGGGATGTAGAGTACGTTCAGATTTGAATGGCGGTGTGGGACAATCAAGCAAGGACAATGTTGCTCAGATGGTTGTGCAGGTGGTGGTGAAGATAAGCTTCAGTGCACTGGTAGGTAGGGGTCGCCTGAAGGCACCAGGGCTTTGGGCTGGATAGCATACTTGCTCCGCTGAATCGGAGTCGGCTCTGTATGTCGGTATTCTGACGGCGATTGGCACACGTGAAGGCTTTGGGACGTTCGTTGACATCCATATCGTCGGTTGCTGGGGATTTCCGGTGTTGATAGATAGGACAGAAGACAATGTGTGAGAAGCACACGTCAGCAGTGTATGCTACAATCAATTGCTGCGAGGTCTCTCCGTATTATTGTTGATGCTGCAAGCTGCATATGGAACTGAGAGGCTCTCAGCGCGTACGGGAGCATGACTCGTCGGAACTTCGCCGAGTTTCAAGTGGCTGAGATCATACTCATTGGTCTGTTGATATCTCACTATGGACTCCGGCAGGGTAAGAGAGAAACTGCTCACCTTGACCGCCTAGGACCAGAACTGCTCTCACAACCACCCGGCCGAATTGTCAGTCCTCAGCCGGTCAAGCACTTCTCTGAGTCAGCTATACGTTTCAGCCCACCGCCATTGTGTCGGATGAGATAAGCTCAATTATTCCCCATGGATTGATGGTGTATCCGTCGCCCTATTTCAGCTTCTTCCTTCCATGGTCTCCCAACACCTCGACGCCAAGAGCCGGTTCCGCAATCACTCCACCGACCGTCGCCTTCGATGCACCAACGCTGATACCTCCCTTCTGGAATCGAGTTAGGCTGCCGTTACTGTCTAGACTGTTGCTCCTGTGCTTTCGTTTCGATGGGGCGACGGGGACTCGCGACGCTCGGGTGGGTGTAGCGTGATCGGTAGCACCGTCAAAGGACGTGGGCGAAATGGCTGATGCCGACAAAGGGCTCGCCGTAGTGTTGTTGGGATCTAGTCTGCTGGAGCTTTGAGGTGAAGTTTGATCCCTTGCCGCCGCTACGTAGCTTTTCGCCGTGGATTCGTCTGCCTCCCCGTCCCATTCCGCTGTCGTGTCACTTGTGCCTCCAGGCGTGGTCAGAGCAGACCTCATATCGTCCAGGTAGCTAGACGGTTGTTGAGCGATCATGTGTGACGTAAACCCCACAGGGTTATTTATCTGTAGTCTTGCCGTCGACTGCTCCGCCCGTGCGTACTGATGGAGCGCCTCGAAGACGTATGGGAAGACTAATTTGTCGACGTCTTGTGCCCAGAGGAAATCCAGATGCTCAAAGTGAGGAATCTCTTTTGCAACGGTGTGCTTCGGTAGTTCCTTGAGCATGACTTCGATATCCACCAGACTGTCGCTGCCGCCGTGAACTAACAAGATTGGGGTCTTGATATTGCGTGTTGGGAATTTGGCAACTTTGTAATAACGCTCTCCTGCACCAATGCTCAGAGGTACTTGTATGTCATCATCATACATCTGAAAGCTCTTGTTCCTGATGATTTGAAACCAGTGCACAACGCTTTTGGTGCTGGTGAAAGAGTACAGATGAGGATAGGCGGCAAGCTTCTGGTGAGGACTGATGTTCTTGCAGGACCAGTTGAAGAGAAAACGAAGCGACATGTCGATGATGCGGACAAAGATGGGCGGGTATAGGACCGCTTGCCACATTGTTGCAGAACTCAGTATGCTGCGCCGCCCAAAAGCGAGGAAGATCACCTCCGGTGATGCTTTGATCAGGGCGTCTACAACGCCATTGTGCAGACCTGCTGGAGACAGGGCCGGTGCCAATGCTATAAAGACGTCAACCTTGTCGTTTAAAGTCGGATGAATTGATAGCGTCGCGAACGCTTGTGCGGTTCCCTGAGAGAAGCCGACGTAGGAAAGAGACGGCTGGGAGGTCGTGGAAAGGATATATTCGATGCTATCCGGGATATCGTGAAAAGCGAACTGGTCCATAGAAAAGTTCCAGAATGCAGTAGAAGTAGGAGAGAACCTGGTGGACTTCTTCGAATATTTGTTACCTCGATTATTGCCCAACTGACCCTGATCAGCAACTGCGAGATTCCAAGATCGAACAGAACCCTTACCCAGACATCGAACCCTTTCTCTACCAGGGCAAACGGTAAGCACCTCTCGGCTTCCGTCAAACAGACCCACACCTCGCTGTTCATCAAAAGACCATGATGTAAGTATATCACAGGTTTCGTCACGCCCCGTCCTCCCCCATTCACCCGTATACCTTCTTCTCCTCTCCTCCAACCGAGGCGATGGAGCCCGAGCAGATAGCCATCCCCCGTTTGAACAATATGCTCTTCCGCATAGTACCCGAACAGTGCACACAAGTCGACGAAATCGGAAGAATGCGCTATGGACGACACCACAGACTTTTTTCTTGTCCGCGACTTCCGACCCTGGGGCGAAGAGAGGAGGTTGAAGAGGGTCTTGGACCGATTGTAGAAGAATCGAATGATAGGATGAGCTTGATTACTTAGCATTAACGTATACCAGTAGATATGAGACGAAGGCTCTTACGGAGGCAAAGAGTCACGATCCTTATAACGATTTCCAGAAAGATTAGTATGAAGGACCCAACTAAGGCAAGATACTCGCGCCTGGAGAAATACGTTTGTTAGCCATAAGAACCATGACAACAAGCGCCAACCCTAGGCTGGCCACACAAGGCAGAGTCCCGAGTCCGCGCATTGATTGGAGACACTCCAGACCTTACCAGAATAGCCTGCCGATGAAAGGCACCCGCGCCATAATCTGTGACCGATGTTCGACCTTCAGGTCATGAGCGCAGTTAATCGAACTTCAGGAGCCATGAACATGGGTTGGAGTGGTAATGAGTTGCTTCGTCGTTCCACAGCACATCCGCGAGACGTCATTTCTTATCGATTCGAAACATGTGAACGCGGCATGAACCCTTGTCATGATGTCGGAGCTTAAGACACCGATCAAGCTAAAGCAACCGTAGGCGCTACGGCGAGCTGTAGAAACTAAGCTCGCAGAATTACTTTGGTAAACCTCGCGACTTGCAATTGGCCTACTGTAAAGTGCAGAAAAAGTCATAACCCGAAGGGCAGAGTCGAGTCCACTTGACATGATAGACGCCCAAAACACTAAGCTCGAACATGCCTAGCTCTTGCAAAGACATCAGTTCGTCTCACCACCCCCGTTTCCACGCCAAACTTGAAACAGCTGACACAGCCCTGTTCTAGGAGCTGCACTTGCGCTCTGCCTGCAGCAATCGGATTGCGTGCTGATTGAACGCAACAAACCCTCCGACTGCCTGCGGCCGCCGCTCGTCGACACCCTGCCCACCCGGTGCCAGCAGTTGAAAAAGGGCTACGGCGACTGCAAGCGGGGCATGGTGGACATGCGAAAACGCTTTCGGGGGAACCAGCCCATCTCCGTCAGTCTGGAGATTGAGGGCGGGGCGCAAGACCCGGTTCATCAGCTTTATGGCGGGAGGCCCGCCCTGGGAAAGACGGTCAAGGAGACGAGTGGGGACGAACCGCCCGAGGATGCCGATGAAAGCCGAGGGTTATAGTAGGGTAGTGGACGGGCCGGCACGGAACGGTCGACGTGATGGAGCATTATCTAGGTCTGAGGGTATAGCCTGGCGTACTGCGTGTGACTGACGGGCTGTCTTACTCTATGTACAGCACCTGCATTGGAAGGCGACCGGCGTTATAAAATCGAACATCTGTACAACTGAAGTCGCTCGGCGAATTATTCCACCAGTCAAGGAAATGGGCCTGCTGTTTCACACACAGGGAGCGAAACTAGTCCGCGACGATCCAAAGCGACGATCGTCACAGAGCATTACACGAAGATGAACTACGAATCATATCGAGTGATAGATTTCGGTGTGTGTCTCCAGTCCCAGCCATTCATCATTATAGGCAGCGATGAAGTCCAAAGAATCTCTAGAAAAGGCATGGATGTTTCGTCATGCCGCCGGCCTAGATTTAGAGTATCAACATCCGAAATTCCGCCCTTCAGGTTGGAAACAGACATTCGGTACCGCTGGCCGCGGAAATCGCGAGTTCACAGGGTTCCATACCAGCTGCTATCACAATTTCCACCACCGACAATGTTCGCCTTTCAGATACTACTACTCTGGCTTTGCTCAGTCATCATTGTTGCTGCGCCTACCGCGGACTCCACTATCCCAGCTGTTCACCAACATGACAAACGAGCCGCCGAATGCTACCCTCCCACGCGATTCGAAACGCTCGACACGGTAGATATCAATCCAATCGATTGTGGCCTTGCCATCCGCGACATGCCAACCACGATGAAGCTGGGCGATGGAGATATGTTCGCGCCACTGGGAGGCTTCGGAAATACGGTGCACGATGGCAGTCCCTTCAGACTACCGCGCCATTTTGCCAGCGGCAGCTACATGATCGGCGTGACCATGGCCCCCGGGGGTATGGGCAAAACCGACAGTGCAAGCTGGAACGAAATCGCTGTCAAAGCTGCTGGTATCGTCACTCTATGTGCGACTCTGCCCAAACCACACCGGCGCGGGGGGCACGACGTGTCAGGCGAGCATAAGCAGATCCATATCGATGTTTTCAAGCATGCCGACTATCTCGACTTTCTGGTACCGATCAACGACTTCTTGAGTCCGGCATCTCTGCTGAGAGCGCATGTATGACAGCGAAGGACGAGGTTGGATATAATTCTTCACTTTGTCGATCAGGTCAGACTTTCTAGCTAATCGAAATGCCCGACGTATGGAAGGTTTCGATCAATGTTCTAGCTTCACAATTAGCGTAGCCTGATTGAACCTCCATTGCGATATTTTCTAGAAGATAGTACTAGTGGGCGTGAAACCGGAAACGTCACAGGAGCCACACACGTTGTTTGATGGGTGTTTTGGCGGACGATAGCCGCGCGAGATATCATGAGCCCAGCAGCCGCGAAACGGAACGTCCCAAAACCATCACTATCCATAAAGCCGAGACAATGCGCTCGTCCGCTCAGCAGCGCCATCGCCATCCTCGAGTCCGCACTCCACCGCAACCCACAGCCCGCACCCTACCCGCACCACCCTCACAATGCTCATCCTCACAATGCTCCTCACCCCACTCACCCTCCTCCTCCTCGCCGCCCTCACGACCGCCGCCCCGCTCACCATCCCAACCACCCCGCACCCCCTCCTCAAGCGCGCCCCACCAGCCTGCTACGACAACGGCTCCCCCCGCCGCGGCCCGCTCAACCCCCAAGAATGCATCCGCGCCATCGCCTACATGCCCACGACCCAAGTCCCCGGCGGGGACCTCAACGTCGACCGAAGTACAGACCTGATCGCCCACTTCGGCGGCGACGCCGCCCCATTCGGCAGCCCCTTCAAGCTCCCCCGCACCTTCTACTCCGGCGGCTGCTTCGTGGGCGTAAGCATGGTGTCGCCGCGGGCCGACGCGAGCGAGTCGTCGAGCTGGAATGAGATCGCGCGCGAGGCGACGGGGGTCGTGGGGGAG
>JAABUU010006721.1_pt1:0-10000 | contig 12188 bp, 13 predicted proteins | sample 5559301 | NCBI WGS metagenome assembly JAABUU01 (sample SAMN10711884, study PRJNA513360) | rock metagenome | isolation source: Antarctica rocks | place: Antarctica: Victoria Land, Richard Nunatak white
CTGCCGGTATTGTTAGCGGCCAAAGGCCAGCAGCTACAGGCAGATCTAAGCACAGTGGAGGCCCCTCTGGCTGACCTCAATGACACAATGCAGGATACCATGGACCGCCTAAGTCGTCAAGTAAGAATTTAGGAGACCTGCTGACTTGTGTTGACTTGGCCAGGGTTGTCCAGTGCACTATTACAAATGGAACATGACTGGATATACACCCCTGGTGCCTATCAAGCTGCAGAAACAAACAGTCATGCTGGCAAATCATGGTCTTGCTGAGTTTGGTCATAAACTTTGCTTCGGCTGTTCAGCAAATTGGTCCTCCTCTCTTAGTGAGATGTGCACATTGTCAAAAGTTGTTGCACTTTGTGTTATCATTTTGGCTGAATCTGCAGATGCTTGCATGCACTGAGGTGTGGCTGCAACTGCCTTGTTGTAGGTTGACGCTGAAGCAGTCTTCACAGCTTATGATGACCTGGATAGCATCCTAAACGATCAAGTAGCCTGGGACTGCCCTGGCTTCTGCCCTACATCCTCAGAGTTCACAAGGCTACGCTGGGCAGATGATCTCGTGAATGCTGAAGAAAATTCTGCAAAGCAATGGCCACTGTTTTTACGAGCGGTGCATATCTAGAACCGCTTGTTGCTGCATTTGAGGCTGCTCTCGACTCTGAACCATATTTCCAGCAGCTACCTCATGAGCACTCAGCAGCGCTACGAACACTCTTGACAACAGATCTCATTCCAGCCAGGTTGCAGGAGATGACAACCAAGGTCAAGTCAGAGCTGGAGTGCATGTTTCCGAGTGTGATTTCAGGCATACATCCAGTTAGCAATTCAAATCCCAATGACTCCATTGCCACAGGAATAAACTTGCTTCTTGGGCCAAAAATAAAGGCGTTCATGGTCAGAAATGTATGGAAATATTTCATACGTCGTCCATTGGTGGTGCCAGAGACCATCAACCAGGCCATCTTTGAGGATCGTGAGAGACAGAAGAGCTTGGTTTTGGAGAAGCAGCGTGTATTACAGTCTGTGTGCCCTATTGTTGCTAATTTGAACACCATGCTTAGCAGCAATCTGCAATTTGTCTCAGATGATACAGCACACCTCTTCAACAGCTTGACTGTGCAGGGCCACATGCATCTTGCAAGCAGTCTTACCTCATCTGGATCCTCGACCAGCTCTGTGTCACAAGGCTGGTCTGCTTTGGATGTAGAGGATCACACAACCAACCAGACAGACAATATCTCTCCAGCCCGTTCTCCTGCTACTAGCACATGAGATCCAGATAGCTTTGTTCAGGTGTAAATGATGTGTGAAAGTCAACAGACCTGCCTCTTCAGAATCGGGTACCAACCTTGCCCACTTATCAAGTGATGAATGATTAGACGACTCATTACCTCATTGAGCAAGCTTTGTTCTATTGTACATTGTGTCGGTGTATGCAATCTGTATCTTTCAGTGCCTCTTCAAAGTCGTGTACCAACATTGCCAAGTGAAGTATGATTAGACGAGTCACTAACTCATTGAGCAAGCTTTGTTTTATTGTACAATGTGTCAGCACTAGTGTATGCAACCTGTATCTTTCAGTGGTACGCAAGACTCACGAGGTCTGATGTAATGCTAGTCAGCATAAATATCGTGCTTTTTAAGGGTTTGAAAGATCTCGCCACCACTCATGAAAACAATTTCATTAATGCCGTGACACATCATGCGTTGGTGTACAGAGTCAAAGCCAATGAAGCAGCAAGCAGAGACACATCTGCCACATCTACATGTAACACTAGTGGCGCGCCAGCAGTACTTGGAAGCATATGCTTGCAAGGACAGTTGCACTCACGTTGACATCAGGACTAACCTGTGCACAGATATCGATAATACCACTGTTGGCCCGATCATCCTGTAATTTTGTGCACACGCTGCCCATATGGGCTTCCAAGAAGCTGGAACAAATCTATGCATGCATTTTTGACATACACATGCCTATTTATCTACCACGTGGAGATGGGAATGTGATATTGATGGTGCGATGGGCCTGAGCAGGCCCTGAGCATTGTCATCGACACCGCCATCAGGGCAGAGTGCATACTTTGTATGATAAATTTATCGTATACCATGTATGATGTATGCTAATACACCGCTGAGTTCACCACAGCAAAGTTTGCCAGTGGCAGGCATGAATGTTCTGCAGCCTGTCCATCTTGTTACTGGTGTTGAAAGTGTGAGCACTTGGCAATATCTAGTCACATCATTCATGAACAGGTGTTTTTTGACAATTGGGAAATGCCCCGTTTATGGTGACTTGGTGCTATTGGCGTTTTCTGGTCTGCATGACGGCACTGCTCATGTCAAGTCAGCCAGCTATGCTTATCCCGGATTCTGGCCATGAACAATGGCATTCAACCAAACGCGACATAAAGCTGTCACCATTTGGCCCTACCACCAGCTTACAGCGCAACTCCAGTTGACTGTGTGAGGAAACATAGGCAGCTGTGCCTCATATATGATATATAGGGACTATATAGTATAATGTATATAGTATATAGTATAGTGTATGGGGACTATATAGGGACTGACAAAATGCAGGCCACAGAAAGATCCAAAGCAGGCTTGTTGCCTCAGTCCCTACCCAGACCACCAAACTGCTGGCACTCAGCATTGACATGGTGCTGCAGGCACCCCTCAGGCTGGACCCAGCCAGTGTCAACAAGCACTAATCCAGTCTATCAGCAACCAGTATTAGCGTCCTAAAACCCTCCCACCATAGCCAGCAGCTCTGCTCAGACCTGAACAGCTAAGGCTTGACAGCAGCAGCAAGCAGCAAGCATCCAGCAGAAAGCTGTCAAAGCTGCCACTTTGAAGGTTGGGAAATCTGCAGCGAGAGAGCTGGCAGACTGGCTGCACACCATGCATGATGCAAAAAGGAAACTGACGACTGATGCCAGAGGACGTCCTGAGGCAACGCTTGAGTCATGTATATATGCCTAGTTTACGCCTAGGCCCACACATATACACAGCTGTACATTGTTGGTTACTTTAGGCAGAGTCTTATTCAGTGACAGTGACAACCAACAACTGCACCACATATCTGATGAGTCACAAACTCATGTTTGTACAGGTTTTGGAGTGGTCAGTGCGTTGCTTCCGTGACCACTGAATGCAGGTGTGTGAGCTCTGCCATTGCAAGCGTGTCCGCGGTACCCCCTCATGGGGTAGCCAAGAATCAAGGGGTGCACAACAGCGTCTCTGGAAACAATAATGCACTTCTAAACCATGCAAGCTTTGTGGTGGTGAGCCAAATGACAGCATGGGTGTGAGCCCAACCAGCAAGAGGGCTCCCTCTCCCATGGGCGGTCGAGCAGAGTCATGTACTGCAGGCACCAACTGCACACCAGCAAAGAGAGGGCTGAGTGACCAGTCTGTGCAGTCCACAGGCATGGCGCTTGATGCTGGTGTCACTGCCTCCTCAGGTGTGCTGAACTTCCCTACACACAAGGCACAGACGCTTGGTATGGCTTATGCAGCGCCATGGTCTGTATGCGTCACTTCTGTATGCATAGGATGGCCAATTCAAGCAATGTTGTCTTGTCCTGGTGAGCTGCGTTGAATTGGCTGATGGTGTCCTGTGCACAACACCTCATTGTGGGCCAGTGCCGTGATCTACTTCAATGTGAGAGCAGTTCATACCACAGTATTTCTTACATCCTGGCTTTTGTTGAAAACCTGAGGTGACCTTAGTCACTGCAGACGAATGCGATTGAGATTACATGCCATAGTTGTGTCCTGTTTACTACTCATGGTATAGGTACAGTCACAACAATGCTGTATTGCTGTGCAGGTATTGCAAAGACGTCAGGTGCCTTTGGCTCTGGCTTCAGCAACTTTGGTTTTGGCTGTGGTTGGCCATCAGGAGCAGCTGCTTCCAGAGGGCAAGACTCGAATGCGGACAGTTGGGCCAGCAGTACTGGACAGCTGGACCAGCAGTACTGGACAGCTGGACCAGCAGTTGGGCAGCATTTGAGAGATGCATGCAGATCCGTGAATCGTGAACTCGAACGAAACAGTGCGTCAACCCAGTAAGCTGGTCGATATGTTAGGGTTTGTCAGGCTGTTGCAGTTCTCTAAATGAAGCTGCATCGTCCGGTGAAAGTGTTGCTGCGGCGGATGCCTTTGAGTTTCAGTACCACTCGGCTGCCTGCTTTACCTACAGCTGTTTTCTCCAGGACTCATCCGCATCCGGACACTTCGCGCTTGTCGGTAAAACTTGCGATGCTGCAAAACGTTACATGATTTGGGCAACACGGCAACATATCACGCAGCAAGACTGCTGCATCTGTGCAATTCCTGCTGCGGAAGTAGCTTAGCTCTGCAGCGTTGTCACCGTACTGCAGTGTTGACGCTCTGCTGTTGTTTGTCCGCCGCAGGACCACGATGGCGCCTCCAGAGTCAAGCGTCGACAGTCTGAACAATGCGATTGACCCAGCAGACGTCAGCCGCAAAAATCACCTAGACAAGATCGACCGGTACGTGCAGAAGGTCGAAGCGTTCAAATTTTCCCCACGGCAAGCCGACGTCAAAGGACTCAGGTGCGACATTGCCTTGCTTGTTCTTGCTGCAAGTATCAAATCGGCCACCAAACAGCAAGCTTCCGTGAAGGCACTCTGGCCCACAAGGCAAGATTGAGCCCCTGACAGTGATTGATGACCCAGCTGACTGGAAGGCTACTGACTGGGAGGTGAGGTGACTCATTTTACTTTGCCTTCTGGTAATACTTATTGGATAGTCGAGGTGCAAGCTGAATAGCTGCTGCTTAGCATGTCTGTGAGTCTGCTGCAGCTTAGCATGTCTGCTTAGCATGTCTGCTTAGTATGCTTAGCATGTCTGTGAGTCAGCTGACGTACGACGTATTGGTCTTTGACTCCCAATTTATTGTCCATGCTCACTAAGTTTGTGGCAATCCACAATATGTACATCATGCTGTGGTTTTGCTGACTGGGTAGTTGTTGCGCAACTCACTGCGACTGAAGGGTGTGTTTGCTCAATGGTGGTGGGCAGGGTTTGCAAACTATGCATAGTATAGCATGGTAGCTGTTAATTTAGTGCCAGGTCAGGACTTACCTTAACAAACCAACATTTTGCTGTCTGGTCCACGCAGCTTACAAGCAGAAGCAACAGCAGGAAGGCATGTCTGGTACTGACTGATCGACATCTACCAGAAAGGTAGACAAGTCTCGTCTGGCCTTCCACACTGATCCAGGGGCCACAGACCTGATTGCTCTGTTGTCAATCAGCGCAGCGCCAGAAGGAGGGGAAAGCAAGTGGGTGTCAGCCGTTGCCATCCACAATGAGCTGTTGCGCAGGGGCAGAAAGGTGACACGCCTCTCTTTGGTTGTGCTGTCTGTGTCCTGTCTGTGTCCAAATCGTTATGCATACAGCCGAAATTGTGTCGGCATAGGGAAATTGCTAGCAGCACATGCAAAGCTACAACCCTGTTCCACTGAATGGCGGAGCCATGATGAGCGTTGTCACAGTTGTGAATTCTGTGTCTGAGTGTACATGCCATGCACATGTTTAATGGGAAACCCAGTGGAGTGTAGCTACTGTCTGCCAGCAGCAGTCAACTCTGTCTCTTGTGGCCCTCTGCACCTGTTGGAAGAGCTTCATGTCCATGACATGCAGTACTGGCAAACACACACCACACTTGCATTTTTTCTCATTTTTGCCTTAGACCCCTAGACCACACCCATTCCAGACCCCTTAGCTTGCCCCCACACCACCTGCCTCAAATCTGTACAAAAGTTCTTGCAATGACCCTGCTCACCAAAATGGACTGCTTATCCGTTTCTCATTTTGCAACTGATTGTCCGTCTTGTGAGATTATATAAATCCGGTAGGCTCAGCGTCAGGACTCAGACTTCAGACTCAGAATGTGTGTGTGCAGGATCTGGTTGAGGAGCTGAGCAAGGAGAAGACGTGGTACACTTCCAGGAAGGTCTCCCAGCAGGCCTATGAGCGCGATGCTGACGGCTCCTTTGCAGGCTATGAAGAAGAGGTATGCAGCAGTTGGTACTCCTTGGTCTGTCAATGGTCTGTAATGCACAGCCCCAATGTGTATCAGCCTCTTGCCCTCCCTTTTGTGCGGCCTTGCAAGCCTGGTGGTTGCTGTCAATGCTTCCAAGAAGTGGCATGCTGTAGTGTTGAGCTCTTTTGGTCCAGAGCCGAAAGTCATCTGCACTGAACACGCATCTGTGCCCCCCTCCCCCCCCACACACATTTCTGTTCACCACCACATTAATGCAACGCTTGGTAAAAACTGCTGTGATATGCAGGTGCCATTTGCATACCATGATGGGTACCTGTCTGTTCATTTTGAGGCCAACAAGTATCAGGACATCCAGCTCACTCCTCTACAAGAGGAGGCTGTCTGGTAAGACAATGAAAATCACCTCTCAATCCCTACCTCTTAGTCCCCACCTCTCATCCCCCACCCCCCACCTCTCATTCCCAACCCCCACTCTCTCCCCCGCCTCTCATCGTCTACCCCACACTCTCTCATCCCACCCCCCCTGTCTGACACCCCCCCTGTCACATGAAAATGCTAAGAATGCTTTGTTCTGTTGCAGCTAGCACGGCTTTTACATGTTGAAGCAACAGGTGCATCCATGTCATCATATCGTGACCAAATACATTGAAGTTTCAATACTATGACCAATGCACTCATGTGCTCATATCAACACCAGTGCTTTCATGTGTTCATGCCATGACCAATGCATTGACTGCACAACACACTTCTGACCCCCCTTTGACGCGCACTGCTGCGCCATGCTTGAGTCTGGACACATGCATGTTCACTGCTTATGCATATGTGCTTGATTTACGCCTTGGGCACGCCTTTGGCGAAACTTGCCTTTGGCAAAGCTTGCAATGACCTCTGTACTTATCTTATCAGTCATGATCCTATATTCTGGTGCTTGTTTACTGATTGAGTCATACTTGGGTGCAGGGCTGTGGCTACCTTAGCTGAGAGTCCAGACTTCCATCTGTCTAAGAAGCTGCAGCCTGGGGACATTGGAATTGTGCACGACCCCACCATCTTTCACTCCAGAGGCGAGGTCATTGATGGCGAGGTCAGTTTTGCCATGCTCTTCCTGTCCACTTGCTTTGGCTGCCATGTGCTTCCAGAGACGCAAGACCTACTGCTGTCATCTGCAATAACTGTTAACAGACCGCTATACTGTTCTTATCCCATTTGCTGACATGTTCTGACTGCTAAAGAACTACCATGCCAAGTCACGTTTGTCAACATCATCAAGAGAGCAGAAGCCCATTGTTGACAGGTTGTTTGTCATGTAGACTCTATCAGAGAAACGTCACTTGCTGCGATGGTGGGTAGCAACAGACGCCAACAAGAGGCCCATCCCACCCCTCCTTGCCCCCCGCTCCAATGTTCAGGCTACAGGGGGGTTTGTGGTCCCTAAGGGCTCTCCAGTACGTTTGCCACTGTACCCATACTCAAGACATGATGGGTTGGGACAGCCGCCTGCCACGCTGCAGGCATAGTTGATCTCTGCCACGTGGGGATTAGTCAGACAGATAAATGCCTTCCATAATGTGGGGCGTTCTGAGTGCTTGTATAGTATTGCTGTCCTTTTCAGATCAATTCATTGATGCTCTGTCCAGGCATGCATGTCATTTGATGACTGAGTGTCTTGTTGTGAAGTGCGACGTGCTTGCGTGCCCTTGAATGCCTGCTTGGCAGAAGGTAGCACAGGAAGCAGCAATGGCGCACCTGCCATCATACTGTATAAGTGTGCAGTAACCAAGATTCAAGAAGGAAGCTGCAGAGGATGGAGGATTTCATGTGTAGCAAGTAGATGGAATCATCCGATTCTTAGTGCTGCTGTTAGGCAAAGGTAGACTGGTTGCACTAAAAGAAATACCTGAGATCTGCAGAGCGACAGGATTGTCAACAATGTTCCGACGTTAGGATGCAGCTGCTGCTTGGTGATGTAGACATATAGATGGATGCTTTGTTGCTATGTAACCTTGATGCGATGTCATTTACAGCATTGCACTTCAGCCACTGCCTCTACCAGTGAGCCATATGCATTTGTGAATCCACTGCAATAGATGTTTGTAGCCGTTGTTCAACCGCCAGCACCCTACTCCTCAAGAATGTCCTGCAAGTTGTCCTATCTGTGCAAATGCCTCAGCGTGATAATGACCAGGTAACAGATGATGAAAGACTTGCGTCTGGGCTTGCATTTTGTTTGAGTATGAGACTTCTGAACACTGCAATGCATACTTACGCTTCTAGCATCCAGATCTGTCAGAAATAATTTGTGTTTTCATTAGGTTGGCATGGTCAAGGTGCTCGTGCGGTTTGTGGTCACAGAGAGACCTAGTGTTTTGTTTGAACGCACATGTTAAGCAATAGCTAGCAGCTATTCAGAATTGCCTGTGGCCATTCGGAATGTGTCTGCAATACAAGCGCTACATAGAATACGCATACCTCAAGCGCTGGCGCACCCTGTAACAACCATGGTTTTCATGATGTTGATACATGTACAGCGACCTGCATCTGCGAACATCAATGGCTTATGCCCAGGTTCATGGCAAAGCTCTCAAAAGACCCTAACTGGCTGATGCCAAATACGACTCTGATCAAAGTCAAACCCGCACTAAGTGCTTGCATGATATCGTAGAAGTCGGACGTATCTTCAGGTACTTAAGCAATGCGTTGCGCGGCTTAGCAATCCTGTGATTTCTGTTTGTTGGCGACCGCCTGGCAGCAGTATTGCATGCCTGGCATCTTGCGTTGACCTCAGACACTGAAGGGTGTTGACGTTGACGCCATTGTGGAGTGTGATACATGCAACCCTTTCGATGCAGTTTAGGCTTGCAAAGCAGGACTAGACGTGTGTCATTTTGCCTGAGCCAATATACATCTTATGCATGCACATCCCTTCTATCTCAGACCACCTTGACGGTGACCAGACCAAGACTTTATGCGAATGGTCGAAAATCGGGATTGCGCATTGTCGCTGGCGAAGGCAGATCTGCCAACAGGACCAAATGGTCTGCAAAGGACAAGTCTGCAGAACAGTCAAAATTGATAGCTCCTAAAACACCTTCTGATGAGGGCTATGCTGCTGAACTGGTGCGCTTTAAAAGATGACTTACATCTGCAACTTGAATCGCGCAACATCTAACACTGCATTAGTTGTGACCAGCAAAGCACGCTGTCCCAAATGCTGTCCTGATGCAGGTATGGCAGGCTTCGCAAGATCTGCAGCCTATGTTTGCTGGTATAGACCAGCTGGTTGGCCAGAACCTACGCAGGGTCCAGTCAGCCATGCAAAGGCATAGAATTGGTCCCCATCACTTCAGCGGCTCTACTGGCTACGGGCATGGTGACCTGGGACGTGAAGCTTATGATGAAGTACAGTCCTCTCTTAAAACAGTCATAGCAAAGCACACGTCTCAAAAGTCTGGCAAAAAAGGACACTGTCACTGTGTGACAATGTGTATTTGTGACTTTGCACCATGTATTAGTCCCCTGACAAGACAGCACCCACCTTGCCAAACATGCAATATAATGTCTGTGTGTATGAACATAACAACAGCACATGGCTTGGCGCTGTTTCACATGTCATATGCTCAAGCAGTAGACTCTTGCTGTGACGTGCAAACTCTCTGTGCACAACAAGCAACATGCATGCTGGATTTGACCGGCAGTAAACTCTCATTTGCGCTCCCAACTGCAAACCTTGCAGCGCACAACACTTACATCCCTGCTCATTCCAAGCAGTCCAGCATGAACCAAGCATGCAGTGTTGCATGCAACGCTTGCTGTTCTGCAGATGTTTGCAGTAGCGCGAGATGCAGAGGCTTCTGTAGCCTGTATTCATGTCATGTCAGACCTCTGACCATGGGGAAATACTCTGAACTGTATGTTGCTATGTTATATCAAATCGTCTTGTATCAAAAATAGGTATATATTTTA
>JAABUU010006722.1_pt1 | contig 12187 bp, 14 predicted proteins | sample 5559301 | NCBI WGS metagenome assembly JAABUU01 (sample SAMN10711884, study PRJNA513360) | rock metagenome | isolation source: Antarctica rocks | place: Antarctica: Victoria Land, Richard Nunatak white
ACCGTCACGCTCTGGCGCTGTAGTGCTATCGCAACAGATGCGTCTCATGGTGGAGTGCACAGTGGAGTGCACATATGTGTCAGTCTCGGTGCCGCTCTTGACAAACTCACATTCTCCGCATAACGGGAGACGGGTCGACGGCTCCCGAGGGATGATTGTGCGCCAGGATCAACGACGTGGCGTTGCGGCGCACCGCCTCGCGGAACACCTCGGCGATGCGCACATGGCACGCGTTGACAGTGCCGGCGTAGAGCGTGACCGCGGCGATAAGATGGTTCTTGGTGTCGAGCAGCAGGACACGCATCTGCTCGGACTCCAGCAGGCCCATCTCCGGCAAGACGAGGCGAGCGGCGTCGCGCGGGCTCGTCACCCGTGGCCGCTCCTCCTTCGGTTCGACGAGCAGACGCGTCGCCAGGTCGAGGGCGTCCACCAGCCGGCCAGCCTGATGACGGGTGAGGCCATGGGTCGTGTGCAGGGTGGGCGCGTCGACGTGCCGGAGATCTCCGAGCGAGCCGTAGTGGTTCAACAAGGTAGCGGCAATGGCCGGCGCGACACCCGCGACACGGGCCAGCACAAGCGTCGCGGGATCGGGTAGACGGTGGAGCGACAGGGTGTCGGAGTCGCCCACCACGCGTCTCGCAAGGATAGCGCTCATGGGTATCATCTTTCCTTTCAGGTGCTGTGGATACGCTTGACGACGGAGGCGGCCGTGTTTAACCGCGCTCGTGGGCGCTATGGACGCAGGTGAGGGGGTCGCAGTTGTGGTGGGCGATAGCCTCGAGATCGTGCAGATACACATCGCCGACGAGCCACTCGGCGAACTGGCGATAGTCGCACACCTCGCCATTACCAACGAGAACGGGCAGGAGGCGGCGCGTGTGATGGAACAGGATGTCGCGCCAGAAGCGGAGATCGGCGCTCACTCGTTCCAACGCCTGCTCACTGTCTTCATCCGCATCGGCCTCGCTCAAGGCAACCTTCTGTCGCGACGCGTGCGCGACAAGACCAGCCAGGGCGCGTAAGGTCGTGAGGACTTCCTCCTGATCACGGGTGGGCGTGTTGAGGATGACCATGGTGTGTACCTCCTACTCAGACCGCCGGTGAGGGCGAGGCGATGCCGCGAGAGACGTGGCCGCCTCGATGTGGGGACACGAGCCGGAGGGAGCGCCGCATGAGCAGCGCCCGGTCGCCGGCTCGCAGTAGTCGACGCGCGTGGATGAACCGGCCGGCGTGTAGACGGCGAACACACCGGCGACGGAGAGGGGATGGACGACACTGGATCGAGGCGATGTTGTCCCGTACGGCGCCGCTCCTCGGTGAGGCGTCCTTGTGCGCGTCCGCCGTTCCGTCATTCCCATAGTCATCGGGTCTCGCCCTCGGTCGGCGCGGGGATGGGACGAAACAGGACCTCCAACCGCGCGTCCGCGTCGTGTGCAGGGGCAACGGCCAGCTGGCGCAGGTCGGCATTGATCTCGGCCACGACGCCGTCGACCGTCAGGCGGTGCTCGCCGAGGATGTAGTGGCCGGCTGGTAAGGCGACGATCTCGACGCCGCGCTGACGCAGGCGGCGCAGCAGCGCGCGTCGCGTGATCTCGGGGCCCGAGGGGCGCATGGCATAGAGTCTGGGTGTCATAGGTGGAACCTCCCGTGTAACGATGGAGTGAAACGGCGCCGCAGGGCACGGGATGCGTGCCCCGCGGCATCCGCTACAAGAGGGGCGATACGAGCTGCGCGGCACGCTAGCGAACGGGGGTGCGGCCGGACTCGCCAGGGACCGGGAGCGCGCCCCGCGCGCGGAAGTACTCCTCGGACCCGCGTCGCCAGAACTCGAAGGCGGCGAAGGCCACGTCCGGAGCGAGGTCGGTGGGCACACGCTCGATCACGACGGGGACGACGCCGCGCCGGAGTGTGTCGAGCAGGTTGGCTGTGTACCCTCGGTTCGTGCGCCCGCGTGTCGTCACGTCGATAGGCACGGGGACACTCTCGCCGCGCACGGTTACGAGCGCGTCGACGCCGAGTACCTCGTCCTCGGCATGGGTCACCTGATCGACGCGGGCGATGCACGGGTGCGCCGCGATCGCCGCGAGGAAAACCTGCTCATCGAGATGGCCGTCGGTGTCGTGGCGATAGCGGGGGGTATAGGCGCCGGGCGCGACCTCGCGGAGTTGGCGAATCTCGTGCTTGTGAGCGTAGAGCGCGACAGCGTTGATAACCTCTTCCCGGACCGTCGCGGATGTGCTATCGTGATACTGCATGGGTTGGATCTCCTGTGCGACAAAGGAGAGGGCCGCAGTTGGAACCTGCGGCCCTCTCGTGCTATGCGGAATAGATTGATTGACCGTGGTTGGCAGAAGCGCCTGCCAGAGCGCTGGCCGGTCCTACATCGCCATCACCTCCTCTCGCGCGCCATCGCGGGACGGTCGCGGTGTTCTCCTGGTCCCCCAGCGGGCGTGGCGTTCGGCCCGCGTCTTCCGATCGTGACAGTTGTCACAGCGCCAGGCGACGTTGTCGGGCATGTTCCCGGCGAGGACGCCGCGCACATGGTCGCGCTCCGTGCCGGGCTCGCCGCAGTCGGCGCAAGGTTGGGGATCGGGGTACAGCCGACGAGCCTCGGCGCGGAGGTGGTCTTTCTCACGCGCCTCCGCGGTGGTGCGGCCCGGTGCGGTCGGGGTACTTGCGTCGGTAGGAGTCACGCAGCAAGCTCCACACGAAGTCGCCGCCGTAGCGACCAAGCGTGACCGCGAAGCCAACCTTCCCCAGGTCGGCAAAGTGTGTGTTGCTGTATTTGTCGCGTGTCGCGGCGCCGCCTGCGCGCCCCAGGGCCACGAAGTAGGCGTGCCGCTCCTCGGGGTCCGTCGGGATCGCCATCATCGGCGTTCCTCCCTCCGCATAAGCGCGAACGCGTTATCGCTAGACGGGACCATGGGCATGGCTTACCTCCTTATTCGCCTATGGGCATAAAGAAACGGGTGCAGCGTGAGCCGCACCCGTTCCGCTATCGGAGTGGAAAACATCATGTGGCGCGCTGGGCGGGAAAGCGACATTCCCGCCTCCTGGCGCCCGGTGGTCGGTTACGTCGTCATGGCAGCTACCTCCTTTTCGAGGTGACTTCGAGGTGACGTGGTGAAAAAAGGAGAGGCCGATGCGTGGGGGAGTCATCCCTATGCATCGGCCTCTCTCTGTGAGGGTGTATCGTTCTTATTGGCGCCGCTCACGCGACCTGTCGCATCGTCGGTTGCCGTGGTCGCGGGCACACCGCGCGGCGTGCCCGGTCCCCGTTTGGGGCGCCTTGCCGTGTTACGTGGCGACCGTCAGGTTGTTGTCATCCGCGATGGTGAGCAGGGCCGGCAACAACAGTGGGTCGGCGAGTGGACGCACATAGGCGAGGTCGCCGTCGGGGCAGTACAGCGCGTCGGCCGCGCGCTCGTAAAGGGCGAGCGCTTCCTCGTCGTTGTGGGCGTTGTAGAACAGCAGTCCGTCGACAGCCGTGTAGAGGTCAGCGCGTTCATAGAAGAAACGCGACCACGCCTGCGTAACCAGGCGATCCGGTACCTTGGCAAGCGCCGCGACCGTGCCCGCACGCATGGCGCCGCTCCCGCGCAAGTCGAGCAGCCGCACGTCGCGGCGCAGGAGCGGACGAGCCACGGTTCGCCCCGTGCGCTCGACCCGCCGCGTCGCGTCGCCGAACACCTCGACGACGCACCCCGAAAGGGTGAAGGCGGCATAGTAGATGCCGCGCGCCGCGTCCGGGGCCGGGCTCCGCGCCGGGCCCGCGCCGGCGTGGTGGTCGAAGCGCATGTCGAGCGGCCCATAGGAGCGGAAGCCAGGGTAGGCGGGGTTGAAGATGCGGTAGATGTGTTCCTCGGCCGGGACGGTGTGAAAAACCGGCGCGGGGGGCGCGATTGGCGGGGGCGCCGCGACGGTGACCATGGCTGCTCCTCTCCGGTAGCGGCGGATAAGGGGAATAAAGGACGACTCCCGTCCCTGTCAAACGGGAGCTGTGTGCGGAGATGAGGGGTTGGGGTGGCTAGCTTACTGCGAATGTACGGGCGGCCAGCAGGACCTCCGGCAGGTCTCCGGCCTGAAGCGCCTGCAACGGGGTGCGCCCGAGCAGCGCCTTCGGTGTCACGAACCACGCGATCTTGTCGAGCGGCGGCGTGTCGCCAAGGGCGCGCACGACCTCCGGCAGGCCGGGGACGACGCCATCGGGGGCGGCCGCGTCGAACTGCCACGCCGGGAAGCGCAGGAAGCCGCCATCGCGCACGGCCAGTAGCGCGCCGCCACGCGCGCGGTCGTGCGGGGTCTGCCGGGAGGTGCCGAGCAGCGCGGCGACCTGCGGCGCCGTCAGGGAACCGGCCAACAGGTCGCGCCGGTACGCGAAATCTTTGAGGGCCGACGCGACAGCCAACGCGACGCGCTCCCGCTCACCCAGCGCGTGACCACCCGACACGGCGTCCACAAAGGGGTCGGTCCCCGAGGCGGGCGGGGGCGTCAGGGCTTCGTCGATGCGGGCGGCCAGCGCTTCGACCTCCTCGGGTGTCAGGCGATCCACCAGGCGTCGCATACCGCGCATGACGCGTTCGGCCGCGTCGCGCCTGCGCACCGTGCGTCCCCCGGACACCGCAGGGGTGGGGGTGGTAATTGTCGTGGCAAACTCGCTCATCCGTGTCTCCTTATCACATATCAGGTTACCCTCACGGTACGCTTGATTGTAAGAAATGTCAAGATGATAGGGCACCGGCTGCTCATGCATCGGGCGTCGTAGCGCGCTCCGGCGGGACTCGGACAATGGAGAACAGCCCGGTACATCTGGACGTGGCGTGAGACATAGAGCTACGCCGACCACACGCTGTCGGTCGGAGCGTCGAGCCAGTCCGGCATGATGCCCGCGCCCGTCGCTTGCGCGGCCACTCTGGTGGATGGCATGGTCGCGCTCGTTTCGACGGTGGGGAGGAGTGTGAGGGGCGTGACCGTTTCCACACTCTCGCGCAGGTCGGCCCAGACGTGACACCCAGCGCGGCCCACGCGCTCGTACCACACCGCCACGAGCCCGAGCCGTGCGGCTTCGTCGGGACGCAGGGCCACGCGATAGTCGCGGAAAAGCCCGGCCTTACGACCGTGGCGGGCCAGGGACCTAAGCTGGTCGGCAACCGCGCAAGCCTCGCGCGACCCCAAGTGGGCCGTGAGTGCGTCGGCCAGATCGCCCTCACCCCGCTCGTAAAGCAGGGTATGCACGTCACCGATCTCAATGGACTCCGTCAGCGACTCCTCGCGCTCGGCTTTCGTCGCCGCCATCGCGGACCGTCGTATCACGATCTTCATGCAATCTCCTTATCCTGACTACGTCACTACTGAACGGTCGGCACATGCGCGCGGGGGGCGAGGGGCGCTACTAGTACACGTTGGCTCAATTATCTTTGCGCTAGCGATAGCGTGAAACGCTTGCGCCGGAGACACTTCAGTGTCCGTCGTTTGCCATGCGACTTTAGTCGCAGGCCAACGGCGCTCGCCAAGTTATTTAGGCCAAGCTGTACTAGTCGCATGCGCGGCCAAGCGGCGTCGCTCGACAATCTCGTGACAGCGCTCGCAGCGGCGACGGGCCGCCTCCGTGTCGATCGCGTGGCCCCGTCGCGTCGCCATGCGGTAGAGCGCCGCGCCATCGGGGCGCTCGGCAAGCTGCCCGGGGTCCTTGATGCCGCGTGGCAGATTGACCAGGACGAGGCGAGCGCCGGGCGGGAGGGCGAGCTTGTAGACGGTGGCCCACGACCCGCGCCGCCCGGCGCGGTCGCGGTCGCGGATCAGGTAGAGGGTCGCGCGTTTCGCCAGCCGCCGGATCTCGGGCAGGAGTTTCTCGGACGGCTCGTTCGAGCCCATGAAGGCGGCCGCCTGACCGAGCGCGAGCAGCGCCAGGCGGTCGAACGGCCCCTCGACCAGCGCGACCTCGGGGGCTCCCAGCGCGCCCTCCAGGCCGCCCAGTAAGCGGTCGCCCCGGACGTAGAGATATTTGGGGGCGTCGTCCCAGGCGGCGCCGGCCGCGCAGAGGCGCGCCACGGCCCAGACCGGTACCCGCTGCCCGCCGATGCGTCGCCACTCCCACAGGACGACCCGCCCCTGGAAGACCTCGGACCCATCCGCCCGGAGCAGGCCCGTCCGCCGCGCCGCCTCAAGGTCCAGGCCGTGACGCCCCAACGCAGCGGCCAGCGTGCCGGTCGCATAGCCGATACCCTCGCTCGCGATGAGCCAGTCGGGGAGACCGCGCCCGCGCACGTAGTCGAGGGCGTCCCGGCCCGTCGGCTGCCATAGGTTGTCCCGCCAGACAGCGGCCGCGACCCGGTAGGTGGCCAGGGTCGCCGGGTCGGGTAACGTTGGGACCTCCTCGCGGCGGGGCGCCGGGGACGAGAGCGCGGGCGGGAGGAAGGCGCGGACGCCCTCCTGTCCGTCGAGGCGCGCCCCCAGCTTCTCCAGCGCGACCGGGAAGTCCTTGGGCCAGGACAACTCCCAATAGTGGAAGGCGAAGCTGATGACGTCCTTGCCGCCCCGCCCGCACCCAAAGCACCAGTAGCCCCCATCGGGGTAGTAGTAGAACGACGGCGTTCGCTCGTCGTGCCCCGGCAGCGGACACCGCGCCTTGAAGCATCGACCCGCGCGCCGCGGGTTCTCCATGAACTCCAGCACCGAGCGCGCGCTCCTGACGCGCTCGATCTCAGTCTCCGATACGCGCATAGATGTCTCCTTCCGAATTCGCCCGTCCTGGTCATGTCGGTCGACCACGTCCCAGGCGCAGTCAGGCCATCCGCAGCAGGTGGGGCGGGATTAACGAGAGGAACCGCGAGGGCCCTCCCGGCCCGCGTGGCGTCGCCGGCTCGCAGGACGCGGAGAGGTAGAGCGCGGACCGCGCACGCGTCAGTCCCACATAGAACGCGCGCAGCTCCCGCCGCAGGCCCTCCTCCCCTTCGGCGAGGCTAAGGCGATGGGGGAACACGCCCTCGGCAAGGCCAGCGAGGAATACGACCTCAGCCTCATTGCCCTTGAACGCGTGCACGGTGCTGACGAGGACGGCGTCGCCCTCGTCCGTCGTTCCCTCCTCCGCCAGCAGATGTTGCAGCGCGCCGACGTCGCCCTCCTCCGCGACCAAGGTGCGCAGGGCCGCGATCTCGTCGGAGACACGGGGGGCGCGGCCATCCATTGGGGCCGGTTCCTGTCCAAGTCCTGTGCGTTCGAGCAGGGCGTCGAGGACCGTGGTCGACGCGCCGCCAGCCGTCAGGGCGACGAGACCATTGTAGAGACGCACGAAGTGGCCGAGCGCGCGCCGCTCGTCCTCCGTCAGGCCGGGTGGGCACGCGCGGCGCAGCCGGTCCATCGTCCAGGGGCCGGTGGCGCGGAGGGTGGCGCACAGCCCGTCGCTGGCGGCGCGCTGCCGCCCGCGCGCCGGCGATGCGACCGCACGGACCAAGGCGTCGCCATCACTGCCGTCGCGTAGCAGGGCCAGCCACACCAGGACGGTCGCGATCGTCGGCGTGGTGGCGAGCGCCGGGGCCTGGACCCGGCAGGGGATGCCGGCGACCGTCAATGCCTGGGCGATACACCGCCGTTGCCGGCGCGTCCGCACTAGCACGACAGCATCGGCCCATCGTCCGATCATCCGCGAGGTCCGCAGGGCCTGGAGTTCGCGGGCCAGCCATTCCCCCTCGTCCATCGTTGAGCGGGCGACGTGGAGGGCGGGGAGCGGCCCCTCGCGCCGGCACGGCGTCGCGGTCACGGTCACACCGGCGAGGCGCCGCGCCACGACGGTCGCCACGGCGAGCAGGGCCGCGTGCAGACGATACGTCCGCGTGAGGGGGACGACCTGTGCGTTCGTGAAGGCCAACGGGAACTCCAGCAGGTAGCGGGGCGAACTGCCGCCGAAGATGGCCTGGTTGCCGTCGCCGACGACCGTGATATGGCCCGCCGACCCACCGGCGTAGGCGACGAGGGCAGCCTGGTAGCCGTTCCAATCCTGCGCCTCGTCACTCACCAGGTGTGCGATGCGCCGGTGCAGATCGGCGCGCGCGGCGGGATGGGCGCGCAGGATCGCGACCGGCAGCGTGAGCATGTCGTGGATGTCGATGAGGCGCTGGGCATGGAGGTCGGCGTCGTAGGCGCGCACCGCCGTGTGGATGGGATCGCACCCGTGGGAGAGCGGCCGGGGGCTCAGCTTGTGATCCGCGATGAGCCGCTGCCCATCGCGCGTGGGGACATCGAGACCAACAGCGGCGAAGGCCGCGGCGGCGGCGTATTGAGTCCGCCCCGTCGTGGCCACATGGAACCGCTCCCAGCCCAGGTATTCCCTAGCCCAGCCATCGCGCAGGAGGCGCAGGCCAAAGTTATGGAAGGTGCGCACATCCACCGCTGCCGGATCCACGTCGTCGAGGTGCTCGTGCAACCGCGCGGCCAGTTCGCGCGCGGCGTTGCGCGTGAAGGTCAGGGCCGTGATGCGCGCGGGAGTCTGGGCGCGGCCGTTGCCTTGATGGGCGTGCAGATGCGCGATGCGCCCCAGGAGCGCCTGGGTCTTCCCGCTCCCCGGCCCGGCGAGCACGAGGAGGGGACGACACGGGTCGGCGTGGGCCGCCGCGCGCTGATCGCGATCGAGCGATAAAGCGGTGTTTGGCACGGTACACTCCTTGTGTAGAAGAACGGGGGAGAACGATAGGTTCGTCCTCCCCTGTATGGTGGAGCGCCGTTACGCCGGCCGATCCGTCTTGACGACGGTTGGCCGCGCGGGTTGCGCAGGTTGTGCCGGTTGTGCCGGTCGTGGCGCCGTGAGATAGCGCGCGGGACACCGGCCAGTTCCGTGGAGATTGCCACGGACGACCTTCAGGTCGACGCCGTCGCGCCCGATGGCTGGTACCTCGCGAAGCTGGACCCAGGCGTGGCAGCCGTGGCAGCGCACGAGCCACTGCGGCCAGAACAGAATCGGCACACACAGCGCGTGGCCGACCCGGTGGTTGCGCGCCGCAAGGTCCTCCTCGAAGGGGCGCAGGGCCGGCGCGACGACGCCGTAGCGTCTATTCGCGACAAGCCAGCCCACCGGCGAGATAGCCGCCCAGAATAGGCCGGCAATCAGACGATGGGCCATCACGACGATACGCCGACCACCCCTACGTCGGGTGGCCTGCTGGTAGGGGTGAATGAGCGGTTTCTTGTCTTTCTTCCCTCCTCTCAACGCGGTGAGCAGCGAGATGGTGACCAGGATCATCGCACCCGCGATGATCGCTCCGACGATGTGGGCTATGGCTACCGTGTGTGTCATCCTACCTCCCTTCCTGATTGGAACTGACAGGGTCGCCCGCGTGGCCTGCCGTGTCGCCGTAGGCGTGCAGCAACGCCGCGATACTCATGCACGACTCGTCTGGACCGGCGCGATTGAACGCCACGACCTCCTCTCCGGGCTCCGAGACCAGCAAGCTCGACCCGTACCGCTCCAGGCGCGCCAGACGCTCGGGGCTAAAATCTTCGCCAGGCGGCGCGACGGCGCGTCGGTTATCGACCGTTGCGACGAATGGCGTCAGCGGCGCATCGACGACGGTCGACCAGACGGCGTAGTATCCGTGGACCCTGACCAGAATGTGCGGCATCCTCGTTCTCCGTTGATTATCAATTTCTTGTCGCGGGACATCGCGTGGGCGATGGCTGTGTTTGCGCCAGGGGCTATGAAGCATGTACTTTCCCTATTACCTCCTTTCCGTGACCGAACTCGGCAGGCTTGCCGCGTCCCGCGAGATGCGGTTACGGGGCTGCACGAACATGGTGCCTCCGGGCTATTCGCACGGACACGAGCGCGGGGATGCCCAACGCCCTGGGAGCGATCTCACTGGCGCGGGGCGATCATGCGCGGGCAACAATGGTGGACCCGCCATCACCAGTCGGCGCCTCAGTGGCGGAAGCCGACGGTCGCCACTCGGGACAGGTATGATGGAACCCGAGATCATCAGCAGTTCGCTTAGAGGTGGAACTGCGGACCAATAGAGGGCTCCAGCATAGCGCCGCATACCCCGCGTCAACCCCGTGTCGTGGTAGGGTTGGCATCTCGATGGCGTGCACGAAGCGGATAGGCGCGGGGGAACGGGGGCGATGACGATGGAGACAGCCGGGGTGCGACGCTGGGGCTACCGCGTGGAGTGCTCTCTGCCTATCGCGTCGCATGGTGGGCTATGACGGCGTTGGCATGCGTGTCGCGGACCGGCGCGTTGACGAAGATAACGAGGAGGGAGGGATGCGGGGTAGACACAGGGTACGCGCGGGGTTGGGGGAAACGTGCCGCGCGGGGTGTACCAAAAGGGCGCGGGGTGTGCCAACGGAGCTTGAGCGACGAGAGGTCGTTATTGGGCCTGTGGAGGGCCTATTATCTCTGGTTAAAGAGACCTACCCCGTGCGTTTTACGCGACCCGTACCTTCCTATGAAAAATGCAAATACTGATTATCCTCAATGCGTCCCGTCATGCCAACGTGAATCGAGCACCCAACGCCCACTTCTCAGCGGTCTGACGGCTCTTACCATTGCTCATCACATGGATCGACGATCATACTATCCACCGTGTGTCGCGCTTGATCTTCGTCACCTGTAGGACGTGACGACACTGGCTCACGGTCCACTGTCGTCTACCAGTGCCGGTGTCCGTGCCCATCGTGGGTCGTATCCCCATCAATGTCCCCAACTCGCGCTCTCGACCATCACCCAACAACTCGTCGTACCTCGTCCGCTGCGCGGAACAGGTGGATAATCGGGAGTTACGTGTCTGGTGTGTTTGTCCGTCGGACGATACTGTTGTGTACCACTGAACGTGAGATTGCGCGCTTGACGTTGGCAACGGTGTGTCATTGTAGTTGGAGCCCAAAGAAGGACCGCGCCTATCGGGAGTGCTGTAACCAACGTCAAGTGCGCAATCCGCCAAACACACCGCTTCTCGTCGAACTATTCAAAACCGTGATTGCTAGTCGACATTCAGACAGGCGAGGGCAAGCAGGGATGCATGGACTTTGATCTCCAAGCCCGCGACGGAGCGGACATGCAGATGGGCGATGCCCATGGCGGTGAGCTGGCTGTTGACGGTCTCGATGGTCGAGCGGAAGGTGCGCAGGCCGCACTGTTCAGCGCGCGTATTCGGGGCCATGTTGTCCTTGTGCAGGGGCACGAGCACGCCGCCGCCGGTCGCACGGATGACGGCCTCGTCCGGAGCGCTGTTGTACCCCTTGTCGCCGTAGACCCAGGCCCCTTCGGGCAGTCCGACGGTCAGTTCGTGGATGGGCGTGAGGTCGTGGAAAGCGCCAGGCAGCAGCGTGAAGGCGACGGGCAGGCTACCCGTCGTGCAGACCAGGTGCAGCCGCCAGCCGAAGAACTTCTCCTTCTTGGCCGGGCAGTAGCCGCAGTAGGCGCGCCCACGCACCATCCGGCAGCGCCGCGCCCGCACGCGCTTGCACACCGGAACGGACATGCTGTCAATGACGAAATCGCAGATCGCGGCCTGCACGCGGGCGAACAACGCGCCGAGCACGTCGAGGAGCAGGCCCAGCCAGTCGGCCACCGCGTGCAGGCGCCACGAGAAGCGCGAGGTCGAGAGCGCCCGCGCGAGGTAGCCCGTCCCGCGCAACACGGCGAGCGCGCGGGCGTGATGGTTGCCGAAGAAGGCCGCTGCCACCACCGCCACCGTCAGCACCTCCGCGTCGCTCACCCCGGCCAACTGGTGGCTTCTATGCCCCAAGGCGCTCATCGTCTCCTCGATTACCACGTAAATCCCTATAATGTGTTCGGCAGTCATCGTCTCTCTCCCTTTCGCTGTTGTCTCTCAACCACAGTAAAACGGGTGCGGACGATGACCGCCAACTAGCAATCAGGGTATTCAAAGTGTGGCGAAAGGGTGCGGCGCAACGCTCCGCTCTTCGCCAGCGCGTAGTCCTCGCCCTCCTCCAGCCGCGCCCGCATACAGCGCGGCGAGATCCAATTAACGTGACCATTGACATGCCCCCGTGTTTTTCGCTGAGTAAGCCAGAACGAATCCAAGCGGGGGAAGCAGTGAAGTACTTCGGCGAAAGCCTTATGCGATAAGCTGGGTTTATCCTCTCTAGCAACGGGAGGATATCTGGTCGGCGCGGCTGACCGGCGCGGAGGTGGTGAGGGAAGGACAGCGAAACCCTGCGGCTCGACCGCTTG
>JAABUU010006726.1_pt1 | contig 12182 bp, 23 predicted proteins | sample 5559301 | NCBI WGS metagenome assembly JAABUU01 (sample SAMN10711884, study PRJNA513360) | rock metagenome | isolation source: Antarctica rocks | place: Antarctica: Victoria Land, Richard Nunatak white
CCCCCCCTCAGTTTTTCGCTGTGTTTTTCCACTCATTTCTAGCATTTGTGTGAAGCTCCCTTTTTTGGTTCTGCTGCCAGTACACTGATTGTTCCTGGTTCTGATGCAACTTCTTGATCTCGTGTCTGTCCTCTCAGTTGAATGCAACTGTTGAGCGCAGGTCTCCCTCCCCGTACAGGGCACGCCGCAGCAGCCCAGATTATGGCAGGCGCTCACCCCCCAGAAGGGGCTCCCGTGACAGCCCTGACTATGGGCGATACTCTCCAGCACGCTAGCACTGCATTCTCATTGACTTATTCTGTTTGTTCTCGGGCACCGTCAGCATGGATACTCTACAGGTCACAGGACCATTGTCTCCTTGGCAAATTGTTGTGTGTTGTTTGAATTGCTAACTTTGAACTGCTGTTATTTGCTTAGTGACTCATTCTGAGCGAAATTGAACACGTCTTTGAGCAACAGCTGTTTGGACATTTGTTCTATTTGGGTTAGTTCCTTGTGGGTGTCCTTGACGGCCAGCATAGGAGCATTGAAAGCGATACTCATTAATGTCTGGCATTGATAGTGCGATTATTGATGGTATTGTGATGCCGACATTACATCTGTAACGTCTGCAATGGAGAGTTGCTTACCGGCGATTGAAGGGTGGTGCTGCATAACTGACTCCTCTATTTAATGCATGCCCGAAACAGCCTATGTTGCACGTGCAATGATTGCACACTATTCTACCCAGTTGTTTTCAGCAAATGTGCACTATGTGGCACATCAGGAACACACTGTGCATGCTTAAAACAGCTGAGAGCTGCAATGGTGGAATGCATCGTGCATGTTGTAGCTCTAAGCCAGCTCAAACAACTCAGCTTCGACATGCATAGCAATGCCAGATGCGCGGGACACTTTGTCTGACTACAGACTTGTTCCCACAACCCTGGCAGGTTACCGGGCTACCGTTCATTGCAGTTTTGGGAAAATCTCCACGAAGTCATATGCTAGTGATGATAGTGTGCATTGAACAGGCTTACAAAATGTCAGCTACCAGACTGGGGGTGTCCGATGTTTGCCACTGGGTGACACTCGTTTTAGTGTGTTTTTGGCCTTTTCAGTGGTATCAGCCTGCACATCCCTGCTAGGTTGATCTTTGACCTCAAAGATCCTCACCATCCAATGCTCTGTTGTGTAAACCTCCTCAAAGTACTTTAGTGAAATATCAGTCACACCAATGTTGGTGTTGCGCACCCTATCAAAGCCGTAACGGCCTGTGGCCATTTGAGCAGCTTCAGCAAATCTGTAGTAGGACATCTTGTACATAATGCAGTCCAACATTGCCTGCAGCACCCCACGCCAATCTGACTTTCATGCCATGGCTCACCATCACAATTTTTCAACCCTGAACTAGCTCAGATGACGTATTGCATTGTGCTGTCTATAGCTGTAAACAAACACACACAGGGCGCCATCACTTGCCCCATGCATGCATCACTTCTAGCAAGTTGGCCAGGTCATCACATTGCTGAGCCTCACATTAGCATTGATTGATTTGAACCTGGGCCATCCTTTGCTCTTGCATCAGCCAGGTAGGTATCAGGCATGCCTCACCCCAGTTTAGGAAGCCATACAGCAGGCTTATTTTTCATCACCCAAGGGTGTGCAGACAATGTAGCAAGCACCGTGCTGCATATCACATTACCATGCAACATGGCATCTCTGCCCATGCAAGCATGAAACATGATGCCTGCTGGGCAGGCATCTTGACCAATGCTAGATTTGAGCATGTGATGAAAGGCTCGTGCTTCACAAAAAGCTGACCTTTCCAGCCTTGTCATCAATTGTGTATCCCCGCTCTCCCAAGTAATCTGGCTCTTTGATATCAGGAAAGACGCCACCACCGATACGCACCATCCACAGAAACTTGTTGATATCATCACTGGGGTACCTGCATCAGACTAGCTTGCTCCTGTCATACCTGAATCATGCTGTGTGTTTGAGTGTATCTATACCAACATTGACAGCCCACAGTAAGCATTGCATGATGCTTATGCAAGACCAATTGCATTGTCAAGAGATAACAAGCTTGTCTCAAGCGCTGCAGCCAATGAGCATTCATCATTGCCTCACGAGGCAACTCTGCATAGCAAGTCCTTTCCTGACAGAAGCACATGCTCAAAAGGGATCAACAAACTGCACTTTGTAACTGAGCATTGCGGTGTTGGGCTCACCCTACGAAGCCGCCAAAGACCACCAGTACATATTTGACATCCAGGTCTCGGTAGATCTGCCATGCCTGATGCTCTGGTGATGCCATGGCTCTGCCCACAGTGGCAATGTGCGTGTTGTTCCATGTGTTGTTGTCCACTATGACGGTCCTGTTGGCCATTGCTGTTGTTTGGTACCCATAATCCCACCAACTTGCCACCTGACACACCACCAAACAGCTTCAGCTTTTGTTGCAGGCTGCATTCAGTCAACAGTGGGTACAGAGTCAACATAAACCACACTGTCAACACTCTGACTCTCGGAATCGGCCTCGGGTCAGGCTGACGTGGTGTGTGCTTGTGATGTCAGCAGGGCTATGCACCCTCAGCACAGCAAGTGACAAGTCTGATAAAAAAGATCTGGCCGATGACCATGCAAAGTCCGATCTACATTTTCTTCTGAGCTGCCTGCTTTGTCAGTGCTTCACATCTGCCAGATGACAGGTTCTGGGAAATCATCAGAGGCGTACACCGACCTTTGTGACTACGTCTAAAAGGGGGTGGCCGTCACTGTTGTCAATGTTGCTACCAGCTACAACGCAGGGGGAGGGGGGACAGGGAGGGGGGGGGGAGGGGGGGTTAGGCAAGAGGGCAGCAGATGCACATATGCAGGCAGACATCAACTGCTCACCTTTGCCTCTTCATCAGTGTTATGCCTGAGCCAGCCATAGGCTTCTCGGAAGTCATCAAAGACGTGCACACCTCCCTGAGGGCTGCGCGACTGCAGCACAATGGAGGGCGCCGAGTACATCTCTGCACTCACCCAGCAGCAGTGGAAGACGTAGAAGACCAGCATGCCAAAAAAGAAGAGGGCACCGATGATGCCCACATCCCGGGGCAGCTTATGCTTAGTGCCACCAAATAGGTTGAAGGCGTTGAAGGGTGATGCCTCAGCCTTTTTGGTGGCTGCTTCCTTGTACTTGTTCTGCAGTGAAGCAAGAGTCACAGTCAGCTTGAGGTGTGCACTTGGTGCACCAAGTGCAGGAGAGGATGAGTGGTGTCAGGAGGAGGCATGGTGAGGAAGAGTAGATTGGCATTTGGAGGGTTGTTCAAGGAGTTCTGCAGCTCGTGTGCATTGAAAAGGATGACTGTATTGCACGGGATGCAGGCAGGGTGCGACGAAAGAACGGACAGATCTAGAAATGATAGGATCATATCAAAATCCAGTCAACAGAGCAGGTAGTTAGCCCACAGCTATTTCATCTATGGTGGCTTCAGTTGCCCCAGACCTCCAACACACCCTCTGAACAGGCTTGCAAATGATATACACATGGCAATTCTCTGCTTCCACACATCTTTCCATTTCCAACTTATTGTCTGTTGACTCCCTGATGAGTCCAAAAGACAGAAAAATATAAATGGGTTGGTTGTCTAATTTACATTGCAGCTACTTGCCACAGGAAAGCTTGCCTTGCCAGACTTTTGCCTCTTCCCCGAGGGTGCAGAGCTGGTACTGGAGGAGGCAGGCCGGCTGTCCGCAGATACAGAATCTGACTGTGCTGCAGACTCTTCCCCATCCATCCAGGTCTTGATCAGACCCACCCAGCCCCCTGACCCCTCCTCGGGTCTGATGGACTTGCAGAAGGTATTGAGAATCTGGTCTGCCGCAATGCCACCCAGGCAGCAGGTTGCAGGTGCTAGCACCAGCATCAGACGTACCTACATACACAACGCTACTGTCGGGCTACTGCTGAAGCAGAAGGCAGAACTTTACTGCAGCTACATGGTCGCCCAGAGGGCAATATCAGAGAGGTACAGGACATCAAGCAAGTAAAGAGGTGCTGGTTGCTGACGCAGTGCCTTTGTATACATGCGCAGATGATGCTAGCCAACGAGAGGGCGGGGGGAGGGGGGGGTGATTGGGGGCAGCACAGCTAACACTCTCATGTACCAAAGCTGGGTGCATGGCTGTGACATGCAATGACAACAGCGTGTTGTTGAGGCAGTGAGGTATCTTTTGAGGAGGGGTCAAGGTGGGTTGAGCAGCGTTTGAGGGGCAAGATCTGTGTGGGGGACACACGCAGCTTGAAGGTGTAAGAAGTGGTAACATGCAACATTGGGACACAGCCACGCTGGAATGGAAAGTGAACAGCACTGAACCACACATGCAGAAGGCACATAGTAACTCAGTGACTTCGCATCTGACACCTGACATGATTCCAGAATGCAATGTTCAATTCCAGACTAAACATTGGGAACATGCACAAATGACCCACCATGACTCCTGAGAAGTAGACAGCTGTGACTCCATACAGGATGAGGAAGAGGGATGCGTCTGTCATGGGCCTGAAGCAGGCGATGAGGCCCAGGGGAGCCACCAGCACCAGGATGTGCACGTCTGTGAAGTAGGAGTTCCAGGCTGGAGGCTGGTGCTCGCTCACACTGGCAATGATGGGAATGTATTTGGAGGCATATGTGGGGTCCAGCAGACTCAGACTACGTCCTGCAGGCCACACCACCTCAGGTCCAGAACCCACTTGTCATGAAAGTCTACAGCCATTGCTGTTGCTGGGATTATTGAGCCTATACACGTATCCCAGGCGTCACAACACAGAGGGCTGTATGGACCTCTGTACAAGGACCCAACAACACAAGCAGGCATGCAGCGTAAGCCCTGCTGCAACAGATGACTGGCTTGAGAATGAACCTCAAGACTGTTGTCTGTCTGTTGTCTGTCTGTCTGATTGTCTGTTTTTTGTAGTACACAGTTCATCCTGTTTGCTGGTGGGAGGTCACCTGTCCAGCCAAAGGTTGGGGAGGCCATGACGTAGCCCACCATGAGGACAGCCACCACGGCCATGAATGCCACGCCAGCGCTCAGGGCCAGAGCCTTGGCCGCATTGTACGTCTTGGCTGGCAGAATATGCTGCAGCAGCAAATACTGGCGGTCAGTCTTCCATGCGCCCTGTTTTGGCGGTATGCTGCTCTACTAGAAGCATGGCATACTGCTATCTTCTGCCCTTTCGCAATCTGATGCATGTGGAGTTGCGTCAATCTGAGCATGGCTGATGCCATCACGCAGACCAAAGCATCTCAGCATGCTATCTATGTATACTCAAGCTGCTTGCACCTCTTGGAAAGCAGCAAGCAGCTGTTTCATGCAAATGCATGCCAGCACAGAGGCATCTGAATGCCAACTGGTGTCGCGCCATGTGACATCTCAGCATTCGCTCTCATTGTGCAGGTGCTCAATACGCTCTGCAAGGCTAAACATGAAGGCATGCAGGCCAACACATGCGCAAAGCAGTTGCTGGGCATTCGTGTCATGAGACTGACAAGCTAGTTCAAAGGCCATCTGCAAAAGGCATGCATGTTGTTGGGCTGGTGTCACCTGTGTTTCATGCAGCACGTGCAGCCCGACATGCAACAGCTTCCAGTGATGGCAAGCTGAAAAATTCAAGCAATGGAGTGCCCACCTTACAACCTACTCCTCACATGCATGTGCTCACATGCAAGAGCATCAAAAGATGAAGAGTTGAATGGTGGACTGGCTCAAGCAATGGAGTGGAATGCCCACCTTGATGTACTGCATGCCCATGGCGGCATGCAGCACCCCAAAAGCCAGGAAGCTGCCAAAGTGCTCAGACATAAGCACAGCATTGAAGCCCACGACAGGGATGCTGGCCGCCTCAATGGTACCCAGAATGATAAAGGGGGCATAAGCCACGTACAGCCTGCTGTTCATGCGACCCAGGAAGATGCATGCTAGGCAGTGAATGGGCAGCAGGTTGATGATGAATGAGTAGCCTCCCCACGATGCAACCTGCACTCGGCACAGCATTGAGTAGACTGCTTTAGGGTCTGATAGTAACCTAGTTGAGGACGTTTGATGATGAGCATAGCCACTTAGCGGACAGCCCAACAAGCCTGTTGACAAATGTAGGCAGAACTATGCATGCACAAATGCTGTGTGCAATTGTTGTGTACATGAGCATTGTGGACTGACTGTGCAGCTGCCTACCAGTGGTTGCAAGTATGTGTTTGAAAGGCTGCTAGCAAAGCAGCTGACAACAGAACGACAGTGCATGGTTGGACCAGGTAATACCGACAAGTGACTGGAAGCTGTATAGGCAACATGTCTGCTTGACATGCATGTGCTTGAGCTCAAAATCGTGTCACAGGGGCAAAGCAATGAGAATTGGACTAAATGCTCTTTGAATGCAATCTGTGCATCCAGTATAGCATACATGAAACTGTATGTTTGCAAGCCTACCATGTAAAAATAGCTCAAAGCATTTGCCGTGGCCCAAGCCAATGAGCCTGTGTTGATGGTCTGCACACCATGCAGATGTTGTAGGAAGGATTTGTTTTCTCAAGAATGCACACACAGCTTTGCAACTCAACAGTCAGCAACTGGTCAATACTGAGACCATTGTACAATGTCATGGTAGCCGAAGTTCAATGCTTGCCTTCAGCAGCATCGCTCAAGTTGCAGCTGTGTCAGGAAATGCCAAGCTTCTGCAACATGCACTGGAAACAAGCCGATGGCTTGCATGCATACACATGCGTGTCAATCAGTATTCAGAGGACAGTCCCTTCCAGAGCTCAGGTGAGGAAGACACTGCAGCTCTGAACACCAGATGAAATGCATGCAAGCCATGGCCTTAACTGCAACAGAGAAGACCTCATGCAAAAGGGGAGAGGTTCATACCTTGACGTACAGGAAGAAAACCAAAACAAGAGCAAAAATGGCGACTCCCTCATTGTCATAAGAGCCTGCTACTGATCTGGAGATGTAGGATGGTACACTGGCTGCAAACAAGGCTGCAAACAGGCCGGCACCCTGGTTCCTGACTTCTTTGGCCAGGAAGTAGGTGGTCAGTGCACAGAAGGCTGAGAAAAGAGGCGCTGTGAACACACAGACCTGCATGGAAACACAGCAGTGCATCAAACTGAAGCATTGCTTCCTTTTGCCAGCCAATGCTGTCCCAAAACAAGCAGGATTGTGAGGCTTGCTTGTGCTTGACGACAGTGCTGAGAGAAAGCTTTGATCGCACCTCTTGTACATGGATAGGGATGTTGAAGAAATGCAATACATTCCACATGATCCCTGCAGTCCATATTAGACCCTGCGCCCGCAAGATACCAAAGTAAGCGCAGGCTGGCGTGATGAGCCTTGCAAGGCTGGAGTTCCTACAGCATGCTTACTGGGTAGACGGTGCCACCAATAACTCGACCCAAAGGATACCACGTTCGGTCGTCAAACCAATTCCAAAGGTTATAGAAGCCCTCCTTGGTCAGGAATTGCGTGACGCGGTAGTTGAAGTATGGATCAAACTCGTGTATCACGCTTTCGTACTTTATGACAGAGAAGAGACGTAAGCTGAATGCGAGTAGACATATTCCTGCCAACGAAAATCCACAAACGACATTGGCCGCGGCAGATCGCTGCAACTTCTTGGTCGATTCAGCGGTTGATGGCTCGGCAACTAAGATACGTCTGCTAGCCAAGGCAACACGGTCGGCGGCCGTGCTCAACATGGCGCCTAGAATAGTTCGTGCGCCTTATGCTGCTACAGACTCAACGCTAAACTCTCATGACCTGATGTGTTCGAGATGCGACTGCCTGCAGCGTCCTTGCTGAGGTTGGTCTGCCTTGACCGGCATTCAGAGTTCAGCAATCAGCTTTGACCTAACAATGTCGTTGACCTTTTGTTCGAGCCATTGCCACAGCAGCAGCAAAGCACTTGCAGGAGCAGCCAACCGAGATACAGACATGCCCAAATTCATGATGGTACCATTTCTGTTGTTGAAAAATTTGTGGAAGGTCCTTTTCAATGGCATCTGAGGCATATGCATGCGCTCACACTTGACAAGTTGAATGGTACGGTGCAGTTTTACAACAGGCAGTGTTTGCACATAGTTGCAAAGCCACACCCGAGTCTTCACAGGAATATATCAAGTGAAAATGTATGTTGTTGCCTCAACAAATGCTGTGTCAACAAGTTTGTTCCAATGACAATGTTGGGTAGGTTAGGACACAAAGTTTTCTGATGCAACTTGTCTGCTGATACCTCATGATGATGCGCAACCTACCCAATAATTACAGACATGTAAGGAAGAAACGAACTAGTGCACACTGTTGCTGTCCCAACAGCACTTCATCACCACAGCTGTGCTGCAGTGTCGGCAACCATCCAGAAAAGAGATCCTGCTGGCGGTCTATGTCTCGTTGTGAATCTTGCGGAACAAGACACCAATGGACTCGTTCTGTGCAATGCCACCGTTGTATTCCCTGGGGTTGTACACCTTGATGATCCACATTACTACCAGGGCTGCAATGCCACAGAACCATCCCAGCACGAAGCACAACTTGCACATGTACTGCAGCGGTAGACCCTGCACAAAAATAGAAAGACTCAGACAAGTGGGCTGACACTGAGCCACATACACAGCAACAAGGTTGTACTTCAGCTACAGACACAGCAGTGAATAGCACTAGCAGGGAAGTTTTCTCCACTTTTGTAAGCAATCTGCCTTCACTTCGTTTGCACCAAAGGAGACCACTGAAGATGCTGCCACAGTATAGCTTTAGTACAATGCAGGTAGCACAGACTTGGCTGGTGTGTGCCATGAATGGAAAGGAATGAGGGCATACCCGGCCAAAGATAGCAAAGTGCAGGATGAGGTAAGGGGGGATGGCATTGTAGATGGCCCACAGCATGGAGATGCAGAGAGGAGACAACACTGCTGCTCCAGTGAACAACTGCCAGATTGCCACACCCTGCACTCAACAGCACTTTCAGCAACAAGCAGACCGCTAGCAGCGAGCAACATGATTGCAGTCAACCAATGGATGCAGTCTTGAGCAAATTATGCAAAGACACAGCCTAACGCAGCATGGCAAAGTAGTTGAGGCACAGCTGCAAAATTGAGACACAGCAGTGATTGGACAAGGCAGACACATGTGCATATACTTGCTGATGCAAACTGCCCTTCCTGCCATCCCATCATTTTGCAGGTTTAGTCATGCTGCTCAGGCTTGCAGGTGACCTCACAGCATGCTACAATGACTGTCTGCTGGTGCCTTATGACATTTCAAGCTGTGGTTACTAAGTAGGCTCACCACCGAGATCATGAGGAGGATGAAGGACAGGCCAGGGAGCCAGAGATCCCTGAAGGCACTGTTCTCCAGCTTGCCAGGCCCCTTTGCAGTGGCCTTGAAGGTGATCACGCTGCAGAACAGCTTGGCTGTGATTGCTCGCCAGCAAGCCTGCACATCACAACACCATTAGCTTCCTGATTGAAGCAGCCACCCTGAAAGTCATTGATGTCATGCACACACTCCAGTCAATCAGGCAAACATCAACACAGGCCGGCAAGTGCAGCTCAGCTCAAAGCTGCACATGGATCAAGCTCCATAAGTGTCTGTTGCTTACACAATGGCCACTGAAGCTCTGGACACAGACACAGATACAGACAGAGTCAATTGCCCATGCAGAGATGGGTATCAAAGAGTGGGTGAAATGGAGGATCACCTTGATGTACGTCCACCACAACAGGGAGTTGGCAACAGCAGCAAACCACAGAGCCTCAGTGTGGTTTGGATGTCGCACATAGTACAGCACCATCTGAGTGGCCACACTGTAGATAGTCAGGCCTAGAGTCAGCCAGCGAGTGATGACCAATGGGAAGACACCAATCCAGATCGTGATCTGCATCACACCAACAGATGATTCACGCTCATGCACTCACAGTTGGACACATGGCTGAGACAACATGCCTCATGGATGTTAGCCACACAGCATCAATAGGTCTCAGGGCCAGTGGGCTGTCTGACAATTTGAGAACAGCCACCAGCGCAGGATGCAGACTGTCATATCTGCTGTCATTCACATGGTGCCATGGCAAAGCAATGCAGTGAATTTGTAAGTCATACTGGTCATGCAATCATTCAAGGTCAAGCTGCTGAGCTGCATCACATGCTCATGCGAGAGGGCAGGACATGACGACACACTGGAAGGATCTTAACAAAAGAAAGAGTACAGCTGAATGAATGCATGTAGGTGCATGCAGTTGGTAGCTTTCTGAGCAGCAGCAGCAGCACAGCAGGGCATACCAGAGGAATCATGATGAAGGTAGGAGTAGAGATGGCAGCACACATGTAGGCCCACACTCCACTGCTGTACAGGATGCGCATCCCCCAGGACAGCTTGCTCTGGAACAGAGGGCACACCTTGGGGTTGAACATGATCTGGAAGTGACCCTGCAGGCATTCACACACAGCAGTCGAGACACTGCCTCCTCACAGTGTAGCATTTGTCAGAAGTACCATGTATGAGAACAACGTTGTGAGCAGGAGGCTGCTCACTCATGCAAGGCAGTTTGTTTCCAACACAATCGCACAGTACAGCATGGACATGGGACCACAACACAACACAGCACAGTCAGCATATCAAAGCACAGCACAGCACAACATCAGCAGTAAGCAAGACCACGGCACAGCTGAGCCAGGTACAATTCCACAGACATTAAAGCATAACATCAGCAAAGCACAGCATGGTTCGGGTCAATCAGGCTAATCAAGTTTGAAGCAGACCTTGGTCCAGCGGGAGCGCTGCTGGTACATGTTCCTGACTTCATGAGGAGCCTCGCCGATGGCCAGGTACTCCTGCACATACCGGCAGTGCCATCCAAACTTCTTCAGCTCCATTCCCAGGGCATAGTCCTCAGTCATGGTGTACATGGGGGACCCTCCCACCTCCATCACGGCCTGAGCCCTCACCAGGAAGTTGGTGCCTGTGACAGCATGGTAACACCCTTGAGCAATGTTGCCAGGACTGGTGGGTACAGCTCCCCTGCCAGTGTGACACTTGCATCAGTACTGCAGACTTTTGGCTTTTGTGAGGCTGTAGTGTTCCATGATAGTTGGTAACCTGATGCAAGTAGAAGCTCTTTGGACAGATGGTGCTTGTTGCAGTGGCAAGGGTGTTTCTATACAATGCAAGATAATTGATGAGCTGAAGACCGCTTGTATTACCTGCAGTGGCAGGCGTGTATCTATACAATACAAGATCAGGACAAGGTTGATGACCTGAGAGAGAGTGGATGACATGTTCCAAAATGGCTTCTCTGTTTGATCTTCTCAGAACATTTTTATGCCAGAGAGCAATAGGTACAAGTTCAATGTGTGTCCTACAGCAAAGCGTGTAGTTTACCTTGATCCCCTGTCTAACTCTCAATTGCATGCATGGCGAGCTAATGCAATAAGCTACGTGAGCTGAGCAGCTATGTTGGTGATGTCTCACCAGTGCAGGAGATGAAGCCCAGAGCGTCATATCCAGGCTGCATGTACTCCCAGAAGTGGATGTTGGAGTGGTTGAAGATGTCCTCATGCAGGTTGAGGTTGTGAAAGCACTGGGGCGACAGCACCATTCCAATGTCATCACCTGCGACCATGACGTATACTGTCATATCACCTGTAATGTGACCTGCAATTGTGATATGACCTGTGATCATGACCACTGTGAGCCCCACTACACAGCGTGTGAGCTTCTTGCATTTACTGGCAGCGGCACAAGTTGTTGGGGTGTAGAATCTGGTCCATCTGTGCATTTGCAACGGAATCAAAATGAACACAAAAGCATAGCATAAACACATCGCAAATCCCTGGATGCTCTCATTGAGACTCACAGGACAGGGAGCAGAGTTCCAAGGAAGGCTGAGAGTTTTAAAGTGCACAAGAGAAATAGCATGCAGGCAAGCAGGATAGTCGTTTAAGTATATACAGCAGCTTTCAGAGAGGGAAGCACAGTCACACCAGGGACATGCAAAGGCTGCCAGCAGAACAGGGGAATTTGCACAGAACGCGCTTCCATCTTGGGCAGCTAGTACATCACAGGCCCAAAAGAAAATTGCACAAATGGCAGTACCAAAGCGCAGAGGCAAATTGCACAAAGAAGCATTGCCAAGGCACACAAAAGGAGAGAATTC
>JAABUU010006727.1_pt1 | contig 12182 bp, 17 predicted proteins | sample 5559301 | NCBI WGS metagenome assembly JAABUU01 (sample SAMN10711884, study PRJNA513360) | rock metagenome | isolation source: Antarctica rocks | place: Antarctica: Victoria Land, Richard Nunatak white
ACAAGCTAAGGGTAATCTGGTGTGTCAGCAAGCTGTTGGTGGCTGCAGTGCTTTCCAGAAGTCTTTTGTTGTTAGTAAAGGCATGCTGATGTGCCTGTGCATTGCAGTAACAAGGCTTATTATGCTGCATCAGCGATCATTCGGGGTTGTCAGTCATGTAGAGGAGGAAGGTATTCATGAGTATTCATACGAGCAGTGTCACCTTGACCCTCAAGACACAGTATTCTCTAATGCTGGCAATGAAGACCTTTTTGAGTGTGCTGCAATTCTGACTCATTGTATCACCAGAGAGGTTGCATTGCTTAGACTGGAATGATGCAATGCAGGAAAAGGCCAAGGCAGAGCAGGCACAGATCATGATGAACAACAGCAGCGACAGCTGCAGCCGCCAGGTGAGCCAGCTTCACAAGGAGGTGCGCGTGAGTCGTCAGGAAGGGCTGTCTCTGCAAGGGCAGCTGGACACAAGCCTGGGGAATCTGCAGCGCAAGAGGGAGAAGAAGAGGCACTACAAGGTGGCCCTGTTGGAGGAAACAGAGCAGCTGCAGGCTGCCCTGCTGCACAAGGATGTGCGCATTGCTGAGCTCAACCACCGTATTGACAAGGCAAGTCATAAGGCAGTCTAATCAGCATTGGACTGCAGCTTTTGCTGTGTGTATGTAACTCCTAGCCCCAGGCTTGACTTACAGACTTGTCATGGCCCAGATCTCTGCTGGACTGTTCTGTTCCAGCGGTTTCCTCCTGAATCCAAATAATGTTTGTATCGTTCTTCTTGCAAGCTGTTTCCAGTCCTTTCTGTTTCTCTTTGACATCAATCACATGTTCTTGCGGCAATCTCCTTGCTGGTCAGATCTCCTTTCATCTTTTGCACCATGTTGAAATGGCTTTCTACCACTCAAATGGAGGAACTGACAGACAAGCTTCCAGCAGAAACTTCCTCCCCACATAGGCGTGCAGTTTGTCATGAAGACATGTCATAAAGGACTTCACACCAAGTGATGCAATGATAGAGCTCTGGCTTGCTCCACCAACTTCTATGGCATGTTGCAGCTGAAGCAGTCATTGGTGAGCTTGCATGACATCCACAGCCCCCAATCAGGGCCCAGGGGAGGGGCTGCAACCAACAGCCCCTTAGACGCAGTAATGACCACCAGTGCAGCGTTACAGACACAGGAGCTGGTGGAGCAGCTGAAGCAAGAGGAAACCCAACTGCAGCAGCGCATGGTGGAGATTGACGCCCAGCTACAATATGCAGAACAGGTGCGGTGTCGTGCATGGTGGGGATCAATGCTCAGTCACAATGTGCGAAACAGGTGTCATGCATGCACTGACCTTACCATGTATGACACCGAACTGCTCCACATCCTGCTTCCAAGCCAAATTGCGCCAGTTTGGCTTGGGGGCTTGGCCTTGATGATGGTGCACAAATGTCTGCTTTGCTGTCATGTGTGCTGGCAGGTCAGTGTGCTGCACACTCGCTTGCACTCAACTTCCAAACAGCATGGACCCACGCATAGGGCCCTTTCAAGTCTGGAACACTGGAGTCGTTGGCAGGCTCACTGCCAATCTTTCCATGTTTGCTAGCAGAAACATTCTGTTTGTTTGTTGATGTCGTGGTCTGGTGCTGACCAGGCCACTTCCACTGCACGGCACATAGGTTGTAACTTGGTGCCAACTAGTGTAGCTTCACTTTGTGGACCGTCCCTTAATGCTTTACTTCCCATTGCTCACAGGCACAAGAGGCGCTAGAGCCAGAGGCAGCTCAGACTCTCACAAGGGAACGTGGCACGATTGTAAGGCAGCTGAGAGGCGTCACAGAGCGCAGCAGCCTAGCCGCCAGCCGGCTCCAAGTGGAGGAGGCAGCTTCCAGCCTGACTGCCCTAGAGCAGCTGTACCAGAGAGAGCAAGTGAAGGCTGTTCAGTCGCTGCATGACGCCAAGCAGAGATTGGCAAGCCAGCTGCAGGCCATTCAGGCCGACAGGGACAAGTACAAGGCTGAGAGTGAGGCAGAACACAAGGAGCTGTTGCAGGCGGCTGAGGCTCAGCAGCACCTGCAGGAGCAGATCAGGTGACTCAGGCAGTGATGATTTATGGTCTCAACTATGCTAGACTTGATTGCTTGACATTCTAGCACACAGATGAGACAAAGTGGTATTGAGTCAATGGACATTGCATGTTCTGGCTGTTGGTGACTTGTGCTGTAGTATCCTCAGCTGTGCCATGCACTTTGTAGCTGTTGGGTGCTGTGCTGTGCCGCGCTGTGCTGCGCTGTGCTGTGCTGTGCTGTGCTGTGCTGTGTTGTGATGTGCTGTCTGTGCTGTAATAAAGACTAAACCTCGTGTTTTACCTTACAGCTTCTTGGAGGAGGAGAGGCAGACCCTGACAGAGAGCTGGAAGAAAGCTGAATCAGCTCGAAAGTTCTTGCAAGGAGAGGTAGCAGCACTGAAGGGTCAAAGGGAAAAGCTGAAAGAGGAGCTGCAGCTCATGCAGGACAAGATGGTAGCTCTTAGAGACAAGCCTAAAACCCCGCCAGACGTCACTTTCTGATGTCATTGATGCTCAACACATATCGCGGATATGGTTTGAAATGCCTTGCCTGTTTGAGCATCACGATCACAAGCTTGGTGAACATGTTACGAGCAGAACGTGGAAGGCCAGTGTCTTAATTTTGTTGACAGAAAGGCAGTCCCAAGGATGTGTGCTCGCACCTGGGAGCTCTTCTACCTTAAATCTCTAGGCTAGAAAGCGGCAGAAAACATGCAACTGCACTTTAAGGGTGGCCTGGATGTCATTTAGCCCATCGTTTTAGGAATGCTTAGTCCATCATCATGCTGGCAGGGCAACGATTTATGATCAAGCACTCATTGACAGGTGAAGTGTGAAAACTGCAAGTTCACGAATGCGTACTGTTACAGCTGGATACTCAAAAGCCAACAAATGAACATCAACATTGTATCACGTTCCTTAAAAACATAGTTCAGTCTGTATGGCTGTCTAAAAGCAGGTGCATAATACGCTGCAATGACCGTCCTTTTGTCTCTACCATAAAGGTGTATGCAAACACAACAGCAGCAGCATTCAGAGCTGCAAAGACAAGGTAGCTGCCATTGATATCGAGCAACTCAAGCATGACTGGGAAGATCAATCCAATAACTAGCGAAGCAAGCCAATTCAGGCACGTACATAATGCCGCTGCACGCCCTTTGATGCGCTCTGGCAAGATCTCTGAGAGGTACAACCAAGGTATGGGTCCAACACCCAGCGAAAAGAGCATCACAGACCCCAATATTGCCACCAGCGAGAAGTATCCTTCCAGCGTCTTGGACACTGCAGAACATGACCGCCTTCAGATATTCTGGAGGATGATCATGCAAATGCCATCAGCAGCCTTTGCTCATCAACAAACACAACACCATGCATCATTTGCTGCTATATATCATTTGGCAGGGCTGCCACCACCAGCCTTCCTTAAGGTCTGAGTAATAAGGGTGTAGACTAACACAGTCAGGCAACAGGGTCCAGAAGCAACTCACAAGGAAGGAACTTTGCCAATGAGATGCTGATCAGGGAAATTGCCATGCCAGCATGACTGGCAATAAGTAATGGCCGTCTTCCGGTCTTGTCCATTAGGTAAGCAGCTACCCCAGTTCCCGCCACATTCACACACCCAACAATGATGCTGCCTATGATTGGAGAGCTCAGCCCTGCTCTTGTGAACACCTGCATGGCAATTCACAACTGTGTCCATACAGAACTACAACACGGCAGCGTGATGGTTGCAGTGGGACACATGCACAACATGCCAATGTGTGCAATGCAATACACAAGGATTGAATAGACGTTAGAGAAACATTCCATCCTGGTGATGTAACCAGACCAAAGACCCTGTATCAGCAGGCAATCAAGTCTTTACTGCATAGCCCATGACTCTCACATACAATGCGTAGGATGAACGCACAGCAGACGAACATGTTGCAAGCATGTGGTGCAAATTCTCTCCGACTGCATGAGCAAGACTGGCAGCATGCCAGGACAGCTTACAGAAGAGGAATAGAAGGTGATGCTGTTGATGCCGGAGGCCTGTTGTAGCAGGGGCAGGCTGACAGCCAGCACCATCATGCGCCTGTAGCGCCGCTGCACCAGATCACTCCACTCCCCCTCCCCACTCAACTCCTCATCATCCTGCACTGCAGCCACTGCATGTTAGCTCCTGCTACACATGTGCCTTCTGCATACCTGGTGAAGTTAAGTGACTTATGCTCTGGCTGGTGTGGTTGTATAGCTAAACCAGGGAAATGCAGACATACATAGGATGCCCGGCAGCGAGATGGCTGTGCAGTGTTGCAGCAAGCCATGTCACAGGCTGGACTCAGGAAGTTATGTCAGTAGCAGCAGCGTTTGCAGCAACAATAACGTGGCAGCATGTAACAATGATGTCACTGACGGTTGCTTATGAGGGACTGTCTGACCAGGCCCAGCAAGTAAGCTGGAATAAAGCTTGGCAGTTGAGATTGCGCATGTGGCAGTGGCTTTGCCTTTGTGTAAAACAGCAGGTTCACGCAAAAGTGCAGTCAAAGGCTGTGCAGCTGTTGGGGCAAGCCAAGGTGGCCTTACCAAATGACTTGACCCTGCTTCACTGCTACTGAATACTTCTTCTCCAGCTCCCCTGAGGGGCACAGTGGCCCCGTCTCCTTCTTCAACAAAGGTGGTTGTCTCCTGCTTCTCCACATCACCAAAGTGGGTTGCTCCCAGATTAGTGACTTGGGGCAGGGCAGGCGGGTTCTGCCCTTGAAGCTGACCTTTGGCCCTCCAGGCAGCCTCAGTGTGGCCTTTCCATTCCAGCCAAATGGGAGACTCAGGACAAGTGCTCATCCCAATGGCCTGAACTGGAAGGCCAAGGCTGTTGTCTGGTAGCGAACACGCAGTAAGCTAAGCACCAGCTAGTGGTGCCAAGAGCAGCAGCAAAGATGCTGATCACACAGCTGTCAATGAAGCCCATTTGTTCTAGTGCATGCATCAAAACGTCGCAACAGCAGCTTGCAGTCCATGCAGGACTGTATAGTCAAAAGTAGCAAACGATCACTAACTGCCGTTGCTGCCAAGGCAAGGAGGGCATTACAGCAGGTTTTGCTGTAGAACAAGACAAACATTTCCCTAGCATAGGCAGTGTACAGATAGGTGTACCAGTGCAGGCGTGACTGCAAACAGATCAGAAAGCCTGAGAGATAGCGGCTCTCCAATGCAATGTAGTGTATGTAGGGAGTGTGAACATCACTGCAATCGTTGTTGATCCTGACACAAGCAAGAAAGCCTGTGTCTCAGCAGCATGATGCCTGCTAGCTTGTTTGTGTAATCTATACAAGACAGCTCAGTTTTGCAAAAAACGTTCGCGACACCTCACCTGCAAAGTTGCTGGGGCGAGGCCTATTGCAAACATGACCCGCCACCATGCTATTTGGTGCTGAGCCAGGTTCAAGAAGGCCTCCTTGCCGTCATAGGGTAGCCCAATAGCAAATGCTATCAGAATGCCCACGCAAACAAACAGCTGCAGGCCACAGGCACACATCATTGTTGCAGCAGTCAGGTGTGGACCAAGAGCTGGAGTTGCTACAGTGCTCTGGTGCAGGTCAAATACGCATCCGTGCGATGATGCAATCGGTGCCAGCTGGCGCCTCCTGCAGAACAGGTTGACATACATTTGTGCAAAATGTCACCTGACTGACAGTCCCAAGAGCACCACGAATAGGAGTCGGGGCTATCTCGACCAGGTAGCGCGGCACGACCAATGATGCTGTACCAACACCCAACCCAGCCAGAAACCTGCCTGCATAACGTACAAGAAAAGCTTGTAATCTGCAATCACACAACATCATACCACACAACAGGGCACTGTGATTTTTCAGCGCCAAGTTGGCTAGCACGCTGTGGTAGGCCATGAATAGTCAACCTAGTTGACCAGTCACGATTGAAAACAAGGCTACACAAGGCAGTCTTTCATCCAAGATATGCGCACCCAACAGCATTGCCCAGAAGCCTGTGCTGCCGTCTGGAGCGATTGCGCTCATGAGACTCCCGGCAAAAAAGGGGACGTTGTTCCAAAGTAACGCTCGGCGAGGGCCTATGGCATCTGCGACTTGGCCAGCAAAGAATCCGCCAACCGCCGCGCTGACCAGCAATACCGACGTCACAACTGCGCCGCCCTTAGCCTCAGTGATGCCAAGATCGGTGCTGGTGTAGGACAAGCAAGTATTCAGGACGCCCTGCGCATGCGAGCTTGATCTTGCGCTGCTTGCAACAGAAGACCGGTACTCAGTGTAGACTTGAGCAACCCTCACCAAATGAAAACCGAACTGCAAGGACCCAAGCCAAGCACAAGTGGCTGCGAACCATAGCTTGAAAGGATATGTCGTGGAAGTCTCGTTCATGTTGGGCTTGATCTCACACTTGAGCGGAACTGCCGACAATGCGACAGGCCAGACGTAGGCTATGCCAAACTTGCTGCATGGTCGCTGGTCGACAACACGCGAGAGATCAAACTGAATTCGCTGTCGAGTCCAACTTCGGAAAAAAGTTTGCGCTGAACCTCAAGGAAAGGAAGAAGAGGCAAGCTAATTTAGCGTTCGAGACGAAAAAGCCTGACAACGACGAAAACCCGATCGCGGTGCAGTGCATACTGGCAAATTACTGACGTGAGATCAACAGGGTTCCGTGTGGCATTAAATAATGGGACCGCATGGCGCTGGGATAGGCTGACCCGCCTGTTGATCGCGAGTAAACGCTATGTCATCAGACAGTGGGGTCTGCGACAATCAGACAGTGTCCTATTCTCATAGGGTGTATGATGCTGGTACGAGCAGTATTCTGATGCCGCTCGAGGTCACACTGCACAGACTGCAGTAATGTGCACTCATTGATAGCTTGTCTTGTGCACTGCAGACAACTATGACTGGTGTATTGTGCCAGATACTGGCTATGATGTCATTCTGTTGGCCGGCATTGCGGTGGTTGTGGCCTGCATATGTCAGGGCCGCCTTTCCAATCTCATGGTGCTTGTGGCAGGTCAGGGCTTGAGGAGGCCGTTGTTGCTATGTTTCTGTTCCTTTTTTGACGTTGTGCAATTATGTACATAGGAGGAGCTCTGCAAGGCATACTGTTTCCATGGAACTTGGGTCGCCTAGGCAACTCTGTGTCTCTTTGGCTGAATATCGAGCCATATGAGCTGTTCTTCTATGTGTTTCTGCCACCTCTGCTGCTGGACGCTGCTGTGAAGCTTGACTTCTTCCTATTCAAGAAGGTACAGCTGCACCGTACAAATGACCTTGCTCATCATTGCACAGCATCACGGCAAGTGACAACCTTCAGCTGCTTGTTTGCAGGTGGCAGTGCATTGCATTGCACTCGCACTCCTGGTGGTCGCAGGAAGCTGTGCGCTGCTGATACCTGTCATGCTGTACATCTTTCAGCTTCATACACACGGCTGGCAGTGGCCTCATGCAGCCCTGTTTGGCTCAATGCTTGCCAGCACAGATGCGGTAGCCATTGTCGCCACCATGAAGACAGGCAAGTCTTCCCAATGTTGAGGTCCTAAATAGCCAAACGCACTATGTTTGTCACTATCCAGGGTCAGTGCAGAAGCAGCAAGCTCAAGCATTGCACTTCACAGACCTTGCTACAGACCGTCCACTCTGCTTGTCATCTGGCCAACAAGCATAACTTACCCATACACATACAAAGTTTACAATGGCATTCCCATGACAATGGAAGTATACAAACAACAACAAGTTGATCATGCAGCTGGAGGACCACACCACTTGCAAGTGGTTTTGGAGGGCGAGTCATTGCTAAACGATGCCACATCAATCACACTCTTTCTGGTCTTTCTGAAAGAAGTCCAGGACCTACAGTCACAGACCAACCCACCCAAAGTGGGCGCACATGAATTCGGGGTCATTGTGGGCAACATCATTTGGTTGTCTGTCGGTGAGTGCTGTGTTTTTGCATGTGCTCAACTGCCAAACAACACTTTGAGCACTGTAGAAGCTGAACTCAGTCATGCTGCAGCTCATATCCTGCTTTGTCTTGCGCCCAAACTGTACACAATTTGTGTATGAGTTGTTTCAAGAAATGGATTGCAACACATGTCCCAAACCGTGAGTCAGCTCCTCGTCCTTACAAGTTATTTTCTGTTGCATCCATTCAACAAAGTCTTGTGTATAGGTTGAACTGCCGTGATTGGCAATCGTGAGCGTCATTGACAATCGAGCACTGCAAGTTCGCTATGTGTGAGCGCAGGCGGCATGTTGATTGGTCTTGCATTTGGTGTAACTGTTCGGTGGCTGCTGAGCTGGATGCGTCAGAGAGATGCTGGCAGGGATCAGCAAATATGCCTCACTTTGGCTGTCGCTTACCTGTCCTTCTATGTAGCAAACAGCCCAGCAAATGTATCAGGTCAGCCCTTGACCAGCTGCTCCGTCTGCAGTCTTTAACTGTGTGAAATCAAAGCTCATTAACTCAACTCAATGCAGTGACCTTTTCATGCTGGCTTGCTAGTGTTTAAACGCAGCCAAAATCTGCATGAGTGTCGACAAATGTTGTGCTGCAGGCGTCATCGCTGTTGTGACTTACGGACTATATGGAGCCTACACGACAAAATGGGACATGGATGTTCACATTCTGGAATCAGGAGCTTTTGACTCCTTCTATGAGTCACTTGCCTTCCTGGTGAATGGCATCGTCTTCTTCTACTCTGGTGTGTCGTGTGTAAACTTTGTGGTCAGGTGAACATTGAATGCTTGCCATTTGCCTTATCAGTGCTGCTGCATCTATTCATGACACTATTCACAGCTACGCGAGGCTGAACAGGACTTGACAGCATCCGCTCAATCGTTGGCATGCTTCTTTCACTAGGCTGTCAACCTGTGCAGACTGCAATAGCAAGCTATTTCTCAGTATTGTACTAATATTGCATGATGTTCTGTTGCTTGCAAGTATTGTCTGACTTACCATTCTGGTCTTCAGCATGTGAGTACTGAAGATCTGATGGCCTGCACTTTGGACTCATGCAGGTCTACTGAGGACCTGTATCTAAATTCACCCATATCAGAAGCCGCAGCAGCATTGTGGCGCCTCCCTCTTATCTACATCGTCTTCAACTGCATCAGATTCATAGTGATCTTTGCTTTGCGGCCTTTGTTCAAGCTGCTGCACAGGTGAGGCCGGCTGCCAGCCAATTGCTCAAACAAAGTGTCCCTGCTGCCGACAAACAAGACTCGAGCTGCACCCTGCTTGACGTATGCTTGGCATGTTCTAGAGCAAGGTGCATGCTTTGTGTCGTCCTCAGCATGACTGCAACCAGATGTTGCATGCTGCTGTTTGATTGAGAGTACCAGAAGCAAGCTTGTATCCTGGTGGTTCAGGGATTTGTCCACCAGGGAGGTAGTCTTTGCATCCGTAGCGGGCTTGAGGGGGTCTGTCAGCCTCATCATGGCGCAGGCTTTCGTCACAGAGAGCAGCACAACTACACCCGACGCTCGAGTATTGACCATTCTTCTACCATGACATGTCTCCTGCATCATGTTTGTGCATACCACCCGGTTTGTAAAGCGTGGTGTGCTAGCCTTGAGGACGACCGAGTGAAAGTTGCCAGTCATTGATTGTGTCGGCATTGATTGTGTCGGCAGAAGTTTGGTGCAATATGCAACAGTTATTTTGACATTAGATGTTATGCTGTGCAGATGATAAAAGCAGAGCTGGTGCTTTGGGTGGCAGGCTTTGTGCTGCTCTCACTCATCATCAATGCTCCCATGCTGCCATGGATTATGCGCATCACCCGTCTCAATATAGGTTAGCCTACAGTGTCAGCTGACATCTGCAGAGGGTGCTCATGTCATAAGCTGGTGCATGCAACCTGCCTCTTTATCAAGGCCTCCGTTGCCTGATACCGACAAGGCACCATCACATGCTTCTTGGGTGCGATCTTATTGTCTGCGTGATGTGCAGTCTGTCTTGTTTGGCTCATGCAACTGCAGCAGAGTGCAAAGACAGAGGTGTGGCCATCACCATGCGACCAAGTTTTGCTTGGCCGGATTCAAGGTGATTGTGCATGCAGTTCCTGAGGGGAAGCTGCGCATGCGACGCAAGGCAGTGATAGCTCTGGCTGCTCACAAGCAGGAGGGCCTCCAGCAGCTCAAAGATGACCCAGATGAGATGCTCAGAGGTCAGGCAACATGCCACCCAGTCATTATGAAGCAATATCAATGTTCCTTTTTTTTGGGCATTTCACAAGTATACAAGGAGTCTGATCTCTATGCTGCTGCGCCATAGGACTACATGCAGAGTCAAGATCAAATCAGCTCTGTGGAGAACTGTTGTGATTGCCATACGACACGATTGCCAAGATGACAGGCTGCACTATCTCTTTCGAGTCGCCGCATAACTTACCACCTTGCTGCTGGTTACTGACAAGTCACATTTGCTCAGCTGCTTAGTTTGATACAAGCAACACCAAGCTGTGCTGGCTCTGATGCTTGCATCAATCATATCTGTTTACAGGTAACAACTGTTTCATGAAACCGCACTTCATGTGTTCATGCACTACATTCAATTTCAGGGGTTGACTGGAGTCTGGTGGCAGAGCATGTCAGCATGGACAATGCGTATGAGCAGTTCCTGGACCCTGAGGCTTCTCATTTGCAGCGACAGGGCTGGATGCAAAAGTTTAAGGGATGGGTCTGGAGCCAGAAGCCTTTGAGGGAGGATCGGTCTGCACCCCAAACCCCTGGCACCCTCACCCCCCACAGTCACAGAGGAGCCCCAGGTGAAATTGAAACTGAAGCTCTGATTCTGTATCCATGTTCCTTATCTGACAAGCTGCAACAGGACTTACTGTAGCTGCTCTGTGCCCTGAGTCTGTCCCAGTGTGTCTGTCAGCATTTGTACCCTTATTGCAGAATGATTGCTGCAATTGCATGCTGTACACGTGCTGCAATCTAGTGTCTATGGTGCAGACACTGGCAGAACCATCCTGTTGTGTGTCATTTCATCCAAGCAGCAAAACCTGTGTCAGTTTGGTCTTGTCAACATGACAGCTGATTTGCATACAACAGTTACAGCGTGAATCAGAGCATCAGAGTATGCCATGTCTGATAGGCATCAAACTGTTACCAGTAAAACTGTACTGCAGAACACAGCAGTGGTCCATACACATGTGAGCTTGTTGGAATCTTCTGTGTTACCTGACCTCAACCGTTGAATGGACTATCCCTTCAACATTGATTTGACTAGCAGGGCAAGGATATGATCCAAATGCTTACTGGAGCAAGGCCTCCAATAGTGCAGCCGGCAGCTCTGTAGACGCCTCAAACATGAGCAGCAGCAGCAGTGGCAGCAGCAGAAGCAGTGGTAGCAACAGCGCTGCCCTCAGTCACCACCAAGGCACTTCTCTTCAAGGGACCATAGATGAGGCCAATCTGGCTGCAGCAGTTGCAGCGGTAGCTGTGGCAGCACAAGCTGCAATAGAAGCTGATGACGCCATTGATGAGCTACCATACCTTCCAGACACTGCAGTAGTGGATGCAGATGCGACCGCCACGGTTGAGGACCAAACACAGGCAGAGCCCAGTTCTGCTGTTGCAGCTGTACAGGCAGGCATTGACACCTTTGCTGGCGCAATCAAGGGCCTGTTTGGTCCTAATCAGGCCCGCAGTGATCCAGGCTTGCTGGAAGTTTCTGTGGTGGCAGATGGTTCTGCCAGTCCCAGAAAAGATGAGGAGGTGGAAGTTCCTACAGGACCTCAGGGCAAGTCGCTGGGGACAAGCAGCCTTAGGCAGAAGAGCAAGAGTGAGAGGCGGCCCAGGCTGTTGCTGCTGGCCAATGGCTTATTCATGCCAACGCCTGGTAATCAGCAACAGCCAGCTGCTGTACTTCTGCAGGATGACAAGCAGCTCATTGCAGACAGCCTGAAACCTGTCCCTGCATCTGCCACGCCTGCCAAGCACACACGCAAGGGTTCTGAGGCGTTTGTCAGGTTTGAAGCTGCTCCTGCAGCTGCTGATCCTGCTGAGCAACCAGTCAAGGATACACAGGCTTCAGTCAAGTTTGCAGTTGCATCTTCAGCTGACGCATTATCAGCAGGAAACTTGCGGCGTGCAAGCGTGACTTCCAAAGGGAGTGATGCTCAAGTCTCT
>JAABUU010006731.1_pt1 | contig 12179 bp, 11 predicted proteins | sample 5559301 | NCBI WGS metagenome assembly JAABUU01 (sample SAMN10711884, study PRJNA513360) | rock metagenome | isolation source: Antarctica rocks | place: Antarctica: Victoria Land, Richard Nunatak white
TGGGACGGTGGTGGCTGACCACTACTGCGCTGGGTTGACGCCTGAGCATCAGGCTTACTGCAATGACTACCCCTGCGACTTCTGCAGCAGCACTGACTGCTCCAGTGAGGTAAGGGACCCCCCCCCCCCCTTTGCTATGCCTTTTGGAATGAAAAAGTGGTTGCCCTTTGATAAGGCTCCCTCCACCTTCAGTAGCAACTCAGGCATCTCCTTGTCTTGTGGAACAGTTTGCCAGGCCTTGCATGCTTCCTGAGGAGTCCAGTCACCTGCGCATGGCTTCACACACTGCTTCATTGCTGCTTTGTGATCTCTGAAGATGCACAAGGTCGCACTACATTATGCAGTGACTAGACCAGCCAATGTACGCAAGCTGCAAAGCTTAGCTATGTGCTTGCAGTCCAGCTGCTGAAGAGCATTCTGTGTAGCGAAATGAACATGCTGTCGCACATAGTCCTGTGTGGGGGGGGGGGGAGGGGGCAATCGTGAATCTGGCAAACAATATTAAATAGGCGCATGCAGGGGAAATGAGGGCGTGGAGGGTGCACATCAGACAATCAAACAAGCAATCCGGCAAACAAACAAGCAAAGAATCAATTATATCAGTCAGTCAGTCAATCAATCAGTCAATCAATCAATCAGTCGATCAATCAACCAATCAATGAATCAATCAATCAGTCAGTCAATCAATCAATCAATCAATCAATCAATCAATCAATCAACTTTTCTGTCCTGGAAAATATGATGATATGCTTGGCCATGCAGGCTATGCGGCTGCATGTTACACGCTTCATGTTACAATGCACCTGTGCTCCTAACACTGGTTGTTGTGCTGCTCACTGCAGGGCACTTGCAGGAACGATGTGTGCGTCTGTACCCCTGGCTACTCAGGCACATATTGTGAAGTGCCTCCGGCCTGTGGCGTGATTCTGGATGTGAATGGCAACTGCTGTAACCATGGCGTGGTCAGCTCTGCTGGCGTCTGCTGCGGCCCGGTAAGCTTTGCACATCTGAGTGATGAGGTGGTGCAGCACGTACGTATCCAAAACGCTGTACGCAGTCATGCTAGAGTGCCTCAGTTGCGCACATGCGCACAGATACTCAGCCATGATATGGCTTGGGTAAAGCTGACTTGCGTCATCCATGCTCTGCCCGGGTATGTGAGCCCATGCTGTAAGGCTGCAGAGCACTGTGGCAGGACATGGCGTCTGTGGCCGACGCTCAGTCTTCATTTGCAAGCAAGTCAGGCGGCCTGACAATGATGAAAAGCATGCCACCACTTCTGTGTCAGAAGTCCACATTGGCTCTCATTTGACCTGATCATTGGCCAGGCAGCCTGACTCCTCATCAAAGCGGAGCTTCTGCAAACTGCAGCTGAGCATCATGGAAGGGAGCAATGAAGTAATTGTCACTGCAAGCAGCCTGTGCTTTCAAATTCTTGCCGGGTGACGCCCAGAGCCCTGTCTTGGCATGTGCCGATGCATTGAGACATCTGCAGGTCTGCTGTCTGTGTTCTGCACTTGTGAAAACAGCGCTCCTGACCCATCAGACGTCAGAACCTGCACGCCCGTCATTCCTCATTCTGGGAGCATGTGCATGAGAGCAACGTCTTGTTCTGTGGCGTGCAGAAAGCTGTGCTGGACAGGGATGCAAACTGCTGTGAGTCGGGCAAGCTGGATGCCTGTGGTGTCTGTGGTGGCACTGGACTGCTGATAGACGTCCAGAATGTGTAAGCAGCTCCCCACATGCCACAGCGCTGTCCACATAAACCTTTTCACAAGTTGACTGGGAAATAATAATAATAGTGTTAATAATTAAAACGCTTTCCAGCCCTAATGAGCTAGGTACGTGCAGGACAAGTCTTGTCTCTCCTGGGAAAATAAAGGTCAAAAACAGCTCAAGGTGTATGAACAACACTTATTTTCTCAAGCAAATAAGTTTGCACAAAGTTCTGTTCCAATTTCCTTTTTCCTCTTTTTTTTGGGTATGCTGCGTACACACATGCTCCAGTGCCCATCTGTGATGCTCCATGTGCGTAGTCAGACTGGCTGACCCCTGATGAGCCATGAACAGGGCATGCTGGTTTGACCATAGATTAAACTGCGTGGTATATACAGCTCTGTGCAAGCATCTGCTCAGCGCCCAGCGGACATGCCTTACACATCGCCCGGGCATGTCAGCTCTGGGTCTGATCAATGCACAACAAGTCACTGTCGATCAAAGCACTTGTAGTACAGGACTGTTGCTGGACTGCATGACAAGCCTTGGCATGTACCTTGATCGTATGCTGCACTCAGGATGAGCTGTGCAGCCTTGGAGACATGCTGGCTGCGTGCACTGGCAGTTGTTGAGCTCTTCATCAGATAACAGTTTGTGCAATAGAAGCTGTTGAGAACATCCGATTTTAGAACTGATCAGTGTAATCTGTTTCATCCTGAGCACAGCAAGTTCAGCACATGTGTCATGCTGGCGTCTGCTGTCGTGCATCAGGCTACTGATTGGTAGCTGATGACCAGGGGCCGGAAGTGACCAAGCCAAAGAAACGCTGGGCAGCATCATCTTGTGCTCTCTGGCACAGGTGCTCAGTCCCTTCAAGCTCCTCCCAAAGCAGAACATCCCACCAGCACAAAACACACTTTCACAGACTTCTACCAGCTTCTCGCACTCTTCAACTCCCACCAAGAACAGAGTCTGAAATGATTCCCCCATCAATGCAATGTGTTCTCTCATGCAAACATCCTACCGGTAACACTTAGACTACAGTACCACACACCACAAAGCAGGTGGTTGGTGATGTGATGCAGGTGCTGCAATAGCACGGTGCTGGATGCTGGAGGTTACTGCTGTGCCAGTGGCTTGCTAGATGATTGTGGAGTGTGTGATGGAGATGGCTCCTCCTGCGCACTGCATGTGGTTGTCACAACCCAGGTGTGAACCCAGTCTTCCCACCCAAGCCTGGCTTCACAGCACTCACCAGGCTGGCACCCAAACCAGCTTCTGCATTGCTGACAGCAGGCTGCGCGCTGCTGAGCCATTGCTTCATTGGTCGTTGCTAGCAACCCACACTCCCAAGACCCCTGTCCCCCGCACACCCCGCCCTCTTCCCCATGCTATGTCCATTGCTCTACTCTTGGTCTATCAGGCACCTGTTGCATCCGTCAGAAGCTTCTTGTGCATTGCATCGCTGACTGAAAGTATGCTTGTGACTGCAACCTGTGACTCTGACCACTGACATTGCATGTGTAGGTAGATGGAATGCTGGTCTTGACACAGAGCCTGAATCACTTTAGGTCCCCCAGGACTTTCCAATCCTGACTGTCACCAACAGCACTGTGCGTTCCCAAAAACATGCAATCCATCAACATGATGTCAGAGGATGTCCTGTCCACACAGCATGAGTCAAGTGCATGCCTGCTGAAAGTGTTCACATTGCACTGTTCCACTGTTGCAGGTCACACAGCAGTCTCTGTTCTTGACGCTGACCAATGGCAATGTCTTTGCGGATGCCTTCGCCTCCTTTGCTGCGGGCATACTGGGCGTGAATCTATCCTACATTGAGGTGACAGACCTGACCCTGGACCCAGGCACCACCATCACCAGCCAGAATCAGGCCAGCATCACAATGAGGGCTGACTTCCTGGTCACGCCGGCTGACTCTTTTTCTGGCTCTATGGTAAGGCTTCTAGCCAGTGCTTTTGCACTGAAAGCCACAAGATTGCAGTGACAGCAATGCAAAAGCTGGCCAGCATCACAATGAGGGCTGACTTCCTGGTCATGCCAGCTGACTCCTTCTCAGGTTGTATGGTAAGGCTTCCAGCAGTTGCTGTTACACTGGAAAAAGCCATGACATGCACACGGCAGCAGTGACAGCTAGTCAGAACCAGGCCAGCATCACGATGGGGTGGACTTCCAGGTCACCAGCTGACTCCCTGAGCTTCTATGGTAAGGCTGCTACCTGTTACACGCTGATTGCAGTGGCACTGAAAGCCACAACAAGCACCTGGATGTCACACCACCAAGCCACAATCAGGCCAGCATCACAACGACGGCTGACTGCCTGGTTATACTTAGCAGACTCCTAGACTTGTCCTGCACGTACCTAGCTCATCATGAGCTGGAAAGCGTTATTATTATTATTATTATTATTATTATTATTATTATACTTTTCGGTACGGCTTTGCAGTTGTACACTTGCTGACCGCTTCTCTGGCTCTTTTGTGAGAGTTCCAGTAGCTGCTATTGCATGGTGCTTGCTGAAAGCCGCAACATGCAATTGGGTGCAATGATGCCACGTCGGAATCAGGCCATTCACGGCTGACTCCCTGGTTGGACTAGCCAACTCCTTGAAGCTCTCTGTAAGGCTTTGGGTCAGTGCTAGTGTGTTACTCTGTCACTTGCACTAAAGATGACTAAACTCATGATGACTAAAGTTATCCCTGAGCATGCAAAAGTGCCAGCCAGCATTCACCAACAAGAGGGCTGACCGCCTAATTACACCCACCACCCTGATCAGGGCTTGTCAGCATTCCTGCCTGAGCTCAGCCCTCCTTGAGAAACAGCTAACATCCATAAGAGCATCTTGATTGCAAGAGGTCAGCTGTTGATGGCAACAATCAAGTGCCAGTGTAGTGCAATGTGGGTCATTACTAAGCGAGCTGTGCTGCGCATGCTAAGAGCCTGGAGGCACCCAACATGCATTGCTGTCATGCAGTCCAAGAGAAAGCTTGCCCTCTTCCCCCCCCTGCCCCTTCCTTCCCTTGCCCCATTGCTGTCAGCTAAGGCAGGCTGTGTGAATGTGTCGTGGTTGCCATCCACAATTGACTTGTGCTGTAACTGGCGCAGCCTTATCAGAAAGTGTCTGTCACAGACCTTGCCTTGAGCGCTTCTTCTTTGCAGGACTTGTGCCCAGCTCTGGCACAATGCGACCTGCTCACTTGGTGCCTGCCTCAATGTGCTTTGCTGTTTGTCCTGATAGAGTTATCATGCAGTGTTCTGTTTTGGGAAAGATTCAGGAAGAGGCACCTGTTTTTTTGGTTTCTTGCCTGTTCTCGTACAGCTCTTTCCGCATAGATAACTGCATTGCTTCTGCTGTTTGCAGAAGATAGATGCTGCTCTGGCAACACGCAATGTGCAACAGGAGTCCTGCCTTAAAGTGCTACCCTTGCTTCTGCTGCTTGCAGGACCTCAGTACTGCTCTGGCAATGCATAGCTCGCAACATAACTTTTGCCAAGAAGATCATGCTTGACTGTTGCTGCTGCTGCTTGCAGGACCTGAACGCTGCTTTAACGACTCAAAGTCCTGTAACAGCACTGTGCTGATGCATAGAGGTTTCCTGACTCTTGCTTCTGGTGCTTGTAGCACTTGAGCGCTGCTCTGGCAACATGCAAAGTGCAACAGGACTTCTGCCTGGAAGTGCTACCCTGACACTTGCGTCTGGTGCTTGCAGGACCTGAGCGCTGCACTGGCAACACGAAACCTGCAAGACTCCATTGGCAGCTCAGGCACCAACCAGGTCTTCATTCTCCAGTCAGCGGATCTGGTGGAGAGGCAGGCAGTGTGTGGCAACCTGGTGTGTGAGGCTGGAGAGAGACCCTCCAGTGCTGATGGAGCAAATGGAGGTCAGGTTTACCACATTCAGCTATTTCTTCAGCACTTGAACGAGTACATGTGTGCTGTCAGTGTTGGCACTGTCCAGACAGCATGCTGCACCATGTGATTCACAGTCAGAGCTCTGTATGGGGCATTCAGAGCTCCAGGGCTTGAAAGAGCCTTTCAAGTCAAAGGCTCAAAAGGCATTGAGCTGCCTTTTGACTCAAGGCCCAGGGCACTAGACTGCCGTTGAAATCAGCACTCAAAGGCATGCTGCAATGCACTGCAGGTTGTGCAGAAGATTGCCTGATGATCCTGGATCAGTGTCCCATCCCAGCAGGGGGTACCCTTTGTTCTGGGGTGGGGTGGTGCCTGTCAACCCAGGGCATCTGCCAGTGTTACCTGGGGTATGCTGGGGATGACTGCAGCTCATGTGATGAGGGCTATGTCAGGTATGGTCCTGCTCTGCTGCCCTATACACGTTTAGAGACTGTCCCTCTTGGAGTCTAATTCAATGAGTGGAGACTCTTAGTCAGTGAGCAAAGACTATGACGATGTGAAATTATGCCGTCGCATGACTTACTTAGCTGCTTGGCTGGCTTGTGCTATGCTGTAATGATACAAATCACAGCAAAACATTTCATCACTGAGCCTTTGCACTGCAGAAGGAAGGCCACTAGAGATTGCGTAACTGCCTAGAATTGCCCAGAAAGTTTCCCCAGGGTACTGGCTCCGTCCCCGGGGGCAGCACGACGCGCAAAAGTGTGCAGCCCTTACTTGGATGTAATAGCATGTCATGTATGATGCAGGACATCCACAGGAGGGGCATGCATCCGGAACATCAAGGCAGCCCTGCCCAACATAGACCGGTCAGGTTCGGCATCCCTGTATGCTGTGCTGGCTATAGGCATAGCCCTGGCAGCCCTGGGAGGCATCTTCATGTGCATCACCATCATCATCATATACAAGTGGAGGAAGGTGAGGGTGCTGCTCACACACTTTCACCTCGATGTGCCAGGGCAGGCTGCTGCTCTGTGCCCTGTTGTCCTGCCTTGTGCTGCACTATGCTGTGCTGCGCTTTGCTGGCCTGCTTTGTGCTGCACTGTGCTACAGTCGCCGCGCGGTGCTACACTCTTTTGCAATGCACTGTGCTGCGCTACGCTGTGCTACGCTGTGCTGTGCTGCACCATCTGCGCTGTGCTACACCACTCTGCAATGTGCTGTGCTGTGCTGTGCTGTGCTGTGCTGTGCTGTGCTGTGCTGTGCTGTGCTGTGCTGTGCTGTGCTGTGCTGTGCTGTGCTGTGCTCCTGATGCTTGATACCCAGTGATGACAGAAGAGTGCATGCTACGCATCTCTCAGAATCTCAGAATCTACACCACACTACATTGTAAATGCAGGACAAGAAGGGCGGCAAGCTGAGGAGGCGCAGCTCCAAGCAGACGCTGCTGCTGTCTCCTGACCAGGATGACATGAGTGAGGATGGAGGCAGCAAGAGCCGCAGTGAGTCCATGCTGGAGGTGGCTCGCGGCCTCAGCGCCAGCCTTCAGAACATCCGCAGGTACGCTGAAAGTGCATGTGGAGTCTGCTGAGGTCACCAAACCTTTCTGGTTCCCCCAAGCTAGGTTTGCAGATGTGCATGCGTCACTGCTGCAAGTGGTCATTTGAATACTTCCTTATGGCGTCTGCAGCAGATATGCATGCATGGTTGCTGTACAGCAAGCTGTTTGTGCAGCCTAGTGAGTGGGACCGGCCTCCACAAGACCTGCAAAATAGTGTGTGTATGCAAGGTAAGTATCATGGATTTCATGCAGAATGCTGAGTTTCTGCACCTAACCTTGATAAGCGACAGTCTATGGCAAAAGCTAACATGAACCTGCCGTGTAACACCACCTCTTCTTTGTGTAGGGAGTTCAGTGGGCAGTCTGCAACAAGCCCCCAGAGGTCAGCCCACAGCTTGGGGGGCTTGCCAGTTGGGGGCTTGGCAGTGGGCAGGGGTCCCCAAGCCAGGGGGGAAAGGGGCCTGAGCTCAACCAAGGCCAGTGGGCTGTCATCCTCCAAGAAAAGGGGAGATGCCATGCGCAGGTCTGAACACTATCTTGCCCGTTCAAATAGCTGTGGCTTCTGCTGTCTCGCTAAAACATGCAATGTACAGCAGCAGAGCGTTGGGCTGTGTCGCAAGAGGCCATTCCTGCTGATGCCATTCCTGATGATCCTGCAGACATTACTCAGCATGCACTGCATGAGAGGTGCTGCATGGAAGCTGGCAAACACTGGGCATGCATATGTCAGCCAGCATGACCTGAAAGGATGCCACAATGTTGACAACACAATGCATAAGCTGTTTGTTAGTGTAAGCCTGTCTGAAGGACGCATTTGTCTCTCTGCAATCAGACATTCAATGAAGAAAGCAGCCTCTGTGCCTAAACCCCAATCATGCAGAAAAAGTTCAGGGGTGCGTATCAAAAATAAATGAATTTTGATCCAAAAGACTGTCAAAACAGCAGTACATTGAACTGTGCACTGCTGCAGAGCTGCTGCTTCAAGATTCGCCGACAGGAAGGATGACGCTCCCTCTGTGTATTTCCCTGCAACAGAGGTGACTCAAAAACCTTCCCTCCAAAAGACCTCCTCTTCCCGCCGAACCACCGGCGATGCTGACCACTCATCCAAGGCTGCTCAATTCCTGCTCAAGAACCCTAAGGCTTCAGTCAGCATGCTCAGACGAAGCCCTAGTGACCAGAAGAGGGTCAGTGGAGATGTGGAGTCTGGCCCATCTCCCACCCAGGGGGAGATTGGGGCGTCCCCCTTTGAGTACAACCAGGGCCGGTTTAGTAATGAGCCAATCTTGGCAGGCGATGAGTCACCCACTCGCAACCCTCTGCTGAGAATCCCTGAGAGTTTTGAGTCCCTAGCCAGCGCTAGCTCAGGAGAGCTGAGTACAACCAGCAGCCGTGCTTTATTAGGCAACCGCAAGGGATCAAGCTGAGCGGATTGAAAGAAAAAGTCAGCATTTACCTGCAAGCAGACATGTTCATTTTGAGATTGATGGCACCTTCAAGAACCGCAGGCTGCGGTCTGTGGGGCCGCGGTTCGCAGCTTTCAGGAATGATGTACTCATCAGATGTGCTTTATGCCGTGGTTTTGCTGGTGCTCAGGTTAACCAGCATCATGTAATGCGTTTTGATCCCTTGTCAGCTGGGACAGTTGAACATGAAAGGAAACTAATCTTGGTGCTCTTGCACCTTTGCATTGCTGCTTGGCTTTTGTTACTTGTGCCTTGTGTTGTGATTGCAGCGTCTGGACAGTGTCAGTCGCACGAAGTGAATGCCACCTCAGATGTTGCCAGGCGGTATAACAGTATCTTGTGTGCCTGCCAGGGCCGCCCTGCTTCTGTGACACATATGCTGTAAATCTCTGCAGCTGACATTGAATATTCAAGCATTATGCACCGTCAGGCACGCAACCCAAACTGCTGCTCAACACAACCTCTCAAGACTGTACTGCAGATTCAGAACTATACAGCCTACCAATCCAACCTACAAAGCCTAACAACACTGGTTTAATTTCTGGGACAGTCAATGACGATTCCTGCATATCAGGGAGGCTGAGATGTTGATACACTGCCCGCTTGATCGTTTGCTCTCCTTGATGGCTTTATGGCCAAGCAAGTGCACATCACATTTTACACTATGACTTACATCCTCCTTTTGCTCAAGCACCTTAGCTACACGTCAGCCTGCAACAGACCAGCCGTCTCAAACTCCAACTGGCATGTTCTCAGGCCTGCACTACGTTTGAGCCATAGTGCTTTGAAGATTGACTCTAAGAGGCCCTCCTAGTGCTTGTGCGCGGGCGTAGCGCTATCACAGATGCGATGTTGAAGACCCACATGCCTCCAAAGAATTTGCTGGTCATAACCAGTACGTACCAATATGCTTTGTGCCTGGAGCTTGTGACTTTCCTTGCTAAGCAAGCCTTGACACAATGCGCCTGCTCCATGCTTCTTATGATTTCAAAAAAATGCACAAGACTATACTTGCAGTTGGCTATTCCTATCAAGCCATTCAACCCCTTTGGACTCTGTCTCCTGCGGCTTACTGCTCGTGGCTGGGGAACCTGTCAGCTGAAAGCTTCTCAGTTGCAGCTGAGCCAGAAGCACAGTCAGCTAACTATAGACACAGACATCTATTATACACACAGACTCTGTCTGAGACATCTAACCTGATCTTCCGGCTCACCAGCTCTTGCTCATTCAAGATTCCGCGGGACCACGCTTCAAAGTTTATTTCAACGCTGTGAGTAACTGTTGCATGCGACATGCAAATGGTGCTAATGGCTAGCTAACTCAGAGACCAACTGATTAAGTGCACAATGTTTCGTCAGTTACAGGTGACATACCCGAGCTATCATGCTATGCCTTTCACGGGATGTCGATCACCATCATTAGTCATCAACTCTGCTGCGCAGCACAGAGCGCAGCATGCGTGCCAAATCGCCTCCAGTGTTGCTGATATGACATTCCTAGCTGAGGCCTGTTGCGGCAAATCTTCGTCGAGTCACACTTTCAAAGAATGAGACGCTTGCCGCACTCATTGACCGAACAAGCTGCTGTGCAGGTCAGTAAGCAGATCGACTGCAGTGAACAGGCGCGGGTTGTGCTTTCACACCTGCAGGACTCTGGGCAAAAAATCGCGCCTGACACAGGTCATTACTGTTGTCCCCGACACCGCGAACAAAGTTTCCTGCTCTTGTCTATGTCTGTGAGCCTTACTGTCAAAGCGCTGTATAATACAGTGCTAGCACCTGCTCACGCGACCTCATGATCCGAAGGCGTTGTTGTTGTATCTTGCTCTCACTCGCGACATATCTTACACAGGCGGCGATGCCCTCTTGGAAGTTCACAGGAAACCTGTACCCACAAAGGGGTGCCCGCCAGAGTGGCCAAACGTTTGCAAATGGGTGGTGTTCTCCGATCTGCACGTTAGCCCTAAGACGCTGGACGTTTGCCTGGAAGTTTTACGAGAGGTCAGAGACGCTGCGAGATTACGCGGGGCTGGTGTATTGTTTTTGGGTATGAGCCTTGCCATCAAATATCTTGAGCTGACTCGCAAGGACGCTGGCATGATTCGACCTGCCGTCTATGTTGCGGTCTGGCATTCAGGTGATTTCTGGCATGTGAAAGGACCTTTGGCAGTCAGGCCATTGAATGCCGTTATAGCTGAGCTTCAGACCTGGACACAGCCTACAGTCATGCTGGTGGGAAACCATGATCAAGTGTTGCTGAGTGGACTAGATCATGCTCTGCCTCCCTTGGCAGCAGCATGCCGCAGCATGATCATGATTGATCAGCCTTGCATCTTCATGGACGCACTGTGGCTGCCATACAGAAGAAATGTGGTTGAGCTGCAAGCAGCACTGCAGCAAGCAGGATCAGTCACAGCAGTTTTTGCCCATGCAGATGTGGTAGGCTCTAGACATCAACCTCCGTGCCTTTTGTTGTATCTCTTTAGGTGCACCATGCTAATTTGCAAATACCTGTGTCTATGCAGCTGCTGGGCTGGCATGAGAGTGCACAGTCCAGCAGACACCATAAATTTGTTGCACATCACTTGGACGAGGTGGCTTTGCACATTTCAAGTCTTTGGTTTACAAGATGAGGTAAACACAGGTTGGTGCACAGTGGAACCAGCGCAACCAGGCACAGGAGGGTTTGCCACCTGCTGCTTTTCCTGCTGGCATTCCCATCTACACAGGACACTATCATATTCCACATCAGGTTCCCAAGACCAACATTCACTATGTTGGCTCTCCCTATCAAGGTAGGGCCCCTCCTGGCCCAGACAGTGACTGCAAGGCTATAGGCACTGCACACAATGGGCAATGAGTGTCTGCATGACACACGCATGTATGAAGACAGGTTTCACGGGTGCATCAGATCATTGTAAGCAAATCAACAAATTTGCATTTTGCTCCGCATGGGGCCAGTCTAAATCCGCGACGGAGTAAAGCAAGTTATCTGATCCAAGAAGGACACTGCCTTGTCACTGCCTGGTGACTGCACTGCAGACGTGCTGTGAAGTGCAAATTTGCACAGCAGCCTTCACCTGGTGCTGAACATGATCAGCTGATTGCAATGCACTGCAGTGTCAATGAGTGAGGCAGGGCAGAGTAAGCGGCTGATTGTGCTAGATCATGACTATCAGCAAATAGAGGAGATCCATCTTGATATTGGCCCCCGGCATTTCTATATTGAGGGTGCACAGCAGGCCATGCCACAGGATTTGCGTGCAGGCGACAGGTTTGTCACGCATAGTTGTGTACAAGGTTTGAGTGGGAACATGTGATCATGCAGTGGCAGAACTGCTGTGTCTGGAACTCCTTTACTCTGCAGTTAAAATATGGTATCGCATAGCACTGTCACTTTTGTGCTGGTCTCTTGTACCTCAGGGCTCAAAACGACATTGCTAGTTGAGTGCAACCACAGATGCACATAGCTGCCACGCATCTTTGCCAACATGCATCACAAAGCAATCTTGGCACAGCAAGGCTTTTGAGTCATAAGGGTTACCCAGGAGTTAGCTTGCATTCAG
>JAABUU010006734.1_pt1 | contig 12175 bp, 10 predicted proteins | sample 5559301 | NCBI WGS metagenome assembly JAABUU01 (sample SAMN10711884, study PRJNA513360) | rock metagenome | isolation source: Antarctica rocks | place: Antarctica: Victoria Land, Richard Nunatak white
CTGGTCGCCCGGCTGCTGGCGTTCATCGCCTCCGACAACCAGGCCCCGGCCAAGCCCTGCACGTGGACCTATCAGGGCCAGCCGCTCTGCGACTCACCACCGGATTACTCACGGCGCGCTGTACTAGATTTGTCGACGCGGCGCAGCCTCAGGGCGTGGCGACGGTCAGCGCATCGAGCAGGGTGCGCGCCGCCCGGCTGAGGTAGCCGTGCCGACGATAGATCGGCGGTACATCGCGAACTGACACCGCCCGACAGCCGCACGATTCATGGGTAGGGGGACCCATCCGTACGACCCGCGCCGCATCGCGGCATTGCCGCGTTCGCATCTCACGCCGATACGACACAACGGACCGCTTGACAGACGCCGCGAAATTCGTTACCTGTCCCTTATGTACCGTTGTTCGTCGCCGTGGGGTGGTGCCCGCCGTGGGGGCGGGGGAGGATGCGCGGTGCGGGAAAGGAAGGGACGATGCTCCGGTTCGCCTACAGCACCATTAACTGGGGCGCGACCTGCGATCTGCCGACGGCGCTGGCGGAGATCCGCGAGGCCGGGTGGGGCGCGGTCGAGTTGTTCGGCCATGCGCTCGACCATCTCGGGCCGCGCGAGACGCTGACGGCGGCGCTCGACGGTCTCGCGGTGGCGACCTTCTTCGGCTCGGTCGCCCTGCCGATCACGGAGCAGCAGCGGGTCACGCACCGCGCACAGATCGCCTACGCCGCCGAACTCGGCGCGGCGGCATACGGGATCGTCGGGGGGCAGCGGCCGCGCTATCGCCCGCCGACCGACGCGGAGTACGCGGAACTCTCCGCCTTCCTCGAAGAGTTGGCGGTCTACGGCGCGGCGCGCGGCGTGGCCGTCTCCTACCACCCGCACACCGGCTGCACCGTGGAGACGGCGGACGAGACGGCGACCCTGCTGCGGGGGACGAGCGCGCTGCGCCTCTGCCTCGACGCCTCGCACATCGCGCTCGTCTCTGAGGATCCGCTGACGGTATTCGAGCACTTCTGGGACCGGCTCGGCTACATCCACCTCAAGGACTGGGCGCGCGGCAAGTTCGTCGAACTCGGCCAGGGGACGATCGGCATCGACTTTCCGGCGCTCCTCGGCGCGTTGGCGGCGCGGGACTTCGCGGGCTGGGTCGTGATCGAGAACAGCCGCAGCGATGTCTCCCCGCTGGCGAGCGCACGGCTCAACGCCGCGTACCTGACCGACCTCGGTTACACGATCGAGCCGCAGGGGCCGCGATGACGGCGATCACGTTCGGTTTCTGTGTGCCGATCTTCGCCGCGCCCGGCCTGCGGCTTTTCCGCACGCCGGGCTACGCCGCGCTCGACACCGCGACGACGATGGGGCTGGCGCTGACCGCCGAGCGGCTCGGGTACGCGGCGCTCTGGGTCGCGGACCACCTGATGCTCGGTCGGGATGAGGCGATCCTGGAAGGGTGGACGACCCTCGCCGCGCTGGCGGGCGCGACGCGACGGGCGCGGCTGGGGCTGATCCATCAGGCGCATCCCTTCCGGCACCCGGCGCTGGTGGCGAAGATGACGGCGACGCTCGATCAGATTAGCGGCGGGCGCTTCACCTACTTCCTCGATGGCGGCAATAGTCGGCGGGAATACCTGGCCTACGGCCTGTCGTGGAGCGACGACGCCGACGAGCGGGTCGCGCGGATGGTCGCGGGCCTGACGGTGACGCGCGCCCTCTGGGCCGCGCGCGCCGGTGACGATCGGCGCGGGGGATTATCGGGTCGTCGAGGCGGTCTGCAATCCGCCGCCGATCCAGCGGCCGGGGCCACCGGTCTGGTTCGGCGGCGTCCACCCGGCGATGCTGCGCGCCTGCGCCGAGGGGGGGCAGGGGTGGAATACCACGCCGGTGTCGGTGTCGGGGTTGCGGGAAGGGCTGGGCGCGCTCGCACGGGCCTGCACGGCGGCGGGGCGCGATCCGGCGACGCTGACCAGGAGCCTCGAAATCCAGGTGTTGATCGCGCCCGACCGCGCCGCGCTCCGCCAGCAATTGCGGACGATCGCGGCGCTCGACCCGGATGTGGCCGCGCCCGACCCGGCCCTCGCAGCCTTCATCGCCGGGACGACCGACGAGCCGCCGCCCGCGCTGCGCGAGACGACGCTGGTCGGCACTCCCGCCGAGGTGACCGCGCAGCTCCGCGAGTACGCCGAAGCCGGGATCGACCACGTCATGCTCTGGTTCCTCGACGCGCCGAGCGCGGCGGGGCTGACACTGTTCGCGGAGCAGGTCTTCCCGGCGTTCCGGGACGGCGCGGTCTGAGTTGGCGGTGAGCACAGTATTGTCATCCCCGCCTGCGGAGCTGTGCGCGGGTGTTGAGCGATGGGAGGGATAGATCGTGACCGCACGCCGCCCGAAGGTGCTCCTCGCCTTCAATCAGCGCGTCTACGAGGATTACTTCCGTCCCGCCGACCGGGAGCGCCTGAGCCGGTTCGCCGCGTGAGAATGGCTCCCCTCGGAAGGCGGGCAACGCTTCGGGGCCAACGACGACCCGGCGGCGCGGGCGGCGTTGCTCGCGCGGATCGGGGATGCCGATGGGCTGGTCGTCTGCCACGGGGCGCCGCTGATCGACGCCGCGATCCTGGAACGTGCGCCGCGCCTGACGCTCATCGGGGAGTTGGAGGGGGATCGCTTCGCGGAGCGGATCGACCTCGACGCCGCCTGGGCGCGCGGGATCCGCACGGTGGACACGACGCACGGCTCGTCGTATCCGGTCGCGGAGTGGGCGCTGGCGCTGATCCTGATCGCCCTGCGCAATGCGGGCGCGCACTTCCGCCAGATCATCCGGCACCAGGAGTACCGCAACCCCCAGACGGGGTGGCTCCCCTCGCGCTTGCAGGGGAAGAAGGTGGGGCTGATCGGCGGCGGGCACATCGCGCGCCGCCTGATCGGGTACCTGGAGCCGTTCGGCTGCGACATCCGCGTCCACGATCCGTATCTGCCGAAGGTGGTCGCGGAGGTGCTGGGCTTCCTGCTCACCTCGCTCGACTTCGTGCTGGCGGAGTCGGACGTGGTCGTCTGCCTCGCGCCGCTGACCCCGGCGACGCGCCGGCTGCTCGGCCGGCGCGAGCTCGATCTGCTGCGCCCGGGCACGGTCTTCGTCAACGTCTCGCGCGGGGCGATCGTCGATCCCGACGCCCTGATCGCGCGGCTGCGACGGGGCGACATCGTCGCCGGGCTCGACGTCTTCGACCCCGAGCCGATCCCCGCCGACAGGCCGATCAAAGAGCTCCCCAACGTCTTCCTCAGCCCGCACATCGCGGGGGCGAATCGCGGCCTCGAAAGCTTCTTCGCGCTGATGGTCGGGGAACTCGACCGCCATTTCCACGGCCACGAGACGCTGTATGACCTGACGCCGCGCACCCGTGCGAACCGTACCGGCGCGACACCGTCGCCGGATGGGGTGCGGTGATGTCGCCACGACGAGGGCCGGGGGGCTGGTGTGTATAACCAGCCCCCCGGCCCTTTACGCGCTTCGGTCTGTACCCCGCTGCGTCGCTCACTCGATGACCAGCACCTCGTGGTCGAGGATCGTGGGGATCGTCGCCGTCACGGTGTTCCCCTCGCGCGCGACGTCGACCGCGCCCTCGCCGACGAGGAGCCGCCCGGTCTCACCGACGACGCCATCCGGCAGGGTGAGGGTGACCTGCAACGGCCCGACCGCGATCAACTCGTGGATCGGCGCGCGCCAGGTCTGGGCGCTTGTCAGGTTGATCAGGTGGAGGATCAGGCGACCCTCCTGGCGGTAGAGGTGACAATCGAGGAAGCCCGCGCCCGTCACGCGCAGCGGCAATTCCTCGCGCGCGACCCAGCGGACGACGTTCGCCAGCAGATCGGCGTGGTCGGGGTGGTTGTCGCGCCCGTAGCAGCGGTCGATGTCGGCGGGGAGGTAGGCGATGCGCCCGCCGTCCGCCGGTTCGCGGACGAGCAGGGCGGGGACGGCGGTGCGCGGTTGGTCCATCCAGGAGATCTCGGGCGGGAAGATCGGGAAGGGCGGGATGAAGGTCAGCAGCGTCTCGGTGTCGTCCGCCGCGCGCACCACTTCGAGCCGCCCGCCGAACGGCAGCACATCGGTCTCCGCGAAGCCCCGGAGCGCCGGGTGTCGTTCGCCGCCAACCACCGGCGGCTCGTCGCCGATCTGCGGGCCATCGACCCCGGCGCGCAACTCCGGCGTCAGCCGCAGGTAGGTGTGCATCGCCCAGGCGTCCCAGGCGTTTCCCGAGGCCGCTTCCGCGCCGTGGAAAGTGCCGGTGGTAGATGCCCCGAAGAGGTCCGCGAGGGCGAAGTCGGGGCGACGCACGCCCCACTCGTCGTAGAGGCTGCTCTCGCCGGTGGCGAGCAGGTCGCCCCCTGCGGCCACGAAGTCGCGGATGGCGGCGCACTGCGCGTCGCTGAGCGCGCCGATGTTCGGCAGGATCAGCGCCTTCAGGCCATGCGCGGCGACATCGCGCGCGATGTGGTCGGCGTGGATCGGCAGATAGGGGATGCGCGCGCGGAGCAGCGCCCCGGCGATGCCGCGCTCCGGCAAGCTGACCCGAACCTCGGCGTTGTCCCGCCCGTAGAAATCGACGTTCTCCTGCGTCCAGACGACGCCGATCGTGGCGACCGGCCGGCGCTCGAGGAGATAGCGTTCGTTGGCCTCGTGCCAGCGGAAGAGCGGTTCGGCGGTGCGATACTGTCGGCGATCCTCGTGGTAGGCCCCGATGTGGTGCCACCAGGGCTGGATGCCCCCCGCGAAGCCTTCGAGCGCCCAGAGACGCGCTTCCGGCGCGGGCTTGCTGGCGAGGCGGAACGTGGGCTGCCCCGCGCCGTACATCGCCATGCTCTCGGGGATCAGCGCCTCCCAGCCGAGCAGGCCGTGGATCAGCTTGCCGCTCTCGCCGTTGCTCCCGAAGCCACGCGCATTCTGCCGGTATTGCGAGTCGAGCATGATGATCGGCGTCCGCTCGCAGAGCGCCTTGTAGTCGCGGAAGCGCTGCGCCTGCCCGGTGATCTCGCCGCTATTCATCCCGACCCAGCGGCAATCCTCGCCGCCCGCCCCCTGGGTGACCCGGTTGTTCAGCTCCCAGAGGCTGATCCGCGAGTCGTAGCTCCAGCGGATCCACCGGCGATAGATCGGGTCGTCCCAGTCGGCGCGGCGGGGGAGGGCGTGGCCGGTCGCCGCGCGGAAGCTCGCCGCGCAATTGCCGCAGTGGCAGATGCGCGACCGTTCGAGGCCGCTCCAGCTATTGTCGGTGAGGCCGTCGGGGTGGCTGCGCTCGATGATCTCGCGCAGGATCTCCGGCAGGTATTCGCGATAGTAGGGGCCGTTGATGCAGGCGATGTAATGCTCGCCCGCGCGATAGGGGACGCCCTCGGCGTCGTGCGTGAACCAGTCGGGGTGCTCCACGTAGAAGCGCTTGTCGGCGCGGTTCGAGTCCATTCGCGCCAGGACCGCCAACCCCTCCTCCCGCGCCGCCGCGACGATCTCGCCGTAGAGGTCGCGGTCACCGAGGAAGCGCGCGCGGTAGTGGAGCGGATGCTTGCTCGGATAGTAGGCGACGATCCCCCCGGCATTGACGATGATCCCCTGGATGCGGGTCCGCCGCCAGTGCGCGCACCACCAGTCGCTGTCGTAGCGGACGGGGTCGCGCTCGGTCAGGTTCGTCTGGCCCCAGCGCCGCACGCGCCGATACCACGGCTGGCTCGTTTCCATCGCCATGCTACTCCTTCTCTGGCGTCGCTGGCCGGGATGCCGCCCGGCCGATGACGCGGTTAGCGCCCGGGCGGGTCGCCGGTTTACTTGATGCCGGTCATCGTGATGCCTTGCAGGAAGTATTTCTGGGCCGCGAAGAAGACGATCAGCACCGGGATGATCGAGAGGGTCGCCCCGGCCATCAGGACGCTGATCTGCGTGAAGAACTCCCCCTGGAAGAGTTTCAATGCCACCGGCAGCGTCTGCAATTCGAGGGTATTGAGGAAGATCAGCGGGCCGAACAGATCGTTCCACGATTCGAGGAAGGCGAAGATGCCGACCGCCGCCAGCGCCGGTTTCACCTGCGGCAGCATGATCCGCCAGTAGACCTGGAAGGTCGTGGCCCCATCGAGCCGCGCGGCGTCCTCCAGGTCCATCGGGATCTGCCGGAAGAACTGGCGCAACAGGAAGATCGCGGTGACCGAGTGCAGCACCTTCGGCACCCAGAGGGGATAGTGCGTGTCGATCCAGCCGATGTTCCGGTAGATGATGTAGAGCGGGATCAACGTGACGATACTGGGGACCATCAGTGTCGCCAGCAAGATCGAGAAGGCGAAGTCGCGCCCCCAGAAATCGAGCCGGGCGAAGGCGTAGGCGGCGAGCGGCGTGATCAGCAACACCCCGCCGACGGTCAGGAACGCGAGCTTGAAGCTATTGAAGGCGAAGAGCGGGATGACCTTCAGGACCGCCTGGTAATTCGCCCACTGGAAGTTGCGCGGGAGGAAGGTCGGCGGGGTCGCCAGCACCAGGTATTCCGGCTTGAGGGAGGCGGTGACCATCCAGAGGAGCGGGGCCAGGAAGGCCACGGCCAGGGCGCCCATGACGACGTAGAAGATCAGGTTCACCCCGAAGTGGCGGAGTTGCACGGCGGTCTGCGCCTGCCGGGGCGGCACCGGGCGCGCGAGGGGGCGACTCAGTTGGGCCATCGATCATCTCCTTCGCGGTGTCAGCGTGCTCGCACGTCCTGACGGGCATACTTGCCCGGACAACAGTCCCGTCAACGCTAGTCGTAGACGACCCAGCGCTTCTGTAGTCGCCACTGGATGAAGGTGACCAGGGCGATGGCGATGAAGAGGAGCCAGGCCATCGCCGAGGCGCGAGTCCTGGAAAGCGTTCTGATAGAGGTAGTAGATGTAGACGCTGGTGGCGCGCGCGGGACCGCCGCCGGTGAGGACGTAGATGATGCCGAAGACCTGGAACGAGGAGATGAATTGCGTGATCGAGAGGAAGAAGAGCGCGGGGGTTAGCAGCGGCATCGTGATGAAGCGGAACCGGCCCCACGCCGAAGCCCCGTCGATCTTCGCCGCCTCGTAGTACATCTCGGGGATCCCTTGCAGCCCCGCCAGCAGGATGATCATCGGGAAGCCGACGCCGAACCAGACGCTGACGATGATCACCGCCGGGAGCGCCCAATGCCCATCGGTCAGCCAGGATGGCCCGCCGATGCCGACGAGCGAAAGACCCCAGTTCATCACCCCGCCGCGCGGCGAGAAGAAGTAGTTCCAGACCAGGCTGACCGCCACCACATTGGTGACGACCGGGATGAAATAGGCGGTGCGGAACCAGGTGACGCCGGGCATCTTGCGGTTGCAGAGGAGGGCCAGCCCCAGCGCCAGTCCGATCGTCAGCGGGATGTGGCCGCAGACGTAGAGGATCGTGTTCAGCACGCTACGCCGGAAGAATTGATCGCGGGTGAAGAGGCGCTGATAGTTGAACAGCCCCACCCACTGCGGCTGGGTCAGCCCGTCCGAGTTGGTGAACGAGGTGTAGAACGAGACGACGAGCGGGACCACGTAGAAGGCCACCACACCGATCATCACCGGCAGGATGAACAACCAGCCTTCGATGTTCTGTCGCAGACGCCGCCGCGAGATCCCCGTCCGGGTTGTGGGCCGCGCGAGCGCCTTCGCCCTGACTGCCATAGTACCTTTCCCTCGGTGGCGGGCGACGAAGGGGAGCGTGGGAGGTTCCCTTTGTCGCCCGCAGTGACCACAGGTTCGCCGCTAGAACTTGCCGCTCAGCGCCTCCTCCACGTCCTTCCGCACCCGGTCGAGGACCGCCTGCGCCGAATCCTGGCCGTTCCAGACCTTGGCGAACTCCTGCCGATAGACGTTGCGCGCGGCCTCGGTGTTCTCGGTGAAGTTGATCACCGTGGCGAACTCGGTCGCCTTGGCGAAGAGCGCGAGGTTCGCCGGGTAGCTCGCGGGCGGTGCCGCGCCGGGCTTCATGTAGCTATTGCTCGCCTTGTGGGCGGTGATCCAGGCACCCTGCTCGGCGAAGATCTTGCTCCCCTCGGGGCCACCCATGAACTTCAGCAGATTCCAGGCACCGTCGGGGTTCTTGGCCGGCTTGGTGATCGCGTAGCAGATCAGGCTCCCCTCCGACTGCTGATCGACATTGCCGGGGGTCGGCGCGACATCCCACTCGAAGGAGCCTGCATCGCCCGCTTTGGGGACGTTCTTGCGGAAGTAGCTGATCGTGCCCTGCGTGCGGAAGATCATCCCGACCTTCCCGGCGACGAAGAGATTGTTGCCGAGGCTCGGCGTGGTCCCCTGCTCGACCAGCCCGCGCTCCGGCTGGACCTTGTTCTTAAGGGTGAGATCGGCCAGCCACTGCATCGCCTCGGCACCCTTGGCGCTGGCGAGGGTGAAGGTCTTGCCGTCCTTCCCGAAGATACCATCCGGGACGCCGTTGTTGACCGTCCAGGTCTGCTCACAGCCGGTATCGTCGTAGATCAGCGCGCCCCACTGCTGATCGCCCTTGGTCAGCTTCTTCGCCGTTTCGAGGAAGTCGTTCCAGCCCCAGCCCTGCTTCGTCCAATCCTTCGGCGGCAGCGGCACCCCGGCATCCTTGAACATGTTGACGTTGTAGTACAGCACGCGCGGCTGGTTCCCGATCGACCAGGCATCGTAGGTGCCGCTCGGCTGCTTGGCGAAGTCGTAGATCGAGGCGTAGTAGTCGTCCGGGTTGATGTTGTCGCGCTTGATGTAGGGCGTCAGATCGCGGACCTGCTGCTTGACCGAGTAGTAGCGCACGAAGTCGTCATTGACGCGCATGATGTCCGGGGCGGTGCCGCCCGCCAGCATCGTGCGGACCTTCGTCTCGTACTCGGTGCCGGAGCCGGGGTTCGGGACGTTCTCCACCTTCTGCCCGGACTGCTTCTCGTACGCCTGGAGCACCATCTCGATCGGCGTGCCTTTGATGTCGTCCCAATTCATGAAACTGGTCGAGCCGACCTGATCGGACGACGCGGCACTTGGTGTGGCGGCGGCCCCGGCGGTGCTCGGTGCGGTACTTGCCTGCGTCCCACCGCTGGCGGCCTGATCGCGCGGACTCGCGCCGCAGGCCGCCAGGGCGAGCGCCCCACCGACGACGGCCAGCTGCCCGAGAAAGCGCCTGCGGGTCATCCCCTGCATCGTGTCCCTATGTCCACTCCCTATCCCACCGAACCGTGATGAAACCCGCATCCTGGCACCGCAATGCCCGGAATCCGGCGTACACCACCCACACCACGGCCCACGCCGCAGTCTCTCCCTGGCTGTGACTCGCCGCGCTACGCCGAGCGTCGGCGCGATCCCCATGCCAAGCGCACATTGTGCCGTATATGGCAACGATACCATTTGATTTTGGTAACGTTAACATGGCGGGCTATACCTGTCAAGACATTGGTATGACGTGGCTGGTACAGCTGGCGGTACGTGTGGCGCTTATATGCGGTCATGCAGCGAGCCGACGCAACCGACGCCGCAGGCTCATCTGGTGTGAGCAGGAACATTCGACACCGCTTCGGTGCTTGACAGCGTATGGTATCGTTACCACATGGTTCAGCGCGGCGACGAATAGCGCTCTCGATGCGCGTTCATGCGCCGTGGCTTGTCCGATCGAGATACCGACAGGGGAGGACGAAGATGACGATCACCGAGCAGCGACCGACCGACGTAGTGGGCGGACGGCAGGGATTGATCGACTGCGATGTCCATGTCTCGCCGCGCAATATCGACGAGATCAAGTCATATCTGGCGATGCCCTGGCGGGACCGCTATACGGGCGGTGGGCGCGGCCTCTTCGGTAACCCGGTCCACGGCGCACGACTCGACAGCACGCCGCCGAGTGGCGGACCGACCGGCTCCGACCCCGATTTCCTACGCAAGCAGCTCGTTGACGAGTACGGGCATGCGTACTGTGTCCTCCTGCCGCGCGCCTTCTGCAATCTCCACCCGGACCCCGACTTCGGGACCGCCATCGCCGCCGCCTTCAACGATTGGCTGGCCGATACCTGGCTCTCGAAGTACAACCAGGATGGCGTTTTCAAGGGTTCGATCACGGTGAACGTCCAGGATCCGGTCGCTGCGGCGCGCGAGATCGAGCGCTGGGCCGGGCACCCGCACTTCGTCCAGGTGATGACCGATTCCGGCGCGCGGGCTCCCTTCGGCCAGCGCCAGTTCTATCCCATTTACGAAGCCTGCGAGAAGCACGGCCTGCCCTTCGCGATCCACCCGGGCACCGACGGGATGGGCATCAACATACAGCCGAGTCCCGGCTATCCGACCCATTACATCGAGTGGCACACCGGCCTGTCGTTCGCCTTCCAGGCCCATCTCGTCAGCTTCCTGACCGAGGGCGTCTTCGAGCGCTTCCCCGGCTTCGGCGTGACGTTGACCGAGGGGGGGGTCGCCTGGGTCGCGCCGCTGCTGTGGCGGCTCGATGCGGAGTGGAAGGCGCTGCGGTCGGAGGTGCCCTGGATGACGAAGGCTCCCTCCGCGTATATGCGGGACCATGTGCGCCTCTCCAGCCAGCCGCTCGAAAACCCGGACAACCCGAAGCAACTCCTCCAGATCTTCGACATGATGGACGCCGAGCACATCCTGATGTTCGCCAGCGACTACCCGCACTGGGACTTCGATTCACCCACGCACGCCTTCCCGAAGCTGCCGGAGGCGCTGCATCGCCGCATCTTCTCGGAGAATGCGCGCGAGTGGTACAAGTTGGCCTGAGCGAGCGGGGGGGAGATGGGCAAGCATGTGATCGGGCGGGCGGAGGAGTTGCCGCCCGGCTCGCGCCGTATCGTCGAGGCCGAAGGGCGCTCGATCGGCGTCTTCAACGTTCACGGCCGCTACTACGCCCTGCGGAACAGCTGTCCGCATCAGGCGGCACCGCTCTGCCTCGGCGCGATCAAGGGCATGACGATGCCCTCCAAGCCCGGCGAATACATCTGGGCGCGCGATGGCGAGATCGTGCGCTGCCCCTGGCACGGGTGGGAGTTCGACATCCTGACCGGGCGCTCGATCTTCAATCCGCACAAGACCCGCGTGAAGACGTATGAGGTCACCGTGGAGCCCGGGGCCGACGAGTTGCCGGACGAGGTGGAGACCTTCCCGGTCACGGTCGAGGAAGGGCTGGTGATCCTCCACGTCTGAATCCTGCGGAGGCTGCATCGACGCCGGTCGCGCCCCCTTGCTATGATCTCGGGGGGCGCGACCATGTCGGCTCGCGCTGTGCTCCGTGCCAATTGACGAGGACTGATGGCCCCAACGATTAAGGACGTCGCGAAACGGGCCGGAGTCTCGGTCATCACCGTCTCGCGGGTGATCAATGCTGCCGAGTATGTGCGAGCGGAGACGCAGGAGCGCGTACTCGCGGCGATCGAAGAGCTACAATACGTCCCGAACCAGATGGCGAGCAGCCTGCGCTCGCGGCAGAACGACACGCTCGCGCTCGTCGTCCCCGACATCGCCACCACCTTCTGGACGGCGATGGCGCGCGGCGCGGAGGACGAGGCGTGGGCGAAGGGTTTCAGCCTTTTCCTCTGTAACACCGATGACGATCCGGCGAAAGAAGAGCGCTACATCGAGAACCTCCTCCGGCGTCGTGTGGCCGGGATCGCCATCGTGGCGACCCTCAACAGCGCCACCCTGCTGACCCGCCTCCAAACGCACAGCCTCCCGTTCGTGATGTTCCACCGCAAGATCGGCGGGATCGAGGCCAACGTCGTCCGCAGCGATAGCCGCGCCGGGGCGCTGGCACTCACACAGCGCCTGCTCGATAAGGGGCTGCGGCGCATCGCCTATGTCGGCGGGCCACTGGCCGGATCGCTCGGGCAGGATCGGCTGGCTGGTTACCGGGAGGCGTTGACGGGGGCGGGGATCACGCCCGATCCGGCGTTAATCAAGCTCGGCCTGCACACGCAGCAATCGGGGTATGAACTGGTGACGGAGTTGTTGACGCTGCACCCCCGCCCGGAAGGGATCTGCATCGGCAATAGTCGGCTGGCGCTCGGGGCGTTGCACGCGCTCCTCGCCGCCGGGGTACGCGCGCCCGACGATATCGCGGTCGCCACCTTCTTCGAGATCTCCAGCCTGATCGACGACTCGCGCCTGATGCGGACGCCGTTGATCGTCGCCACCCAACCGGCACAGA
>JAABUU010006736.1_pt1 | contig 12174 bp, 21 predicted proteins | sample 5559301 | NCBI WGS metagenome assembly JAABUU01 (sample SAMN10711884, study PRJNA513360) | rock metagenome | isolation source: Antarctica rocks | place: Antarctica: Victoria Land, Richard Nunatak white
TGGAGGAACGATAGCACCACAGATAGAGAGCAATTTCGGAGCCCAAGCCCAGCAGGAACACAAAAATTATGACCTGAAACACGTCATATGAGAAAGCCATGCTTGTTGCTTCAGGCAGCTATCTATGGACAGGCATCGCCGACAAGCAGGATGCACGTCTAGCGAAACATAACGCCAGTCTGTTAAATGAGTCCAAGGGCTGAATGGGATTGCCCTGCAGGCAGACTAGTAGTCTTCGACAGACTACCAGTCTGCAGGCAAGCGCCGTGCCTCATGCCTTGTGCGAACTTCGACACGTACCTTCTACCAACCGGATCGTCAGCAGACATTGCACAGCTGAGCGCTGAAGGCCGTGAAGCCGTATCCGTGAAGCATGTCTTCGATCTACAGCACCGAACCTCCGACTAAGGGCAAGGTAGGGTATATATATTGATTGCAAGGTTGAAACGCTGTCGTTGTCGCTGCTGTATGATGTCAACCCCATCAGTCGTATACCTTGGTACATATGATCAGGTAGTGTTGCATACGAGTTTTGGAGACTTGGACGTGGAGCTGTGGCCAAAAGAAGCTCCCAAGGTCAGCAATGTCTTTGCTGACAAACACTGCTGCTGTTCCGGCCTGTGAACTTCAAGTTGACAATGCAATAGCTCTGCAGGCAGTGCGCAACTTTGTTCAGCTCTGTCTAGAGGGCTACTATGATGAGACTGTCTTTCATCGCTTGATCAAGAATTACATCTTGCAAGGTGGAGATGCAACAGGGACTGGGTCTGGTGGGGAATCTGTGTTTGGCAAACCTTTCAGGGATGAATTCCACTCACGCCTGCGCTTCACGCACAGGTGCTGAAGCAATATTCCTGCTCTATGTGTTTGCATGCAACTTTTCTGCATGCACATGCACACGTTGCACACCAAAATGCTAGCAGCAATCGCACCTTGCCACTTCATGTTGACACACGTGTTACAACATGGTCATCAGCAGCATGCCCAAATGGCTCTACATGCGTGTCTATGCGTCATGCCCTGCTGCAATCATCTTTGCTCTGTGCCCTTGCTTGTCAGTACGGATGCTAGGCAACGAGTCAAAGCTGCAACTAGATGGCACAACAGATGGCAGTGCGCTGCTGGCCTGCAGAGGTCTGTTAGCATGCGCCGGTGAGACAACTGGAGATGCTGTTGTGCCTGACAGCAACCGAAGCCAGTTCTTCATCACCTTGGATGCGACGCAGCAGCTAGACAGGAAGCACACTATCTTTGGAAAAGTTACAGGAGAGACAGTCTTCAACCTGACAGACCTGAGTGACCTGGAGGTAAAACCCATATTTGAACGTGTCCATTGTTAAAGAGGACTGACAAAGCCACACACCTTCATGCTTTTGATTATTGCATAGCTTTGCATTCAGCTGAAAGACAACTGCAGTGCAGTGCAGTGGCAGCTGATGACATCAGTTTTGGAAGTGTATGCAGCATGCTGTCACAGAGCTGCGGTAGCTTGTATGTGAGTCTGAAGCAGTTGCTGCACCAAGGCACATAGTTGTAGGCAGTCAAGCCATGCTGTCACCAAACAGCAAGGCATATATGCGCCATATGCTGTATGTCTCCTGTAAAGGTAGATGAGCATGACGTCCCATTGACCAAGCTTGTTGTTCGGGATGCTGAAGTGCTGTGGAACCCCTTTGATGATCTGCAACCCAGGGTAGATAAGGAGGATAAGAAAGCTGCCAAGGCGGAAGCTGAAGCGCTACAGAAACACAGGTCAGTTTCTGCAAAGAAGCTGAGTCATCTTGGTCAGGCTCACTGAGAGTTTTACAAGGGTACTTGCGCAGAGGGGTTGCAACTGGTAAAGTTATGCTTGAGCAACAGCTATGCGCACAGGGGATTTTGTTCATGGCAGATAGCATCAGTGACAGCCGGCAAAGTCTACTCTCTATAGCACTGGTTTGCATGGCTTGCCAAGCTCGTGCTGCTGGCTGTAACGACTCCTCGTGAGCTCGGTCCCGGCAGCTCATGAGTTTGGTATCAACAGCTCATGAGGAGCCAACAAAGCCAGCAGCACAACAAATGCACTTGGCATTCCATGCTGGATCCTGCAAACACAGGCCTGAGCCTTCTCTTCTCTCATCACTGACGCGGTTGGTGCATTCTTGACAGACAACAGAAGGAAGAAGCAGCTGCCAAGGCAGCCATCAAGCAAAAGGGGAAGCGCAACACAAAGCTGCTGTCCTTTGAGGAGGAGGAGGAAGAAGCAGAGCAGGATTTCTTGGCCAAGAGCAAGATCAGGAGCTATCATGATGTCGTGGATGACAAGCGGTAAGCTACATGAAACAGGCACTCATTTCAGGCTGTGAGGCCTCAGGTAGATAACCCTGTCGCATATCACTTCACATGTTTGATGTGTGTGCCATCTACAGATCAAATTTTTCATCACACTGTCGTGCCTGTTGGACTGCTTTGCAGTCTTGCAGTCTACCATTTGCTTGCATGTTGGTGACTGCATGCTGCAAACATTGCCAAGCATGTGGCACAGGGAGCCAGGTACAGTGTGTAACCCATTTGACCAGATCCTCATGCCAAGCAGCAAAGTTCAGAACTACATGACATCCGTCACCGTGTCAGTCGTTGCAGGCAGATCCAAGCACACATGAAAGCTGCTTATTATACACCCCAACATTGTGTGGCGTTAGCTACCTAGGTGTACACAGGTTTGTGGTGCCAACCCTTGCAGTGCACATGTGTTGGTTGATTGAATGAATGAATGTCTGAGACAATGCAGGTTCATCCGTGACGATGCAGTGGAGGCAGAGGCTTTGCGTAAAGCGGAAAACATAGCAGAAGCTGAGCGCAAGCGTGTTGCAGCATCCATCAGAGGCAGTCTCACCAAACAGGTTGGCTTGTGTTGTGCTGTTCTGAGCACAGGTGCTTCTGGAAGTTGCGTCTCCTGCAATGCAGCTCAATGTGACAGCTCAATGTGACAGCTGTATGTGTATGTGACTGGCGACCAGCATTTCATCCAAACATAGCATGTGACTTCTGCTTATCTTCCTGCTTACATCACTCAGCATGGTGTGTATCACTCGGCGTCTGCCCTAGCACTGCTGTCCTTCCTCTCTCTTCCGCCCTAGCTTGTACTCTGTCAGCATCTGCCTGATTACCTGCCTGGTGATTACCGCATGCAGAGTATCGCTACAGGTGACTGATGTGAGCAATTGCCACAAAGCATGTATGTCCAGTAACTGTGACTCTGGTGCTGCCACTAACTCTGTGATGGCAACTGCAGCAAGAAGCCGAGCCAGTATCTACAAAAGCATCTGATGGCGCTGACGATCAGGCAAGTAAGCCAAGCTTTGCAGAGGAGATGCGGGCCAAAGCTGCAGCCAGGAGGCACGCTGTGGAGCCTCAGGCTCCATCGGTAAGAACTAGGTGCTGTGTTGGCAAGGCTCCTGTTTGAGCTGAGCTGTGTTGCTGAGCTTCTTGGCCAAGCTGTCTGCCTACGTGACCCATAGTGATGTGTGCGTGGGAATGGTAGGGGGTTGTAAGGTGGGGGGGCGCGTGGACCTGTACATTTCAACAGCATTGCGTACAGTCTTCATAAATTGTTTGTAGCTTCTTGTCAGCATCTGCATACACTTATGACCCAAGCCCTAAGCATCATGTCACATTCACAAATTCAACGGCAACATTTGTCAGCCTGCTAGATTGTCAAACAGTGTGTTGATGCTCCCATTTTGGATTGCGACAAAGCATTTCCAATTTCTACTTGTGTTACAGGCAGCCAAGAGGTCAAGAAACAGTGAGTCCGAGGATGACGCAAGCGAAGAAGAGGAGCGGCCAAAGAAGCACAGCAGAGCAGCGGCTTTGGCAAGCAGCAAAGCGCAGCCAGCTGCCCTCATGACCTCCAAAAGGGTAAAACGCTGCTGTGAATACTGTTTTTTCCCCAGATTTTGCTACAAAGCGTCTTCGTTTGGACTATCTAACTCCTGGTTCACAGCTACCACACCATATCTCACCAGAGCCTTTTCTGATTGAGTAAGACAGATCTCAGCCTTTGCATGACATGTTGAATCTGAGTTCTGAGCGACTACATCATACAGCATTGCTCTTTTGCTCTGATGCGCCTGCAATCGGCTGATTCGTCCTCATCCCTGTCAACAGGTGAAGGTGGCAGATGCAGAGCTGCTGACCAAGTGGCAGCTCAAAAACAAAGAGTACAAGCAGCGGCATCAGATGAATGCCCACAGAGAGACAGACACCATGGCCAGGCTCATGAAGTTCAGGCAGAATCTCCAGAAACCTGCCAAAGAGAAGCAGCCTGCAACAGCATCAGGTGGCGCCACTGTCGGATCAGATGTGGCTGCTGTCAGACCAGATGCTGAAGGTTCAGCTGAGCCAAGTAATGCTGCAGCTGACAAAACACAACCGGAAGCAGCTGAAGAAGAGGTAAGCGCTTGAAGCTGAAGGTTCCCTGTTATGGATGGCATTGAGCAAACACCAGTCGTGACACTCACACATCAGCAAGCACTGTCTTATGCTCATGTTTGTGGCCAAATGCTGTGTTTAGGGGGATGTGTCATGCAGTATGCTATATACCACATGCTCAGATTATATGCACAAAAAATTGCATGGACAGCTGCTACTACTGCTGCTGGGCATCACTGCAGACATGTGGTGCACTGCTCTAGTCCTACATCCGATGCACACATCGTACAGGAAGCCATTCAGGAGTGTATGCACCTGACTGTAGGGGAGGATGTCTTGAATGAATGCATGAATGCACACATCAAAGACAAAGCCTGTCATGTATTCAACCCACAGAGCTGTTGACCTCATGCCATCAAAATGCAGCAGCCTTTTTCCTGGATGTGTAAATCCATGCACTCATTCCAGAGTGCTCCACTTATGCGCGCAAGTGCAGTGCTTATGAGCAACTCTTGCTGAAAACTTTGTAGGCATATGCTGGCAAAGTCAGGAATGACATCAACCATGATGCTTATAAACCGGCAGCATGGCGAGTTGACAAGTACCTTGACGGCAGTGATGACGAAGACATCATTGGTTCCCTCAGAGATCACAAGCTTGTGTTCAGCAATGACAAGGGTGCTACTGATGCTATGGCCCGCACAGAGAAGCTGGATGACTACTTGGTGAGCACACTGATTGCCTTCAGCTAGGGTTTGCCATTGCCATGTTTGCCTGGGAATTGGTGGAGTGATTCTGTCTGAAGGGCTTGCATGCATCATATATCACTGTCATACTGAGCCAAGATTTCTCTTGCGTTTGATGGAACTGGGTCACGTGTAGATATTGCTTGCACTGACTAGACTTTCATGCAGGTGCTTGACCCACGAGGAAAGAGCAAACAGCCATTCAAGAAGACACTGCGTAGTGATTTGTCAGGAGGACCATTACAATAACTACGTCCAAGGAACAGTAATGTTGATTAAGCTCATGTAGTAAACGTCTCAATTTGTACGTTGCTTGCAAATCAAACTTTGGAAAGGCCCTGGTTCAAATATGCCACACGTGGATCATTTCCAGATCCACGATTACATGACAGATGCAGGTGACGCTCAAAATTACAAAAGTCGACTCATGACCCTTCCTACGCCCTAATCGATGTAGCATGTGATTTTGAATAAAACAATGAAGTAAAGTCTCAGTTTGACAGTATTGTCATTGCATCAGACAAGCAATCCATCATCTGTATAGTCAACGCAAAGTTGCTGCAACAGTTCCGTGTGAATGCACTGGACAACATCCACTGGCCAAACTGCAGGGGAGGGAGGATTAAGAATTGCAAAGCACTTACTGGGCACGACACATGCACATGAAAAGTTTATGAGCATGGTATGACGAGTCAGCAAGATAGCTGCACCAACTTTTCCATGCACACTTTCAGTTTCGGTACAGTAGAAAAACATAAGCCGCAATGTGACCTTGATCCTGAGTCCCGACTACCACCAGCAATAGCAACACTTTGCAGGCAAGATGAGGCATGCATGCAGGCGTTTGGGTCAGACGGCATGGGCTGTCAATTCACTGCAGGCCAACTGATGTATTGACAACAAAACAAAAGGCAGCAATGATGTGTCATCAACTTCATGGTCACCACAATGCAGCGCATCAATAGGCAGGAGGCACTCCATATTGTGGCGGACCACCAAGAGAGTAAGAAGGCAGAGCAACAGGCGGCGGCATGTAAGGTGCATGCCCAGGTGCAGCAGCCCCATACTGAGGGGCAGGTGCAGGAGGGTATTGATGTGGAGGCTGAGAGCCATAGGAGGGGGGCGGACCCCCATAGTGAGGAGGGGGGCGTTGCACATTTCCTGCAACGCATGATGTCATAGAAGGGTCCAACCTGTACATGTTGGCCTCCACCAGCAACACCCATCATGCATGACAAGCAGAGAGGAGATGATTGACAAAGCACTGTCTTGCACTTGATGAAACACATGCAATTTGCAGAGATGAGGGCAGTCGCCCATCAGCTGGCACCAGCTTGTTGCATCAATGCTTGTGCATGCAGCAGGACATGCAGAAAGGGGAGGCGCCAAGAAGGCGAACAGCAGAAGGAGGAAGAAGCGAGAGGTAGGAGGAGAAAAAGAGAGAGCCACATCAGATGCCGAGTCAGTCACAGGAATTGTGACATGAATGGAGTAGAGAAGGAGCAAAGCAGAGACTGACTCACCAGCATCTGGGACACTTATCTACGCAAATGATCTAAACATGTTCGAGCCAATCAAACAATTGAGGAAGGAAGTGACAGGAAGAAGATACAACCCTGTCATTCTGTCAGCATACCTGGGCGAGCTAGGAGGGCAGCAATAGCAGGGGGAGCCCCCCCTGGCTTCTCCCTTGGAGGGTTCTCTCTGAAGTGCTGTGACAAGATCTCTAAAGCCCTTGGCAATTGCTGTGGCGTGCCTGTCAGTCTGCATTCAATTCCAATGTCAGCACATGCACAGCATTACATGCCAACTTGTGAAGCAATGCTGGGTGCTGACTCATGCTCAGCTGTAAGCGTGGGTGCCTGTGCATCATGCAAATGCTTCTGCGCATGCCTCTTCATTGAGCAGACGTATGTCTGCACCATGAGGCTCAAGCTACGTGCTGCATGGATGCATTATTCAGCTCACTGGTGCAGTGAAATGTCGCTGCATGTGTGTGTGCATGATTACTCTAGAGACGTGCAGACTAATGAGCGCAGATGCAGACGTACTGCAGCACACGGTCATTGCTCAAAGCACAAGCTGGCAGCTCCTGCGGACCCAGCACTTTTACATCCACTCCAGCTTCTGCTCTCACCATGTTTGTCACATCCAATCTGCACGTGAATTCCACAAATTAAATATGATCAGGATGCAACATGCAGGTCATGACTCACTGTACATCAGCCGACGCAGCATGCCTGACTGACACATCTTTGTCCAATGCAATATGCAGCAGCAGCCAAAGAGAAAGTGTGTGTAGGTCAAGCGGGCAGTTCATGAACATGCTTGTACCGATTTCCCGAGAGAAGCTTGGTCAAACAGCTGTGCAAAGCTTTGCATGTCTTGCTGTCCAATAGGCACGATCTGCTGACCTCTGTAGTAAGTTGTTTGCTTGAGCTTGGTTGACCAGAAAGCGTGTGACAACAGGCGCTGTTGAACCAACAGACATGGAGTGGTCTCCTTCCAGTAGACGGCGGTGAACTTCCAGCAAAGCACGCTGCAATGCAAAAGTTCAGTAACTGCATTGCTTGGCTCAAGCAGACTACAGGACATGGCCATTTTGGGTGTGGATGTTGCATCACTGCTGGGAAAGACACATCCTGCTGAGCACATGCTTATTATTGCGATCATCCAGCATGAATGTTGTGAAGCAGCAATGGACACTGCAGGTAGCCTGAGTGAAGTCTACCTGAGCGCAGTTCCACTGGACATCAGGATCAGGTGATGAAGACATGATCACCACCCTCTCGTCACAGTTTGGAACTGCATCTGCAACTTTGATGCGTGCGCCCGTTTCAGCCTTGAGCTGCTTGACAATCTCCCCTCCACGCCCTATCACTGCACCTATTTTTCTGCTGCTGGATAGCAGCCTGAATATGGTTTCTCGTGGAGGCTGACTGCTTGGGGCAGGTCGCTTTGCTTCTGGTGCAATGCCGTCGTCCAGCCTGCGTTTGGACCCAAGTGCTGCAGGAGGAAGTCCCTCTCCTAAAAATCCTGGCTGTGGAGCTGACCTGTACTGTGAAAGTGCAGGCTGGGCGGGGCTGGGTGACGGTGCACCTTGATATTGTGTTGCATGCTGAGGTGGTGCTTGTACATTTGACGATGGACCAGATTGGTATTGTGGCCGCGACTGATGCTGCGGGGCACTCTGGTGCTGTGGGGGTGGCCCTGGAGCGTATGCGGGTCGAGGAGCGTAAGGAGAAGAAATAGCCCCTGCAGGACCAGGAATGTGACCTTGTCGAGGTCAACGTCTTCAAGTCACGCCAACTCGTTGCCATATTAGCTGATCGAACTAAGCAAGACACTGCACCCGAGGCGAACGCACCTGGAGGAGGCTGCCCGTACATCTGCCCTTGGGCCGAAGGTTGCTGGTGCATTACAGGCGCACCGTTCGGTACCTGCATACTGCTCTGTCAGAATCAGCACAGCAAATTCAGCAATGCTCATAGAGCGAACGCAGGAAGCTCGGCAGCCCTAATTCAGCCCTAAAGTCATTGTGACAGGCTGCCCCGAAACTGTTCCTTGAGAGCTTACGTATCCGCTGTGATCCTCTCTTTACACGGCCTGAAAAGCGCACTGTGCTTCGCTTCAGCCGGCCAGCCCGGTTGCTTATCGCAAGCTTGACAAAGCCGAGGCCGTTGCCTTACTCTATGGCAGAAGTCCTTGTCCAGGGCGTTCCGATGGCTGATACCCCGGTGGAGACGGCAGCATATCAATCACCTGCAGACGCAGTCCCTGTCCCGCCTCAGTATCAGCCAGCTCGCGTGAACGATTTCAGAGGAGCAGGTTTTGCACCTAAAGGGTTCAGAGAAAAGGCTGTAAAGTCGAGAGGCAGCAAACGAAAGCTGGAAGAATATCAGGAGCAGGTATATCCTTGTTGTTGATGCGGCTACAGGGTTTAGCTTTCAAGTTTCGTATGACCACTTGAATCAGTGTTGCACACGATATTTGCGTACAGGTTGACCGCAACGAGGCAGAAATGAAAGATGCAGACAAGCCTGCTCCCGTGTCTTTCAAGAAGCTGAAGAGCACCAAGAGCGACATTTCAGGAGTGGGAAAGGTGGGTGACTGTGCACATTTGCTGGACACATACCATGCTGTCTGTAGTAGTTTTGATGTGGCAGCCTGCAGCTGTGCTGCATTTGCCAACCTTGCATGCAAAGTCTACCAGCACGCAGCACATTCGTAACAAGCAGCCAGTCTGTGCTTGTAACGCCTACGCCTACGCTGACAGACATGCAATGTACCCCCACATGGGAAGTTTGACAGCAGGATTTTGGCCCTATGCATGTGGAATGGCTCACAGTGTTACATGTGTGACAAGCATTGCAGCATGATCCAAACAGCAGCAGCCAATGGTGTCCAACTACAGCTTGTGGGCTTATAGTGTCTGCTTGCATTGTCTCAGGCCTCAGGCAGGCAGTGGAAAGAGCCAGGACAAAGAGCTGGTGCTCTGAAGTCTCAGAACGTCAGCTCATCTTGGGAAGCAAAGATGCGCAACAAAGCAGAAACGAAAATATTCAGAGAGAACAGGGCCGAAGCAATAGCTGTGCGGAAAGCCAAGTTGCAGGTGTCGTGTTATGCTGTTTGCAGAGAAAAACTCCATGACATGCTTTTGAAGATGAAGTATGCTGCTTGTTTGCAGCAGCAATATACTTTGTTTCAGATGTGTTCTGGATGTGTGGGTCACTTGGATTTTGTGCATGCCTAATCAAGCTACTGCGTTGTTGTGGACAGGCTGTCATTATGTGCAGGAGGCATTGCTACACACCACCATCGGCCTGTGAAACGTGTTCTTAAGCTGCCTGGCTACCAGGAACATACATGCATGGTGCCATTGATGCACCATAGGATTTTGTTGAGAGTATCTGGTTTTGCTTAGAGTTGGTTGAACAAGTGCACAGCTGTCAGCATTGTGCATCACATTGACAACTCTTCTGGCAGTCTGCTCAGCTTTTGTCATCGTGATGCAACAACTCACTGTTGTCAGTGTAGCCATCGTCCACTTGTGCTTGGTCAAACGGTGTTTTTGCTGTTGCAGCGTGCCCGCCAGCAAAGGTCAGAAGCAAAGGCAAAGAAGGCAGAAGGGCAGCGCAAGAACACCAAAGTTCAGCAGATCAGTAATCCAGCTACCATCAAGAAGATGATGAAGGACAAGAAGCAGCGAAAGAAGCTGATGACTGTAGATCCTGCCAATGCTGCTAAAGGACATGCTTAGACGTAACAAAGTAACAGAATTAGATAGTACTAAAACCGGACTTATCTGCGTTCAAGATCACTCTGATGTTCTTATGGTGAAAATACTGTATGTGTTTGGACTTTTTGCTGTGTTTATTTTATGTTTTGAATGGCTGCATCCGTGATAATATGTACATCAGATTCTTATTTGAGGCCTGTTTCAGCGCTGACTTGAGATGCTGTACTATGTTCACAACCATCTAGGGTTTGCAGGATCCACACTCAAAGTTGTGGCATCAGGCTGGGCGTCACCTTAGTGCCAATGAAATGTAACGGGGATTCGGATTCTTAATTTGAACATCCCTAGCTACGTTGCATGCCGTCAGGCTCCACGGAGGCTCCTAGCGGTTGCATTGTGTGTTCGCAGTGTGGCTGAGTGAAACTCAAGTAGCGAGCGCGGGCCGTTGAGCTTGGAAGCATGGCTACGGGAATGTGCTTCGCGGCAGAGGTCTGGCGACCACCCCACAGCAGGCAAGTGCAGTGTTTTGGTACACTGCAAGGCAGTTCTTCTGCGTCATCAGCCCTGACCCGTATGCAGGCACCTCAGCTTGCTACACGTTCTGGGCCGTGGTTTCTTCCTTCATGGAGTGTTTGTACAGCGAAGGAACAACCGGCAGATGTCTGGTACGTGACTGCACTTTCACTTTGAGCTCAAACGGCTGCAAACTCTCCACAAAAACTGCAACATCCGAAGTGTGTACGGTGCTGGCACCAGGGTGCTCAAGGCTAGGCTGCTGCAACCAAGCACTTGACCCCCCCTCAGCAGGCCCAGACATCAGCCTGCTGAGCCCAGAGTTGCAGCAGCAGTGGCACCATGCCAACAATCAGCACTTGGGAGACAGGAAGATCCTAGCTGGCTGTAGGTTGCATGTATGGTGGAGTTGTGACCAGTGTCCATGTACGCTGCCGCACGAATGGTCGGCCGCAGTCACTGACCGGCAGAATCAGGGCCATAAGTGCCCCTTTTGCACGAACATGCGCCTGTGCCAGCACAACTCGCTGTTGACTGTCGCCCCAGCTGTGGCAAAGTACTGGGACACAGCCAAGAATGGGCTGACTCCAGACCAGGTCACAGCGCGGAGTACCATGCGCAGGCACTGGCTCTGCCCATTGTGTGGTCACACCTGGCAAGCCAAGCCATACACCAAAGTTGACAGCAAGAGTGGGTGTCCAAGGTGCTCCAATGGTCAAAGACCCTATGACAAGCTACCAAGCTTGACAGGGAGCAAGCATCCTGCAATGAAAGAATTTGACTTCGGCAGAAATAAGAAAGCAGGTCTGGATCCTGACAAAATCACGGAAGGAAGCGGCAAGAAGGTGCACTGGATCTGTGCCAATTGCCCCGCCGGGCAACCACACATGTTTATGGCAACTCCACACGCCCGAATTGGCCGAAATAATGGTTGCCCTTGCTGTGCCAACAGAAAGGCTTGTGTCTGCAACTCACTTGAGTCCCTGTACCCCGCGCTAGCTGCAGAGTATGACACTGCAAAGAATGGTGTTGGTCCTGAGCAGGTTCTGCCCAGGTCCCATAAAGTGGCTTTCTGGAAGGATGCAAGTGGGCACACCTGGGAACAAACCCCTCATCAACGCACCGCAGCAGGTAAGGGCAGAAGTAAAAGAGCGTCTATCAGGTTGAGGCACAAGCAGCAAGCGCAACGTGACTTGCCTTGAAGAACCCTTTCTGATCGTGCAGCTTCCATGTCATGTCAAAGCTCATGTCTTTGTGTTCCAA
>JAABUU010006738.1_pt1 | contig 12171 bp, 8 predicted proteins | sample 5559301 | NCBI WGS metagenome assembly JAABUU01 (sample SAMN10711884, study PRJNA513360) | rock metagenome | isolation source: Antarctica rocks | place: Antarctica: Victoria Land, Richard Nunatak white
CCACCCGCAACGGCGACCTCACCCCCGACCAGGTGTCCACGGGCAGCGAGAAAAGGGTGTGGTGGCGCTGCGAGCAGGGGCACGCGTGGGAGGCGAAGGTCAGCAGCCGCACCTCCAGAGGCCACGGCTGCTTCACCTGCAATAACGGGTACACGCTGGACAAGGTCATCGCGCTGATTCGGTCAATGGGTCCACATGGGCTGGGCATGGGCCCAGCCGAGCGGTTTCAGATCGCCGCCCAGGCCGGTGTGCTGAGCGGCACGCACGGCAAGGCCGCGCGGGAGCTCATCGCGTCCGGCACTCTGCCGCCGGAGTACAGAACCGACACCGACAAGGGCACCGCGACCGGGGACGGAACGGACTCGAACGGGGCCAGCACGGCCGGCGCAGCGACCGAGGCTTCCTACGTCGACACCGACGGTGCGGACGAGGGCGAGGAGATCCGCGTGCTCACCCCCGGATCCGTCATCGACACCGACGCCGGGTCCGATGAGGACGAACTCGAGAAAGCGGAGACCGCCGTACTCGCCGTGTCCGAGGCGCTTGCCGTCCCCGAGCAAATGTTCGCCAACGCCAGCGCCGACACCGAGACCCTCAAGTTTCTGATCGCCGCCCGGGTCGCGAAAATCTGGAAGGCGGCCTACGCCGAGGACAGGGGTGAGGTCATCCCGGCCGACGAACCGACCGTCGCCGAGATGACCGCCGAGTTGCGGGACGGGGAGTACGCCGAGAGGGTACGCACCACGTTCCGGGCCGAGTACGACGCGGCGAGCACCCTCACCCCACCACCCGGGTGGTCATTCCGGCCGGGATCGACGCCGAATGCCACCGAACCGGTGGCACCGAACCTCATGCAACGCCACGTCGCCACCCTGCTGCGCGACCGCGCCCGCGTCGGGAACTGGTCCGGCGCAGGCGCCGGCAAAACAGTGTCCGCCGTGCTCGGCGCCCGGCTCATCGACGCTGGAACCACCCGCGACGGGAGCAAGCCCGGGGTGGTTGTGGTGCTGTGCCCGAACAACACTGTTCCCGGCTGGAAATCGGTCATCACCAGCTGTTACCCAGACAACCAGGTCATCACCAAGACCCTGCGCCCGGCAATGGCGGACTGGTCCGGTTCCGGCCCACGGTGGCTGGTCGTGAACTTCGACCGCCTGCAGCAAGACACCTCGCAGCCCGACCTGTCCGCGCTGCTGGCCTCCTACCAGGTGGACCTGCTCGTCGTCGACGAGGTGCACCTCATCAAGCACCGCACCGACAAAGTGGAGGAAAGCCGGCGGCGGCTGGCGATCAAGGGGCTGTCCTGCGAAGCGGGACGCCTCAACCCGGCCCTGTCGGTGCTGGTCATGTCGGCGACCCCCGTGGTCAACAACCTGCACGAAGCCCGGTCGCTCCTCGAGATCCTGTGGGGCGTCAACCTCGACGACGTGTTGGTCAGGCCCACCGACACCAACGCTTTCAACATCCACGCACTGTTGGTCCGAGCGGGGGTGCGGTGGAAGCCGAAGTACACCCCGAAGATGCGCGAACACGTCCCGCAGATCAACGTCGATCACCTCCTGGAGCCGTTGCGCGAGCTCGGGCGGGCACCGAACGCGGCGGCGGTCGAGCGGACCCTCATCGACGCGAAGCTGCGAACCATCGTGGACGCCTGCGTGACCGCGCAGCAGCAGGGCCGACGCACCCTCGTCTACACCCACTTCGTGTACGAGCTGGTCGAACCGATCCGGCGGGCGCTGGAAGCCGTCGGACTGCGGGTGGGGGTGTTCACCGGCGCCGACAAGAGCGGGCTGGCCGCGTTCCTCGGCAAGGACACCACTGGGGGCACCGTCCGGACCATTGATGAGGACAAGCGGGTCGACGTGCTCATCGGATCCTCCGCCATCGGCACCGGTGTCGACGGGCTGCAGGACGCCGCGGACACCCTGATCTTCGCTTCTCTGCCTTGGACGAACGCCGAGTGGCTGCAGATCGTGGGCCGCCTGCACCGGCAAGGCCAACCCCACGACGTCGACGTCATCACCCCCACCACCTGGCTGACTTTGGACGACCACACCGCGGAAAGGCGCACGGAGGTGTGGTCGTGGGACAAGTACCGGATGGAGGTCGTCGGGTACAAGAAAACGCTCGCCGACACCGCAGTGGACGGCGTCGCGCCCGAAGGCCAGTTCGTCGACCCCGACAGGCAGGCGAGGCATGTCATCGGGTGGCTGCGCCGGGTGGAGACCGACGGGGTGGCCCCCATTGTGCGCACCCCGCTCGACGCCACCCGCAAGACCCATGGGAGGAACGGGCACGGATAGGTCAACCTCCGACCACTACCGGCACTGTTAGTGGTCGGAGCCGTTGCGCCCCGGTGGTGCCTGATGCGTCCCTGGCATGTAATCGGGGCAACGAGCGCTCAGTAGGACGGGCACGGGATGGACGGTCCCCCGTTGCAACCCTCCGGTCGGAAAGGCCCCGGCCAGCGAGCGACCTGAGCGTGCGGCACCACTCCCGACACCGCCACCTTGCGCACCACCGTCGCGGGTTGGCCGTCCTCGCCAGCCTGCGGGTTCGCCACCCGCACCGACCGGCGACCGCCACCACGGCGCACGTCCAGCTCGTGACCGAGCACCGCAGGCGAGAAGCGCCGCACCGCCGCATACCACGGTTCACCATCGTGGGCAGGGTCCTCCCCGCACTGACTGAGGTATACGTGCGCCATCTCGTGCACCATCACGTCATCCACGGCGCGGCGGCCCTGAGCGAACAGACTCGATGCAATGGAGATCCGGGCGCCGTCCGCCCGGTAGCGCGTGAGCCCCATGCAGGCCCCGTAGGCGGTGATCCCGATGACGATGGGCAACTGCTCGGGAAGCTCGGGAAACAGCTCGGCCCGCCAGCGCGTGTAGGAATCGTGCACGGCGGTGCCGGCCTCTCCCCACAGAGTCGACGCGGCCGTCCGGTAACTATGTTCATTCATGTGGTCATGGTAACTATGCAGGCTACAGTAGTGAACCTACTCGTGGGTGACCGCCCTTATCTGCGGAATCCGGTCAATTCACGTGCCCACGGCGTACCCACCGTGGGCCGAACGCGGAGTTCAATACGGCGTAGCGGCCGAGACCCGCCAACTCCTGAACCTCAGCGGCAGCTGCTCGCTCGGAGAGCCCGGCTTCCCGCCGTTCGGCGAGGTGTTCATCGAGCGTCACCCGCCCGCGCTGTCGCAGAAGTTCGTGGACCTGGCGTCGAGCCTCGTAGTAAAGGCCGGCCGCTGCCGCGCCAACCGGAGCTTCGGCCTTGTCGGCAACCCGGTCCGCAGCCAGCCGCACCAGCTCCTCGGTGAGCGCCGCGACGCGCTCGGCGATCTCGGTTGCTTCCCGGGTCACCGCGAGGTGTTGCGGCGGCTCAGGCCGGTGGACAGGTGTCATCGACTTCGGCGGCCAGGTGGGCGATCGCGGCCCGGTTCAAACCGGCCGGCAACCCGGTCTCCAACACGGTGCGCTGCGGTGCGCCCGCGTCGTACACCCCGATGCGGTGCAGGGTGGTGACCCGGCGGTCCGCCGGGCGGTGCACCACGGCGTACTGGGCGTACACCAGGACCGTCCACGCATCCAACCCCGGTCGGCGGCTCAGTTGGGCGCGCAGCTCACCACACCCCCAGGCGACGGTCCCCTGCGCCTCGGCGGGAGGTTGCACCGTGGCTTGCCGCAGGGTCACCGACATCGTGGGGGCCGGGCGCATCCGCAGCAACGCCAACGGCAACACCGCCACCGCTGCGGCGGTGTTCCTGACCACCGCCCGGGCGTGGCGCCGTTGGTAGCGGAACCCGGCACCGGCGGGGAAACCGTAGGGGTAGACGCACACCACTCCGGGCGGTCCGATGAGCACGGCCGGCACCCGGTGCGCGGCGATGAGCCGGTCGTGCAGGATCACCCACCCGGCGGACGTCAGTGGGGCCAGCTGGTCGGCGACTTTCTGTTCGTCGCGGGCCTGGGCGCGCAGCGCGCGAAGCGCCGGGTCGTAGCCGTACCAGGCAGCCAGCCCGGTTCCCCCGGTCAGCGCGACACCGCCGGCGAACGCCACCACCGCGGCGATCACGCCCCCGAGCACTGTGCCGGCCGGGACGAGGAGAACCAGGCCGGCGGCGATCACGGCGGCGGACACACCGATGACCAGGGCCCGGATCAGGGTGGGGCGCAGCGGCACCGTGCGGGCGCGGGCCTTCTCCTCCTCGATGCGCCGTGCCACCGAAGCGGCAGGGTCGGGCGGTGGTGTCTCGCCGCGGTCGGTGGGCATGTCGAACTGCAGGGACGCTTGGGACACCACCGGCTCGGGTGTGTGCTGCGCGAGCGCGGGTTCCTCTTCGCTGGACATGGCTACCTCGATCCGTTCGGGTGGTGATCCTTATTGTTTGCCGCTCCCGACCGAACGGGTGCACTCCCAGGCCCGTCAGAGGTGTCCAGCGACAGCGCCAGCACGGTGGCTGTGCCCGGGGCCGTTTCGGTGCGCCCCGCATCGGTGATCACCACCTCCGACTGCGGCACAAGCCTGTCGAACTCGGCCTGGGGCGCCCCGGTGATGTGCAACGGCATGTCCACCTGCACCCACCAAAACCGCTGGACGTGGTCCGCCTGCAGGTACCAGGCGAACAGGGCGTGCGCGGCCTGCGCCGCGGTCTTTCCGGTGGACATGCCCAGGGACTCGTTCACCACCAGGCACAGCCGGGCCATCCGGTCGTTTCCACCCCACCCCATTCGCTCCAGCTCGGTGCCCGACACCTGCAAGCGGGCGATGGACGGCGCCAGCTCGGCGTAGGTACACGGCGGGAACCCCAACGCCACGGACTGCCCCTGTTGCACGGCCACCACCGCTTGGGGACGCAGCGCCGCGAGCTGGGTGGGCTTCGCGCGGCGCACCGTCTTGGTGAACGCACCGGCCAACCAGGTCAGCCACCGCGGGTCGTCGGGGTCACACAGGTAGGCCCGCAGCGAGACCTGGGCCGCCGCGGTGACCGCATCTTCGTGCGTACCGGTGCGGGACACCACGATGGGCTGCACGTACTCGTCGAGATTCATGCCCACCATGTGTGCGGCCGGGCACGTGTGTGCCCGGCCTGGCCTGATTCTCCTAGAGGTCAGTCGGGCCGTGACGTCATACTTCTCTAGTGAAATTGGTACGCAGTCTTCCCGCTGACCTGCTGGACATGTACGGCATGACCCAGGTCGAGCTGGCTGCTGCGCTCAACGTCACCCAGGCGAGCATCAGTCAGTGGGTGCGGGGAGCGTGAAGCCCGAGCGGAGAAGCATCCGCCGCGATCAAGCGGGCCATTGCAGCGCAGGACACCCCGGAACGCTCCGTCGACGTGGGCCTGCGTCGCGGACCGGTGAGGATCCCCGCTTCATTGTGGGCGCCCGCGTTTCGTCCGACCGGTCGCTACCGGCTGCCGCTGCGCGTCGAGTGGTCAGGTTCCGACCAAGCCAGGTGGCGTAATGCAGCCAAGCGTTCCGTTGTACTGGACGGATTCGTTCAAGTCCTGATGGAAGGCAGCGCTGCCGATATCGCCGTCTGGGTGGATCCCGTCCTGCTCGCCTCCGCCTTCGATGAGATTGTGTGGCCCCGCGGGTACCAGGTGCCGTGGAAAGAATCCCTCAGCATGTGGAAGTTGTTGTAACTCCTCTGTCCAGAGCACAGGAAGACGCCGCGGTCATTCTGTGCGCTCATCGTGGGCCGACCCGGGCCGGGCACGTGAGCGGGACGATCCGCCACGGGACAGACCGATCGTGGGCGACGGGCATCCGGCCGGACACATGATCAACATGACGGCCACGATCCACACCCCAGCGACCAGTTCCCCCACACCACCCCGAGTGAAGGTGTCGGGCTCCTCCCGCGATGCCAACTACCGGGCCGGGGTTGACCACCTCTGGGCCTACGTCTCATTGTCTGGGCACGCGAATATGCCAAAACGGCACGTGACCGACGACGGATTCAAGCTCGGAACGTGGGTAACCAGGCGCAGACGCGATCGCAGTGCAGGTGTCCTTTCAGCAGAGAGGATCACCGAGTTGGACGCACTCGGGATGGTGTGGGGATCCTCCCGCGACGCCAACTACCGGACCGGGGTGAACCACTTCCGGACCTTCGTCACAACGTCTGGACACGCCAGAGTTCCTCGGGGGTTCGTGACCGACAATGGGTTCAAACTCGGGAGTTGGGTGGGCTCCCGCCGGGAGGATCGCAAGAACGGACGGCTCTCGGCGGTGAAGATCGCCGAGCTGAGCGCACTCGGAATGGTGTGGGACTACCCCGATGCCGGATACCGGATCGGTGTGGACCACCTCCGGGCTTACGTCGCAGTGTCTGGGCACGCCAACGTGCACCGGCGGCACGTAACCGCCGACGGATTCACACTCGGGGCGTGGGTGGAAACCCGCCGGCGTGATCGCAAGATCGGGAGGCTCTCGACGACAAGGATCGCCGAGCTGAACGCGCTGGGGATGGTGTGGCACCTCCGCGATGCCAACTACCGGACCGGGCTGGACCACCTCCGGGCCTACGCGGCAACACAAGGCCACGCCAACGTGCCCGCAATTCACGCCGACGACGACGGATTCAAACTCGGGGTGTGGGTGCACAACCGCCGCAATGATCGCAAGATCGGACGGCTCTCGACGACAAGGATCGCCGAGCTGAACGCACTTGGGATGGTGTGGCGCTCATCCCATTCATCCCACTCATCCCACTCTTCCCGCGCTTACCGCGTTGCCGGCCACCGCACCGGAGTGGACCACCTCCGGGCCTACACGGCAGCGCAAGGCCACGCCAACGTGCCTCGAAAGTTCGTGACCGATGACGGATTCACACTCGGGGTGTGGGTGAACAGCCGCCGGAAGGATCGCAAGGCAGGCACCCTCTCAGCGACGAGGATCGCCGAGCTGAACGCACTTGGGATGGTGTGGGACGCCCGCGAGGCCAACTACCGGACCGGGGTGGACCACCTCCGGGACTACACAGCAGTGCATGCCCGGGGGGATGTGCCCTGGGGTTTCGTGGCCGACGACGGGTTCACGCTCGGAAGATGGGTGAGCAACCGCCGACGTGATCACAAGGTCAGAAAGCTCACGACGGCGAGGATCGCCGAGCTGAGCGCCCTCGGGATGGTGTGGAACCCGCGCGCTGCATGACCAACACCATCCCAAGTGCGTTAGGCCCCACCAGACCGATCGTGGGCGACGCGGGGCGGGCCGCAACTTGCCGGTACCAAGGCGGCGAGTCTGCGCATGTTCGTCGGCATGACCCACACCGATGGCCCCCCGACCGTGACCCGGCGGCGTGCCCTGCAGCTGGCTGGGGCCGCGGCCGGCGTGCTGGGGGCCGGTGTGCTGGGGTTGGGCCTGGTCACCCCAGCCCAAGCAGGCACCGCCACCGGGTTCGGCCTGTTCGAGGACTTGCAGTACTTGACCGGGACCGCGCTGACCGCCCGGTTGGATGAGTTCGTGCGCCTCGGTGTGGGCTGGGCCCGGTTCCAGCTGATCTGGGCGAACGTGCAGCGTCAGTCCGCCGACAGCTTCGACTGGGGGGCCATCGACGCGTTGGTGGCGGCACTGGTGGCGCGGAACATCCGACCGTTGGCGGTGCTCGACACCTCACCGCCGTGGGCGAGCAGGACGCCGGGATGCGCCGAGGACACCTGCGCCCCCAGTGACCCGGCGCAGTTCGCCGCGTTCGCGAAGACCACCGCCGCCCGCTACGCCGGCCGGGTCGCTGCCTGGGAAATCTGGAACGAGCAGAACACGGACTCCTTCTTCCGCCCGGCTCCCGACACCGCCGGGTACACAGCGCTGCTGCGGGCGGTGTACCCGGCGATCAAGAGCGCCGACCCCAACGCCACCGTCCGCACCGGTGGGGTGGCCCCAGCGGAGACCCGAGTCGATGGGGCGACGATCAGTCCGACGGACTTTTTGCAGGGCATCTACGACCACGGCGGCGGCGGGTTCTTCGACGCTGTGGGTTGGCACCCGTACTGCTACCAGGCGGCACCCGGGACCGACCCTGGCACCGCCTGGAACCAAATGTCCACCTCGCCGGTGAACGCGCGCGCCATCATGGCCGCCCACGGGGACGGCGCCAAGCAGATCTGGGCGACAGAGTTCGGGGCGCGCACCGACCCGGCCGGTGCGGGGTACCTGAGCGAGGCGCAGCAGTCGGACCACCTCGTTCGCGGCATCAACCTGTGGCGCAGCTACTCCTGGGCGGGGCCGATGGTGCTCTACCAGCTGCGGGACCGAGGCACCGACACCAGCGACCGGGAGAACTTCTTCGGACTGCAGCGCGCCGATGGCACTGGAAAGCCGGCCTACCAGGCGGTGGCGTCCGCGATCCGACCCACCGCGGCGCCGGCACCGGAGATTCACGGGGCCATCGCCGAGCACTACTACAACACCCCTGGGTTGGCGGCCCTGTTCGGCCCGACCACCACCCCCGAGAGCATCACGCCGGACACCGTCGGCCGGTACAACCACTTCGACGGTGGGGACGGCGGATCCATCTATTGGACCCCCAACACCGGGGCATGGTCGGTGCACGGTGCCATCCGCGGGCACTGGGAATCCCTGGGCTGGGAAGCCGGGCCGACCGGATACCCCACCACCGATGAGCGCACCACCCCTGACGGGGTCGGCCGCTACAACCACTTCACCGGCGGGGGCGGGGCCTCCATCTACTGGACCCCCAACACCGGTCCCCAACTGGTGCACGGCGCCATCCGCGGCCGGTGGGCGTCCATGGGCTGGGAGCTCAGCTCATTGGGATACCCGACCAGCGACGAGCAGTCGGTGCCCGGCGGTCGGCGCAGCAACTTCCAACACGGCTCCCTCACCTACCGGTTCTCCGACGGGGCCGTCCTGCTCGGCTGAGCGCTCCCCGACCCGGTCAGTTCCCCTTCACGTTCACGATCTGGCGGAGCGTGTGCACGATCTCGACCAGCTCCTTGGCGTCGTCCATCACCACGTCGATCGGCTTGTAGGCCTGGGGGTGCTCGTCCAGGAACGCGTCCGACTCGCCCCACGCCACCCCCGCCATCCGGGTGTCCAGGTCCTCGCGGGTGAACTGCCTTTTCGCCGCGGAACGCGAGTAGTTGCGTCCCGCGCCGTGCGGGGCGGAGCACAACGCGTCGGTGTTGCCGAGGCCGGACACCACATAGGACAAATCGCCCATGGAACCGGGGATCAAACCCAGCTGGCCGGTGCGGGCGGAGATCGCGCCCTTGCGGGAGAGCCACACGTCGCGGCCGAAGTGGTGTTCGCGCGCGGTGTAGTTGTGGTGGCAGCTCACCGTGTCCAGGCGCCGCACCCGGGTACCGATGAACTCGGCGAAGCATTCCACCACCCGATCCATCATCTCGTCCCGGTTCAGTGCCGCGAACATCTGCGCCCACAGCAGGGCCTCCAGGTAGTCGTCGAACTCACTGGTGCCTTCGGTGAGCCACGCCAGGTCCCGGTTGCCCAGGACAATCCCGCCTTCCGCGCACTTGCGCTGGGCGATGGTGATGTGTCCGCCGGCGAGCCGGTTGCCGACCCCACGGGAACCGGAGTGCAGGAACAACCACACCCGGTCGGTCTCGTCCAGGCTCACCTCGATGAAGTGGTTACCCGAGCCGAGACTGCCGAGCTGGAACCGCCAGTGCGCCAGCGCGACGTCGGCCTGGCCCGCACCGGCCATCGCCTCCAGCTTCGCGATTCGGCCCTTGGCGCTGCCCCGGATCTTCTGGTTGCGCCCGCCCGCGGACAGCGGAACGGCCCGTGAGATGGCGTGGTGCAACTCGTGCAGGTCCTTCCCGCACGCCTCGATGTCGGTGCGGGTGAACTGGGTGCGGACCGCGGCCATGCCACAGCCGATGTCCACCCCGACCGCGGCGGGCATGATCGCGCCTTCGGTGGGGATCACCGACCCGACGGTGGACCCTTTGCCCAGGTGCGCATCGGGCATCAGCGCAAGGTGCGGGTAGATGAACGGCATACGCGACGTTTCGCACGCCTGGGCCTTGGTCTTGGGCTCCAGGATGGACGCCCAGTTGGCCAGGGTGGCGGTGATCTTCTCCATGACGGTGCCCTTCCTCGACGATTGTGAATGAGTGCGCGCATGCGTACATGCAGACAAGTGCGCGGCGGGTGGGGCGAGCACCTTCGGTCAGGTACCTGCCTTGCCGATCAGCAGGCGATGACCTGGCGACCGTGCGCCACCGCGAAGTCGGCCACCTCCAGCAGCTCGGACAGCCGATCCTGCAGGTACCCGGCCGGGACACCGCACTCGACGAAGGTGGCACCACCGGGCGAACGGGTCGTGGACGCGGGCCGGCCCGGGTCGGCGTCAGCCAACGCCAGCGCAACAACAACCCGGTCCCGGAAATCTTCGGGCTCGAAAGCGGTGCCGCCGCAGTACACCTCCTCCGAGGAACACCCAGCACGGACAGCACCTTCGCGGCGTTCCCGTTGGCCATGTTCAGGCTGGGCAACTCCACCGAGGTCACCGCGGAGATGTGTCCCCCACATTGCACGCAGTCCTGCATGCGACAGCGCAGGTTGTGCTCGAGGTAACCGCCCTCAGCGCTGTCGTAGGTCGGGTAAGGCTCGTCCTCCCACGCAGTGCCGTCGGCGTGTTCGATGCGCCAACCGGTGAGGTCTTCGGGGTAGGACTCGGGCTCAATGGTGATGCTCATGCCACCTATGTGTGCGGCCTGCTCGGTGTGCACCGTCCAGCGACTGCACGGCAAATCGAAAAACGGTGCTTACACTGCCCCGCGAGTACCACTCCTCGTGTTCGGACAACGGACCGGGTCACCCACAAGGGAGCAGAAATGAACAGCAATCCCCTGCGCCGATCCGTAGCCGCGGCTGCGGCGTTCACGTGCCTCGGCACGGGACTCGGTGCGCTCACCGGCCTCGGCGTACCCATGGCCGCAGCTGCCACACCGTCTGGGACGAACACCCACACGGCCGCAGCAGCCGCAGCCGCGACCCGACCTCACGTAGCGGCAGCACGACCCAACGCCGTCGCCGGCCTCACCATCACATCCCCGCTGGCGAACGCCACAGGCACGGCCGCCCTACCGACCATCACCGGCACCGCACCCGCGGGGGCCACGGTCACCATCACCGGTCCGGCCGGTGTCAACATCTGCGCCGTCGTCGCCACCGCGGCCGGCACGTTCTCCTGCACCCCGACCCGGCCACTGCCGACGGGCGTGAACACGCTGACCGCGACGGTCACCGACCCGAACGGCGTTCTTCCGGCGGGCACTGTGCTGCCCACCCCGGTGGTCGCCACCTTCACCGTCGGACCGGCTGTCACCGTGCTGGCCCCGGTGGTCGTCATCGCCCCGGTCGCCGGGTCCACGATTCCGGGAACCGGGCCGATCACCGGCACCGCCCCTGCGGGTGCCACGGTCACCATCACTGCCGGTGGGACCACGGTCTGTGCCGTCGTCGCTACCGCGGCGGGCACGTTCTCCTGCACCCCGACCGCACCACTGGCTCCCGGAGCGACCACGCTGACCGCCACGGTCACCGACCCGAACGGCGTCCTGCCGGTGGGTACTGTGCTGCCGGCCCCGACCACCGTGGCTGTCACCGTGGCTGCCGTTCCAGTGGTTCCCCCGGTAACTCCTCCGGTCCCGCCCGTGGTTCCCCCGGTAACTCCTCCGGTCACTCCCCCAGTGGGTGGTGTGCTTCCGCCAGTCATCGTCGCCCCGGTCGCCGGGTCCACGATCCCGGGTACGGGCCCGATCACCGGCACCGCACCAGCGGGTGCCACGGTCACCATCACCGCCGGTGGGACCACGGTCTGCGTGACTGTCGCCACGGCGGCGGGCACGTTCTCCTGCACCCCGACCGCACCACTGAACCCCGGGGCGACCACCATCACCGCGACGGTCACCGACCCGACGGGCGTCACCATCCCGACGGGCACCGTTGTTCCCCCGGCCACGGTGATGGTCACCGTAACCCCGGTGGCGGTCACTCCTCCGGTCACTCCTCCGGTCACTCCGGTCCCGCCAGTGGTCCCCCCAGTGGTTCCCCCAGTGGTTCCCCCGGTCACTCCTCCGGTGGGTAGTGTGATCCCGCCAGTCGTGATCACCCCGCTGCCGGGCACCACGGTCCCGGGCACCACGCCGATCACCGGTACCGG